>Ga0209941_1000110_pt1 | contig 165477 bp, 127 predicted proteins | sample ThiBiot_300_plan_FD_183945 | JGI IMG/M metagenome (GOLD analysis project Ga0209941, IMG submission 183945) | Wastewater bioreactor microbial communities from Cape Town, South Africa - Thiocy_solids_1 (SPAdes) | ecosystem: Engineered > Bioremediation > Thiocyanate > Unclassified | place: South... | reverse complement strand
CAATCGGCTGTAACCGGCGGTGATCGATTACAGTTACAGTTCACGCTTGACTTCCTTAGGGTAGCGTTATGTTCCTACAGACTCCTGATACGACCGGTGCCGCGCCAGCATTGGGTGGCAATAGCAACGCTGAAGCCATGAAGCAGATGGGCTTCGGTGACTTGATGCAACACTTTGACTGGCTCGGTTGGGTCGTCTTCGTCACCTTGATCATCATGTCGTTTCTGACGTGGTATTACATCGTGGTGAATACGGTCCGCAACATCGTGGTGAGCCGGCGCGCGGACAAGGTGATCGACGGGTTTTGGGCGACGTCCAATACCCAGGAAGCGATCCGAGAGCTGGAAGCACAGCCGAAGAGCGAGCCGTTCTCGAAGATTGCCCTTGATGCGGCAGCGGCGGTTGCCCATCACCAGCATTCCCAGGCCACGGCAACTGCCGATGGACGGGTGGCTAGCGCGCTCAGCCGCTCCGAGTTCATTGACCGGGCGCTGCGCCAGGCAATTGCCCGCGAGAGTCTGCGTCTCGAAGCCGGCTTGACCCTGCTGGCAACTGTGGGCTCAGCCGCACCGTTCGTCGGTCTGCTCGGTACGGTCTGGGGCATTTACCACGCCTTGATCCGTATCGCCGCATCTGGCGACGCATCCATGGCCGTCGTGGCTGGTCCTGTCGGTGAGGCATTGCTGATGACCGCGTTCGGCTTGTTCGCCGCCATTCCCGCGACCTTCGCGTTCAACGCTTTCAACCGGGCGAACCGGGTGACGTTTGCACGCTTCGACGAGTTCGCGAATGACCTGCACGATTTCTTCGCCACGGGTTCGCGCGTCGAAAGTCAGAATTGAGGGCTTAACCCATGTCGATGAGTGCCGGAGGCAATGCCAGTGGGATGATGGCGGAAATCAACGTCACCCCGCTGGTGGATGTGATGTTGGTGCTGCTGATCATCTTCATGATCACTGCTCCCTTGATGACCCATTCCATCAAGATCGACCTGCCGATTGCCAACCCGCATGCCAAGGAAGACGCGCCGAAGACTCCACCATTGGATTTGGCGATCAAGCAGGATGGCAGCTTGTATTTCAATGACCAACCGATAACCAGTTCGGAACTACGGGCCACGCTGGCTGTCGCGGCACAGAAGATCCCGCAGCCCGAATTGCAGATTCGGGCTGACCAGAACACCGAGTTCAAGCTGGTCAGGGCGGCGCTGAATGACGCCAAGAGCCAAGGCATGGTCCATGTCGGGTTCATGACGATCGGCAAGCCCCACCAGGAGTAAGCGTCATGGCCAAATTAAAGAAGGTCGAACATGCAGGCCCGATGAATGAGATCAACGTAACACCGTTGGTCGACGTTCTGCTGGTGTTGCTGATCATCTTCATGATCACGGCACCAATCCCGGCCTTGAAGATCAAGGTTGACCTGCCACAACCCAATCCGAATCCGCCTACGACGAAACCTCTGGATCCCATCCATTTGCGGATTGATCGTGCTGGTTCGTTTTACTGGAACGATGTACCAGTGGATGATCAGGGCCTGCAGGCACAGTTGGCCGTTATTGCCCAACAGAAGGAGCAGCCCGAGATCCAGATCGGACCAGATGATGCTGCGGCGTACAAGTACGTTGCCCACGTCTTGGCTGCAGCCAAGACCTATGATCTGGTAAAGATCGGCTTCGCGGGCGGCTAGTCAGGAAGGGGCGCTGTCGGATCGAACCCAAGGGAAGGAAAATGGCCTGCAGATGCAGGCCGTTTTCGTTTGGGTTGAGGAACCGGCGGCATGGGATGCCAGTATCGCCTTGTCCGCGACGGGCCCGTCACTACATCCCTCGAATTGGCCGTTTCCCGTGGCGTCCAGCCGACCCCGTGAAGCGCCCGGCCGCCACCTGCCAATGCAGGCACGGTTTTGTCCAGCTTGTATTCCCGCCGGTGCGCAGCATTGCCTAAAGGATGCTACTGGCTCCCGCACCAAACGCCGTGAACAAGCGGGTGTAAATCGACTTGGCGGACAGGGCGACGTCCGGAAAGTCGCCGACTGCGGTGTAGCACGAATAGAAGGCCGGATCGGAGATCGGCAACGGGCGGCAGCCGGGATTGAGTTCGTAGCTGGTCGCGTAGCGGAACGGCCATAGGTCAAAGATCGGCAGGTGCGAGGACACCTCGGCCATGGCCTGGTTGACATTGGTGAGCACCGGGACGCTGGGGCGCCGCGGCGCGATTACCCAGGAGTTGTCGGGCGTGGTGCTGCGCAGGATCGATGCCCGCACCTGCCGGGCGAACCGCCGGTCGTGGACGATGACCCCGGCTTCAGTGTTGTAGTGGTCCGAGCGTGGGTCGAAGTTGTGCGAGCCAACCATGGCAAAGGCCTCGTCCACCACAATGGACTTTGCATGCAGGCTGAAGCGCTGTCCTTCGCTTAGCAAGGGTGCAGGGCTGTGCCGCTGGCCCCGACTGCCAAACAACCCCCGCCCGCCGGTTTCCGCTGGTTCCCCCCGGACCGGTCTGCGCTGCGCACTGCCCTCGACCACCGGGGGTCGCTCCGCAACCTCACTGTTGGCCTCGAGATAAGCGTCGACGGCGACGGGCGCGTGCGGCTTGAGCTCATAGATCTCAAAGCCGTAGCGCTCCAGATAGCGCTTGCGATGCTTGTATGACATTGAATAGGTAACGAAGGCGTCCGTCGAGGCAAGCGAGTTGGTCGACACCAAGATCCGTGGCGGTGGACGAGTTTCGTGCAAGCGCTCGAAGATCTTTCCAGCGCGCTTGCTGATGACCAGGTAGGGCGTCTGCAGGACCACCTCGCGCTTGGCCTCCCCCACCATCTGCACGACATGCCGGGTGAAAGCGACAGCCGCAGTCTGGTCCGGATTGTCAGTCTTTGCCGGCATGTCGCTGAAGAACTCGACGTCGCCGGTGCGCAAACTCTGCGCCAGGACACGCGTCTCCAACCATTGATCGTCGCTGGCTTCGAGCCGCACACGCGCCACGCGCTCCGGGCGCGCGTAGACCGGGGTGACCCAGCCCGCTGCATGTGGATGGGTTGCGATGTGGCGATTGACGTCGCGCAGACGTGTCAAGCCGACCGACCGGCGGTGGTTCCAGAACAATCGAAAGCTATCGGCCATGCGCCGTACTGCCGGACCGCCCACCATGACGTCGCGGTCGATATAGTCGAAAGTGGGGTCCCAGTCGAAGTAACGGTCCTGGTAATTGCGGCCACCGGTGATGCCGGCGCTGTCGTCGACCACGAACACCTTGTTGTGCATGCGCTGGTTGAACTTGAAAAAGCAGCAGGCGATGCCAGCGGCCCATTGCAAGGCCGAGGTGTGTGCGTCATCGAAGGTGGGGTTGTATAGCCTGAGGCTCAGATTGGGGCTGGCCCGTGCCAGGGCGTCGAGCAGGTTCAAGTCACTGAATACGCCCAGCTGATCGATCAGGATACGTACCCGTACGCCCCGTCGCGCCGCCTCGACCAGTGCGTCCAGCACGACCAGGCCGGCATCGTCGTCATCCCAGATGTACGTCTGGACGTCCACGCTGTGCTGGGCGGCGCGGATCAGGTTGAGCCGCGCCACCAAGGCGGCCTCGCCGTCGGCAAGCAGGCTCACCACGTGCACGGGGTGCCCCGGTGACGATTCGCGCATGGCCTGGTCCGCGGCTTGCAGCAATGGCGAAGGCACCGCGCAGTGCGCCGGTCCCGTGCAGGTGACGCTGCGGTCGACCGTGGCGGCAATGATGTCGTCGGCCTGGCGCACCTGCGCGCGCGTCAGCGTGCATCCCGAAATCCCTGAGCCGATCAGCAACAATGCCAGTGCGAGGCGAACCACAGTCATGCTGGAGCCATCAACCAGGTGTCTTCTCTGACTTCGCAACCGCAGCCACCCGTGCCCTGGCTCACTGGCGCAGGGTCATGGCGACCAGAACGCGCCAAGGCGCGCATTGCCGGGCTCAAGCGGGCCACTGAACTGCAGGATCGCCAAACCGGCGGGCGGCATGCCGCGAAACTGATCGGAGCGACCCTCGACCAATAGCGCCACCAGCCGCTCCAAGCCAGGGTTGTGCCCGATCAGCAGCACCGCCCGCGCGTCGCCATATTGATCCAGCAGCGCCAGCAGCTCGCCGGGCGTGGCATTGTAGATTTCCTCAGCCTGGTCCGGAATCGAAGTGCTGCCGAGCTCCCTCAGCACCAGGCGTGCGGTCTGCTCCGCACGCCTGGCTGGCGAGCACAGTACATGGTTGGGGACCACACCATGGGTGGCCAGCCAAACCCCGGCAGCACGCGCCTCCTCCATGCCATGCGGAGTCAGCACCCGATCCTGGTCCTTGCCCGATGCTGCTTCCGTCTCGGCCTCGGCGTGCCGCACCAAAATCAGTTCTTGCATGGAAAGCACTCCAGAGCCTGCCTAGGTGCAAGCGTGGTGTCGCAGGTGGGGACGTTCAGTGCCGTTGCCGCCGGAGCCAGCGCAGCAAAGGCTTCCAATCTTCCTGGTGGCTGCGGACCTGTTCGGACTGGTAATCGAATATGCCCTTGCCCAGCGCACTCAACAATACGTAGGCCTGGCTGTCGCGTAGCTGGGCCACGACAGGGAATGGCGCACTGGCGGAAAGCTCCGCAATCGCGTCCTGGCTGGCATGGGTCCACGGTTTGAGCCGGTTGCCCACGAGGGCGACAGGCAATTTGCCACGCTTGATGTCCGGCACCTGCTGCAGCTCGGAAAGGAAATCCTGGGTTGCCCCAAGATCGAACGAAGAAGGCAGCACGGGTATGACCAGCGCGTCGGCAAACTCCAGAAACACGCCCAGCTCGCGCGACCCTGCGCCTGCCGGCGTGTCAATGAGCAACTGCCTGGTTTCGGCAGGCACCCGACTCAGCGCCCGGCGGCCTCCGGCCAGGGCCGTCACCGCCGGAACCGTGTCCGGACGCAGCATGGTCCAGCGCAAGCTCGAACCCTGGCGGTCGGCGTCGATGATCATCGGCTGTTGGCCCGCCTGGGCCCATTGCGCAGCGAGCTGGGTTACCAGAGTGCTTTTCCCGCAGCCACCTTTGCTGCTTGCGACAAGTGTCGTGAACATCGCTCGATCCTTGCACCGTGCACTGGACAAGCCTAACCGGGAAGCACCTGTGAAGGAACAGGCGTGCCATTCAAGCCCAGGGAACCGCGATACGCGCCACTTGGCGGAGGCCTCAGGGCTTGGTGGACGACGGGGACCAGCCGACCGGTGCCTCGGTGCTGATCTGGCTTTCGCGCAATGCCGCAAGCATCAGGCTCATTTCAGTGCCGCCACTGCGTGCCAGACTCAGCAACCCCTGGGCGACCGCACGCTCATTCAGCGCACGCGCGTTCAGCTTGGCGAAGCTCTGCACCTGCCAGGCGAGGTTGACCCGCTCCTGCGCCGCAGCACTCTGCTGCGCAGGGTCTGGGGCCAGGGTCTCGCGCAAATGCAGCCCCAGGGATCGTGCCAGCGGACTCGACCCCCACTCCAGGGTCTTGCCCAACTTGAGGCAGTCCGCTTTGGTGTCCGCCTCCGCGTCCGGTGCGGTGCAAAGTTTCGCCGCGACCTGTAACGCGGGCTGCGGCAACGTATGCCCCAGGCCGAATACCAGCATGACCTGGGTTGCCAGCGCCCCCGAGGCATAAGTCGGATCGAGCGTGGCGGCCGGTGGAGGGAGGGTACCAACGGTCTTGGCCAGCGCCTCCAGGCCGGTGCCCACATAATCGTCGTAAACCTTGGCGGCTGCCGCGCGGGCCAGGTCTTCGCGTGCGGCGGCGTGGTCGCGTGCGCGTACATCGACACCGAGCTTGAGCAACCAGACCGCGGCGTTGTCCGGCGCTTCCTGCACGAGGGCCTTGCCCGCATCCGGATTGGGACATTGGCCTGGGGTCGAGGTGCAGTCGGCCAAGCGCGCCCAAGTGACCGCCGGTCCGAAGCCAGGTGCGGCTGCGGCACGCTTGATCAGTTCGTGGAAGCTCAGCGGCGCGGGCTGCGCGGCCAGGGGCCGTGCGAGCAGTGCCGCGGCCAGCAACGGCTGCGCTTCGGCGCGCAAAGCCAGCACGCTGACCAGGTCGCGCTGGAACGCCAGCAAGGCCTGGTCCTGCGCGGCGTCGGCGGCGGTGACGCGCGAGGCCGGCGGTGCGCTGCGCTCTTGCGCCAAGGTGGGTATGCCCACGGCCAGCAATACCACACTGGTGACGCCAGCAAGCCAGGTGGGAACCCGCGTGCCACGCATATGCCTATCCCGTCAGGTGGATAACGGCGGCAGCATACAAGGGCCTGCTTGAACGTGACCCGTCACGCCACGCGATCGAGGCCAGCGCTGCCTACTCGACCAAGGCCTCGCGCATGAACTCCGGCTGGGCCAGCGCCGCCTTGTGGATCTCGGCGTTGTAGTAGTGGGTATGGAACTTCTTGCTGAGCGCGCCGCGTTCGCGGAAGTCGTGCAGCTCGCCGCCCTTGCGTGCCATCGTGCAACTCCACCAGCCCGTGGGGTAGCAGGGTTGCGGGAACGGCAAGGTGCGCCTGGCGCTGAAGCCGGCAGCGTGCATGGCCGCGCGCATCGACTTGATCAGCTCCAGGTGCACCAGCGGCGATTCGCTCTGTTGCACCAGCAGCCCGCCGTGCCGCAAGGCCTTGAAGCAGGACGCGTAGAACGCCGTGTTGAAAAGCCCGGCGGCGGGTCCGACCGGATCCGTGGAATCGACGATGACCAAGTCGATCGATTCTGCCGGCACGGCGGCGAGGTACTTGATTCCGTCCTCGAACAGCAGTTCCGCGCGCGGATCGCCGTTGCTTTCGCACAGCTCGGGGAAATACTGCTCCGCCAGCCGCGTCACGCGCTCGTCGATCTCCACCTGCACCACGTGTTCCACCTCATCGTGGCGCAACACCTCGCGCAGTGTGCCGCAGTCGCCACCGCCAATGATCACCACCTGCTTGGCGCAGGCGTGGGTGAACAGCGCCGGATGCGTCATCATCTCGTGATAGAAGAAGTTGTCCCGCGCGGTGAGCATGATGCAGCCATCGATGACCATCAGCTTGCCCCAATCCGTGGTCTGGTAGATGTCGATGGTCTGGAACGCGGACTTCTCGCTGTGCAGCAATTGTTCTGTGCGAAAACCAATGGACGAGCCGGAAGCCTGGTGGGCCTCGGTGAACCAGCCTGGCTGCTGCGACATGGCGAGATCCTGGAGTATGTGGGTGAGTCGACCCACAAGTGTAACCACAAGCCGCCATGGTGGGTGTGCGCGCTCCACATCCCCGGAGCGGCTCATTACAATGACTGCATGCGGCGGGTCGTATTGTGCCGGCGCGCGGCTGGTGCTGCAGCCCGATGTGCCCTTGCGCGGTGCAGGACAAACGGCCGTTCGTGTGCGAATGCGTCATCACCAGCGGCGACCAGCGCCCCCGGGCATGGCCCGAAATGAGGAGAACTTGCGTGGATGCCGCATGGACCATCGATGACGCCTGTCGCACCTATGCGGTGCGACACTGGGGTGACGGCTATGTCGACATTGATGCGGCCGGCCAGCTGCTGATGTGCCCGCGGGGTGCGGCAGGCCCGGGCCTGGCCCTGTCGGCCATCGTCGAGCGCGCGCATGTCCAGGGGCTGCGCCTGCCGCTGCTGGTGCGCTTTCCAGACATCCTCGCCGATCGCCTGGCGCGCATGCAGCGTGCGTTTGCACAGGCCATGGCCGCCACGGCGTATGCCGGTGGCTATACCGCGCTGTACCCGATCAAGGTCAACCAGCAGCAGAGCGTGGTCGGCGAGCTGGTCGCAGCCGGAACCCAGGGCTTCGGTCTGGAAGCGGGGTCCAAGCCCGAGCTGGTGGCCGTGCTCGGCATGGCCAGACCCGGCTGCACGATCGTCTGCAACGGTTACAAGGACCGCCAATATATCCGCCTGGCCTTGCTGGGACGCAAGCTCGGGTTGAACGTCTACATCGTCATCGAGAAATTGTCCGAGCTCGACTACGTGCTGGAGGAGGCTGCGGCACTCGGCGTGGAACCACTGCTCGGCGTACGCGTGCGCCTGGCCTCGATTGGTGCCGGCAAATGGCAGAATACCGGCGGCGACAAGGGCAAGTTCGGCCTCTCGCCGTCGCAGGTTCTCGACCTGGTTGCCCGGTTGGATGCGGCTAGCCTCAAGCACATTCTGCGGCTGCAGCACTTCCACATGGGGTCACAGATTTCCAACCTGCACGACATTGCGCACGGCATGCGCGAGGCCACGCGGTATTACGTCGAGCTGCTGCGCATGGGCGTACCGCTGGACATCGTGGATGTGGGTGGTGGCCTGGGCGTGGACTACGAAGGTTCGCGCTCACGCAGCTACAACTCGATCAATTACTCGCTTGAGCAGTATGCCCACGCCATCGTCCACGCCTTGGCCGAGGCGACGCGGGCCGAAGGCCTGCCTGCGCCGCACATCCTGACCGAGGCGGGACGGGCGATGACCGCGCATCACGCCGTGCTGGTGGTGAACGTCTCCGAGGTGGAGAGGCTGCCGCCCGGCGCGGTGGTCCCGGCGGAAAGCGGCGAGCCGGCCGTACTGCGCGACATGCGCGCCACCTGGGCCGAGTTGGACCAGCGCCCGGCCCTGGAGTTGTTCCACGAGGCCAAGCAGCTGCTGGCCGAGGGTCAGGCGCAGTTTGCCGCCGGGCAGCTCGACCTGGCCCATCGCGCGCGCCTGGACGACCTGTACTACGCCGTCGCCAACGCCGTGCGCGGCCGGCTGCTGCCGGCCGAGCGCGCGCATCGCCAGGTGCACGACGAGCTCGACGAGAAGCTGGTGGACAAGTACTTCGCCAATTTCTCCGTGTTCGAATCGATTCCGGACGTGTGGGCGATCGGCCAGATCTTTCCCATCGCGCCGATTGCCCGCCTGGACGAGGCGCCCACGCGGCGCGGCGTCATCGTCGACCTGACCTGCGATTCAGATGGCCGCATCGACCATTATGTGGACGCCGAGGGCGTCGACGTGAGCCTGGCCCTGCACCCGTTGCGCGAAGGCGAGCGCTATTGCCTGGGCATCTTCATGGTGGGGGCGTACCAGGAGACCCTGGGTGACATCCACAACCTGTTTGGCGATACCGACGCGGTGAACGTGCGCATCGATGGCGACGGCTTCCGCTTTTCGCACGTCCGCCGCGGCGACACCACCGACCTGATGCTGGACTACGTCGGCTACGATCTGGCGGCCTTGCGCGCCTGCTTCCGACGGCGCATTGCCGATGCCGGCTATGGCGGCAGCGAGGCCGAGGCGCTGTATGCCACGCTGGAGGCCGGGCTCACCGCTTATACCTATCTCGCCGACGGCGCGCGCTGAGCGGCCACCCGCATCAGTCGCGGTGCACCTGCAGGCCGGCGGCCGACTGGCTGACCGGCATCACCTCGATGCGGTTGATGTTGAGGTGCGGTGGCAGGGTCGCGATCCACCAGATCGTCTCGGCAATGTCCGAGGCGGTGATCGGGTGCGCGCCGGCATACAGCTGGTCAGAGGCGGCCTGGTCGCCACCGGTACGCACCAGGGTGAATTCGGTCTCGGCCATGCCCGGCTCGATCGAGGTCACACGCACGCCGGTGCCGTGCAGGTCGGTGCGCAGGTTCTGCGAGAACTGGGTGACGAAGGCCTTGGTGCCGCCGTACACGTTGCCACCACGGTAGGCATAGCTGCTGGAGATGGAGCTCAGGTTGACCAGCGCGCCGCGGCGCTCGATCAGCCGTGGCAGCAACAGGCGCGTCATGGCCACCAGCGCCGTGACGTTGGTGTCGATCATCTGCTGCCATTGGGCCAGGTCCGCGTCCTGCGCCGGTGCCGTACCCAGCGCCAGCCCGGCGTTGTTGACCAGCAGGTCGACGCCGGCAAAGGCCTCGGGCAGGTCGGCGATGGCGGTGCGCATGGCGCCCAGGTCGCGCACGTCGAAGGCGCAGGTATGCAGCTGCGTGGAGTCGTGCTGCGCCGCCAGTGCTTGCAAACGCTCGGCGCGGCGGCCGCTGGCAATCACGCGCCAACCGCCGCGGAGGAAACGTTCAGTGGTGGCGGCACCGAAGCCAGCAGTGGCACCGGTGATCCAGACGGTCTTGGTAGGCATTGGCGTATGGCTGAGGTGGGATGGTTGGCTGGGCGTGGCGCAGCGACGCTAGTTGCCTGCCTTCAAGGCGATGGCATTGAATCCGGCGCTGGCCAGCCGTTGTTTGATCGATTCCAGCTCGGTGGCGGAGCGGAACGGGCCGAGCCGCACCCGATGGTAGGTTTGGCCTTCGATAGTTGCGGTCTGCACCTGGGCCACGAAACCCTGCAACGCGAGCTTGGCTTTCAGCGCGTCGGCATCCGTGGGGCTGGGGAATGCCCCGACCTGAAGCAGGTAGCCGCTTCCTGCTGCGGGCATGGGCAGCGCGCTGGCTGGTGCTGCGGCAACGTCCTTGCTCACCGCGCGGTCGAGATTGGGTTGGGCCACCGTCGGTGCGGCCGGAGGCGCGGCAACGGCCTGCGCAGCTTGTGCAGCCTGGGCCGCCTGCTGCGCGGCAAGCTGCTTCTGCTGCTGCTCGGCCCGGGCCTGGGCGCTGATCTCGGCATCCGGGATGCGCACTTCCTTCTCGGACAATACCGAATAGAAGTCGTATTGCGGCTTCTTGCTCGGTGCGGCGCTGCTGGCGCCGGTGGCCACGCCCTGGTCACCACCGGCCTGGGCCACCGCTTGCGGATTGGCCTGCGGGGTATTGTCGGGCTTCATGCTGCGCAACAGGTTGCCGCGCAACACCATGACCATCAGCAAGGCGCCGACGACGAAGGCCACCACAGCATAGCCCCATCCCGGGAAGCCGCCTTGCCGGTTGCGGACTGCCTGACGGTTTCTACCCTTGCGCGCGGCCATCACATTTTCTCCGGAGCGGTGAGCCCAAGCAGGCCCAGGCCATTGCTCAATACTTGTCGGGTGGCCACCGCGAGTGCAAGGCGTGCGTTGCGCAATGCCGCGTCGTCGACCAGAAACTGATGTGAGTTGTAGTAGACATGGAAGGCATTTGCCAGCTCGCGCAGGCCGCTGGCGAGCAGTTGCGGCTCCAGTGCCGTGGCCGCGGCCTCGACCAGCTCCGGATACTTGGCCAACTCGGTCAGCAGCAGTTGTTCGTGCTCGGTGTCGAGACGTGCCACGTTGGCCAGGCCCAGGTCGCGGTCGAAAGCCAGGCTCTTCTCTGCGGCCTGGCGCAGCACGCTGCATACGCGCGCGTGTGCGTACTGGATGTAGTAGACCGGGTTGTCGTTGCTTTTCGCCCGTGCCAGATCGACGTCGAACACCAGCTGGGAGTCGGATTTGCGCGCGATCAGGAAATACCGGGTGGCATCGCGGCCCACCTCGTCGATCAAGTCGCGCAGGGTGACATAGGAACCTGCCCGCTTGGAAATCTTCACCTCTTCGCCGCCGCGCATGACGGTGACCATCTGGTGCAGCACGTATTCGGGCCAATTCTTCGGGATACCGACCTCAAGCGCCTGCAGGCCGGCCCTGACCCGGGTGAGCGAGCCGTGGTGATCCGAGCCCAGCTCGGTGATTGCCCTCTTGTAGCCGCGCTCCCACTTGCTCAGGTGATAGGCCACGTCCGGCACGAAATAGGTGTAGGTACCGTCGGATTTGCGCATGACGCGGTCCTTGTCATCGCCGAAATCCGTCGTGCGCAGCCACAGTGCGCCGCCCTCCTCGTAGGTGCAGCCGTTCGCCACCAGCATGTGCACGGTGTCCTCGACCTTGCCGCTGGCGTACAGCGAGGATTCGAGGAAATGCACGTCGAAATGCACCCCGAACGCATCCAGGTCCAGGTCCTGCTCGTGGCGCAGGCTGGCCACGGCATAACGACGAATCGCTTCCAGGTCCTCGACCTCGCCGCTGGGCTGGAGCGTGGTGTTGTCAGCGACCACCGGCACGCGTTCCAGGTAGGCGCGGGCCACGTCCGCGACGTAGTCGCCGCGATAGCCGCTTTCCGGCCAACCAGGATCTTCGGGAGCGATGCCGCGGGCGCGGGCCTGCACGGACGCGGCAAGGTTGGCGATCTGCACCCCGGCGTCGTTGTAATAGAACTCGCGGTACACGTTCCAGCCATTGGCGGCGAGCAGCCGGCTCAGGCAATCGCCAATGGCGGCTGCCCGGCCATGGCCTACATGCAGCGGGCCGGTCGGGTTGGCGGAGACGAATTCCACCCCAACGGCTTTCCCGCTGCCATTCTGGTTGCTGCCGTAACGTTCTCCCTCGGCCAGAATCCGCCCGATTTGCGCCAGCGCGGCATCGGCCGCGAGGAAAAAGTTGATGAAGCCAGGGCCGGCAATGTCGACCTTTTGCAGCAGCGTGCTCGGTGGCAAGGCCGCAACCAGCTTCGCGGCCAGTTCGCGAGGCTTGGCACGAGCCGCCCCGGCGAGCAGCAAGGCGAGGTTGCAGGCGAAATCACCATGGTCCCGGTTGCGGGCACGCTCGATCACGAAGGGTGGCAGCGTCAGATCGGCAGGGAGCTCGGCGCGCTCCTGGAGGGTTTGAAACGCCTTGGTCATCAAGGCGTGCAGCTGTGCTTTCACTGTGGCGCCGTGCTCTGCATGGAACCGGCAATGTTAACAGACGCGCCATTCCTGGGTGCCCAGCCGGGCGCGCATTGGCCGCCAGCGCGGTGCCGGGTTGCCGCAGCGAGCCGGAAAGCCGGCTGTGGATAACTCTGTGGGCAAGGCCGGTGGTACCTGCGGACGCACGGGCTGGCGTGGGCTGGCAAGCTGCATAGCGTCGGTATAAGTGATATGTATCAATAATATACAAATACAAGCTGAGGTGCGGCAGGTCATTTCGCTCGCAACTGATCGACGTCCGGATTGTGCATAAGTTTCACGTACTTGCCGGTTACCGTTTCACCACTGTTGACGTGGAAAGCGGTCCTCTTGCTGAGGCGAATCCGGCCAGACGGCGCTGGCACCGCCTTCAGAGCAGGCCGCGCGCGGCCATGGACACCGGTTCGCCACTGCCAATCACCAGGTGATCCAGCACCCGCACACCGACCAGCTGCAAGGCGCGGCCCAGATCCTGGGTGATGGCACGGTCGGCGGCGCTGGGTTCGGCCACGCCCGAGGGATGATTATGCGCAAAGATGACGGCGCAGGCGTTGTGCCGCAGGCAGGCGCGGACGACTTCGCGGACGTGCACGCTGGCGCCGTCAACGGTGCCGCGGAAGAGTTCCTCGAAGGCCAGCACCCGGTGGCGGTTATCCAGGTACAGGCAGGCGAACACCTCATAGGGAAGATGGCGCAGTTGCGCGCGCAGGTAGCTGCCGCTGTCCCTCGGGCTGGTAAGCGCCGGCTGTTCCCGGAGTTGCTCGGACAAGCTGCGCCGAGCCAGCTCGAGCGCGGCGGACAGGCGGGCGCGCTTGGCCGGGCCCAGACCGTTGGCACGGATCTGTCCCTCCGGCTTGCCCAGCAGGGCGTCAAGGCTGCCGGCCTGGGTCAGCAGCTCGCGGCCGAGGGCGACCGCGTCCTTGCCGCGGCTGCCACTGCCGAGCAGCACGGCCAGCAGTTCGGCATTGGACAGCGCGCCGCTGCCATCGCTCAGCAGCTTTTCCCGGGGACGCTCACCGGGCGGCCATTCACGGATGCTCATGACAATGAGGATGCTGCCGGTCGCGGGAGCGTGGCAGCGGCATTGCCGGGCCGATCCGGTAAGCTAGCAGTCTGCGTCATTGTCAGGTCGTCCCTACATGCGTCTTGCCCAACGTCGCATTCTCGTCGGGGTATCTGGCGGGATTGCCGCCTATAAGAGTTGTGGACTGGTGCGGCGCCTGCGCGAGGCCGGGGCGGAAGTACGCGTGGTGATGACGGCGAACGCAGCCCATTTCGTGGGTGCGGCCACATTCCAGGCACTGTCCGGACAAGCCGTGCGCAGCAGCCTGTGGGATGCCCAGGCCGAGGCGGCCATGGGGCACATCGAGTTGGCGCGTTGGGCCGAGCGTATCGTGATCGCGCCGGCGACGGCGGACCTGATCGCGCGCCTGGCCCATGGCATGGCCGATGACCTGCTGACCACGCTGTGCCTGGCGACCACGGCGCCGCTGTACCTGGCGCCAGCCATGAATCGCCAGATGTGGGCGCACGCCGCCGTGCAGGCCAACCTGGCCGTGCTGCGCGAACGCGGCGTGCACGTCCTTGGTCCGGCCGCCGGTGAACAGGCCTGTGGCGAGGTCGGCGCCGGGCGCATGCTCGAGCCCGAAGCCCTGCGCGATGTCCTGGCGGCGTCGTTCGCCGACGAGGTGTTGCACGGGGTGCGCGTGCTGGTCAGTGCCGGTCCGACGTACGAGGATCTCGACCCGGTGCGCTATCTGGGCAACCGCTCGTCCGGGCGCATGGGTTTTGCGGTGGCGCAGGCGGCAGTAGAAGCGGGAGCGGCGGTCACGCTCGTTGCCGGCCCGGTGCAGCTGCCGACGCCGGCCGGGGTCGTGCGCCGCATCGACGTGCGCAGTGCCGCGCAAATGCATGCGGCTGTACTCGCGGCCGCGCCGCAAGTGGACATCTACATCGGTGCCGCCGCTGTCGGCGACTACCGCCCCGCGCACATGGCAGAACACAAGCTCAAGAAGCAGGCGAGTGACGGCCTCACCCTGGCGCTGGTGCAAAACCCGGATATCCTCGCCAGCCTGGCGTCACAGTCTCCGCATCCGTTCCTGGTGGGCTTTGCCGCCGAGACCGATGCCGTCGCGGACTATGCGCGGGACAAGCTGCGGCGCAAGGGCCTGGACATGATCGCGGCCAATCAGGTGGGTGCTGGCGTGGGCATCGAAGTCGCCGACAACGCGCTGCAGGTGTTCTGGCCAGGCGGTTCGCAGAGCCTGCCACTGGCCACCAAGGAGGAGCTCGCGCGCGGCCTGGTGACGAGCATCGCGCAGCGCTATCGGGCCAGCCGCCCATGAGCGCACCTGAGCGCAACACCGTGGACGTGGCGTTGAAGATACTCGATCCACGGCTGGGCCAGAGTATCGCCTTGCCGACCGTGGCCACGATCGGAAGCGCCGGCATGGATCTGCGCGCGGCCGTTGCCGCACCGCTGGTGTTGCAGCCGGGCGATACCGCCCTGGTGCCGACAGGCCTTGCCTTGCATATCGGCGACCCGAACTGGTGTGCACTGATCGTGCCGCGCTCGGGCCTGGGCCACAAGCACGGCCTGGTCATGGGCAACCTGGTTGGGGTGATCGACGCGGATTACCAGGGACCGTTGATGATTTCGTGCTGGAACCGCGGCCGCGAGCCTTGCACTATTGATGTCGGCGACCGCATCGCGCAGTTGTTGCTGGTGCCGGTGGCGGCACCGCGCCTGTGTGTCGTCGCCGAGTTTGCACCCAGCGGGCGCGGGGATGGCGGATTCGGCTCCACGGGAATCGGTTGATCGGAATACGGTTGCGCGGGGCATGATCGACCAGGAACACCAGGCTCACGAGGAGTGACATGGTACGCAGTGGATCGGGCAGGCGTCTCGCATTTGCGGCTCTGGACTGGCGTCGCCTGTTGTCGCTGGCTGGCGCCACCGCGTTGCTGGTGCTGGGTTTGTTCTGTGCTTGGCAAGCCTGGTTGATTGTGCATGAACAGGCCCTGGTGCAGCAGGTGCAGACGGCACGGGACCAGGCGGCGCGCGCGTTGGCATCCGAGATTGCGCGGGAGCGCGAGCCGGTGGAAAAGGTCCTCGCGGGTGTCGATCCGGCAATCGCCATGAGCGCGCCGCAAGCCGCGATCGCGACCTGGCGCCGGCAATTGCCGCAGGTGCTGCAGTTGGAGTTGTTCAGCGGCAGCCTGGATGAAGTGCTGCGTGCCAATTACCGCGTGTTCGGCTACGCCAAGGCGGCACAGCTGATGGCGGCCCCGGACGTGAATGGCGTCCCGCTCGCGCAAACCGTCATCAGTGGCGACGGAGAGCGTCGCCTGAGTTTCGTCATCCCGGTCGGTACTTCGCGGCCGGCTCTAGGCTGGGCCTGGGTCGAGCTCCCGTTTGCCGGTTTGCAACAGCGCTTCGCCTCCCTGCCGACTGGCGGTGGCCGTCTGGATTTGCGCCAGAGTGGTCCCCAAGGCTACTTGCGGCTGCTGGCGCACGGCTCGCCGACCACGGCGGCCGGGCAGGATGGCGTTGCTGTCCCGGGCAGCGCGTTCAATGTTGGCGCGGCGCTGCCGCAGGCGTTCATCGTCCTGCCGAGGTCACTGGCCCTTGCCAGCTTGCTCGCCTTCCTCGGGGTGGCCGGCGGCCTCGCACTGCTGTACTGGCGTATGCGCGCCGCACGCCCGAAGGCGCTGGTCGAAGAACACGCTGAAGTGGTGTTGCCGGAATCCACCGCCGCGCCGAAGGCCACGCGCCCGGCACCGCGGGTGCCTGCGGCGGCTGGCGCCGCGAAACCGGCAGCGAAGGCACCTGTTGTCGCTGCGCCGGTTGCGGCGGCGACCGTCGATCCCGGCATCTTCCGCGCCTACGACGTCCGCGGCGTGGTGGGCACGAACCTGACCAGTGCCGTGGCCGAACGCCTCGGCCAGGCGGTCGGCGCGCTGATGCTGGAAAAGAACCTGCATGAGATCGTGGTTGGCAGGGACGGCCGCCTGTCCGGACCGGACCTGGTATCCGGCCTTTGCACTGGCCTGCGTGCGGCGGGCGTCGACGTGCTGGACATCGGTGCGGTGCCGACACCGGTGCTGTACTTCGCCACCTTCCATTGCAACACGGGCTGCGGAGTGATGGTGACCGGCAGCCACAACCCGCCGGACTACAACGGCTTCAAGATCGTCGTCGGCGGCGAGACCCTGGCCGAGGGCGGCATCCAGGATCTGTACCAGCGCATCGCCAAGGGTGACCTGCCCAGCGGCGGGCACGGCAGCCTGCGCGAGATCGACGTCGGCCCCGACTATCTGGAGCGGGTGGTATCCGACGTGCTGACCGAGCGCCGCCTGCGGGTCGTGGTGGACGCGGGCAACGGCATTGCCGGCAAGCTCGGGCCGGAGCTGCTGACCGGCATCGGCTGCGACGTGATCCCGCTGTACTGCGACGTCGACGGCACCTTCCCGAACCATCACCCGGACCCGTCCGATCCAGCCAACCTGCGCGACCTGGTCGACGCGGTGGGCAAGATCGGTGCCGATCTCGGTGTGGCGTTCGATGGCGATGGCGACCGCCTCGGCGTGGTCAGCCATGGCGGCGAGATCATCAGTCCGGACCGGGTGCTGATATTGTTTGCGCGCGACGTGCTGTCCCGCCAGCCTGGCGCCACGGTGATCTACGACGTCAAGTGCACCAGCCACCTCAAGGCCCAAATCCTGGACGCTGGTGGCAGCCCCCTCATGTGGCGTACCGGGCACTCGCTGATCAAGGCCAAGATGCGCGAGACGGACGCAGAGCTGGCTGGCGAGATGAGCGGTCACTTCTTCTTCAAGGAGCGCTGGTACGGCTTCGATGACGGTCTGTATTCCGCGGCGCGTCTGCTGGAGATTCTTGCCGGCGACCTGCAGCAACGCTCGCCAGACGAGATTTTTGCCTCCCTGCCCCGCAGCGCGGCCACGCCGGAGCTGAAGATCCCGATGCGTGAGGGCGAGCCGTTCCGCTTCATGGAAAAATTCCGCGCCCAGGCAACTTTTGCCGACGCCGTCCTGACCACGATCGACGGCGTACGTGCCGACTGGCCTGACGGCTGGGGCCTGGTGCGCGCCTCCAACACCACACCGGTGCTGGTGCTGCGCTTCGAGGCCGATACCACCGCTGCGCTGCGGCGGGTGCAGGATGTCTTCCGCCAGCAGTTGCTGGCGCTGGAATCCGGCTTGCAACTTCCGTTCTGAGCACCCTTGATGGTGCGGCGCCCGGTGTGGAACTACTGCGTGGCGCGATCCTGCGCCGCCTTCAGCTCGCGGTAACGCGACAGTGCGGTTTCCTGCGTCTTCACCAACGCACCCCGCGAGGCCTGCTGGTGGGCCAGGGCATTGCGCTGCCCAGTGACGACGGCGCGCTGGTTGGCGATGTCGTCGGTGAGGAATTTCGGGACCGTTTCCTTGGCGCGCTCGATCTCGGCCGCGCGGCCCAGGAGGTCGGCCAGCGATTTTTCCTGGGAGCGCAGGCTGGTTTGGGTGGCGCGGATCTGGCTGTCCAGGGCGCTCAGCTGCTGCTGCTGGAACGTGCGGTAGGACGCTTCGTCGGGGTAGGCGTTGAGCATCTGTGCCTCCGCCGTAGCCACGCGCCTGGCGGCCTGCTGCTGTGCGGCCTGCTGCTGCGCCAGCTTGTCGGCCGCCGCGCGCTCCTCGGGAGTCGGCGGCCGGGCCACCCGGCTGACCACGATGCCCTGGTCGTTGATCACCGAATAGCCGCGCTGCATGGCCTCGGCATTCAGGCTGTCGCTGTAATGTGTCAGGCCCTGCGCATCCTGCCACTGATAGCGCAGGTGGTTGCGGCTTTGCGCAAACGCGAGCTGTGTCGCGGCCAGCAAGGTCACGATGATGGGCAGCAGGCGTAGGCGCATGATGATCACTCCCCCCGCGCACGAGTATAGCCAGCGTCGGGGAATCGCACGAAGGACAGCCATGTTGGTCGGCGACAGCCGGTCGAACTTGAGCTCAGGCGCCGTATTGTGCCCGATAGGCCAGCAACGCGGCATGAGTGGCGGCCAGCTCGCCGCGGCTGCCGGCAAACGTCAGGATGTCGGCCAGGGTGGCGATGGCGATGACGGGGACGCCCTCGTCATCGGCCATCTCCTGGGCAGCCGAACGTTTGCCTTGGCCGCGTTCCTGCCGATCCAGCGCGATCAGGATGCCGGCAGGCGCAGCGCCCTGGGCGCGGATCAGGGCCAGCGATTCGCGCACCGCGGTGCCGGCAGTCATCACGTCGTCCACGATGAGCACGCGGCCGGCCAGCGGGGCGCCGGCCAGGATGCCACCTTCGCCGTGGTCCTTGGCCTCCTTGCGGTTGTAGGCCCAGGGCAGGTCGCGTCGATGTTGCGTGGCCAGGGCAATGGCGGTCGCCGCGGCCAGCGGGATGCCCTTGTAGGCCGGTCCAAACAGCATGTCGACGGACAGGCCGGACTGCGTCAGTGCCTGTGCATAGGCCTCGCCGACGCGGGCCAGCGCGATGCCGGAATCCAGGCGGCCGAGGTTGAAGAAGTACGGGCTGACGCGACCGGACTTGAGCGTGAATTCGCCAAAGCGCAACACCTCGCGCTGCAGCATGAGCTCGATGAATTCGCGCTGGTACTCGTGCACGGAGTCTCCCGTCAGGGCAGGTGGCGCCACAGCAGGTGCTGCGGCCCGGAACGTCCGCCATGGTACAACCCGCCGTCGACGACGAAGCCATGCCGCCGGTACAGCGCCAGCGCGGCGTCGTTGCGGCAGTTCACCATGAGCACCAGCCGGTGTGCGGCGGGATGGCGTCGCGCAAGATCATCGAGGACGGCGGCCATGGCCAGGCTGCCAACGCGACGGCCCTGCCAGGCGGCGTCGATCTGAAACGAGCGCAAGCCGAGTGCATCCGCTTCCGCCTCACGGCCCGTAAGAACGCGTGCGCTGCGTTCGATGCGGCAATAGCCCACCACGATATCGTCGAGCAGCAGCGCCATCGGCTCGCTGCCCGGACAGTGCTCGGCATCTGCCAGTGTGGCGGCGGGCGGACTGACGAAGACGTCCTGCTCCGGCCGCGTGCGCAATCGCAGCACGGCGTCGCGCAGCTCGGGCGTGACCGGTACGGCGTGGACGGAGAGCAACGGAGGCATGTTGTTATGATGCCCGTCATCGCTCCGGGAGTCGCCATGCGCATCATCACGCTCAATGCCAACGGCATTCGCTCGGCTGCAAACAAGGGCGTGTTCGAGTGGCTGCGCGGGCAGCACGCCGATGTCGTCTGCCTGCAGGAGACCAAGGCGCAGGAGGATCAGCTCGGCGACCCCAGGTTTCGCCCCAATGGCCATCATTGCTTCTACCGCGACGCCAGCAGCAAGAAGGGCTATTCGGGCGTGGCGCTCTACACCCGGCGCGAGCCCGACGAAGTGCGTACCGCCTTGGGCTGGGACGTGTTCGACAACGAGGGTCGCTACGTCGAGGCCCGTTTCGGCAAGCTGAGCGTGGTCTCGCTGTACTTTCCCTCCGGTTCGTCCGGCGAGGAGCGCCAGCAGTTCAAGTTTCGGGCCATGGAGTGGATCGCACCGGTTTTCGCCGGCTGGCTCGGGAGCGGCCGCGACTACGTGATCTGCGGCGACTGGAACATCGTGCGCAGCGAGAAGGACATCCGCAACTGGAAATCCAACCAGAAGAACTCCGGCTGCCTGCCGGAGGAGCGCGCGTGGCTCAACGGCCTGGTCGACGGCGGCTGGGTGGACAGCTACCGCACGCTGCATCCCGAGGGCGAGGACTACACCTGGTGGTCCAACCGTGGCCGTGCGCGCGAGAACAACGTGGGGTGGCGCATCGACTACCAGATCGTCACGCCCTCGTTGCGTGCACGGCTCAAGGCCTGCTCGATCTACCGCGGCGAGCGCTTCTCGGACCACGCGCCATACATCGTCGACTATGCCGACTGAGCCGGTTGCGCCGGTTGCGCGCCGCCCGGCCAGACCATCGGTGTGGCGCGCGTTCACGCAACCGGCAGCGTGGACCATGTGCTTCCTGGGCTTTTCCTCCGGCCTGCCGTTCCTGCTCGTCGCCGGCACCCTGGCCTACTGGCTGAAGGAAAACGGCATCCAGCTGAACGACATCACCATGATCGCCAGCGCAGGCATGACCTACGCATTCAAGTTCGTCTGGGCACCACTGCTGGACCACGGGCGCATTCCGGGCTTTGCCCGGCTCGGCCGGCGGCGCGGCTGGCTGCTGTTCGCGCAGTTGGGCGTCGTGGCGGGTCTGCTGGCCATGGCGGCACTGACACCGGCCAAACTGTTGCCGTTCGTGCTGGCGACCCTCGCGGTGGCGTTCTTCGGTGCCACCCAGGACATTGCCGTGGACGCCTACCGCATCGAGATTGCGCCGATCGAGGACCAGGGCGCCCTGGTCGCGACCTATTCGCTGGGCTACCGCATCGGCCTGCTGGTCGCCGGCGCGGTGGCCCTGATCCTCGCCGACCATGTGTCCTGGCGCGTGGTGTATACCGCGATGGCGCTGTGCATGATGTTGCCGATTGCCACGACCCTGGTGGCGCGCGAACCGCAGGTGTCGCACACGCGGCCGGTCGGCTGGCGCGCGGCCATGCGCGAAAGCGTGATCGATCCGTTTGCCGATTTCTTCCGCCGCTATGGCTGGGCGCTGGCTGGCGTGACCTTGCTGTTCCTGCTGCTGTTCAAGCTGCCGGAACAGGCCACGGTCGGCGGCATCATGAGTCCGTTCTACCGCGACATGGGCTTCTCCAAGACCGAGATCGGCGCGGTCACCAAGATCTACGGCATCTGGATCGGCATCGTCGGCGTGTTCATCGGCGGCGCGGCGGTGGCGCGCTGGGGCGCCTGGCGCCCGTTGGGTGTGACCATCGTGCTGTGTGGATGCAGCAATCTCCTGTATCTGACCTTGCTCACCCATCAGGGCAACCTGCTGGCGCTGACCCTGGTGATTTCAGTCGAGAACCTCACGCTGGGCATGCTGGGGCCACCGACCGTGGCCTTCCTGTCCTCGCTGGTCAGCCGCGAACACACGGCCACGCAGTACGCGCTGCTGAGTTCGCTGGTGAACCTGCCGGGCAAGGTGCTGGGCTTTTTCGCCGGCGGCATCGCCATGGTGACCGGTTACGGTGGCTACTTCATCATCACCGTGCTGGCGGTCATTCCCGCCATGCTGCTGTTTGCGTTCCTCACGCCGCGGTACCGCCGCATCGAGCGCACGCAGCTGGCATTGCCTCGTGACGGTTAGGGAGCCGCACTCACCCCACCACTCCGTCGTCATTCCCGCGCAAGCGGGAATCCAGCGCCCTTATCGCAAGTAGCTGGAATGCAATGGCACTGGATCCCCGCTTGCGCGGGGATGACGGCAAGAGCGGATGACGACAAGAACCAGGTGACGCCCGGACCACAGCGAAAGTGCACACGAAGCGCTGCTGGCGGCTATGCCGTCGCGGCGGGCGGCGCGCAATGCAGTGCGCCAAGGATGCGTGGGCCGCGGGCGCCGGTTACCGCCGGCAGGTTGCCGGGGCGCCGCAACAGGTACTGGCGGGCCAGCCAGGCGAACGCCATGGCTTCGACGAAATCAGGGTCGATGCCATGCTCGGCTGTGCTGGCCACGCTGCGTGGCGCCAGCAGTTCGCGCAGACGCCGCAGCAGTACAGCATTGTGCACGCCGCCACCACAGACCAGGATCTCGTCCGTGTCGGCGGCATGTTCCGCAATCGCGTCGGCAACGCTGCGGGTGGTCAGTTCCAGCAGCGTCGCCTGCACGTCGGCCGGCTGCAACCGGCTGACGTCGCCGCGGCTGGCCAGCCATTCCAGGTGGAAGTATTCGCGCCCGGTGCTCTTCGGCGGCGGCAGCGCGAAGTACGGGTCGGCCAGCAGCGCGCGTAGCAGGGCGTCGTCCACGCGGCCGCTGGCGGCGAACGCGCCGTCGCGGTCGAACGGTTCGCCACGGTGGCGCAGGCACCAGGTATCCAGCAGGCCGCTGGCGGGGCCGGTGTCGAAGCCGAACACATGGTCGTTGGCGCGCAGCACGGTGACGTTGGCGATACCACCCAGGTTCAATACCACGCGGCATCGGCCGGCGAGCTGGAGCATGGCGGCGTGGAACGGCGGCACCAGCGGCGCACCCTGCCCGCCGGCGGCCAGGTCGGCACGTCGAAAATCGGCGACCACGTCGATGCCGCAGCGCTCGGCGATCAGCGAGGGATCGCCGATCTGCATGGTGAACGGCTCGTCGCCCAGCGGCTGGTGGTAAATGGTTTGGCCGTGCGAGCCGATGGCGCGTACGTGTTGTGGGTCGACTCCGGCCTGCTGCAGCAAGGCCAGCGCGGCCTCGGCAAAGCAATGCCCCACGGCATGGTCCAGTCGACCGAGCGTCTCCAGGCCGGTGCTCTGCGGAGCCTGCGCCAAGGCTGCGAGGCGGGCGCGGACGCCGGTGTCCCAGGGGTGGGTACGGCTGGCCTGCAAGCGCGGCCGAGCGTCGCTGAAATCGACCAGAGCGGCGTCAATGCCGTCCATGCTGGTACCGGAAATCAGCCCGAGGTAAAGCTCGGGCACGCTGGCCATGCAGGGATCAGCCGCGGTGGCCGCTCACCGTCACGGTGCTCGCCAGCTGCATGCGGCTGGCCAGCTCGGTGAGACGCGCCAGCTGCGGCTGCACGACCTGGGCCTTGAAGCGGGCCAGCTGCGCGGGCGCCAGCGGTTGCGACTTGGGCAGGGTCACCGTCTGCGGATTGCGCTGGACCCCGTCCACGCGGAACTCATAGTGCAGGTGCGGTCCTGTGGCCAGCCCGGTCATGCCGACGTAGCCGATGATCTGGCCCTGCTTCACGTGCTGGCCGACGCGCTCGCCCTTGGCAAAGGCGGACATGTGGCCATAGGCCGTGCTGATGTCCTTGGTGTGCTTGATCACCACGAAGTTGCCATAGCCGTTCTCGCGGCCGCGGAACTGGATCACGCCATCGCCCGCGGCGTGGATCGGGGTGCCCTTGGGCGCGGCGTAGTCGACGCCTTTGTGCGCGCGGACCCGACCCAGGATCGGATGCATGCGGGCCACGCTGAACTTGGACGAGATGCGGGTGAAGTCCACCGGGATGCGCAGGAAGGATTTCTCGATGGGACGGCCGTCCTCGCTGAACCAGCCGATGCTGCCGTCATCCTTCTTGAAGCGATACGCGGTGTAACGCTTGCCCTGGTTGGTGAACTCGGCGGCGGTGATGTCACCCTCGCCATAGCGCACGCCGTCACGATAGACATCGTCGTAGATCACAGTGAAGCTGTCGCCGGAGCGCAGGTCCTGCACGAAGTCGATGTCGTACTTGAACAGATCGGCGAGCTTGCCGACCATGGCCGTGCCCATGCCGGCCTGTGCCGCCGCGGCGTACAGGTTGCTGGTGATGACGCCATGGGCGACCTGCTCGCGTGTTTCGAGCGCCCGTTGTTGCGTGGTGACCTGGGGCTGTGTGCCGTCGAGGCGCACGGTGACCCGGCTGGTATCGCCCTGGTCAAAGCGCAGGCCGTTGAGCTTGCCATCGCTGCCGAGCAGGAAATCGAATTCCTGGCCAGGTTGGATGCTGTGCAGCGCGGATTTCTCGCTGCCGGCGGCATCCATCACGTTCTGCAGGTCGGTCATGCTGAGGCCGCGGCTGGCGAACATGTCCGACAAGGTCTGCCCGGGCTTGACCCGGGCGATCTGCCAATCGTCAGCTACCGGCGGGGCCACCGGTGTCGCTGCCGGCGGCAGCGTCAGGGCCAGCACGGCGCGGGCTGGCGGGACGGGCGTGGGCCGCATGGCGCTGGCCCAGGCCGGCATCAGGAAACCCGAAAGCAGGGTGATCACCACCGCGGTGCCTGCCAGGACCAGCCGTTCGCGGCTCCATTGCAGGGGCTCGATCTCCCCGCTGCGGTTGAACGACCAGTGCGCGCAGCGTGCGTAGAAAAGCGAGTGTCGGCGTTGCGCCTTGCGGCAAATGGCCTGCTTGCGTGCGCGGAACGCTGCTCGCTTTTCATTCATCATGCTGGTTCGCCCTGCGACAACTTCGCAAAATATCCCGTACCATAACGGTGGTGTGCAAAGCGCGTCAATGCCTTTACGGTCAATGATTTGCGGGGGTTTTCCGATTAACGGACAATTAACGCCCGCGTGATGGCTGGGCCGTGACGGCCACCCCATTTGCCATAAAAAGTGAGAAATTCATGAGTGAGCTGGAGCAGGCGTTGGCCGTGATTGCGCGCGGCGCCGACGAGATCATCAAGCGCGAGGAGCTGGCCGAGCGCCTGCGCAGCGGACGGCCGTTGCGCGTCAAGGCCGGTTTCGACCCCACGGCGCCGGACCTGCATCTCGGCCACACCGTCCTGCTGAACAAGATGCGCCAGTTCCAGGATCTCGGCCACCAGGTGATTTTCCTCATCGGCGACTTCACCGGCATGATCGGTGACCCTACCGGCAAGAATGTCACCCGCAAGCCGCTCAGCCGCGACGAAGTCCAGGCCAATGCGCAGACCTATGCCAGCCAGGTGTACAAGGTGTTGGACCGCGGGCGCACCGAGCTGCGCTTCAACTCCGAGTGGTTTGGCGCGATGGACGCCGCCGGCATGATCAAGCTGGCCGCGCTGCACACCGTGGCGCGCATGCTCGAGCGCGACGACTTCACCAAGCGCTTTGCCGCGCAGCAGCCGATCGCCATCCACGAATTCCTGTATCCGCTGGTCCAGGGCTACGACTCGGTGGCGCTCAAGGCCGACGTGGAGTTGGGTGGCACCGACCAGAAGTTCAACCTGCTGATGGGACGCATGGTGCAGGAGCACCACGGCCAGGCGCCGCAGGTCGTGCTCACCATGCCGCTGCTCGAGGGCCTGGACGGCGTCAACAAGATGTCCAAGTCGCTCGGCAACTACATCGGCATCGACGAGCCGGCCATCGACATGGTCACCAAGACCATGCGCATTGGCGATACGGTGATGTGGCGCTGGTTCGAGCTGTTGAGTTTCGAGGTGTCGCTGGACGAGTTGGCGCGCATGCAGCGCGACGTCGCCGCCGGCACGCTCAACCCGCGCGACGCCAAGCTGCGCCTGGCCCGCGAGCTGGCTACGCGGTTCCACGATGCCGCGGCCGCCGAACGGGCGATTGCCGGCTGGCATGCCGTCGTGCGTGGCGAAGGCGATACGGCATTGCTGCCGCAGACGTCGATTGCCGTGCCCGAGGCCGGCTTGCGGATTGCGGCGCTGCTGACCGCGGCCGGCCTGACCGGCAGCAATTCGGAGGCCAACCGCAAGCTCAAGGAACGCGCGGTGCGCATCGACGCGCAGGTGGTGGAAGATGCGCAGCGGGTGTTTGCCGTCGGCTTCGAGGGCGTGTTGCAGGTCGGCAAGCGGAACTTCGCGCGGGTCAAGCTGGTGGCCGCGTAACCGGCGTCCGCGTCGCGCATGGGCGGGGGAGCAAGCGTGTTCGTGCATGTGGAGACGCGTCGTCGGGCGCGATGGCATTGGGCCACGCTGTTGATCGTCAGCGTCTGCGTGCTGTGCTTCCTCGTGCTCAGTCTGCTGCCACCGGTGCAACGCGTGGCCCTGCTGCTGGAGTGGGGCACGGTGCCGGCGGACATCATGCATGCGCATGCGCCGGTATTGCCGCAGCTGACCAATCCGGCCCTGCTGCGCCTGTTCACGGCCTTGTTCATCCATGTCACCTGGCTGCACCTGTTGGGCAACCTGCTGTTCCTGGTGATCTTTGGCCTGCCCGGCGAGCGCGTGCTGGGCTCGCTGCGGTTTTTGCTGTTGTTCGTGTCTGGCGGCATCGTCGCCAACCTGATCGGCGCGCTGTCGCTGGCCGGCGTGCACCTGCCCATCATCGGTTGCAGCGGCGCGGTGTCCGCCGTGGTGGGCACCTACGTTGCGCTGTTCCCGCGGGCCAGGCTGGGCCTGGTCCTGCCGCTCGGGCTGTACCTCGAGTTCGTGCGCGTGCCGGCGTTCCTGCTGATCGGCCTGTGGGTGTTGCTGCAGCTGCTGTTCAGCTATGTGGGGCCGAGCTATGGCGCCTACGTGTGGTGGGCCCACATTGGCGGCTTCCTGTTCGGCCTGGTGTTTGCGTTCGTGTCACGCGGCGCCATCGCGCGCCGTCTGCGCGGCTGAGGCCGGGCGTTCGAGCCATCCGGCGCGGCGGGCGAACCGCGCGAGCAAGCTGCGTGCCTCCGGCGTGGCCGCCACCCCGCGGAATACGTCCAATTGCTGCAGCTCGCGCCGGGTACCGCCGGCGCCCTTGTGCAACACATAGGCGCGCATCACCTCGGCGCTGAACTCGGGGTGGAACTGTGTGCTGACGGCATGTTTTCCATAGCGCAGGATCTGGTATGGATCGCGCCCAGATCGTGCCAGCAGCACGGCGCCGGACGGGGGCTCAAGCACCGATTGCTCGTGCGTGGTGTGGGCGGCAAAGCTCGCCGCCACGTTGTCGACGAGATCGTCCGGGGCGGCCTGCACGAGGCGGGTGATCGTCTGCGTGCCGATTTCCCGCCCGCCTGGCAGGTAATCCACGCGCCCACCCAGGGCATGGGCCATCAGCTGATGGCCGTAGCAGACGCCAAACAACGGCAGGTCTATGTCCATCGCCTGGCGAATCCAGCCCGCGGTATGCTCACTCCAGGGCAGGCGCTCCGTCACCATGGCGCCGGAGCCGGTGATGATCGCACCTGCCGTCAGGTGGGGTGCGGGCAACGCTTCGCCGGCGGCGACGTCGACGATGCGCACCCGCTCGGCTGGCAGTCGCGCGGCACGCTGGAACCATTGCGGGAAATCGCCGTGGCGCGCGCGGATGCGGGCCGGCGCGCGGCCGGTGCGGATGATGAGTACGGGTTTCATGGCTGGCCGGTGGCCGTGATGGCGAGAGTGGGGGTGTCGTCGAAGCCTTCGACCGGCGGCAGCACGCTGAGGATTTCCTGCACCGTGGTCAGCCCGCGCGCCACCTGGGTGGCGGCCGAGATGCGCAGTGGGCGCAGGCCCTCGGCCAGCGCGGCCTGGCCAAATCCGCCCAGGTCCAGCGTGGCGCTGATCAATCCGCGCAGGGACGGCGAGAGCATCATCATCTCGTAGATGCCGGTGCGGCCGAGGAAGCCGGTGTTGCGGCACTCCAGGCACCCGGCCGGCTCGTACACCGTCTCCGGCAGCGGGATCGACCAGCCGTGGGTGAGTACGTGCCATTCCCGCGGATCCTGGGCCGCCGGTTCCTTGCAGTGCGGGCACAGCGTGCGCACCAGGCGCTGGGCGACCACGCCCGTGAGCGTGGACTGGATCAGGTAGTGCGGCACGCCGAGGTCGAGCAGGCGGGTGACCGCGCTCGGCGCGTCGTTGGTGTGCAGCGTCGACAGCACAAGGTGCCCGGTCAGCGAGGCCTGGACGGCCATCTGCGCGGTTTCCAGGTCGCGGATCTCGCCGACCATGATGATGTCGGGGTCCTGGCGCAGCAGCGTGCGCACGCCGGCGGCAAAATCCAGGTCGATCGCCGCGTGCACCTGCATCTGGTTGAATTCCGGCGCCACCATCTCGATCGGGTCCTCGACCGTGCACACGTTGATCTCCGGCGTGGCCAGATGCTTCAGCGTGGAATACAGGGTGGTGGTCTTGCCCGAGCCGGTCGGCCCGGTGACCAGCACGATGCCGTGCGGGCGTTCGACCATCGCCCGCCAGTGAATGGCCTCGTCGGGCGAGAAGCCGAGCTGGGCGAAATCCTTGACCACCAGGTCCGGATCGAAGATGCGCATCACCACCTTTTCGCCGAACGCGGTCGGCATATTCGACACGCGCAACTCGACCTCGCGGCCGGAAGCCGAGCGGGTCTTGATGCGGCCGTCCTGCGGGCGGCGTTTCTCGGCAACGTCCATGCGCGAGAGGATCTTGATGCGCGCGGTGACCGCGGTCATCACCGGTGACGGCAGCTCGAACACCTTGTGCATGATGCCGTCGATGCGGAAGCGGATCTGTCCGGTTTCGCGCCGTGGCTCGAGGTGGATGTCGGAGGCGCGCTGCTCGAATGCGTACTGCAGCAGCCAGTCGACGATATGCACGACGTGGCGGTCGTCGGCGCCAACCTCGCCGGCCTTGCCCAGCTCCACCAGCTGCTCGAAGTTGAGGATGGCGGATGCCGGATCCTGGGCATTGGCATCCTGGGCCAGCTGGATCGAGCGCTGCACGCTGTAGAACTCGAGCAGGTAGCGGTTGATGTCGATCGGGCTGGCGACCACGCGGTGCACGTCGCGGCGCAGCATGTGTGCCAGGTCCACAGCCCAGGCGTCGTCGAAGGGTTCGCTGGTGGCGAAGGTCGCCTCGCCGGGGGCGACGTCGATCGGCAGGATGCGGTGGCGCTGGGCGTAGCCGTGGCTGACCACCTGGGTCACGGCGGCGACGTTGATCTTCATCGGGTCGATCTTGCGGTATGGCAGACCGGCATGCCTGGCGACCCACTCGGTCAGGGCCTCCAGGCTCAGCGGGCGGCCGTGCTCGCGGGCGTTGTCGAGCTTGGCGTTGGCGATCAGCACCAGCGGATGCAGCTCCACCGTGGAACGACCGCCACGCGCGCCCATGCGCACACGCTTGGCCTCCTCGGCGGCTACGTACCCATCCACCACCAGTGCGGCCAGCACGTCGTCGAGTTGCAGCCGGCCGCGGCTGCCGAGCAGGGTTGCAATTTGTGCTGAAGCGGCCATCCGCGTCTTACCTCGCATTGCCCCTGCGGCAGCAGCGGAGAAGGAAATCCCGCTGGCGGTATACTACCGCGCTTTGGCCGGGAGCCTCGGGTCCGCCATGCCTGCGCGCACGTTCCAGGATGTCATCCAGACCCTCAACCGCTACTGGAGCGGCCAGGGCTGCGTCCTGTTGCAGCCGCTGGATACCGAGGTCGGCGCCGGCACCTTCCATCCGGCGACCTTCCTGCGTGCGCTCGGCCCCGAGCCCTGGGCCGCTGCCTACGTGCAGCCGTCGCGGCGGCCCACCGACGGACGCTACGGCGACAACCCGAACCGCCTGCAACACTATTACCAGTACCAGGTGGCGCTGAAGCCGAGTCCCGAGGACATCCAGGAGTTGTACATCGGCTCGCTGCGCGAGCTGGGCGTCGACCCGACCGTACACGACCTGCGCTTCGTCGAGGACAACTGGGAGTCGCCGACGCTCGGCGCCTGGGGCCTGGGCTGGGAGGTATGGCTGAACGGCATGGAGGTGAGCCAGTTCACCTATTTCCAGCAGGCCGGTGGGCTGGAATGCCGCCCGGTGACCGGCGAGCTGACCTATGGCCTGGAGCGCCTGGCCATGCATCTGCAGGATGTGGACAACGTCTACGACCTGGTATGGACGGACGGACCGCGTGGCCGGGTGAGCTACGGCGATGTCTTCCACCAGAACGAGGTCGAGCAGAGCGCCTACAACTTCGAGCATGCCAACGTCGCCGAGTTGAGCCACTGGTTCGATGTCTGCGAGGCTGCCGCACAGCAGCTGGTGGCCGCGCAGCTGCCGTTGCCGGCCTACGAGCAGGTGATGAAGGCCAGCCACACCTTCAACCTGCTCGATGCGCGCGGTGCGATCAGCGTCACCGAGCGCCAGCGCTACATGCTGCGCGTGCGCACCTTGTCGCGTGCGGTCGCCGAGGCCTATGTCGCGCAGCGCGAAAGGCTCGGTTATCCGGGGCTGGCGCAGCATCGGGAGCAGGCCCATGGCTAAGGCCAAGTCGCTGCTGGTCGAGCTGGGCACCGAGGAATTGCCGCCACAGGCGCTCGACGCACTCGGCGCGGCGTTCCTGCGCGGCCTCAGCGGTGCCTTGGCCAAGGCCGGGGTGCATGCCGGGCTGGATGCGGCCCGGGCCTATGTGACACCGCGGCGCCTGGCCGTGCACATCCCCGATGTTGCCGCCATGCAGCCGGCACAGACCCTGGAGCGACGGGGCCCGGCCCTGGCCGCCGGGCTGGACGCCGCGGGCCAACCAACCCCGGCACTGTTGGGGTTTGCGCATTCCTGCGGCGTCGAGGTGGCGGCCCTGGAACGTCTGGAGACCGAGAAGGGTGCGTGGTTTGTTGCCCGCACGGTACGCCCCGGACAGCCACTGGCGGCGTTGCTGCCGGGCATGGTCGATGAGGCGCTCAAGAGCTTGCCGATCCCGCGGCCGATGCGCTGGGCCGATCACGACTACAGCTTCGTGCGTCCGGTGCACTGGCTGCTGATGCTGCACGGCGACGGCATCGTCGATGGCGAGGTCCTCGGCCTCGCCAGCGGGCGCCGCTCGTACGGCCATCGTTTCATGCATCCGCAGCCGCTGCACGTGGCGGATGCCGACAGCTGGCTGGATGCGATGCGCATGGCCAACGTGCTGGCTGATCCGCGCGAGCGTCGCGAGCGGATCCGGACCGAGGTGGCGCGCGCTGCCGTCGCCACTGGCGGCACCCCGCACTTGGACGAGGCCTTGCTGGACGAGTTGGCCAACCTCACCGAATGGCCGGTGGCGGTTGCCTGCACATTTGATTCGGCCTTCCTCGACGTACCGTCCGAGGCGCTGGTGGCCACCATGGTGGTGCACCAGAAGTTCGTGCCGGTGTTCGATGCCGACGGGCGCCTGTCCGAGCACTTCATCGGCGTGGCCAATATCGACAGCGCCGAACCCGGGGCGATCCGGCGTGGCTACGAGCGGGTGATCAGGCCGCGCTTTGCGGACGCAAAGTTTTTCTGGGACACCGACCTGAAAACCCCGCTGGCGGCGCACCGGGCCGCGCTTGCCAAGGTGACCTACCAGCAGGCGCTCGGCAGCCTGGCAGACAAGAGCGAGCGCATTGGCGCGTTGGCGCGCTCGATTGCGGGCCAGGTCGGTGTGGACGTAGAGACGGCCAGCCGCGCAGCAAGCCTGTGCAAGTGCGATCTGCTCACGCGCATGGTCGGAGAGTTTCCCGAGCTGCAGGGCGTGATGGGCCGGCATTACGCCGCGCGCAGCGGCGAGACGCCGGCCGTGGCTGCAGCGTTGGACAGCTATTATCGGCCACGCTTTGGCGGCGATGCGATTGCGCCCGACCGCCTTGGCCAGGTGCTGTCGGCAGCCGACCGCCTGGATACGTTGGCCGGCATCTTTGCCGTTGGCCTGAAACCCAGTGGCAGCAAGGATCCGTTCGCCCTGCGCCGCGTCGCACTGGGCTTGGCGCGTACCTTGATCGAGGGCGAGCTGGAGCTTGGTCTGCGGGCAAGCCTCGAGGCCGCCCTGCAACAGCTGCCGGAGGCAGCCCTGGCCGCCGGCGTCAAGCCTGGCAAAAACGGCAAGCCAGTGCCGCTGGATCCGGCGCGGCGCCGGGCCGAGCTGCGTGACGAGTTGCTGGCCTTCGTCATCGAGCGGCTGCATGGTTATTACACCGCGCAGGGTTTCGACCATGGCCAACTGGAGGCAGTGCTTGCCGTCGATCCGCCCAGCCTGCTGGATTTCGACCGGCGCCTGCGCGCGGTGCTGGCATTTGGACGTCTGCCCGAGGCCATGAAGCTCGCCGCCGCCAACAAGCGGGTGGCCAACATCCTGCGCCAGCAGGCCGAGACTGGCGGCGTGGCCGTGGCGAGCGAAGTCGATCCTGCCTGCTTCGAGCACGACAGCGAGCGCGAGCTCGCCGCCGCGTTGGCGTCGGCGCGGCAGGACACGGCCGTGGCCCTGGAGGCGCGCGACTATGCCGCGGTGCTGACCCGGCTGGCCAGATTGCAGGCTCCAGTGGACGCGTTCTTCGACAGCGTCCTGGTCAATGCCGAGGATCTGCGCGTGCGCGCCAACCGCCTGGCCCTGCTGGCGCAGCTCAAGGCGCAATTCGCCAGCGTGGCCGACATCGCGCTGCTGTAGCAGCGTGGCCGCCTGTCGGCAGATGGCGTTGCAGCACCCGGGGACAATGGTTGCCAGCGCCTGGCTGGCAAGTGCCGGAGCCCACGCATGAGCCAGTTCCAGCTGCTGCGCACGCGTCGCTTCGCGCCGTTCTTTTGCACCCAGGCCCTGGGTGCGTTCAACGACAATGCCTTCCGCAACGCGCTGGTGATGCTGGTGGCGTTCCACATGGGCCTGGGCGAGCGCAGCGTGGCGCTGTACACCAACCTGGCCCCGGCCTTGTTCATCCTGCCCTACTTCCTGTTTTCCGCCAGCGCCGGCCAGCTGGCGGAGAAGTTCGAGAAGAGCCGCATCATCGGCTACGTCAAGCTGTTCGAGATCGTCGCCATGGCGCTTGCCTGCTGGGGCCTGTACCACCATGCGGTGGGCCTGCTGCTGGTGGTGCTGTTCCTGATGGGCGTGCACTCGACCGTGTTTGGGCCGATCAAATACGCGATCCTGCCGCAGGCGCTGGCGCCGGAAGAGTTGATCGGCGGCAATGCCCTGGTGGAAACCGGCACCCAGCTCGCCATGCTCTCTGGCCTGATCGTGGGCAGCGCCCTGGTCGAGGTGGGACCGTCCGGACCACTGCTCGCGGGCGGGATGCTGCTGGCGGTGGCCGTGGCCGGCTGGCTCGCCAGCCGAAAGATCCCGCCCGCACCACCCACCGCGCCCGACCTGCGCTTCAACTGGAACCCAGTGAGCGAAACCGCGCGGGTGATAGCGCTGGCGCGGCGCGACCCGGTGGTGTGGAACATCGTGCTCGGCATTTCCTGGTACTGGTTCTATGCGACCGTGCTGATCGCCCAGTTGCCGGTCTACACGCGCGCCAACCTGGGCGGGGACGGTTCGGTGGCAATCCTGGTGCTGACCTTGTTTTCCGTTGGCACCGGCATCGGTGCGCTGCTCTGCGAACGGCTGTCCGCGCGTCGCGTCGAGATCGGCGTGGTGCCGCTGGGTGCGCTCGGCCTGGCCGTGTTCGGCATCGACCTGTACTTTGCCCGGCCCGGCGCATCGCTGGTGCAAGGCCTGGACTGGCTGGGCTTCCTGCGCAGCGCCGGCAGCGTGCGCATCGCGGTCGACCTCACCATGATCGGCGCGTTTGCCGGCCTCTACGTGGTGCCGCTGTTTGCCTTCATCCAGCAGCGTACGCCAGCCAATCGCCTGTCGCGGGTGATTGGCGCCAACAACATCGTCAACGCGCTGCTGATCGTCCTGGCCGCCTGCTTCGGCCTGGGCCTGGGCGCGCTGGGCCTTGCTGCGCCGCAGATTTTCCTCGCCGCGGCGGTGCTGGGCCTGGGCGTTGTCGGCTATGTGTTCCTGCGCGTGCCGGCGTTCGGCCGGCGCTTCGTCGCCTGGGTCCGCCGCACGGACGGCTAGCCGCCCACGCCCAGTCCACTTTCCGGTCCCTGCGACAAATGGGGCTCAGCGCAGCCAGCTGCCGATGACGATCAGGGCCACAACGCTCAGCCAGGCCAGCAGGGCGCGTGAGAGCGTGCTGCGCAGGCGCAGCAGCTCGGCCAGTGGGTCGCGCTGGTCCGCGCCGTCGGCGTCGATTTCATCCAGATCCCCGCCGATGTCCGCCTGCGCCGCCGCACCGAGGAAGCTCGGCCCTTCCTGGTACCAGCTGGTCGGTGCGGCGTGGCTGCGCCACAGCTGCCAGGCGGCAATCACCGCCTCCCAGTGGCCGACCAGGGCCAGGGTGAAGGTGAGCACCTGGGCCGGAATCCAGTCCGCGGCGTTGGCCAGGTAGCGCGGCGCGTCCGCATCGTCGCGAAGCTGCAGGGTCGGATCACGGGCCAACTGTTGCAGCAGGCGGTAAGCCAGTGCGCCGGCGGGACCAAGCACAAAAAACCACAGCAGCACCGCGAAGCGCCGCCGCAGTGCGGCATAGACCACGGCGCGGCCCAGCGGTCGCGCACCCCAGCCCACCACCTCGCCGTCCGTGGACAGGCGCTGCGCCGCAGCCACGCGGGCGGAGAGATCCGGCGCGGCCACGATGGCCTCGATGTCGGAGTGGAACTCGCGCGGTCCCAGGCAGTACACCAGCACGACCAGGGCAAACAAGGCCCGGAGCCACGGCGCCGTCGTGAGGTGGCCAAGCAACCACCACAGCAGCAGGCACACGAGCACGGCCGGCAGCACGGCGAGCGCCACCCGGGCATAGCCGCTGGTCTCGGCCAGTTGTCCGACCCAGTACCGGAACAGTCCGTCCTCGCGACGCTGGGCCAGGCGCGGCCACGCATGCAGCAACGCGAGTGCGATCAGGACGACGAGCAGCGGGACGGCCATGACGATACCGGTCAGCGAAAGCCTTAGTGTAATCGTGCGAATGCAGGCTGCCGTGGCGCGGGCCGCGTCGTTGCTGTGCGGCGGGAGCCAGGGCCAGGTGCGCGGCAGGCAGGTGGCTTTGCCCGCGATGTTCTACGGCTGTGGCGCCGCAGCGACCATGGCACCCAGGTCCAGCCCCGCGCGTTGCCGCAGCCAGTCGGCCAGCAGATGGTGGGAAATCGACAGGGCGCTGGAGGGCACGAAGCTGCCGTCGGCCATGCCCTCGGCGATCTCCTGCGGGGTGAACCAGCGCGCCGCCTCGAGCTCGAGGTCGCGCATGGCGATGGTGCGCGAGGCCGCGGTGGCCATGAAGCCGACCATGAGCGATTGCGGCAGCGGCCACGGCTGCGAGGAGTGGTAGCGCACGCTCTCGACCAGTACCCCGGATTCCTCGGCGACTTCGCGGCGCACGGCGTCTTCCAGCGCCTCGCCGGGTTCGACGAAGCCGGCCAGCGTGGACCAGCGGCCGGGCGGCCAGCCGGTTTGGCGGCCGAGCAGGCAGGCGCCCTCGTGCTCGACCAGCATGATCACCGCGGCATCGACGCGCGGGAATTGCAGGCGCGCGCATTCGGCATTGGTGCATTCGGCGCGGTGGCCAGCGGCCACCAGCAGCAAGGGCGAGCCACAGTACGGGCAGAACCGCGTCTCGCGCTGCCAATGCGCCAGGCCCTTGGCATAGGCGAACAGCGCCGCCTGCCGGGCCTCCAGCTGCAGGCCCGCGGCGCGCAGGCCCATGCGCCGGGCGTGCAGGGTGGCAGCGAGCTCCTCGGCATCGTCTGCTGCATCCAGCACCAGCAGGAACCACGGGTGGTCGTCCATGATGCCGAGGAAGCTTGGCTTCACCGCGCCAAGCAGGCGCTCGCGCTCGCCGTCATCGAGCAGGCGCAGCGCGGCGTGGTCGCGCTGCAGGAAGGCCTCGCCGGTGGCGTCCAGCAAGATGTAGCGGGCTTGGGCGGTGTGCGCGCGGGCGGCGATCCACGCCGCGTCGTTGCGCCGCTCGGAACTACGGTCGAGCGCGTGGCTGAGTCCGGCGAAGCAGTTCAGGGGTGCCGGCTCCCGGTCCACGCCAGCGCCTCAGGCGGCGGTGAACGAGGAGCCGCAGCCGCAGGTGGTCTTCGCGTTCGGGTTGCTGATGACGAACTGCGCGCCGCTGAGGTTCTCGGTGTAGTCGACCTGGGCGCCGGCGAGGTACTGCAGTGACAGCGGGTCGCACACCAGCGTGGCGTCTTCACGTACCACGGCAATGTCGTCCTCGGCCTGTTCCTCGTCGAAGGTGAAGCCGTACTGCAAGCCCGAGCAGCCGCCGCCGCTGATGTACACGCGCAGTTTCAGGTTCGGGTTGCCTTCCTCGGCCACCAGCTCGCGCACCTTGTGCGCAGCGGCCTGCGTGAAGCGCAGCGGGGCGCCGGTGCTGCGGTAGTCGGGAATGGCGTGCAGGGTTTCCATGATGTGGAATCTGGGGTCGATACGGATGGGAACAAGCATACCGGGGGCGGCCCGTGGCCGCACCCGCCGCTCAACTGTGGATCTTGCCCTGCAGGTAACGCTCGGCACCGATCTCGGCAATCAGCCGCTGCTGCGTCTCCAGCCAATCGATGTGCTCTTCCTCGTCATGCAGGATGGTGCGGAACAATTCCCGGCTGACGAAGTCGGCAACGCCCTCGCTGTAGGCGATGGCCGCGCGCAGGTCCTGCGTGGCGGCCAGCTCCAGGTCGAGATCGGCCTGCAGGGCCTCGACGGCGTTCTCGCCGATGTGCAGCTTGCCCAAGTGCTGCAGGTTCGGCAGTCCGTCGAGGAACAGGATGCGCTCGATCAGGTGATCGGCGTGGTGCATCTCGTCGATCGATTCCTTGTACTCGTGCTCGGCCAGTTCGGCATAGCCCCAGTTCTTCAGCATGCGCGCGTGCAGGAAGTACTGGTTGATGGCCGTCAGCTCGTTGAACAAGGTCTTGTTGAGGAACTCGATGACTTTCTTGTCGCCTTGCATGGCGCGCTCCGGGGCACGAGGAGGAGTGGCCACTATACAAAGGTGTGTTGTCCGTTGCCTGATCAAGTCCTATTCGCGCGCGGCGAAGCAGCAACGGCGCACGGCCTGCAGGAGCCCTTGCGGGCGATGCGGCTACGGATCAGGCCAGGACGGGAATCGCCAGCGGCGTCCGGTCGGCGGTGGTGCGGGTGGCCTTGGCCAGCTCGGCGCGCGCCTCGGCTTCGCAGCAGCCGCAGCAGTCGCTGCAGCCGGTGCGTTCCTGGAGCTGGGCAAACGATTGCACGCCACCCGCCACCTCGCGGCGGATGTCGGCATCGGTCACGGCATTGCAGTTGCAGATGTACATGGCGCGCATAAGAACGCAAATGCGAACCATTGTCAATACCTTGCCGGCGGAAGGCGGGCGGAGCCGATTCAGCTTTCCGCGGCCACCGGCGCCGGGCGCGGCGGCTGGCTCCCCAACTCCATGCTGAAGAGCTGCTCGACCAGGGGCGCGAACTGGCGCAGCGCGCGTTCGTACACGTCGCGCTTGAACGGCACGACGTGGGCGGCCGGATACCAGAAATCCACCCAGCGCCACAGGTCGAACTCCGGCTTGTCGCTGGCGTCGAGCTGCAGCGCGTCCTCGGTGCCGCGCAGGCGCAGCAGGTACCAGACCTGCTTCTGGCCGATGCAGGTCGGCCGCTGATGCCGGCGGACGTAGCGCTCAGGCAGACGGTAGCGCAGCCAACCATGGGTCGAGGCGACGATCTCCACCTGTTCCCCGGTGAGCCCGGTTTCCTCTTCGAGCTCGCGGAACATGGCCTCTTCCGGGGTCTCGTCCGAGCGGATGCCGCCTTGTGGGAACTGCCAGCCATCGCGATGGATGCGCCGTGCCCAGAACAGCCGGCCGGCGTCGTTGAGCAGCACGATGCCCACGTTCAGACGGTAGCCGTCGATGTCGATCATGTCCCCTCCAGCCCATGCACGCACGTTGCGTGGGCACCCCCCACAGCAGGCCGATTCAACCACAGCGGACGAGGCGGCGGCAACCGGCCGCGCTTGAACCAGCCCCGATGCCCCACTACACTCGTGCGCCCGTCGACGCGCATGCGCCGCGTCCGCGGCGTCCCCAAGGCGATGTAGCTCAGCTGGTTAGAGCACAGCACTCATAATGCTGGGGTCGGTGGTTCGAGTCCACCCATCGCTACCAAGATCGGCGCTGAAAGATAAGTGGCGTGCGGGCTCCAGCGGTTCCGGCCTTTCGGCAAGTCCGGTGCTATCGGAAAATGCCGATGCAAACGCCGCTGCAACCCGTCAAGCGCGGGGGGGTGTATCACCTGCGCCTGCACGTCCCGGCCGATCTTTGGCAGCTCATGGGACGCACTCAGATATGGCGCAGTCTGCGCACGGGTGACCTGCGCATCGCTCGCCAGCGCGCGCGTGCTACGTGGGACGCTGCACGGGCATACTTCCATCATGTCCGCACAAGGGGGCTCAACATGGACCGCTCACAACTCGACGCACTGGCGCGCCGGTATCTCTCCGCGCGCTTCGATCAGGCGGAACAGTGGCTGGCGGAAACTACCGATGAGGTCGCGCGCGATGTGCAGGGGGATCGGCTCGGGGAGCGCGGCGACCTGGTAACGGCCGCGCTCACCTATGGCGACTACTCCAGCACGCTTGATCGTGCGCGCGGCCTGCTCCCTGACGCTGACGAACTTACCCACGCGAAGCTGGCCCGTCGCCTGCTCGAAGCGGAACTAGAGGCGATCAAGGCAGAGTGTCGCGCGCTCAGCGGCGAGCCCTTAGTGTTCCCCTCGCTGGTCGCCACAGCGCCCGCAGCGGTGGGCGAGGAACCCAAGGAAACCCCGCGCCTGTCGGAGGTGCTGGCTGCATATGTGGAAGAGCATGTGCGCGAGAAGAAGTGGAACCCCAAGACACGGGCACAGCGCGAAACGCACGGGGAGGAGATTGTCGAATTGCTCGGTGATCCGCGCGTCGGGGATGTAACCAAAGCGGACATGCGCGCGCTCGCGCAGACCATCGCGCGGCTCCCCTCGAACCCCACCAAGAAGTGGCCCGGCAAGACCCTTACCGAAGTCCTGGAGCTGACCAAGGATGGCACCGTGGTAGATATCCGCGCGCCCCGGTCACTGAATACCAGCCTCCAGCTTGTGCGGTCCCTGTTCGCCTGGGCCGTGCTGCAAGACATGATCCCCAAGTCCCCCGCCGTTGTGCTTGGCTATCACGACGAGGGCGACCCAATGGACAAGCGTTACCCGCTCACGGATGCGGACATAAGGGCATTGCTTGCCCATATCGGGGATGAGCGCGCGCCGTACTGGTGGTGGATTCCCCGCCTGCTCGCATACAGTGGAATGCGTTTGAGTGAAGCGGTACAGCTCCGCCGCGAGGATGTCCACGACATGGAGGGCATACAGGTGTTCAGCCTGAATACCGAAGGGGGCCGCCGCCTGAAAAATCATCAGAGCCGTCGCATCGTCCCCGTACACCCTCGGCTCATCGCGTTGGGGTGGATTGATTATGTGCAGGCGCGGCCAGAGGGGTTCTTATGGCCGTCGCCACCGCGCGATGAAAACCCGAAGCACGGTCCCGGCGACTACCTGTCGAAGCGGTTGAATACCTGGCTCCGCGCGGCCGGGGTGACGGACCCCAAGAAAGTTGCCGCGCATAGTTTCCGCCATCGGTTGAAACAAGACCTAGAGGACGCCGAAGTGCCAATGCCTCTCATCAATGCAATCTGCGGATGGAAAACCTCGGGTACCGGCTCGACGGTATACGGCGGCGAAACGAAGCGCGGTCGCGAGCGCATGCTAAAGGCGTTGTCGAATGTCGAGCTGCCCATCTAGGGGATCGTCTCGGGGTGGGATAAACCCATTGCTGGGCCTTTCCCCTGAAGCTCCCCGTGCGTGTTTCACTTGGTCCCGTGGCAGTGTCGCCACGTCACCAGAGGTGGTCCATCATGCGTATCGACTACGCTACCGAATGCCTGTTACCAGGTGAGCGCGCACCCTTCATTGTTGCTGGTCGGTATCAGTGCGGCGAACGGCAGGTGTGGGGGGTGGCGGTGTCACTCTTCCGCCGCCGCCTCATCCTCGACTACTTCCCCCGCCAGCGCGCGGTACAAGTCGTCCACTGATTCATCGGCAAGGTAGGCGGCGCATACATCACAACCAGCGGCGGCCTTGGCATACACCTTGGCCGTTCGCTGCTCCACCTTGGCGCGCAGTGCATCGGCCTTGGCCTTCGCGCCATCGGCCTGCATCCCTAGGTCATCCAACGCGGCAACGATGCGCTCCCATCGTGCGGCCTCGACGGTTTCATGTAGCAGCCGCCGCAGTATCCGCACCTCATCCTGCGCGGCCTTCCGTGCGCGTTGCTCGGGTGTCGTGCGTACCTTGCGCCTTGCACGCTTGGCGGCTTCGCGCTCTATCCTTGCGGCCATTGCTTCATACCGCGCAGCGTCCGCTTCCATCTCCGCCGCGGTCCACGCTGGGCGCGGTGGTGGTCGGGGGGTCGGTGGCAGGCCGCCCCCTGCGCAGTAGCTACTCCGGCCCATGTTTCCAGTCCATCCGCGCGTGCCCCTCGCACGTGGTCCTGTGCAGCGCGCGGGTTAACTCTAGTTCCGCTTCCTCGATACCCCACGCCCAATAATTCCCGCGCAGCGTTTCGGCGTCGGCGTTCTCGATGAACTTCGTAAGGGTGTTAAGAGTGTCCCGCATTTTCTCGATGTGCTGTGCGGCCTTTTCACGGCGGCGGATGTTTGCAGGGTCAAGGTTCAAGCTCGGGTGTAGGTTCATCGTCGGGTGTCTCCATGTCTGCGCCGGTGTCCGCTGCGAATTGCTGCGCGTGTAGCTCGGCGGCAAGTTGCTGGTTGTGTACTGTCAACCCGTGGCGCATGGGGCGGGTTGCCTTGTGCAGTGCTTCCTCGACCAGTTCCAGCGCGAGGGTGTCTATGTCCGCATCTTCGGTGTAGCTCATGTATCGATTTGCCTCTGTGGCAAGGTCGCGGATGCGGTCCAGGGTGCATGCTGCCTTGCTGGCGTTTGGACCGGGGACGAATAGGTGAATGGGTGAGCCTGCTTCAATGTGCACGATGGTCACGGGGTGTTTCCTTGGGGCAACGCGCAGGGCGCGGGATGGTCATGCGGTGGCCACTGGGGCAACGCGCGGCCGTCAATCGAATGAAGGTCTGGAACGTGTACCCACAGCGGGCGCACGCAAGCGACCAGCCGCCCGAAGGTGGCCGGGGGTGTTGTGGCATGAATGGCGAATCCTGAATGGGCGGTGAATTTACCTTGCGAGGGCACTTGCACATGCGATCCGGTAGGATCAGACTGGACGGTTGGCCCTCGGTGTGCCTCTAGGATGCCCCTGAGAGCTCCGTAAAGGCACCTAGAAGGCGATCCTAGGGGTACCCCGGTATATCCCTAGCGGGGTGGGGGTCAGAAGGGCTCAAAACGCCGCAAATTCAGTCCGGGTTTCCGGGCGGTCCCTCCGGGTTGGCGCCGCCGGTCCCTGTGGATCAGCATGACCGGCCTGCGGCCTATCGACACATGCACGGGGTGTGTCCCTGAGTGGTCGGCAAGGGGTGATCGACAGGAACGCATGGCCGGGATGCCTTGCTGTCGATACTTCCCTTGCGGTTGGCTCAGTGGGTGTAGGTTCGATGATTCTACTTCCCCAATCCTGATTCCCTGCTACGTTGTCCCCTGGGTAACCCTGAGGGTTAAACGTAGTGGACCCCTTGGTGTCCCCTCAGGGTTACCCAGATGTACCCCTAGGTTTAGTTCTTAGGTTAGTAAGTAAGTAGTAGAAACGTAGGAGACACCTAAGTAGTAACCTAAGGGTCATTTGGTATTAGATTACAACAATGCGCGCGCGCATTATGCGCACACGCCCGCGCGTAGCACGTATCGTGCCAACGTACCTCTAGGCCATATCTGGCGGGCTTTGTCGGTACTTTGCCCTGATTGCTGTCGGCACCCCTTAGTGACGCCAAAGGTAATGGCGTACATAACCGACCTTGTGATTATTACCCACCCGCCATGAATAACCCGGTCTGGTGATTATCATCCGCCTGCCATGAATAACCAGACCAGGTGATTATGTCAGCGAACACTCCCAAGGTTTCCCCTGGGAGTGTCACTGGTTCAATCAATCAGCCTGCGGACTGTGCCCGTGCTGCCTTCCGCAGCCGCTCGGCCAGTGCCTTGGCCTCGGCTTCCTCGGCCAGCTCCAACGCACGGGTCTGTATGCGGTCCCGCTTGGCAGCTTCCGCTTGCAGCTTGTCCGCCTGGGTCGGTAATGCGGCCTGCGCCTTGGCAATCTCTGCCGCTTGAATGTGCGTGTACGGCAGGGTGCTATATCGCAGCGTGTGCAGCTCACGCTCAAGCGCCACACGCCGCGGTCCCTGTAGTACCGGCACGGGTTGTCCGGTGGCCGGGTCAAACGCCCCCGAGGTTTCCGCAAGCTGCCGCTCATACCGTGCAATCCGGTTGGTAACTTCCTTCACCATCAGTTCGGGTGACTGCGCCCGGATGTACTCATCATTCGGTGGCGGTGCAGCTTCCCCGATCACCTGCGTTTCAACGCCTCGCCGCTTGTACAGCTCGGCTCCATGTGGTGTCCCTTCCGGTACGTCCAGGGGGTCAAAGATCATGGCATTGTCGTTGCTCATTCCTGCGGCTCCCCTGCCTCGGCCTCGGCTTCGCCTTCCCGTGCCAGCGTTACCAGCCGGTCCACAAGATCGCGTGCCTTGGCCTGTCCCCACTGGAACGGCTCACGGTGCCCCGTGTATAGCTTGGTGCCATGTGCGGACGCATCCAGCGTGGCAATCAGTTCACGTGCGGCATATGCCTGCGCGCGGAGAGTTTCGGGTGTATCACTCATTGGTACTTCCTTCATTGGTGGTCAAACAAAAGGCCGCATAACGCGGCCCGGTATTCCGCAGCGTTTCGCTACGGTGTCAGCGGGTGGCGAACACGCCGCCGGCGTCGGCTTCGCCTTCATTGCGTAGCTGAATCAGCAGCTCTACAACCTTGCGTGCCCCGATGTCCGCCCATAGCTGCCGCTCGGGTGCATCCATGTTTGGGGTGCGTGCGGGGTACATGCGGTCCAGCTCGGCAATCAGCTCGCTGGCGTGCCAGCAAAGGGTGCGTAGGTGGGCACGCTCGGCCTTGAAGTCTTTGGCCATGGTTCATTGCTCCGTGGTGGTGGATGGTTGGGTGAAGTCGGCGAATGATTCGGCGGCAACCTTGGTGGCCTTCCGAATCCCCGCCTGATACCCCCGGCTATACGCACACTTCGTGGCGCGGTACTGGGGGCTGGTGTGGTAGCGGTCGCGTGCCTTGGCGGTGCGTTCCGCTCGCTGCGCGATGTAGCGGGCATGGTCATACGCGCGGCGCTTGGCCGCGTATTCGTCGGGTGTCATGGTGTGGTTCCTATCTTTCGGCAAAAAGGGCCGACCAGCGCGCACGGCTGGCCGGGGTGGTTATCCGGGGGTGCCCCCCAGTCAAACGGGGGTGTGTGTACCGGGGGTCACTGGTATTCAAACCGGCGCGCACCAGAGCCTGGGCGTCTGGTGGTTATCCATAGGGGTGTGAAAATCGGCTGCCGCCCCTCGGTTGGCGTCTGGTGTCTTCCGGGGGGGTGTGAAAATCGGCTGCCGCCCCTCGGTTGGCGTCTGGTGTCTACCAGAGGGTGGGGACAATCAAACCGGGGTGTGTGTACCAGAGGGTGGCAGCATTCAAACCGGGGGGTGTGTACCAGAGGTGCCCCCCAGTCACCTCAGCCATCCCCCAGCGGCCTCACGCTCAGCTCTGCATTGATCGCATCCCTTGCCCGTGCCTGCTTGGTTACGTCACGCTCTACCGCCTGCCAGAACTGCCCCAGCAGAACCCCCAGCACCTCGCGTACTTCCTGCCCCAGCGCATACACGGCGGGGCCGGGCATCTTGGCCGCTCCAGGCCGTGGCACGGCTCGCAGCATGTGGTGGGCCAGGTTGACGGTATGGCATGGCCCGTCATCCCACGTCCGCTGGTTGAAGTGTGCATATCCTGCGACTGCCAGCAGCTTGGCTAGCATCGTTTCCCCCGTCGCTCCATCCATCCTCAGCCGCCGCAGTTCCTTGGCGATGGCGCGGTGCGTCTGCGAACTGCCGCTGTAGGTGCTGCCGTCTACCAGCAGCCGCCCTAAGTACCCCACGGCGCGCTGCATGGCCGGGTGCTGCATCCATCCCGGCAGGTACTGCTTCACCAGTTCCCGGTAGGGGCCAAGGTCCTGGCGTTTGCGTAGGATGCGGCCGTGTGGGTCGCGGGTGTAGTGGTCCCGGTAGCGGTGCGAAGGGCAGTACCGGCTGAACCCCGATGCCCACCTGGGGCACCCTTTGGCGGCGCAGGGTATGCGGTCTAGTGTCTGTTCCATTGCTGCACTCTTGAGTTTAGTATTGAATGATGGTGGGCACCGCATGGCCAGGGAAAGCTTGGTGGCCAAGTGGTCGCTGGGACCCCTGGGGCGGTCATAGCGGCCCTGTGCGGGGCACCTGGGGGCACCCTGGCCATTGGGCTTGGTCCAGGTCTGCCGGCTGGGTTCGCCTATACGGAAAAGGTGCCTGAATCGACCCCTTGGAACCCGCGCCATTGCTGGCCCCGATCTGCCCCTAGTTGACATACGGCAAACATGTCTTTACCGTATGACCTACCAAGTCCATCAGGGGGCAGACTATGAAGTGCGCAGCGGTTTACTTGCGAGTCTCAACGGCAGAGCAATCCACGGACCGCCAGCAGGCGGAACTAGCCGAAGTCGCCAAGCGGCGCGGCTGGAAGGTGACGGTGTTTGAAGATGCCGGCATCAGCGGTGCCAAGGGTCGCGACAAGCGGCCAGCCTTGGATGCCATGCTGCGCGAGGTGACGCGGGGCAAGTTTGACGTTGTGGCCGCGTGGTCGGTGGATCGCCTGGGGCGCTCCCTGCCAGACCTGCTCGCCACGCTCGGTGAGGTGAAGGCCGCAGGTGCTGACCTGTACCTGCATCAGCAGGGTATCGATACAGCCACGCCGGCCGGCCGCATGATGTTTGGCATGCTCGGGGTGTTCGCCGAGTTCGAACGCGCGATGATCCAGGAACGCGTGAAGTCAGGCATGGCACGTGCCAAGGCCAAGGGCCAGCGGCTGGGTCGCAAGCCGGTCAATGCCAGCGTGGAATCACGCATCCGCGAACTGCGCGCGGGCAACATGGGCATACTCAAGATCGCACGCACTCTCGGCTGTGGTGTGTCGGTGGTGCAACGCGTAGTGAAGGTGGCAGCGTAGGGCATCCCCCTACGTCACCCTGGGGCGCGGGCTGATACATGCACCGCGCTCCACCTGCAATCATCCCCATGCGCCCCCAAGTCTGGCGGCCCTGTATCTAGGGCGGCAGCCGATGCCGGGGCGCTTTCGTTTGCGCGTTGCTTATGGGCAACGCTGGGGGTGGCATGGGGGGAACTTGGCTTGGCCCGATCATCGAGACCCCTTCGGGTTTTTGTAGCTAAACCGCACGGGCTTCGTTGCTGGGAGCTCCACCTACAATCGCGTGATGCATCGAGGACCGGCGGAGCCGATAGGCAATAAACCCAAGATGTTGTGGTAGATCGGGCCTGCTACCCAACATATAGCCGTTGCGCCGCTACTTTACATTGTCGGGGCGGCGCTGTTAACTAGGGATGAGCTTACAAGAAAGCCGCTGGACGCTGACACGCCCAACGGCTCGGCGGTGAGCTCAGAACGCCCCGGAAATCCGGCAGACTGTCCCGAGTGCTAACGCAAGCTCAAGGTACTCATCTGGCGGGCGATTTGTCAATTAGCGGCAGGTCGTGGGGTCTGTCTTACGTCAACATGAGGAAACAAGCATGACTCGTAACGAGAAAACCAGCGCTAAAGTGGCCAGCATGGCCGGTCGAATCCTTCGTGATCCCAAGTCAACCCGCCAACAGCGTGCGGTGGCTGCGTCGGATTTGACCCAGGCGCGCAACAAACCCAAGAGAACGGGCCGGTAAGGCCATCGCAGTGTGAACGAGGGGCCTGGCGTTGCCGGGCCCCTTTTTTGTGTGCATTGCTGTCTGTTGCTATCGCATTTGCTACAGTGCCCCAATCCGCCGGCACGGTAAGTGCCCGGAACTATTGGGCTCCCGCCTTGGCTGGTGGCTAGGAAACTGCTCCACCCATCGCTACCAACGCGCCTTGAGCCTCGTCATCTCCTCGAGACGCCTCGCAACAGCAAGGCTGAACAGGTGGGGATTCGCCGTCTTTGGCAGCCTGGTGCCACTGGATTCCCGCCTTCGCGGGGATTATGGACAGCGGGATTCTGCGCTTGAGCAAGCGCCATTCGTGCGTGGCGGCTTGTTCCTGACAAAATCCAGGTGTCGGGCAACATCATGTGCGTCCGTTCCCAGCGGGAAGGAGAAGCCACATGCGTTTCAGCCGAATCTTCTGTGCGATCGTGCTTGTCATCGCGCCAGTGTTCGTCTGCGCGCAAGCCACCACGGCGTCTTCGGGTAACCCTCCCGACCATGACGAAGGACAAAAGGCCATGAGCAGAGTCACGGGCATCGGCGGCATCTTCATCAAGGCAAAGGATCCGGCGAAGTTGCAGGCCTGGTACAAGAGGCACCTTGGCATTGACGTTCAGGCATGGGGTGGTACGGCATTTCGCTGGGTTGATGACTCGGGCCATGCAACTTCCGGGACAACCGTTTGGTCGGTCGGAGCTGGCGAGAACTTCGCCCCGAGTACCGCACCGTTCATGGTCAACTACCGGGTATCCGACCTGGATCGCCTGTTGGCCGAGCTCCGCGCTGAAGGGTGCAACGTTCTGGATGCGACCGAGGAGTCCGGGTACGGGAAGTTTGGCTGGGTCATGGATCCGGAGGGCAACAAGATTGAACTGTGGCAGCCTCCGGCCGGGCAGTAGCCGCATGAGGACGCGGCCCGGGGTTTCCCGGGCCGCGCGGGTTCAGGCCGGCACGGCCATGTCCTTGGCCGCGATCCGGCCCATGCGGCCGGCGTTGAAGTCGTCGATGGCCTGGACGATCTCGGCCTGGCTGTTCATCACGAACGGGCCGTAGCCGACCACCGGCTCGTCGATGGGCTCGCCGGCCAGCCACAGCACGCTGGCGTCGTTGTTGGCCTCGATCTCCACGCCGCTGCCGGCGCGGTCCAGGTGCACCAGCTGCCCTTCGCGGGCAATGGCGTCGCCGTTGACCATGACCGTGCCGTGCAGCACCACCAACGCCAAGGTGTGGCTATCCCGGGTGGGCAGGCGGGCCGTGGCGCCCTGCTTGATGCGCAGGTCCAGGACGTCCAATGGCGTGAAGGTACGCGCCGGGCCGCGGTGGCCGTCGAACTCGCCGGCGATCACGCGCACGCGTCCCGCGCCCTCGGCCAGTTCCACGTCCGGGATTTGCGTGGACAGGATGGTCTGGTAGCCGGGCGCGGCCAGCTTGTCGCGTGCCGGCAGGTTGACCCACAGCTGCACCATCTCGATGGTGCCGCCACGCCGGGTGAATGCCGGCGAGTGGAACTCCTCGTGCACGATGCCGCCGGCGGCCGTCATCCACTGTACGTCGCCCGGGCCGATCGTGCCGCCGGCACCAGTGGAGTCGCGGTGCGCCACTTCGCCCTGGTAGACGATGGTGACGGTCTCGAAACCGCGGTGCGGATGCTCGCCCACACCACGGGGCCGGCTGGCCGGTTCGAAGTGGGTCGGCTGCGCATGGTCGAGCAGCAGGAAGGGGCTGAGGTGCCGGCCCAGGTCGTTGTAGCTGAACAGCGAGCGCACCGGGAAACCATCGCCTACCCAGTGTGGACGGGGAGCGCTGTGGACGCCGAGAACCTTCTTCATGGCGAATCTCCAGTGGGTGCCGCAAGCTTTGGCGGCGATCGGATAATGCTATTCCAGGAACGCTGGTCAGGGTAGATACTGATATTCGATCATATCGTCCTATATACGGAACGACTGGCTATGCGCGATCTCAATGACCTCTATTACTTCGTGCAGGTGGTCGACCACGGCGGCTTTGCTCCGGCCGGCCGCGCGCTGGGCATACCCAAATCCAAGCTGAGCCGGCGCATTGCCGTGCTGGAGCAGCGGCTGGGGACGCGACTGATCCAGCGCTCGACGCGGCGCTTCACGGTGACCGAGGCGGGGCGCGCCTACTACGAGCGCTGCAAGGCCATGCTGGTGGAGGCCGATGCGGCCGACGAGGTGATCGCGCTGAACCAGGCCGAGCCGCGCGGCATCGTGCGCGTGACCTGTCCGGTGGCGTTGCTCGAATCGAGCGTGGGCGACATGTTTGCCACTTACTTGGTCCGCTACCCGCAAGTGGAGCTGCATGTCGACGCCACCGACCGGCGCGTGGACGTGGTGGGTGAGGCCGTCGACATCGCGATCCGCGTGCGCCCACCGCCGCTGGAGGACAGCGACCTGGTGCTGCGCGTGCTGGCCGACCGCAGCCAGTGCCTGCTGGCCAGCCCCGCGCTGCTGCAACGCTGCGAGCACGTGCCGGAATCGCCGGCCGATCTGGCGGCTCTGCCCAGCATGGACCTGGGCACGCCGCAAGGCGTGCATGCCTGGGATCTGCTCGGACCGGATGCCGCGCGGGCCACGATCCGCCATCACCCGCGGCTGGTCACGCGCAGCATGCCGGCGCTGCGTGCCGCCGCGCTTGCCGGGGTGGGCGTGGTGCAGTTGCCGCGGATGATGGTGCGGGACGGGTACGCCAGCGGCGCCCTGGTGCAGGTGCTGCCTGGCTGGGAGCCGCGGCACGAGATCGTCCACGCCGTCTATCCCTCGCGGCGCGGCCAGTTGCCGGCGGTGCGCGCCCTGCTCGACCTGCTGGTCGCCCAGTTCCAGGCGCTGGACGAGGAGTGAGCCCTGGCGGGTTCATGCGGTGATCATCTTGTCGGCATCGACCAGATGACCGTCGCTGTCGTGGGGAGCTTCCGGCTGTGGATCCGCACAGAGGCTGCCGCGCTGATGGCGTTGTTTGCTTCTTGCCGGCTCATGCTTTCCGTGCCGGCAGCCAGGGCGCCAGCGCCTGTTCGGCCAGTTCGGGCCAGCGCCTGTTGGAGTTGGGGTTGGCTGGACTGGGGTGGGGCAGGTAACCGATGCCGGCGTCGGTACCGAAGAGTTCGGTGGCGCGGCGTTCGGCGTAGCGGCCAATGCCGACAATGGCGCTGGGTTGCAGCGTGCGTACCACGGTACGCAGCGCGCGATCGCACACGGCGGCCAGCGCCGTGGCCTCATCGCGGCTGAGCTTCTCCGGGATCAGGTTGCGGTTGTTGCCGATGAACAGCAGCGGACAGTAGTTCCACACGAAGAAGCGGGCGAAGAAGTCATCCGGCGTGCCGAGGCGCTGCGCGGCCCAGCGCCACAGGCGCGAGCCGCTGCCTTCGTTGCGGTGGCAGGCCATGCCGAGGATCGGGTACCTGGGGTGCTGCAGTGGCAAGGTGGCGGCGAGTCGCGACTCGATGCCGAACCACTCGCGCACGGTCACCACGTCGCCAAACGGCACGCCGGTCTGGGTCATGCCCCAGGGGCCGGGGTTCATGCCCAGCAACAGCACGCGGCCGCGCGCCCCGGCATAGCGTTGCAGGTACATGCGATGCCCGGCCCAGGCATACAGCAGCGGGTTGTAGACGTGGCTGGGCGTGTGCCATTCGAGTGCATCGACTTCGTGCGCGAGCTTGCGCGTGGTGCGCAGCATGGCGGCGCGGGCATTGGACGTGGACATGGCTTGGGACAATCGATTGCGGCAGAGGAGCGCGCCAGGCGCGGCAGCGGTCGACCCTGCAGGCCACACCGTGACTGGTGCCATTTTACGCGGACCGGCCGCGGTCGGCCCGCGCCGCGGTCAGGCTCGCGTGAGCGCCTGGTCCACCGCAGCGCGGGCATGCAGCTCGGTGGTGTCGAACAAGGGCACGCCCGCGTCGCCTGCGTGCACCAGCAGGGCAATCTCGGTGCAGCCAAGGATGATGGCCTCGGCGCCGCGTTCGACCAGGTTGGCCATGATCCGGCGATAGGCGTCACGCGAGGTGTCGACCACGCGGCCCAGGCAGAGCTCATCGTAGATCACGCGGTGGATGATCTCGCGCTCGTCCGGGTCCGGTACCAGCACGTCCAGCCCATGCCGCTGACGCAGGCGGTCGACATAGAAATCGTCTTCCATGGTGAAGCGCGTGCCGAGCAGGCCGACCCGCGCATACCCGGCCCGCTTGATGGCCTCGGCCGTGGGGTCGGCAATGTGCAGCAGCGGCAGGTGCACGGCCGCTTCGATCGCCGGTGCCACCTTGTGCATGGTGTTGGCGCACACCAGCAGGAAATCCGCGCCGCCGGCTTCGAGCCCGCGCGCGGCGTCGGCCAGCACCCGGCTGGTGCCATCCCAGTCGCCTGCCGCCTGCATGCGCGCGATGGGCGCGAAATCCACGCTGTAGAGCAGGATGCGCGCCGAGTGCAGCCCACCCAGCCGCTGCTGCACCTGCTCGTTGATCAGGCGGTAGTAGCTTGCCGTCGATTCCCAGCTCATGCCGCCAATCATGCCGATGGTTTTCATGCGTGCTCCAGGGATTTCGCGGTCGTGACCGCTGCCATCATGCTCAATGTGCCGCGGTCGCGGCCACCTCCGAGGGCGGCCCTTTCAATTCGACCACGTTGCCGTCGGGGTCCTTCACGTAGATCGATGGGCCCTCGCCTTCGGCGCCATAGCGCGACTCCACCGGCCCCGCCTGGTGGCCGCGGGCACGCAACTCGGCCAGGATCGCCTCGCCGTCGAACGGGGCGACGCTCAGGCAGAAGTGGTCGAGGTTGCGGCCTTCCGCACCCGGCGCGGCACCGCCCAGGCTACCAAGCTTTCCGCTCACCGGAACCAGGTCGATCAGCGAGGTACCGGCGCGCACCTGGTACAGGCCGATGCCGCTTTGGACCTTCTCCAGCGTGCAGCCCAGCACCTCGACATAGAAATGCAGCATCGCGTCGATATCCGTGACGCGCAGCACCACGTGGTCGATGTGTCCGATCTTGAACATCCAGTTGCGGCTTCAGCTTTCGGGCTTTTCCGACGGGTACCCGTTTGGTCTGGCGGGTATGGCCTTGAGGTAGGCGGCGATGGCCTCGCGGTCGCTGGCCGGCAGCTTGGCCATGTTTTCTTGCACTTCCACCATCGAGCCGCCGACCGAATCGAAGTCGGGGGTGAACCCCGATTCCAGGTAGTAGGCGATGTCCTTGGCCGACCAGTCTTCCAGGCCGTCCGCGCCGGGAGTGAGGTTGGGGATGTTGCCTTCCCCATCCGGATTGGCGGCACCGGCCAGCCATTGCCCGCGGTCCACGCCGCCCACGGTGTTGCGTGGTGTATGGCACTCTCCGCAATGACCGGGCCCTTCCACGATGTAGCGGCCACGCAGCACCGCGGGGTCGGCATCCGGCGGCAGCGCGATCACCGGATCGGTACGCAGGAAGGCCAGGTCCCACAGGCCGATGCCGCGGCGGATGTTGTACGGGAACGAAACCTGGCTTGCCGGCGGCCTGCTCCTGACCGGTGGCAAGGTGTGCAGGAAGGCAAACAGGTCGGCAGTGTCCGCCAGCGTCATGCGCGCGTACGAGGTGTACGGGAACGCTGGATACAGGTGGCTGCCATCGGGCGCCACACCCCGTTGCATGGCATTGGCAAAGTCGGCGAACGACCATCTGCCGATGCCATATTCGGGGTCCGGTGAAATGTTCGGTACCACGAAGTTGCCGAAGGCGGTCTTGAGTTCGAGGCCGCCGGCCAGCTCGCGCCGGGCCTCACCGGTGGCACCGGGCGCCGCGTGGCATGAGGTGCATCCGCCCATGTCGAACATCCGCGCACCGGCCTGTGCGTTGCCCGGACCGGTGGCAGCCAGGGTCGCCGCATCGAGACGGCGCGGGCTGCTGGCCACCCAGCCGGCCGCGGCGACCACCAGCAGGACCGCGACCACACCCAGCACGAGCTTTCCGGTGCGCGACATGACGGCGCGCCTACTTCTTGGTGAGGCGGTAGTCCTCATGGCAGGACTTGCAGTTGGCCAGCACCGGATTCATCACGGTCTTGAAGCTGTCCAGGTCCGTCGGGCCGTCCTTGCCGGAAACGTCCTTGGCCTTGTCAACGTCGGCCGTGAACTTGGCCAGGTGCCTGTCGAAGCCGGCACGATCCTTCCAGATGTTGGGCGAGGCTTCGGTTTTGCCGGTGTCCGAGCCCGGGGGGAACAGGTGTCCATAATTGCGTGACACCGCCCAGAGGGTGGTGATGGCCGACTTGGCTGCGGTGCGGTCGTAGGGTATTTCACCCTTCAGCATGCCGCCGGACAGGGCTGCGGCGGCGGCGGTCGCGTCCATCAACGCCTGGCGCTGGACAAGCGGATCGTCCGCGGCGAGGGCGGCGCCGGCGGCGGCCACGGCCAGGGACGCGCCGAGGCCGACGGCCAGGCTGATGCTGAGGAAAGGGGAACGGGGCGCTTTCGACATGGGAACTCCGGAGGTCTCGTCTCGTTGGCGTTTGACTGTAGCGTACCGGGTGGCGTCAATCCAGCACGACCGGGCTGTGTGGCCTGCATGCGAATTTGGCCCCGGACATCATCGTCGCACCGAACGCAGGCGCCACCTCGCCGTGAAGGTGGCAACGCCAATGGCCGGCAGGGCAAGGATCGAGAAGGCGATCAGGCCCAGCGGCAGCAGACCAAAACCATCAGCGGAAAAGACCAGCACCACCGCCTGCGCCACCATCACGGCCAGCCCCCAGCGCCAGGACCGCGCCGGCACCCAATAGCCGAGACCACCGGCCAGGCAGATGCTGAGCGGATAGGCAAAGGTCCAGTACAGCGAGGAGTCCCAGGCCTCTTGTCGGCCGCTGAGGACGGCGGTCAGCATCCACAGGAGGGCGCCGCCACCGATCGCGATGATCCAGGCCTTGGCCGTCCGCGGGTTGGGCGCTGCCCGGGTCATGCGTTTCGACTGCACGCTGGATCATCCCACTACGTCGACAGCAATCGTCAGGCGACCATTAAACCATGCGCGACGCCTGCGCCACATGTCAGGTGCTTGCGCTTGCGGGTTGCCGGCGCGGGACGGCGGCAGGCCGCCTCAGCGATGCGGGCATCCGGGCCAGCAGCATGGTCGGCGCATGCCTCCCTGCATCTTGTCGATGCCGACCACGATGCGGCGTTGCCTGGTGGCCTCCTGCTTGGGTGCGGTGACCCAGCAGATCCATTCGTTGCGCGCAAGCGGGGTGATATCGAGCCAAAGGTTCTGGACCGTCGCATTCGACTTGATGGCGTTCCGGAAATCGGCTGGCAACTTGTGCACCGTGCCACCCGGCAGTGTTTTTGCAGTCATGTATACATCGCCTCTATCTGTCGCCGCCGAACCCTTGCTCGACTATCGGTGGCGGATCGTCCGCCGCGTCATCGGGGTCAGACGATACCCGCCTTGGCTACCATTGGTTGGCGTTTTCCGGAAAGCCAGGGCTTTGGGCACGGACGATGCAAAAGCGTTGGCCTGTCGGGGCCTGCATCACGACCCAGCGCTCCAGGCGGCGAGCCACCGTGGCCCCCAGCTTCTCCAGGCGAGTCACCTCGGCCGGGATATCGTCGGTTTCGATGTCGATATGCACACGGCTTTCATGGTCGACGCGCTGGATTTGCACGATGGGCTCGTTCGGGGGCGTCTCCAGCATCCGGTAGTTGCCGCGCGTTTCAGGGTGTTCACGATCGACCGGGCGTCCCAAGGCCGCAGCCCAGAATGCCGCAGCCTCGTCGACGTCGTCGGTGTTGCAGTCAATCAACAGGGCGCTGAGTCTGGAGTGGTGCATGGGGAGAGTCCTTTGTCAGGGGGTCGCTGGACGACGGATGTCCAATGCCTTTGTCTCCGGAGGCAACGTGTTTCGATGGGCTCGTCACCATACTCGACGGGTACCGGAATGGGGATCGAGTGATGGAGCGGGACCATGGTGCGGGTATTGAGGGTGGCAAATCCGCCAGCAGGGGCAACGAGCGCGGCGACCTGGGACCAAATGACGCCATGTCCGAGTGTGCCCATGGAGGTTGATCTCCGATTGGCCGTTGATTCCTCTCAGTTGATGATCTCGCCCATGCCTGTTTCGACGCGACTTCTCAACTGCCGGATGAAGTCTGGGTCGTAGGGTTCCCAGTTTTCAATCTCGCCAATGATCTTCAAGGGATGCGCACTGCGGTACGACTGTGTCGGGTTGCCCGGGAATTTCTTGTCGGTGACGTTTGGATCGTCTTCGAACACCCCCATGGGTGCCACAATATAAACCCGCGGCAGGCCATTTCCCTTGGCCATTTCAGCAGCGAGACCGGCTCCGTTTGGCAATGTCGTGAAATAGACATGATTCATCACGACACTGTCGTCGTAGTTGGATCTGAAGCCGGCGGTCAACAAATCACCTGCCTCCAGGCTGGCCTTTGTTCCATGGTAGAACGGGCCGGCAAGCAAATGGCAGTTTTCAGGAGAGACGGGAATCCACTCGTCATTATGCATGGCCTTGGTTGTCTCACGTGTCCTGCCCCATCGACAGGGTCGCGATTCTAATTTCCTTCCCGGGTCTTGTTGCCAGTCCCCCCGGCTGGTATAAATTCATAGTGGGAGGCGCAATGCGCCTCCTTTTTTTTTTGCGCCGACGGGTCGTCTCCGCACGGGGGGCCTGCACCGCCGTGTTGCCAGGGCGAACCAGCAGCTCGTCCCCGGCCCGGATTTCCCTTTCGTCATGCGGTTGCACGCGCAGCGAACAGCACTGTGTAGAATCGGCCTGGGCAATCCGGGGGATGACATCATGGCTGACAATGGTGCGGTTCGCAGCTTGGCCGATTTTGGATTTCGTCTTGTCGCTGCGCTGGCCTTCGCCGGCCTGGCCTTGCTCCTGCCCCCGGCCGCAAGCGCGGCTATGGCACCGGACAACGGACTCGCCGCCCTGCATTTCAGGCATCTCGGCCCGATGGGGAACCGCGCCGACGCCGTGGTCGGCGTGCCGGGCGATCCGGGCACCCTCTATTACGGCGCCGCGAGCGGCGGCATCTGGAAGTCCGTGGACGGCGGTGTGCATTTCAAGCCGGTGTTCGATGCCACCGACGCCGCTTCGATCGGCGCGCTCGCGATCGCCCCGTCCGATCCGAACACCGTCTGGGCAGGCACCGGTGAGTCGTACATCATCCGCGGCTATACCGGCTTCGGCGATGGCATCTACAAGTCCACCGATGCCGGGGCCAGCTGGCAGCACATGGGGCTGGACGAGACGGGGCACATTGCGCAGATCATCGTCGATCCCAAAAACCCGCAGGTCGTCTACGCCTGCGCGATCGGCCAGGCCTACCGGCCGAACGCCGAGCGCGGCGTGTTCCGCACCGCCGATGGCGGCAAGACCTGGACCCAGGTGCTCAAGATCAACGACACCACCGGCTGCTCCTCGATCAGCATGGACGCGCACGATCCGCAGACCCTGTTTGCCGGCGCGTGGCCGCTGCAGATCAAGCCCTGGGACCTGAACAGCGGTGGCCCCGAGGGTGGCGTGTTCGTCACCCACGACGGCGGCACGACCTGGGCACGGGTGTCGGGGCATGGCCTGCCGGCCAAGGGCAGCATGATCGGCCGGGTCACGGTGCGCGTGGCTCCGGGCAACGGCAAGGTCGTGTACGTGCTCATGCAGGGGCCCAAGGGCGACGGCCTGCTGTACCGCTCGTCCAACGGCGGCACGGACTGGACGCTGGTCAAGGAGACCAACGAACTCGCGGTACGCCCGGCCTATTTCATGAATTTCGCCGTCTCCCCGGCGAACGCGGACGAGCTCTACTTCGTGTCGCAGTCCTTCCTGGTGTCGCTGGACGGTGGCCGCACGCTCCTGAACAACAGCCGGCGCGGTGCTGCCGCGGCCCCGGCCAAGGACCCCAGGATCGGCAACTACGTCGGCGGCGACACGCATGACATCTGGATCGACCCGAAGAATCCCGACCGGATCATGACGGCCAACGATTTCCGCGGTGACATCACCCTCAACGGCGGCAAGAGCTGGTTCGTGGTGGACCTGCCGATCGCGCAGATCTACCACGTCTATACCGACAACGAGATCCCGTACAACGTGATCGGCAACCGTCAGGACGCGGACGGCGTCGAAGGGCCGAGCCGGGTGCTGACCCATGGCTTCGGCAGCAACGGCTTCATTCCCGCGAGTGCCTGGCACGGCTATGCCGGCTGCGAGAGCGGCTTTGGCGTGCCCGATCCGACCGACAGCAACATCATCTGGACGGGCTGCTACAACGGCGACCTGATGCGCACCGACCGGCGTACCGGACAGACGCGCAACGTGGCGGTGTGGCCGGTGGCAACGTACGGGGCACCACCTTCCGAGGCGCGGGATCGCTGGAACTGGACGTTCCCGATCGACATTTCGCCCGCCGACCACAACCGTGTCTATGTCGGCAGCCAGTATGTCTACGAGACGACCGATGCCGGCCAGCACTGGCAGCGCATCAGTCCGGACCTGACCACGGGGAAGCACATCGGTAGCTCCGGTGGCCTGACCGGCGACAACCTCATGACCTTCAGCTCCGCGACGCTGGCGATCATCGACGAATCGCCAGTGACGGCCGGCGTGATCTGGGCGGGCAGCTACGACGGGCAGGTCCAGCTCACCCGGGACGGCGGCAAGCACTGGACCAACGTCAGCGCCAACATCAAGGGCCTGCCGGCGGACAGCACCATCAACCTCGAAGCCTCCGCTGTCGATGCCGGTACCGCCTATGTGTCGGCCGATGCGCGCTTGATGGGCGACTACGCCCCCTATATTTTCAAGACCACCGACTACGGCAAGACCTGGAAGAACATTTCCGGGGACATCCCGCACTCCAAGTTCAGCTTCGTGCATGTCGTGCGTGCCGATCCCGTGCGCAAGGACATGCTCTACGCCGGCACCGACAATGCGCTCTACGTCTCCTGGGACGATGGCACCCACTGGCAACGGCTGCGCAACAACTTCCCACCGGCACCCGTGAGCTGGCTGACGGTGGAACCGCGATTCAACGATCTGGTCATCTCCACCTATGGGCGCGGCATCTGGATCCTGGACGACATCACGGCGTTGCGCAGCTGGCCCGAAGTGGCCAGGGCCGGCACCGCGCACCTGTTCGATCCACGTCCCGCCTATCGCTTCCGTACCGTGGTGACCAGCGCCCAGGATTATCCGAACGGCGTCACCATGGGCGAGAACGCGGCAGACGGCGCGGACCTGAATTATTACCTGCCTTCGGCTGCAGCCGTGACGCTCACCATCGCCGACAGCACGGGCAAGACCGTGCGGACGCTGCACGAGAACGGCAAGCCAGGTCTGAACCGCGTGACCTGGAATCTGCGCTACCCGCCGCTCACCAAGGTGACGCTGCTGACCAGCCCGCCCGGAAAAGACTGGCTTGAGACCCCGGACGCCGGGCGGCCACTGGTGGTGTGGGGCGGACCCTCGCCGGCCGAGGGCCCGCGCATCCTGCCCGGGGCGTTCACCGTGAGCCTGGCCGTCGGCGGTGCCCAGGCCGGCAGCGCGAAACTGCAGGTGCTGCCTGATCCCAACAGCTGGGGCGGCGCCACCACGATGCGCGCGGGCCAGGCGCTGCTGCTGCAGATCTCAGATGAGATCAACCAGACGGCGCAGCTCATCAACGAGCTGGAAACGACGCGCAAGCAGGTCGACACGCTGGTGGCCAAGCTGCCCGAGGGACGCGGCGCGGCCGCGGTCAGGAAGGCCGCCGACGCGCTGTCCGCGAAGGCGGCGGCAATCGAAAGCCGCCTGTTCTATTTCGAGGGCGGCGGCAATGGCTCGGAAATCAGTTTCCAGGGCAGCCCGCAGCTGTATGAGAAGCTTGGCTCGCTGTACAACAACCTGCAGGACAGCGGCCGCTACAACACCGGCGCGGAGCTTGGCCCCACCGCCGCGCAGGTGGAAGTGAACAAGACGCTGGCGCAGACCCTGGCGTCCATCCACCAGGTGGCCGACGCGTTCCGGCAAAAGGACGTCGCGGCATTCAACGCCGTCGCCAGGTCGAATGGTGTGGAGGGTATTGCCCAGTAGCGCCGGTGATTCCTCCACGTGCGGCACCGCGCCGGTGCCTCATCCGCCCCGGCGCTCAAGCTGTGTGATTGCGCGGCTTCGCCAGCACCCGGCCGATGCGCGTCATGGCTTCGACCAACAGGGCAGAGGGCATCGCCAGATTCAACCTCACGAAGCCCGTGCCCTCAGGCCCGAACTGGCTGCCCTCTTCGCATGCGACGTGCGCTTGTTCCGCCAGGAACTTCGCAGGCGCATCGCCCAGCCCGGAGGTGCGAAAATCCAACCACGCCAGGTACGTTCCCTGTGGTTCCCGATAGCCCACGCAGGGTGCGTGCCCGCGCAGCAGGGACGTCAGCAGCTTCCTGTTTGCGTCACAGTAGGCGATCACCTCCCCAAGCCACGGCCCACCCTCCAGATAGGCGGCACGGGTCGCCACCAGACCGAGGCGTCCTACGTTATGCTCGGGCATGAAGCAGACGCTGTCCCACAGATCCAGGTCCTTTTTGTTGCTGAAAATGATCTGTGCGCATTTAAGACCGGATATGTTCCATGCCTTGCCGGCAGACGTGATCGTTACCGTGTGGCCCGCGGTGATATCCGATATCGACGCATAGGGCACATGTCGATGACCAGAAAATACCAACGGTGCATGTACCTCATCCGACAGTACGCGCGCATGGTGCTTCTCCACGACCTTGGATAGTGCGACCAGTTCATCTTTCAAATACACTTTCCCTATCGGATTATGCGGATTGCACAATATGACGATACCGCCCTCCCCTTCCAGGCAGCTGGCGATTGCCTCCAGGTCCATCTTCCAGCCTTCGCCATCCGCAAGCATGGGCACGGCAACCACACGTCGTCCCAATGACAGCGGAAGTTTGAAAAACGGCTTGTGCCCAGGGGTGGGCAGTATGACCTGCGCGCCAGGCTTTGAGTAATGTTCGACAACCTGCATGAAGCCCCCAAGGACATCGGGCACCATGCGGATCGATCCATCAGCAACATTCCACCCATAGGCTGACCGCAACCACGTACTGCACGCACGCGAGGCTTCGGTGAAAAGGTCCGCCGTGCTGTAGCCAAAGTGGTTGCGGTCGACGGCGTCACGCAATGCAGTCCGTACGGGTGGTGCGGTGCCGAAATCCATCTCTGCAACAGTCGCGCCTATATGGCCTGGCGGAACAGCCCATTTTTTCCTATTTCCAGTCTGCAGTACTTCAGCTGTTATTGAATCAAAGCCAACGGTCATAACCAAGCTCCATCGTTGCGCGCCGCTGCCGACCCTCGCAAGCGGTATCTGGGTGGAAGGCCGTCGTTACACTGGGACCGTGTCGATGCCGTCCGTGGGAAGTGACAAGTCTCACCATTGTCATGGTCATCGTGGCAATTGCAGCGCCGGGCGAACGGATAAACCCTTCCGTGCGCTTGGCTTGCATCGGCAGCGGATGACTTGAATACCATCAGCCGGGGCGACAGCCATACGGACGCGACTGGCCATGAGACGACAGGCAATCAAGGAGCAGGAATTGAATTCAGGTCATGCAGTGAGCCGCTTGTGGCATGGGTATTTTGCCACATCCTTGATCAAGAAAATGACAATCGGGTTTGTGCTTGGCCTGATCGTCGCGTTTGCCATTGGGCCGCGGGCACACATACTGGCCCCTGTGGGTACCATTTTCATCCGCTTGTTGGAGATGATCGTCGTCCCCATCGTTTTCTTTCTTCTGGCAAACGCGATAATTCGAACCGCAAGCGGAAAATCCGTGGCACGCATCGGCATGAAGGCGATAACATTTTACATGCTTACCACCGCCTTTGCCACTTGCATCGGATTATTGATCAGTCTCCTGATGGCACCCGGTGCCGGCGTACACCTGCCTGGGCTCAAAGCACAGCATGGAGAACTTCCGCCGGTTGCCGACATGATTACCGGCATTGTTCCACAGAATATTGTTTCTGCACTCTCAAGCCCGGAGATACTGCCAGTTATATTCGTCGCCGTGATTGCAGCATTCGCAATCCGCTCTCTCGGCGCTGCCAACGACGGTGTCGACAGGAAATATGGTGTGCTTGCAGCTGACCTCGTCAGCATGGGAAACCGGGTAACTTTCAAGATACTTGGCGGCATCCTGCAGTTTGCGCCCATCGGGGTTTTTGCCCTGGTCGCATCGCAAATTGGCGATCAAGGCGTCAGCACGTTGATTGCACTTGGAAAGCTCACCGCGGCAATTTACGCTGGACTCGCTGTCCAGATGTTTTTTGTATACAGCCCCATCATGATGATGTTCCGGATCAAGCTGCGCAATTTCTTCCGGGACAGCCGCGCAGCATTGCTCACCGCCTTCTCGACGCAGAGTAGTGCCGGCACGCTGCCGGTCGCGATGGAGGCAGCCGAAGCAGCCGGTCTGGACGAAACCGTGGCCGGGTTCGTGCTGCCGCTGGGCGCGACGATAAACATGGACGGTGCCGCTGTCAGGTATGCCGCCGAGATCGTGTTTGCGGCAAATATCGTTGGCATGGAATTTACACTTGGTTCGCTCGCGCTCGTTGTCTTGACGACAGTGCTGATCTCTGTCGGTACCGGCGGAATCCCGGGTGGCGGACTGATCGGACTGACGGTGTTGCTTGGCATGCTGAATCTGCCGATAGAAATTGTTGCGCTGGTCGCCGGCATCGACACCATTCTGGGAATGGGATGCACGCTGCTGAACGTGACCGGAGACCTGGTGTGCGCACACGTGGTGAACGCGTCCGAGTTGCGCCGCAAGGGAGATGGATGATGGCCTGCCGGCGGTGATCGTGCGAACGGTGGCCGGCGAGCCACGGTGTCGTGGTGGGCGGCGTCCGGCTCAATTGCCTCCGTCCACTCAACCGGACCTACGGTTGGGAGCCACGCCCTTCATCCCCAAGCGGGGACTCCTGCCCTGGGTCGGCAAGACGGAATATCTCCCCATTGCTCGCGGTAATGGTCGCGGTACCCAAGCTGCGGATCTCCCACTTCCAGGTGTCGTAACGGGTCGTCACGGTCCCCTGGGCGGCGCACGAGCCATGCATGAAGAAGTCGTGCTGCTGGCTCCCGGAAATCAGTATGGCCTTGCGGAAGAACGCGCGAACCTGCTCCCTGGTCAAGACGTAGGTGGTGCATCCCTCACTTTCGGGTCCGATGGCATTGGCGGTGATCGTGATCCTGGCAATCGGGCCGATCGGACTGGCCGCTCCCGCAACCGGGAGCAGAAATCCGATCAATGGCAATAGACATGCGAGGCTGGGAAAGGAGATCAGGTATCTGGCCATGACGCGGTCATGTTCCGGAGAATGACGTTGGTCGTGATGCTTGTCTGCAGCCTGACGCTTGGAGCCAGCGGCGCGTCCAGCGTGTCCGCCCGAGTGTCCAGGTCGCCTCACCGACGCACATAGCGCAAGTGTGTGGCGGCCGGACCATCAAGAACCCTGTCGATGCGAAATTGTGGCATGGGCTCATGCAGCCGCTCGAAGAGTCGCCGGCCGCCGCCGAACAACACGGGCGCCAGGGCGATCTCGAGTTCATCGACCGCGCCGAGGTTCAGGTACTGCTGGATCACATCCGCGCCACCCGCGATACGGATATCGCGGCCACCCGCAGCTTTCCGAGCCAGCTCCAGGGCATGCACCGGGCCGTCGTTGATGAAGCAAAAGGTCGTCCCGCCGGGGCGCTCCCACGGTTCGCGCCTCTCGTTGGTAAGGACATACACCGGCGTGTGGAATGGAGCCTCCTCCGGCCAGGCGTGCTCGCCCTGGTCGAACATCCGCTTGCCCATGATGTTGGCACCGATGCGCTCCGTGGTGCTGCGAACCAGGTCGTTGACCGGGCCGGTCTCTCCCCCCGGCCCGAACTTGAGGTTCTCCCGAAAGTACTGTTGATTGAGGAGCCAGGCCATCAGCGCACCCCACTTGGTGCCCCAGTCCTTGTACCCGGGATTCTCCATTGTCATTCCGTCCGGTGCCATGTAGCCATCGAGGCTCAGCGCAACGTTGACGAATACTGTGCCCATGCTTCTCGTCTCGCCTGGTCGGATGTGGGCCTAATACCTGGGATGGACGGCGGGCGGTGCGTGCGTCTGCCCGGAGGAATCGTCAGGCGTGATGCTCCGGGAGCACCACGCTCGGCATCGGATGAACTTCAAAGCTGAACCCTGCATTGGCCTTTATTGCCGGATCCTTGGCGCCAAGGATATCGGGGTCGGCATTGTCCCCGAGCTGAATTATGGCTATGCCATAAGGGCGTTTGGGATCAGCTACCGGACCGAACGCCACAACCAGACCTTTTTTCATCAGCTCACGCCAATACGTGGCGTGCTCCTGCATCAAGCCGCGTTCGGCGGGTGTGATGTCTGCGGGAAAGGTGGGGCGTGGCGTGTCCAGCCTGTACAGAAAGTATTTCATCCGATTCTCCGCGTACCGGTCGAGTTGTTCCTGCGAGTCCCCCTGCGTGGGGCATCGGCTGGGCGTCACCCATTCTGCGCCCAGTTGAGTTCCACCTCGTGTTCGGCGCCGTCGTCGACCAGGGGGATGCTGCCGTCCGGCTGCGTGGTGCCATCGAGGATCACCTGCGTGGGCTGGCCGGCATGGGTCTGTACGAGCTCGACGCGGTACAGGGTGCCGCGGTGGCGGTAGGTCATGACGAAACCGTCCCAGTCGGCGGGCAATACCGGTGCGAAGCGCAGCCTGCCGGCTTCCAGGCGCAGGCCGAGCAGTGATTCCACCAGCAGGCGGTACATCCAGCCGGCGGAGCCGGTGTACCAGCTCCAGCCGCCGCGGCCGGTGTGCGGCGCCACGGCGTAGACGTCGGCGCTGACCACGTAGGGTTCCACCTTGTAGACGTCCATTTGTCCCGCGTTGGCGCCGCGCCGGACGGGGCTGATCATGCGCATCAGTTCCCAGGCCCGTGCATTGTCGCCGAGTTCGGCGAAGGCCATGGTCGCCCAGATCGCGGCGTGCGTGTACTGGCCGCCGTTCTCGCGCACGCCTGGCACGTAACCCTTGATGTAGCCCGGGTCGAGCGGCGATCTGTCGAATGGCGGATCGAGCAGTTGCACCAGGCCGGCATCGCGGCGTACCAGGTGTTCGTCGAGCGCGGCCATGGCCTGCCGCTGGCGTTCGGCCGGGGCCGCGTCGGAGAGCACGGACCAGCTTTGCGCAATCGAGTCGATGCGGCACTCCATGCTGTTGCGCGAGCCGAGTGGTGTGCCGTCGTCGAAATAGGCGCGCCGGTACCAGCCGCCATCCCAGCCGTGCAGTTCCAGCGCTGCGCGCAGGCGGGAGACTTCGTCCAGGCAGCGTTCGGCGAATGCATCGTCGCCATGCAGGCGGGCGACATTGGCAAACTGTCCGAACACCTGGCAGGAGAAGAACCCCAGCCACACGCTTTCGCCGCGGCCGTGTTCGCCGACCCGGTTCATGCCATCGTTCCAGTCGCCGCTGCCAATCAGCGGCAGGCCATGCACGCCGCGTGGCAGGCTGTGCTCCAGCGCGCGCACGCAGTGCCGGTACAGCGGCTCGGTCAGGCCCGAGGGATGCGGCAGGTCGTAATAGGACTCTTCGCCGTCACGCAGCGGGCGGCCTTCGACGTAGCCCACATCCTCGTCCAGCACATCGGAGTCCAGCGTGGCCAGCACGTAGCGCGCGGTGGCGAGCGGCAGCCACAGGTAATCGTCCGAGCAGCGCGTGCGCACGCCCTGCCCCTGTGGCGGATGCCACCAGTGCAGCACGTCGCCATCGGCAAACTGATGCGCGGCGCAACGCAGCAGCTGTTCGCGCGCGAGCTCCGGCGCGGCATGCAGCAGGGCCATGGAATCCTGCAACTGGTCACGGAAGCCGAACGCGCCGCCGGACTGGTAGTAGCCGCTGCGCGCCCACAGGCGACAGGCCAGCGTCTGGTACAGCAGCCAGCCATTGGCCAGCACGTCGAACGCCGGGTCGGGCGTGTGCACGTGCACCGCGCCGAGCGTGCGCTGCCAGTGTGCGCGCACGCGATCCAGCGCCTGCGTGGCCGCGGTCTGGCCACGGAAGCGCAGCACCAGGGCCATGGCGTCGGCATGGTTGCGGCCCAGGCCGAGGCGGAAGACGCATTCCTGCGCCAGTCCAGGCTCGAGCTCCAGGCCCACCTGCAGCGCCCCGCACGGGTCGAACCCGGCGCCCAGGCGCCCGGAAAGGTGTTCGCGCTGCATCGCCGCCGGGCTGCGCAGGCTGCCGTTGCGCCCGATGAACTCGGTGCGGTCGCCGCCGATCGTACGCTGCGGATCGTCCACGTCGAAGAACGCCACGCGCTCGGGGAAGGCCATGTTGTAGGCGTTGCGCGCGGTCAGCGCGCCGGTGACCGGGTCGGCCTCGGTGACCACGTGCATGGCCGTCTTCTCGCGCAGGTCGCCGAGCACCCATTCCACATAGCCGGTCACGCTGAGATGACGGTGCCGGCCGGACTGGTTGTGCACGATCAGGCGCGAGAATTTCACCGACGCGTCCAGCGCCACGTAGACCCACAGTTCGGAACGGATGCCGTTTTCCGTGTGCTCGTAGACGCTGTAGCCGAAGCCATGGCGTATCACGTATTCGCCGTTGCCGCGGCACGGCAGCGGGGTGGGCGACCAGGCCTGGCCGGTGTCCTCGTCGCGCAGGTACAGCGCCTCGCCGCCCTCGTCGCCAACCGGGTCGTTGGCCCAGGGCGTGAGGCGGAACTCGTGCGCATTCTCGCCCCAGGTGTAGGCGCTTCCGCCGGCCGAGACCACGGTGCCGAAGTGCGGATTGGCCAGCACGTTGACCCAGGGCGCGGGCGTGGCGGCGCCGGCCTGCAGGCGGATCTCGTACTCCGTGCCGTCGGCGCTGAATCCACAATGCTCCTGGCCGAGCTGCAGGTCGTGGCGCGGCGCGGCGGCCACGGGCGGCTCGGCCGGCGCGGCAAGGGCGGTGGGTGGGCGACGCGGGGTGGCCAGCGCCAGCGGGGCGACGTGCGTCTCCACTTCGCGATGCGTGACCTGCTCGGCCAGCGTGCCGCGACTGTCGCTGAGGATGATGCGCGCGCTGGCTTCCACCACCATGCGGTCCTCGTGCGAAAGCTGCTGCGCGGCACGCACGAACACGCCGCCGCCGTGGTCGAGCAGGTTGGCCTCGCTGCCGGAGGTGATCAGGCCCATGATCTGGTCGTGCAGCTCCTGGCGGTAGCCGGCGCGGTCCTCGTTCCAGATCACCAGATCCACCGCCAGGCCCTTGAGCCGCCAGTACGCGTGGGCGCGCACCAGCTGGCGTACCAGCTCGATGTGCGCCAGGTCGCCGATGCGCAGCAGCACGATAGGCAGGTCGCCGGAAATGGATTGTCCCCACAGCCCGGATTGCCCGCGACGGTTGGCACGCAGCACGCCTGCGCCAGCCCGCAACTGGGCATTCGGGTAGACGATGGCGGTGGCCATGTGCTCGTAGAGCTGGGCATCTGCCAGGCTGGCGTTGAGTTGGCGCAGCAGCACCTGGCTGTGGGTCCAGGCCAGGTCGAAGACGCGGTCTGCCAGGTTGCGGTCGCGGTATTTGCCGATCAGCTGCAGGCAACCGGCACGGTTGGCGGCCACGCCGGTGACCAGGTCCACCACCGCCGACTGCTCCGGTTCCAGGGTGATCCGGCAACGGATCGCGACCACCGGATCGAGCACCGAGCCCTGGCTGTCGGACAGGCGCGCACAGCCGGCATCCAGGACCTGCGGCGCGGCGAGGTCGCGGTCGCGGCCAATGAAGCGCGCGCGGTCGGTCTCGTACGAAATCTCGTCGATGCCCGCGTTGTGCACTGCCAGCAGGTGGCACATCCACGGCGTGTGCTCGTCGCGCGAGCGCGGGCGCCGGCTGCACACGATGGCCTGCAGCTCGGGCACCAGCTCGGTCTGCACGAACAGCTTGCTGAACGCCGGGTGCAGGGTGTCGGCGATTGCCGGCGCCAGCACCACCTCGGCGTAGCTGGTGAGCTCGATCGTGCGTCGCGCGCGGCTGCTGTTGGTGATGTGCGTGCGGCGCAGCTCGATGTCGTCTTCCGGCGAGACCACGATCTCGGTGTGCGCGTCGAAACCGCGTTCGCGCACGCGGAACTCGGCGCGCGCGTCGGAAAAGATCGCCTCGAACTGCTCGGTCTTGCGCGCGGTCGGTTGGTAGGCGGTGGACCAGTACACGCCGCTGGCCACGTCGCGCAGATAGCAGAACGTGCCCCAGTGGTCGCGGGTGATGTCCTCGCGCCAGCGCGTGACCGCAAGGTCCTGGCAGCGGCTGTAACCGCCGCCAGCGCTGCTGACCATGACGTGGTAGCGGCCGTTGGAGAGCAACTGCACCGCCGGGCGCCGGCGGTTCGGGTCGGCGAACACGCGCAGCCGGGTTTCCATGCTGCGGCTGGCGGACGTGGTCTCCGGCAGGCCGGACACGCGCATGTACTCGCCGGCTGTACGCGGGATGCGTTCCTGCAGCAGGAGCACGGTGGCGCGGCATTGCGGGTCGGACTCGAAGCGTCGCTGCATCGGCATGCCCTGCAGCACGCCGTCCAGCGCAAGCAGGCTCATGCCCTGGTGATGGGCCATGTACGAGTGCACCAGGGCCGAGCTCTGGCCGGGCTGCAGGCGCGCCGGGGTGTAGTCGATCGCCTCCAGCAGGCCGAAGCGGCCGGCGGCGCCGGCGTCGGTCAGACGCTGCAGGTTGTGCGCTGCCGCGCGTGGATCGACCAGCAGGGCGAGGGCGGTGGCATAGGGCGCAATCACCACGTCGTCGCCGAGACCGCGCTTCAGGCCCAGGCCGGGCACGCCGAAGGCGCGGTACTGGTAGGCCAGGTGCGTGTCCCGGGTGTTGTAGCCGGATTCGGAGACGCCCCAGGGCACGTTGTGCTGCCGCCCGTACTCGATCTGCCGCGCCACGGCGGCATGACAGGTCTGGTCGAGCAGGGTGCCGGCGTAGCTCGGCATCACCAGGGCCGGCATCAGGTACTCGAACATCGAGCCGGTCCACGACAGCAGGGCCGGAGGCCCGGCGCTGCTGGTCAGCAGGCGGCCAAGCGCAAACCAGTTCTCCTGCGGCAGTTCGCCCTGGGCGATGGCGACGAAGCTGGCCAGCCGCGCCTCGGAGGCGAGCAGGTCGTAGTAGCCAGGATCCAGCCGGCGCTCGCTCACGTTGTAGCCGATGGCAAGCAGGTCGCGGGTGCGGTCATACAGGAAGCGGTAATCCATCAGCGCCAGCTCGCCGGCCTGCTGCGCCAGGTGCTCGATCAGGGCGACGCGCTCCCGCGCCCGCTCGCGGACATCCTCGGCGCGTGCGGCACCGGGCCAGCACAGCGGCTCGATACGGGCCAGTTGCAGCAACGTGGGAATGCCACGCAGGCTCTCGTCGTCGGGAGCCGGGTCCAGCTGCAGGGCGAGGAGCTCGTCATAGGCTTCGCTGCACTGGTCGATCAGCGCGTCCATCCAGAACGCGCGATCGCTGCCGGCGCCGGCGGCAATTGTCTGCGCCAGGGCATGGGCCTGGTCGAGCAGTGAGCGCAGCAGGGCCGCCGCTGGGCCCAGGGTTTCCGGCGGTGCCGCCAGCGCTTCCCCCAGCGCCGCCTGCATCGGCCGCAGCGCCTCGCGGGGGGTGTCGCCGTAGGTGTCCTCGAGCACGTCCAGCGTGTCGCGCAGGCCGCGCAGCAGGCGCAGATCGAACACCGGGGTGTCGATGGTTTCCAGCAAGCCGGGGCGCAGGGTCAGCAGATGACCGGCCAGGTTGCCGCTGTCGACGCTGGAGATGTACAGCGGCGCCAGCGGTTCCAGCGTGATGGTGTCGTACCAGTTGTAGAAGTGCCCGCGGTGACGCGGCAAGTCGGCCATGGTGCCCAGGGTCAGCTGCGTGCGCTCGAGCAGGCGGCCGGTGCTGATGTAGCCCAGGTCGTGCGCCGAGAGATTGGCCAGCAGGGCCAGGCCCATGTTGGTGGGCGAGGTGCGGTGGGCAAGCGCGGTCACCGGGTCCAGCTGTAGGTTGTCCGGCGGCAGCCAATGGTCGGCGGCACTCACGTACGTATGGAAGAACGCCCAGGTACGCCGCGCCAGCGCATGCAGCATGCGGTGCTGGCCTGGCCCGGGCACATAGCGTGCGGCTTGCGCCGACTGTCCACTCCACCACGCGATGCCGGGCGACAAAAACCACAGCACCAGCAAGGGCAGCGCCACTGCCAGCGCAGCGGGCCGCCACGTACCCAGCACCAGCAGCAACGCCAGCGCGAGCAGCGGTCCGATCCACATCGCACGCCACAGCGCCCGCAGGTTGTCGCGGGTGCTGCGCATCACTTCGGCCGAGGTCTGCCATTGCAGCAGGTGACGATGGCTGATCGCCATGCGCCACAGCGTGCGCACGATCGCGTCGAGGCTGTAATGCACCTCGTGCGGCAGCCAGGACAGCGACAGGCCCATGCGCAGCAGGTGCTGGCCGGTGCTGCGCAGGTTGGCGCGCAGGTGGTCGCCAAACGCCACCTCATGCGGCTTCTGCACCAGGTCGAGCAGGGCAGCCAGCAACGGCGGCAGCAGGATCATGGCCAGCACCGCCAGCGTCCATGACGTGGCCGGGTCGATGTACAGCCAGCCGAACAGCAGCAGCGCCAGCGTCGCCGCCGGCACCAGGCTGCGCCGCAGGTTGTCCAGGATCTTCCAGCGCGACAGCGAGGTGGTGGCGTTGTGCCGCCAGCCACGCCGCGCCGTCGGTGCCCATGGCAGCAGCCAGGGCAGCAGCTGCCAGTCGCCGCGGATCCAGCGGTGCCGGCGCTTGACGTCCACGCCATAGTGCGCCGGGTGTTCCTCGTACACCTGCACGTCGCTCAGCAAGCCCGAGCGCGCGTGGCAGCCTTCCACCAGGTCGTGGCTGAGGATGCGGTTGTCCGGGAAGCGCCCGGCGAGCGCCAGCTCGAAGGCGTCGACGTCGTAGATGCCCTTGCCGATGAACGAGCCCTCGCCGAACAGGTCCTGGTAGACGTCCGAAACCATGCGCGTATAGGGGTCGATGCCGGCATCGCTGCCGTACAGCTGGGCGTAGCGCGAGCGCGCGCTGCTGGGCAGGCTGATGCCCACGCGCGGCTGCAGGATGCCGTAGCCGTCCACCACGCGCTGCTGTGCCGGATCGTAGACCGCCCGGTTCAGCGGGTGGTCCAGCGTGCCGACCAGCTCGTGGGCCGAGTCGCGCGGCAACTGCGTGTCGGTGTCCAGGGTGATGACGTAGCGGATCGATTGCAGCGCGTCGAGATCGCCCGCCACAAACATGAAACGCTCGCGCCCTTGGCCGCGCAGCAGCGCGTTGAGGTCGGCCAACTTGCCGCGCTTGCGCTCATGACCCATCCAGCAGCGCTCGGTGGCATTCCACTGGCGCGGCCGGTGCAGCATGAAGAAGCGGTCCGCGTCGGCGCTGGCGTAGCGCTGGTTCAGGCCCTCGATGCGCAGCCGGGCCAGGCGCAGCAGCGCCTCGTCGCCCGGCAGCTGCGGTGCGTCCGCGTCGCCGAAATCGGTCAGCAGGGCGAACTTGAGGTTGCTGTCGCGGTTGCCGAGGAAGCGTACCTCCAGCGCCTCGACCAGCTCCTCGAGCTCGGCGGCGTTGCTGCACAGGCTCGGTACCGCCACCAGCGTGCGCGCGGTGTCCGGGATGCCGCCGGAGTAGTCCATGCGCGGCAGCGACTGGGGCGGCACGGCCAGGGTGACGATCCAGTTGAGCAGGCTCAGGCTGAGCTGGCTGGCGAGCAGTACGGCGGCCACGCCAAGCAGCCACAGCGCCCACCCCGCCAGCCCGGCGTGCGCCGCGACCAGCAGCAGTGGCCGCGTAAAGGCCGCCGTCAGCAGCGCCAGCGCACCGAGGTAGATCGGCAGCGGCGCGCGGGCGAGCAGCCGGCGCCAGCGCAGCCGCAGCGGCGGGCGCACGCCCAGGCGCCGTTCCAGCTCGTGCTGGCCGCGGTCGATCAGGTAGTAGCCGACGTGTTGTCCTCGCCCGCCGGCACCGGGCTGTGCCTCGCGACAGCAGTCGACCGCCGCCATGGCCACGTCCAGCTCGGGCAGGTGGTGGCGGCGTGCCAGCGCCTCCACCGCGTGGCGGTAGCGGTCCCGGGTACCGAAGTCCATGGCCGCGTAGACGTCCGATGGGTCGGTGCGCAAGGCCTGCTCGACTGCACTGGTGTGCTCGACGAAATCGCGCCAGTCGATGGCCGACAGGGTGCGCAGGCTGCCGATGCTGTTGCCGATGGAAACCTGGTTGGCGGCCTGGTCCTGGGTCTCCAGCTGCACCAGCTGCTCGATGCTTTGCCCGCTCTCGGCCAGGCGCTGCTCGATCCAGCTCAGCGGCAGGCCCAGCGCCGGGCTCTGTCCTTGCAGACGACGGGCCATTTCGGCCACGAACGCGCTGCCCATCTGTGGCAGCGAGCGCGCCATGTCGGCGACCACCAGCACCACGCTTTTCGGATCGGAGCCAGCCGTGGCGGTCATCGCCTCGGCCCAGCGTGCCGCTTCGTTGCGCGCGCGCCAGTCGGCCATTACCCGCGCCGCCACGCGCCGCAGGTTCTCGATCAGGGCCAGACGCAGCATGATCGGGATCGCCCACAGCTCGCCCAGGGTCAGCGGCGAGACGGTCTGATAGGCGCGCACGAAGCGGCTCAGGCCGACGGTGTCCACGCGGCCGTCGCCATGCGCGATGATCTCCAGCGCCAGGTCGTAGACCCGTGGCAAGCCGGCCGAGGGTCCGTCGCGCAGGCGCGCCAGCTCATGGCTGTAGCCCTCGGGCAGGTGCCGCCGCGCCGTGCGGATCTGCTCCTCGATCAGGTAGAAGTTGTCCAGCAGCCACTCTGCCGCCGGGGTGACGCGCTGGTGCCCGTGGCTGGCCGCAGTCAGCCGTTCGCCGGCCTGGATCAGCACCGCCTCGTTGTCGGCCAGGCGACCGAGCAGGAGGTCCGCACGCGAGTGTTCGCTCAACCGGTGCCGGGACGCCAGCAGGTGGCCGTGCTGCTCCATCTGTTCGGCGCTGAACAGCTCGGCGCGCAGCGCGCGCTCCTGGGCCAGCGTCTTGTTTGACTCGCCGCGCGGCTCGCGGCTGGGTGGCGCGGGCCGGCGTCTGGACCAGTGGAAGAGGCTGCCGATGTTCAAATCTGGTCGTTCCTGGCTGGTGATGCCCGCACAAGTCGGGCGCACGGTTCCACGCCGCCCCGCGGTGGCGCATCAGCAAGTCTGGGTGGCTGTGCGATGGCCGTGGCCATCAGCATACGTTGCGGGGCGTGAAGGCGACGCTTGGGGCGTTTGCCTTGCGGATGGCGCTTGCGGATGGCAGGTGTGGCGGCTTGGTTTATGCCGCCGCCGCTTCTAGCATGCGCCCATCGTCACTGCTGTGGAGCAAAGACCGGTGAGTGTCCGCCTGGCAACCGCTGCCGATATTCCCAACCTGTGCGCCTGGAATGCCGCCATGGCCTGGGAGACCGAACACAAGCTGCTCGATCCCGAATGCCTGCGCCGTGGCGTGGCGGGCGTATTTGCGGAGCCCGGACGCGGTCTCTACCTGGTGGCGGAAGTGGACGGCGAGCCGGCGGGCTGCCTGATGCTCACCCATGAGTGGAGCGACTGGCGCGGCGGCCCGTTCTGGTGGATCCAGAGCGTATACGTGGTGGCCTCGGCACGCCGCCGTGGCGTGTTCCGCGAGTTGTACCGGGCCGCGGAGCAGCGGGCGCGCGAGGCCGGCGCGGTCGGCCTGCGCCTGTACGTGGAAACCGAAAACACCACGGCCCAGGCCACCTATGCCGGCCTCGGCATGCAGCGTTGCCACTACGCCATGTACGAGACCGAGTTTGGCCATCCAGCCGCCGAACCCTGAGCGTGCCGCCCACCGCGCAACGGCGGCATGGCTCGTGGGAGCCCCGTTGGCAGGAGATGCTCTTCGGTACATGGGCAAACGGGATCGCCTGTGGACGGGCCCCCACGGAGGCGGGCCCGTTCCATTGCGCGGCAGGCGCCGACCCCGGGTTCAGTGCAGCGAAGCGGCCGGCGCGCCGAGCCGGCCTTCGCCGTCAAGCCAGACCCGGCCCAGGGCGTGGATGCTGCCCTGGGTCGCATAGTGGTCGGCCAGCGCCGACAGCAGCGGTCCCAGCGCCTGCGGCCACAGCGGGTAGCCGTGGGCGAGGATGCGGGTGTCGGCGCCACGCTGGGCGACGCTCACGGCGACGATGCCCAACCCTGGCGCTTCGTGGGCGAAGAGTTCCGGCGCGCCGTAGCCTGATTCCCCTTCGGCGAGCATTTCCAGCAGGTAGCCGGGACCGGCCGCGTTGGCCAGGCTGGCGTCCGGTTGCAGGTGCAGCGGCACGCGATGGGCGTCCAGCAGCGCGGCGTACTGGCGCAACTCGAACAGGATGCCGGCGAAGTCGTGTGCACGCTGCGCGGCGTCGCCAGTTTGTGCGGCAAGCCATCGTGCCGGCGACTGGGCAAGCACGCGTCCGCCGGAAAACTGCAGCGGCAGGCCACGCGCGCTCATCGTCGCCGCGTTTTGCTCCGGTGTCAGCAGGGCCACTTCCAGCAGGTCCCACAAGGCGGCCAGGTTGACGCTGGAATACTGCGCGCTGGCCATGGCCAGCACGTCGTTGCGGCTGAGATAGCGGGCGTGGTCCAGGCGCATGTCCAGGTTGCGCATGAGCCAGTCGGCGGTGAGCTTGCCTGCCTCGCCGCGGCCGATCAGCTGGTCTTCCACCGTCTCGGACAACTCCGTGGCCAGCTCGGGCGGCGCGAGCAGGCTCATCGGCAACAGTCGCAGCGGCCCCTCGGCAAACTCCGCCGCAGGCTCCAGCAACGGTGCCGGCATGTGGCCCTCGTGGTGGCCAAACGCCACCACGTTGCCGAGTTGGCCGCGCGGCACGCGGCGGGCCAGTTCCTCCACCGCTGCCCAGACCGGGAAGCCCGGGCGCAGCAGCTCGGCGGTGTCGAGCAGCGTTCCCGCCACCGCCAGGCGCGCTTCGTCCACGATGGGCAGCAGCGCATGCAGGTCGGCGGCGATCAGCTTGGCCAGCTCCGCTGCCTGGTCGCGGCCCAGGGTACGTTGTGCTGGCACCTGCCCTTCGCTGAGCTCCAGCGCCAGTGCGATCGGCAGGGCAACGGTTGGGAGCTGGGACACGGGCGGCAATCCATGTGGCGATGGCGTTCTATTCTAGGACGTCACCTGGACGCGGGCCGGAGCTGCTGCCGGAACCCGCGAGGATCGTCTACTGCGGTAGCATGCGGCGATGACGTCAGGTGCGTGCGCCACTGGCGAGCGCGGGGATGGCTGCGCGGCGCGCGTGGACATGGCGTCGACGGCAGTGAGGTTGGCAATGGGCAGCATGGGGATGGGTTTGATCTGGACGGCCGTGCTGGTGCTGGCCGGGGGTGGTGACGCAGTGATGGCACAGACCAGTCCGCCTGCACCGCCAGACCACGGGGCCGCCGCTGCCGCCACGCACTACGAGGATTGGCCGGCGATCGCGGCGTCCACGCCGCCCGACGCCGAGCTCGATGCGCGCGCCCGCGCCATCGTGGCGCAGATGAGCCTGGCGCAGAAGATCGGACAGATGACCCAGGCCGAGATCAAGTCGATCACGCCCGACGAGGTGCGCCAGTTCTACATCGGCTCGGTGCTCAACGGCGGTGGCTCCTGGCCGCATGGCAACAAGCACGCAAGCATCCAGGACTGGCTGACGCTCGCCGACCAGTATTACGCCGCCTCGATGAGCGTCGACGCCAAGGTGAAGATTCCGGTCATCTGGGGTATCGATGCGGTGCACGGCGACAGCAACGTGTTTGGCGCCACGTTGTTCCCGCACAATATTGGCCTGGGCGCGGCGCACGATCCGGCGCTGATCCACGCGATCGGCGTGGCGACCGCACGTGCCGTGCGCGCCACGGGCATCGGCTGGGTATTCGCGCCGACGCTGGCGGTGGCGCAGAATGTGCGCTGGGGGCGTACCTACGAAAGCTTCTCCGACTATGGGCCGCTGGTGCGTGTCTATGCGCGCGCCTACGTGGACGGGCTGCAGGGTGCGTTCGGCAAGGCGAACGTGATGGCCACCGCAAAACACTTCGTCGGCGATGGTGCGACCGCCGGCGGCGTCGACCAGGGCATTGCGAAGGTCGACAAGCGCGACATGATCAACGTGCATGGCGCAGGCTACTTTGGCGCGCTGCAAGCCGGCGTGCTGAGCGTGATGGCATCGCACAACAGCTGGGACGACGTCGCCGACGGAGTCAGTTACGGCCGGATGACCGGCGCGCGCGCTCTCTTGACCGGTGCGCTGAAGGAGCGGATGGGCTTCCCGGGTTTCATCGTCTCGGACTGGAACGCGATTGGCGAATTGCCCGGCTGCACCAACGCCAGCTGCCCGCAGGCGATCAATGCCGGCATCGACATGGTGATGGTGCCCGACGACTGGCGCGTGTTCATCGCCAACACCACGCACCAGGTGCAGGCCGGCGAGATTCCCATGGCCCGCATCGACGACGCGGTGCGCCGCATCGTGCGTGCCAAGCTGCGGATCGGCGCGTTCGACCAGCGTCCCTCGCAGGGCGCTGGTGCCGGCGACGCCAGTCGGCTGCAGGACCGGCCGCTGGCGCGCCGCGCCGTGCGGGAGTCGCTGGTGCTGCTGAAGAACAACCACGACGTGTTGCCGCTCAAGCGCGGCAGCCGGGTGCTGGTGGTCGGCAAGAGCGCCGACAATATCGCCAACCAGGCGGGCGGCTGGTCGCTCACCTGGCAGGGCACGGGCAACGACAACGCCGATTTCCCGAACGCCACCAGCGTGCTCGCCGGCATCCGCGAGGTCGACGGCGCCGCGCGGGTCAGCTACAGCGCCGATGCGCACGGGATCGACCCCAAGGCGTTCGACGCGGTCATCGCCGTGATTGGCGAGGCGCCGTACGCGGAGATGATTGGTGACCTCGCGCCGGCCGCAACCCTGCGCCACAGCGACCGCTATCCGGAAGACCTGGCCGTGCTGCAGGCAGCGGCGGCGGCCGGCAAGCCGGTGATCACCGTCTTCCTGTCGGGAAGACCGCTGTTCGTCAACGACCTCATCAACCTGTCCGATGCCTTCGTCGCGGCGTGGCTGCCCGGAAGCGAGGGCGCCGGGATTGCCGACCTGCTGTTTGCCGACGGCGCGGACCAGCCCAAGTTCAACTTCAGCGGCACGCTGAGCATGCCCTGGCCGGGCGTACCCTGCCCGTATGCCAGTGCCGGCAAGGCGGATTGGCTGTTTGCCCGCGACTACGGCCTGCACTATCCGAGCCGGCATGAGCTGCCGACGCTGCCGGCGCACGCCACGGTCACCACCTGCGCCAAGACCTCGACGCTGGCCGTGTTCCAGACCCTGGCCAAGCCGCCCTTCACGCTGTACTTCGGCAGCGCGGACGGGACGCAGGCGCAGGCGGTGGGCAGCGACCTCAATGCCCATATGGACTGGCCGGCGCAACACCCCAGGCTCAGCCTGCGCACGGTGCAGGTGAACACGCAGCAGGACGCCAAGGCAGTCACCTGGCATGCGCCGGCCCGGTTTTTCGTGCGCAGCGCGCCGGCAACCGACCTGCGTCCCCTGTTGGCGGCCCACGGTGCGCTGCAATTTGATGTGGTTGTGGAGACGCCGGCGACCGGCCCGGTCCAGCTCTACCTGGGCTGCGGTGATGCCTGCACCCGCACGCTGGATGTGAGCCGGCTGTTTGCGGGCTACCGCCCTGGCACGCGGCATGCGGTGTCGATACCGCTGCGCTGCTTCAGTACTGCGGACCTCGACTTTGCCCAGGTCGCGGTGCCGTTCGGGGTGCTCGCGGCGCAGCCATTTGCGGCGGCATTTGCCGATATCCGGGTCACGGCCGGCACCGACCGCGGCGCCGGGTCGACCGCTTGCCCGGGGGCCGTGCCGCAGTGACACGCCAGTTGCTGCGGCGTTGCGCTTGCCGCCTGCGACCGGACCATCGTGGCTGAGCGCCACGGTCTTCCCGCCTGGACAGGAGTCGCCGGTGCGGGTTTGTTGGCCCTGCTGGCACTGCTCGTGCTGGTGCTGTGGAACACCGGCAGCATGATTTCGGTGCCGGTCGCCTTGCCGCCACTGCCACGGCTCGAAACCCCGGTGGAAGTGTGGCTGAGCACGGCCGACCAGCGCCTGCTGCTGGCGCGCCAGCCGAACGTGGTGCCGGGTGCGGACGGCGGCCCGGCGGCAGCGGAGGTGGTGGTCGATCTCGGCCAGGGCTACCAGACCATGGCTGGTTTCGGCGCGGCCTTGACCGATTCCTCGGCCTGGCTGCTCTACAACCAGCTGGGCAGCCGGCAGCGCGGGGCCCTGCTGCGCGAGTTGTTCGGGCCGCCGCCGGGGCTCAATTTCAAGCTGCTGCGGCTGAGCATCGGTGCCTCGGACTTCTCGCTGCACCACTACACCCTGGACGACATGCCGGCGGGCCAGGTCGATCCGCAGCTGGAGCACTTCAACCTGGCTGCCGCCCAGCCGGCCGTGGTGCCGGTGGTGCGGGAGTTGCTGGCGATCGATCCGCAGCTGCGCATCATCGCCTCGCCGTGGAGCGCACCGGCATGGATGAAGACCAGCGCCAACCTGATCGGTGGCACCCTGCTCGAGCAATACGAGCCCGCGTACGCTACCTACCTGGTGCGCTACGTGGACAGCATGCGCGCGCTCGGCATCCCGATCTTCGCGCTCACCGTGCAGAACGAGCCGGCGTTCGAACCGCTGACCTATCCGGGCATGCTGCTGTCGGCGGCGGCGCGCGCGCGGATCATCGGCCAGTACCTGGGGCCGGCGCTGGCCGGCGAGGCCTCGCCACCGGTCATCCTGGGCTGGGACCACAACTGGGATGAGCCCGACCAGCCCATGACCGTGCTGTCCGACCTTGACGCCAGGCGCTACGTGACCGGAGTCGCGTGGCATTGCTACCGGGGCAGCCCCGTGACGCAGACCGAGGTGCATCGCGCGTTCCCGCGCACGGACGTCTATCTCAGCGAATGCTCCAGCGGCGACTGGGCCTCGATCCGCAAGGATCGCCTGCTCTGGTATGCCCGTGACGTGCTGATGGCGTCGATGCGGAACTGGGCCGGCGGGCTGTTGTACTGGAACCTGGTCCTCGACCAGAAGCATGGACCACATGCCGGTGGCTGCGACGCCTGCACCGGCATCGTCACCATCGACACGCCGCAAAGCGCCGTGGTGGCGGCGATGCGCGGCACGGTCACCAAGCTCGATACGCTACGCGCGAGCAGTGGCCACGGCGAGGCATTCGATGCGGCGCTCGACGTGGCTGACGACCTTCTGCAGCACGCCATCACCTTGGGCGAACCGGCCGCCGTGGTGCATCGCAACGTCGAGTACTACGCGTTTGCCCACTTCAGCCGCTTCGTCCTGCCCGGCGCCGTGCGGGTGAAGTCCACCAGCAGCGCCAGCGGCGTCGCCAGTGTGGCGTTCCACAATGCCGGTGGCGGTACGGCCGTGCTGGTGGTGGTCAACAGCGAGGCACGTCAGCAGGTGCTGGCGGTGAGCCAGGGTGCGCTGCGCTTCCACTATCCATTGCCGCCCTACAGCATGGCCACCCTGGTGTGGCAACCCGATACCGGCGGCATTCCGGCGATGCCGACACCCGCAGCGGCCAGCAGTTCGCCCTGGCTGCCGCCGATTCCGCTGCCGACCTGGCCGGCGCCGGAATTCTCGATCGCGCCGGCAAGCTCCACTTCGTTGCCGTGATCGCCGCGCGTACACCGCCAATCGCGGCGATCTCGCGGCGTGAGATGGCCGGGTGCTTCAATGGGGTCGCGCCGCGGCAGGTGGCGGTGCATGCGGATCGGGCATCGGGTGGAGTGGGGCGGTGACGTCAGGGAGTGAAAATGGCCAGCTGCGCAGCGTGGATGGCGCGGCGCAGGCGAATGGTCTGGTGATCTACCGCGCCAGCCGGCTCGAGGTCCTGCTGCCGCCGTTGCGGCAATTGTTGGCCGCGACGCCGCCGGCGCACGCGTTGGCACCGCAGACCATCATCGCCGCGCATCCGGGCATGCGCCAATGGCTGGCCGGCGCGCTGGCGCGTGAATACGGCAGCGGCGGCATTGCCGCGAACCTGGACATCGTGCTGCCCAGCGCCTGGATCGGACGCCTGGCGCAGCACGAGCTCGGCGCGCAGGCCGTGGCCCTGCCGGGCTACCAGCGCGAGCACCTGCGTTGGACCGTGCACGCTGCCCTGGCCGATGGCGCCGCCGTCTCCGACTTGAGCGACCCACGTCTCCTCACCTATCTGCAGCCGGCGCCCGACGCTGCCGCCGGCCAGGATGGGGATCTGGCGCGCCGCCGCTTCGAGCTGGCCGACCGCCTGGCCGGGGTGTTCTCGCAGTACCTGGTGTATCGCCCGGACTGGTTGCGCGCCTGGGAACAGGGGCGATACCAGGTCGCGACGCGCGGCAGTGGCGACGCTGGCGCCGCGCAGACCGAACAGTATCTGCTCGGCCCACTGTGGCGGCATCTGCGCAACCACGTCGGCGCGCACCGCGGCGACCTCGTCGCCGAGCTGCTGCTCCGGCTGCAGCAGCAGGCACCGGTGGCGGGTGCGCCCGACGTGCTGCATGTGTTCGGCGTCAGCCACCTGGCGCCCTCCGAGCTTGCCGTGTTGCGCGCGTTCGCCCGCTGGCGCCTGGTGGCCCTGTACGTGCCCGATCCCTGCCGCGAGTACTGGGGCGGCCTGGCGCGCGACCTGTCGGGGCTGCGCGCGCAGCGGCGTGACGAGGAGGCACGCATCGGGCACGCTGCCGGCAACGATTATTGGGTGGACCAGGGACATCCCCTGCTGGCCAGCTGGGGCCGCATGGGCCAGCACTTCATCATGGCCCTGGCCAGCGACGAGGGCGATGTGCTGGAGGATGTCCGGCACTGGCAGGATACCCAGCCGGCGGCACCAACAGATCGCCTGGGCCGCGTGCAGCAGAGCATCCGCCAGTTGCAGCCGGCGCTGCTCGCGGTCGATCTGCACGACCAGGCGACGCTTGCAGCCGAGCGCGGCGACGCCAGCCTGCGCGTCCACAGTTGCCACACCCGCCTGCGCGAGCTCGAAGTGCTGCGCGACCAGCTGCTCGACGCACTGGCCACGCCCGCCGCGGATGGCTCGGCGATCCGGCCCGGCGACATGGTGGTCATGGCACCCGACATCCAGGCCTATGTGCCGCTGATCCCGGCCGTGTTTGGCGTGCCCGGCGACGCCCACGCGCGCCCGCCCTATCACCTGACCGATGTCGCCATGGCCGGCAGTCACGGCTTGTTCGCGGCCTTCCGACGTTGGTTGGCGCTGCCGACCACGCGCATCACCGCCCCCGAGATCGTCGACCTGCTGGCCATCCCGGAAGTCGCGCGGCGTCTGGACCTGGACCCGGACAGCGTGGAGGAGCTCACGGCCTGGCTGCGCCAGAGCCGAGTGGCCTGGGCTTTGGACGGCACCTTCCGCAGCCGCTTCGGCGCACCGCCGATCGCCGCCCACACCTTTGGCTGGGCCATGGACCGCATGCTGGCCGGCTACCTCATGGCCGACGACGTGACCGGCGCCGAGCCAGCCGCGCTCACCCTGCCGGATGGCGCCGAGTTGGCACCGCTGACCTCCGTGCATGGTCCGGCCACGGCCAGCCTGGGCGCCCTCGACCAGTTGCTGGAGGAGGTACAGGACTGGTGCGACCTGGCCACCCGGACCTTGCCGGCCAGTACCTGGGCACGGGTGCTGGAGCAGCGCTTCGCGGCCCTGTTCCGCATCGACCCCGGCGAGCGTGACGCCCGTGACGCCCAGGCCCAGTTGCTGGGCTTCGTCCACGCCGTGGGCAGCGAACCGGCCGCAGCCGGCGAGGACCCGCTGCTGCACTTCGCCGTGGTGCGCGACCTGCTGCTGGCGCGCCTGTCGGCCACGGCGGAGCACCAGCGCTTCCTGCTGGGCGGCATCACCTTTTGCGGCATGGTTCCGCAGCGCGCGATCCCGTACCGGCTGGTCGCCGTGCTCGGTCTGAACGATGGCGAGTATCCGCGCGCCGAACACGCGGCCGGCGTGGACCTGATGACCCGTTTCCGCCGCCTCGGCGACCGCGACGTGCGCAGCGACGATCGTTACCTGTTCCTGGAAACCCTGATGTCCGCGCGTGCGCGCCTGCACCTGAGCTTCATCGGCGAAGGCGTGCGTGACGGCAAGCCATGCAACCCGGCCGCGCCGCTGGCCGAGTTGCTGGCCGTGCTCGACGGTGCCGCCGGTCTGGCCGCCGATGACCGGGAGGCCGTGCGCCCCTGGTGCGTGCGGCACCCGCTGCAACCGTTCGACGCGCGCTATTTCGACGGTGCTGACCCGCGCCTGTTTTCCTACAGCGCGGCGTTTGCCGCCATGCACGGGCGCGCGCGGCTGCCTGCCGTGCCGCCATTTCTGGATGTCACGCCGGAGACGCTGGCACCGCCAGCGCAGGCGCCATTGCCCGCGGCACAGGCGGCCACCGCGATCACGCTGCGCGAGCTGGTCGATTACTACAAGGATCCGGCGCGGCAACTGCTGCACGGCCAGTTGCAGCTGCGCCTGGATGCACTGGACGATGACCGCCTGCCCGCGGCGGAGCCACTGGCCGCGCAGTTTGACCCGCTGGATACGGTGCCCCGCAAGCTGTTTTTCCACGACGCGCTTGCCGCTGGCCTGTGGTCGCTGGAACAACCGCCGGCGTGGCTGCGTCTGGGGGGCATCATGCCGCCGGGTCAGCCGGGTGAGGAGGCCTGGCGGGACGCGCAGGCTGCGGTGAATGCCCTGCTGGAACAGGCGCGCCAGTTGCCGGGCTTCGCGCCCGTGGCCCCGCCCGCCAGCAGCTGCGAGATCGACCTCGATGTGCACGGCCAGCGCATCACCGGCCGCGTGGACGATGTGTTCGTGACCGGTATCGCGGGCGACGCACAATGGCTGCTGTTGCGTGCCTTCCCCGGCACGGATGGCAAGCTCAAGGCGGAGGCCGAGCTGAGTTTCAAGGATCGCGTGCCGATGTTCCTCGACTGGGCTTTGGTGCGCCTGCACACCGCGCGCGCCCTTGGGCAGGACGCGCCAGCGGTGTGCCTGCGCGCCCTGGTTGGGGACAAGTCCCCGCCGCCGTGGCAGGCCGGCATCAATGCCTGGGACGCCGCCTTCATGGCGACGCCGGCCACTGGCCGCGCGCCGCTTCTGGCTGGGCTGGAGGCTCGCGTGCTGCAACTGGCGACCTGGATGCGGCAGGCCGAGGTCAGTCCGCGCTGGTACTTTCCCAAGGCCGCGTGGGCCAGCCTCAAGGGCACGCTGTTTTCCAATTCGCCTGCGGCCGATGCACAAGGCAGCGCGCAGGCCGAGCCCGTGGTCAGCATCGGAAGTGCATGGGTATCGGCCTTCAACGCCGTCGGCGAGCGCGACTACAGCCCCGGCTACAGCCGCCTGTTGGCGGGCGCGGTGGATTTTGCCGAGGGCTCACCGGAACTCGCCGCACTGCATGCCTTCGCCCTGGAGCTGCAGCGCTGCATCTCGCTTCCGTCGCCCGACAGCGGGGATGTGGCATGAGCGCGCCGACGTCGCCGCCCGCCGACTGGCGTGCGCTGCCCCTGGTGCCCGCCGGCCGCAGCCTGATCGAGGCCAGCGCAGGCGCCGGCAAGACCTGGACCATCGCCGCGCTGTACCTGCGCCTGGTGCTGGAACGCATGCTTTCACCGCGCCAGATCGTGGTCACCACCTTTACCGACGCCGCCGCCCAGGAGCTGCGCGAACGTGTGCGCGGCAAGCTCGAATGGGCGTTGCGGCTGGCGGCGGCGGATGCCGCCCCTGCGACTGCCGAAACCGGACAGGACTCCGCTGCAGCCTGGCTGTGCGCGCGCTGGACTGACGCCGCACCCCAGCGCGCGCTGGACCTGGCGCGCCTGAAGCTGGCGCTGGCCGGGATGGACGTGGCCCCGATCAGCACGCTGCATACACTGTGCAGCCGCGTGCTGGCCGAGCACCCGTTTGCCTGCGGCGTTGGCTTCACGCCGGGCGAGCTGGTGGCCTCCGACCTGTTGCTGGGCGAGGTCAGCGAAGACCTCTGGCGGCGCCTGCAGCAGGGCGACGGCAGTGACGAATTGCAGCGCCTGCAGCAGGCTGCCGGCGAGAAGCTCAACCTCCGGCAACTGCGCGAGCGCCTCGGCGCCTGTCTGGCGCCAGGGGTACACATCGGGGTTAGCCCTCCAGTCGATCTGGGCCAGGTGCTGCCGCTGGATTGGGCGGCGCGGCTGCGCGCATTGGTGGCGCGTGATGCGTGCCTGGACAAACGCAGCGTGTTGCGTCGCACCTGGCTTGCCCTGGCGCAATTCATCGAGGACCGCGCCGTATTTCCCGATCAGGGCAGTATCAAGACGCTGCGCGAGGCGGGCGCGTTGAAGGGCATCCGGAAGGACGCCAGGGAGGATGCCGAGGTCAAGGCCGCGGTCGCCTTCTCGGTCGAGATTGCTCCCGTGCTCGAAGTGCTGCACGAGCAATCCCGGTTGCGCTTCTGGCACGCGCTGACGGTGCTGGCGCAGGAGCAGCTGCACAGCCGCCTGCGCGCGCGCCACCAATCCACCTTCGATGACCTGCTGACCACGGTCAGTGCCGCGCTGGCGCGGGAGGCGGCGACCGACGCGCGGCCGCTGGCCGACGCCCTGTTCGCCGCCTGGCCGGTGGCGCTGGTGGACGAATTCCAGGACACCGACGGCCTGCAGTACGGCATCCTCGATGCGATCTACCGCGATGCGGCCGGCGCCGTGCGCGGCCGGCTGGTGATGATCGGCGACCCCAAGCAGGCGATCTACCGCTTCCGTGGCAGCGACATCCACGCCTATCGCCGTGCCGCCGATCAGGCCGATGCGGACGGCCGTTTGCGCCTGGACACCAACCACCGCTCGTCGCGGCTGCTGGTGGCGGCGGTCAACCGGTTCTTCGACGTGGCTGGCCGGGTGCTCAGCAGCGACGATGGCCATCGCATCCGGTATGAGGAAGTTGCATCCAGCGGACGACGCGACGCAGAGCCGTATACGGTCGACGGCGAAGTCTGCACGCAACCCTTGCAGATCCACTATTTGGCGCAGGTCGCCGACGCCTCACCGGTGCGCCGCGCCTTGGCGCTGGACGTCTGCGCCAACCAGATTGCCGCGTTGCTGGCATCGCCGGCGCAGCGCATCGGCGCGCGGCGGGTGCAGCCGACGGACATCGCCGTGCTGCTGCCGACCCGGCGTGACATCGTCGACCTGCGTGACCGCCTGGTGCTGCGCGGCGTGCCCTGCGTGACCTCCACGCGCGACAGCGTGTTCCAGTCCGATGTCGCGCGCGAGCTGCAGGTGGTGCTGTATGCCGTGTCGCACCAGGGCGACCTGCCGGCGCTGCGCGCCGCCGCCGCCACCCGCCTGTGGGGCGACAGCTTCAGCCAGGTGCGCCAGCGCGCGGACGACGTGGCCGGTTGGCAACCGGTCGCCGAGGTGTTCCGTCGCTGGCAGGTGGCGTGGCGTGAGTGCGGCCTGCAGGCGGTGGTGGACGGCCTGCTCGGGCACCTGGCGCCGCGCTACCTGCAGACCCCGGGCGGCGAACGCGTGCTCACCGACCTGCGTCATCTGGGCGAGTTGCTGCAGGCGCAAAGCGAACGCACGCCCGGCGCCGAGGAGCTGCTGGCCTGGTTCACCGCCTGCCGCGATGCGGATGGCGGCGCCGAGGGCGAGGTGGCCGACGCCGCGCAGCTGCGCATCGAGTCCGACCAGGCCCGGTTGCGGCTGATGACGCTGCATGCCAGCAAGGGCCTGGAATTCCCCATCGTCTTCCTGCCGCTCATGTGGGCACAGGGCGAACGCAACGGCAGCGGCCTGCACGTGGTCAGTGACCCGCGCAGCGGCCAACGCAACATCGGCTTTTCCGCCGCGGCCAAGGCCCAGGAGCTGCAGGACCTGCAGGATGAACGCTTTCGCCTGCTCTACGTGGCACTGACCCGCGCCATGCATGCCTGCCACGTTTATGCGTTGCCGCCGGATCGTCGCAAGGATGGCCGCACGGCTGGGCCGGTCACGGGCACGGCGCGCAGCGCGCTGGACGTCATGCTCGCGCGGCTGCAGCCGGCGCTGCCGGCTGCCGACGGAAGCTTCGCGGCGTTGCGTGCGGCGACGCCAAACATCGCCTGGATCGAGGGTTGGCAGCCGCTGGAACGCCACGACTACGCTGCAGCCGTCGGCGACGATGCCCCACGCCACGCGCGCGTACTGCCACCCATGCCGTCTGGCCCGGTCCCGGCCCGGCACAGCTTCACCACGCTCGCGCATGCCGCACAACGCAGCGCGCTCGATCCGGAAGCCTCGGCCGGTGATGAGGCCGAGGCCACGCCAGCCGGGCCAGCGACGCTGCCGGACACGGACGTCGAGGCTGCCGCACCAAGTCCCTCACCGCCGCATCCCGCTCTGGTCGCGCTGGCCGCGGTGCGTGGCGTCGATATCGGCAACGCCATCCATGCCATCTTCGAACACCGTGCCATCGGCGTGCCGCTGGCCGGGCAGCGCGACCTGGTCGAACACTGGCTCGACGCTGCCGGTGTGCGGCGCCAGGGTTACCCGCGTGCCGCGCTGGTCGAGGCGCTGGTGGCGCGCCTGCAGGCGGCGCTCGAGGCGCCGCTGGGCCTGGAAGGTGATCCGGAACTTCGCCTGGCTGATTTGCCGGCGCACGCCATGCGTGCGGAAATGGAGTTCACCTTCATGCTCGATGAGGTGTCCATGGCCGCGGTGCAGCATGCCTGTGCGCGCCACGGCGAGGCCGACCTCGTGCCACCGGGCACGCAGACGCTGAGCGGGTTGATGAACGGCAAGATCGACCTGGTGTTCCAGCACGACGGCCGTTTCCACGTGCTCGACTACAAGGGCAACTACCTGGGCGATGGCGTGGACAATTATCGGGGAGATGCGCTGCGCGCCAGCATGGATGCCAACCGCTACCGCTTCCAGGCGCTCATCTATAGTGTGGCGGCGGACCGCTACCTGCGCCAGCGCCTCGGCGCCGCCTATCGCCGCGCGGAGCATCTGGGCGAGTGCGTCTACCTGTTCGTGCGTGCCGCCGGACTGGTGCCAGGCGCCGGCATCTGGCGCGCGCGCTTTGCCGATGCCTTGCTCACTGCGGTCGATGAGGCCTTGGGCGCGCACGGCCACGCAGAGGGTGAGGCATGACTGGCCCGGGCGCCCGTGACATGGGCGGCTACCATTTCCGCCCACTGCCGATCGACGCCACGGCCCCGGAAGCCTGGCGCGCGCTCGACCGCGCAGTGGCGCGCTGGGTCGTCATCCATGGCGGCTCGCCGCTGCTGGCCTGGGTTGCCGGCTGGGCCAGCCTGGCCGAGGGGCATGGCGACAGCGCCTTGCCGCTGGCCGACGCCGATGCTGTGCGGCTCGGCATGGCCGCGCTGGATCCGGAGGCACTCGCCGCGCTGCGAACGGAGGTGCTGGTGTGGGACGTGGAACGCGGACCGACACCCACCGCCGCCACGCCCTTCGTCATCGAACACGGGCACTTCTATCTGCGGCGGAATTTCCTGCACGAAGTGGCCGCCGCGCGGGCGCTGCAGGCCCGGCGTTCCGCATCCGTGCCCACCGGCGCCGCCCCGCTCGGCGACCTCGATACCTTGTTTGCCGGCGACTCCCGCGCCGAGGTGCAGGCGCAGCGCGATGCCGTGGCCGCGGTGCTTGGCCGGCGCCTGTTCGTGCTCACTGGCGGTCCGGGTACCGGCAAGACCTCCACCGTGCTGCGCATGCTGCTGATGCTGGTTGCGGACGCCTCCCGCCACCAGCGCGCGTGGCCATCCATCGCCCTGGCCGCGCCCACCGGCAAGGCCGCGCAGCGCCTGTCTGCGGCCTTGCGCGATGGCGCGCGCGACTGGCGTGGGCGCGCGGCGCCGCCGCTGCCGGCGCCGTGGCTGGCGAATCTGGAATACGTGCTGCAGGCGGAGACGGGCACCCTGCATCGGCTGCTCGGCAGTCGCGGGCGTGCCGGCGGCTTCCGTCATCACACCGGCGACCCCTTGCCGGCGGATATCGTGGTGGTGGATGAGGCCTCGATGGTCGACCTGGCCCTGCTGCGTGCGCTGCTCGATGCCATGCGCCCGGATGCCACCCTGGTTCTCGTTGGTGATGCCGATCAGCTCACCTCGGTCGACACCGGCTCGGTGCTGCTCGACCTGGTGCAGGCGTTGGAGGCCGATCGCGCGCCCGAGCTGGTGCGCCTCGAGCACAGCTTCCGCGCCCAGGGCGCCCTGGTGGCCATCCACCGCGCGATCCTGCATGGTGATCCGGCCGCGTTTGCGGCAGCCTGGCAAGGTGCCGGCGCCGCCGCGCCGCGCCGGGCGGTGGCGGATGAACACGACCTGCGCCAGGCCTTGCATGGGTGGTGCCGCCGCTTGCGCGAGGTGCTTCGCGCCAGTGGCGCCGACCGCGCCGTACCCGCCGGTTGCGACGACCGGGTGCTGGCGGCCCTCGATGCCCTGCGCCGGCGGCAACTGCTCTGCGCCCTGCGCGAAGGGCCATTTGGTTCCCGCCAGGTCAATGCGGCAATCGAGCATACGCTGGGCGGTGGTATGGACGGCTATGCCGGTGCCACCTGGTATCCCGGGCGGGCCGTCCTGATCACGCGCAACGATGCCGTCGCCGGCCTGTTCAACGGTGACCTTGGCATATGCCTGCTGGATACGGACGGCCAATTGTGGGTGTGGTTCGAGGTCGCCGCATCGTCCGCGCCGGAGCCGCGGCCGGCTGCACCCGATGACACCTCCGGCGGCAACCCCCGCCGCGTGCGGGCGTTCGCACCATCCAGCCTGCCGCCACACGAGGGCGGGTTTGCGCTCACCATCCACAAGAGCCAGGGCTCCGAATACGACCACGTGGCCCTGCTGCTGCCACCGGAGGCCGACAACCGCATCCTGTCGCGCCAGCTGCTGTACACCGGTGCCTCGCGGGCCAGGCAGGTGCTGGAGCTGTGGGCCACGGATGCCGCACTGGAAGCGGCCATCGCCACGCCGGTGCGCCGCGCTGGTGGCCTGCGCCAGCGCCTGCGCGCCACTTAATGGTAGGGCCCGCTTGCGGGTTCCTACTTGCCGATGGTGAAGGTGCGGGTGGTGATTGGCTTGCTGTCGACGGAAATCTGCACGTCGTACTTGCCCTCGGGCCACAGGTCGGGGTTGTGCAGGGTGAACGTGGTGGTGGCCGGGCCGTCGCTGGCCAGGCGCTGGGTGACACTGCTGATCAGCTGGCCGGCACCTTCCAGGTAATGCCAGCGCGCGTTGAGCGCGATGCCGGCGGTGCTGCCGGTGCTGGCCACGCTGGCGTAGATGGTCTTGTCGTCCGGGGCGAAATGCGTGGCCGGTGCGCTGATGTGCTGCGCTTCGTCGACCGCGCTGCCCAGGGTGACGCTGTGGACTTTGAACGTCGAGGCGGCTGCTGCCGGCGCGGCGGCGCTGCTGGATCTGGCGCTGGAGCCGGCACGCGCGGGCGCGGGCGTGGCGGCAGGGGCAACCGTGGCAGGTGCGGCAGCCTTGCCCGCCTGCGTCGGTGTCTCGGGTGCGCTCTCGCCGCAGGCCGCAAGCGTGGCGGCCAGCACCAGGCAGAGCAGCCTCCACGGCTTGCCACTCGGCACGGTGCCGCGGCCCGGCGTCCGCGCGGCTGGCGCCACGGGTGCTTTCCGGTGGTCGTCATCCAACATGCGGCGAGGGTAGCGCGCAGGATGTGAACCGTGCCTGCCCCCGGCCACCGCTGCCACCAGCGACGGTCGCCGTCCGTCGAGGCTGCCTGCAGGCTTCGGACGCCAGGTTCGGCACGCGGCATACCGCACCGGGCAGTCAATCGGCGGCCACGCAGCGATCTTGGGCCCAGGCGCGCAGCACGGCGACCTGCTCGTGCATCAGCACCGACAGTGGCCGTGTCTGCTGCAGTGCAGCGAGCAGGGTGGCCTGGTCGACCGGCGTGCCATTGCCGGCCGCGTCATACAGCGCGCTGACGATGGTCTGCTCGATTTCCGCACCGGAGAAACCTTCGCTGGCAGCGGCGAGGGCGACCAGGTCGAACGCGGCCGGGTCGAGTTTGCGCCGGCCCAGGTGCAGGGCGAAGATTTCCCCGCGCACGCCAGCGTTCGGCAGGTCGACGAAGAAGATCTCGTCGAAGCGGCCCTTGCGCAGCAGCTCGGCCGGCAGTTCGTGCACCGCGTTGGCCGTGGCCACGACGAACACCCTGGCCTTGCGTTCGGCCATCCAGGTCAGCAGGTAGCCGAGCACCCGGCGGGACACGCCGCCGTCGTCCCCGCCGCTCGCCAGACCTTTCTCGATCTCGTCGATCCACAGTACGCACGGCACCAGCAGCCCGGTGCTGGCCAGGGCATCGCGCAGGTTCTTCTCGGTCTCGCCCTGGTACTTGTTGTACAGCGTGCCGAAATCCAGCCGCACCAGTGGCACGCCGAAGCCGCCGGCAATGGCCTTGGCTGCCAGGCTCTTGCCGCAACCCTGCACACCGAGCAGCAGCAGGCCGCGCGGTGGATCGAGCGCCGGGTCCGGGTCGGCGGCGAGGAACACCGCCCGCCGGCGCTGCACCCATTCGCGCACGCGGCCGATGCCGGCGACGTCGGCGAAGCCGGCAGTGGCGTACTCGTAATGCAGCAGGCCGGAGCGGTTGAGCAGGTCGAACTTCGATTGCAGCAGCAGCGGCAGGTCGGCGCGGTCGAGCGCGCCGTCGTTGTAGATCAGCTTGCGCACGATGCGCCGCGCGTCGGGCCGCGACAGGCCGACCAGGTTGCGCACCAGGGTGCGCGCCGTCTCGTTGTCGACATCCAGCCGCCGACCCTGGTCGTTCTGCCAGGCCAGGGCTTCGCCGCGCAGGATGCCGGCCAGCTCCTTCAGGTCGGGCAGCGCCAGTGGCACGCGCAGGGCTAGCGCTTCCAGTTCCTCGGGCAGTTCCACCTTGGCGCCGACCAGTACGATGGTGTGCGCGGCGCAGCGTTGGCGCTGCACGATCTCGCGCAGCTGGCGCTGGCTCATGGCATAGCGCAACAGGGTGTGGAAATCGAACAGCAGGTAGATACCGCGCTCGCTGGCGGCGCGGATGGCATCGAGCGTAGTGGTGGCGTCCGGGGCGATGCTCTCGGCCTGGGCGAAATCCAGCCGCTGCAGGCCGTCGGTCAGCGTCCACCGCCACAGCGGATGCAGCGCCCGCCCGATCACGTGGCGGAAGCAGTCGATCACGCGCTGTTCGTCCACGGTCTCGATCACCAGCAGCGGCGTCGCCGCGCGCACCAGCGTGGTGAGGTCTTCCAGCTCGCTCATGCCTGCCCCTGTTGTCGCGCGGCGTGTGGACGAAGTGTAGCGTCGCGTGCCTTGGTATACGCTCGGGGTGTGCTGGTCACCTTAGAGGACACATCATGCAGCTGCGCAGTGACAACTTTGCCGATGGCCAGGCCATCCCCAGCGAATTCGCGTTCGGCAAGGTGGCCGCACCGTTCGCCCTGTCGGACAACCGCAGCCCGCACCTTGCGTGGAAGGGTGCGCCCGAGGGCACGCGCTCATTCGTGCTCACCTGCATCGACACGGACGTGCCCAGCCGCGGCGACGACGTGAACCAGGCCGGCCGCAGCGTGCCGGCCGATCTGCCGCGTGTGGAGTTCGTGCACTGGCTGATGGCCAACATCCCGCGCGAATGTGGCGAGCTGGCGGCTGGCGCCTGCAGCGACGGCATCACCGCGCGCGGCAAGCGTGCCCCGGTGGGGCCGCCGGGCAGCGTGCAGGGCGTCAACGACTTCACCGGCTGGTTTGCCGGCGACAAGGACATGGCCGGGACCTATCTCGGCTACGACGGCCCTTGTCCACCCTGGAACGACAGCCTGCTGCACCATTACCACTTCACCGTGTCCGCGTTGGATGTGGCGACGCTTTCCTTGCCGTCCGGCTTCGACCTGGCTGTCCTGCGCGCCGCCATGGCCGGACACGTGCTGGCCGAGGCGGCACTGGTGGGCACCTACACCCTGAACCCCGCCGTACGCGGCTGACCGGTACCTCTCCCCAATCCCCCACTCGTCATTCCCGCGAAAGCGGGAATGACGCCGGAAAGGGGGCGGACCCCGTTTCCCGGGACGGGGAAGCTTGCCCGAAGCTGCCCGTGGCCTCAGCCCCCGTCCGTGAAGCCGTCGTCATCGCTGCTGCCGATTGGAGCGCCGGGCGGGACCTCGACGCTGCGTGAGCGAGTGGTCGAGAGCAGCTTGTCGAGTTGCTGCGGGTTGAGCAGCTGACGCGACAGGCTTGCCGCCCACGCGCGCTCCCCGGCGCTGCCCTTGCGCTGGGCGAGTGCGGTGGCCACTTCGTGCACGCGCTGGTCGAACAGCGCGGCAACCCCGGGCGTGGTCTTCGGATCGTGCGCGACCTGGGCCATGCTGAGCAGGGTGCGGTAGGCAATGCGCTGCGTCAGCGCGTCGGGCGTTTGCGCCGGCAGTGTGACAGCCAGCAGGCGGTCGAGCAGCTCGCTGACGCCCAGCGCGTTCGCATCGACCGCGTGCTGCGCTTCCACCCGCGCCAGGCGCTGCGGTGCCAGCAGGGCGTCCAGGGTCAGCTCGGCGGCGGTGTCGGTGGCGACCAGGGGATCGAAGACATTGCCGGCCGAACCACTGAACAGCTCGATCGAGTACTGCCGGTTCTGGCTGCCGTTGCGCGCCGCCGACAGCAGGGGCACCAGGTTGGCCGGTACGCGCAATTGCCCTGGGGCCAGCGTGCCCAGCACCGCGCCGAGCGCAGCGCGCTGGGCCTGCGGCGCGACCGCCGCAGAGACCTCGCGGCCGCCACCGTTGACCGCGTAGGTCATCTCGACGCCGCCGATCGCCTTGGCCGCCGCGACCATCTGGTAGCGGTGCAACAGCCAGATCGGCACGAAGCGTCGTTGCAGGTTGGCCATCGGCTCACCCGGCGCCAGTTCGGCCAGGCCGAAGTGGTCGATCGCCTGGCGGCGCACGCCCATCAGGCGGGTAAGCTCGGCGGTGGGATCCGCGCCGTCATCCCACAGTGACGCCCAGGGTTGTGCCGCATCGTCGGCCCGGGCGTTGTTGTCGTTGATGAAGCGCAGCCCCGAGGCAACGATCGCTGTGGCTTTCGCCCATGCCGCCTGGTCCGGATCCACGCCGGGTGCCGGCTGGCTGTACAGCCAGTCGACCGTGGCCATGTCCCAGGGCCCGACGCCGCTGGCGTAGGCGTCGCTGAGGTCGATCCTGCCGTTGCTCAGCTTGACGCGTGGTGGCGGGTAATCCATCACCGAGGCGCGATCCTGCGTGCTGGCGGCAAAATTGTGCGCGAAGCCGATGGTATGGCCCACCTCGTGCGCACCGAGCTGGCGGATGCGGCCCAGCGCCACCTGCACGGGATCATTCGGCCCGCCCTTGCCGATCTCGCCGGCGCCGACCAGGCCTTCCAGGATCTGGATGTCCTGGCGCGTGCGCAGCGAGCCGATCACCACCATGCCCTTGACGATCTCGCCGGTGCGCGGGTCGGTGATCTGCTGGCCGTATGACCAGCCGCGCGTCGCCCGGTCCACCCAGTTGACGACGTTGTAGCGCACGTCCATCGGATCGACATCGGGTGGCAGCACCTTGACCTGGAAGGCGTCGATGTAGCCCGCCGCGTCGAAGGCCTTGCTCCACCAGCTGACACCGTCGACCAGGGCCTGGCGGATCGGCTCGGGCGCATGGCTGTCGATGTAGTAGACGATCGGCTTGCGCACGCGCGAGCGGGCGGCAGCGGGATCGAGCTTCTCCAGCCGGAAGTGGTTGGCGTAGTCGCGCACTACATCGCTGCCGAGCGGTGCGCCGAAGTCCACCACCTGGGTGGAGGCGCCACCGACGCGCGGGTCGAACTGGCGCGGCCTGAAGCCCGGTGGCGGCAGCCGCACCAGGCTGTGGTGCACGGTGAAGCTGACCTGTTCCGGGTCGGGGACGATGTTGGCCACTTCGGCCCCCGGTGTCTTGGTCACGTAGGTTTGCACCGCGTCGATTTCGACGTTGTCCGGAAACACTTTCACCGACGCCGGCTCGGCGGCGCTCAGCTTGGCGTCGAGCGCGAAGCCCTTGCCCGCTCCAACCGGACCGCCGCCACCGATCTGGTTGCCGTTCTGGTCCAGCGACTTGGCGATGCCGAGCGTGTCGGCGGTGAGGAATCCCGACAGGTCCACCACGACTTGGCCATCCGGCAGGGTGGCGGCGATGTCGCCCATCCAGACGATCGAGGTGGCGAAATCCGGGCTCGCCCGGGTGCCGTCGCCGGCGGCGCGGAAACGCGGGTTCTCGAACACCGCGGCGATTTTCTTGCCGTAGCGCCGGAACGCGATGAGCCGGGTGCGGCCGATCTTGCCGCGGTCGAGAAACGCCGGCGCCGAGCCCAGCCCGGTGCGCAGCGCGGTGGCGTACAGATAGCGGCCCAGGACGCCGTCGGTGTCCGCGGCGGGCAGGGTGACCAGGATGCGCCCGTCGCGCGCGTCCACGTGCACCGGCAGCAGTCCCTCGAGCGCAGTCGTGCGCTGGAAGACGTCCTGCGCCGTCTGTGCCGGCCTGGAGGCGGTCTCCTGCGTGGTGGCCGCAGTGGCACAGCCCGAGGACAGGCCGCCAATGGCCATGGCGAGCACGGAAACAGCAATGAGCCTGCCGGAAACTCGATACATGTGATATCCCCTGATGATGCAACCAGGCATCCGCCGCATGGCGCAAGCGCCGAAAACCCCATGACCGGCGTTCTGCCGGGAAGCGTGCTGCCCCCGAATATAAGGGATTTTGATGCGGGTGTTGAGTGCGCCACGCATTCCATGTCGGCGCCATTGGCGTCGCAGAGGGGATCGTGTGCTGCAACTGCGCAATGCACTGGCGTTGGTCGTGGCCCGGGTCAGCCATGTGCGCGCAGGGCCAGCTTCGGCCTTTTCCGTAAGCGCCTCGTCCCGTTCCGTCTTTTGATATGGATGTCTAGATGCCCAAATGGCTCATTGCCTGACGTGCCGGCGTGACCTTGACATCCCGAGACTCCATGCGATAGGTTCAGGCCCATCAGCGATAGGGGCCAGCTCGCTGATTTCGCCCGGTGCCTACTCTTGTCCAGCGACCTGTGATGAGGCGGGATGCCGTACGCGTCGATATACCCGCAATGACATCGACCGCCATTGGTTCGTGAAGCGTGTACAGAATTCAAGGGACGGGATATCCCCGTGGCGGCGCAAGGTTTGCCACCCGGCAATCGCTCCCAGGACTTGCCCTCAACCCTCCGCGTCAGCGGGCCGGACCTTCCTTCCTCCAATCTGCCAGGACCTGTCATGAAAACGAATCGCCTTGCCGTCGCCCTCTCGGTGGCCCTGCTCAGCTTCGCGCCCGCGTTTGCGGCTGCGCCGGATGACAGTGGCGCGGCCACCAAGCCGGCCGCCAGCGCGGCGCTGTCCGCCACGCAACTGGTGCAGAAACTGATGAAGCCGCAGTCGTCACTGACGCGCGGCCGCGTGACGGTCAACGGCAAGGCCATCGACTACCAGGCCGAAGCCGGCACCCTGGTGCTCGATGGCACCGGTGTCAACGAGAGCGTTCCCGAGCTCGCGATTGGCTATACCGCGTATTTCCGCCAGGGTGCGGCGCCGGCCAGCCGGCCGATCACCTTCATCTACAACGGCGGCCCGGGCTCGGCAACCATGTGGCTGCATATGGGTTCGTTCGGTCCGAAGCGCGTCGTGACCAACGACGACACGCATACGCCGGCCGCGCCGTACCAGATCGTCGAAAACGAGTACAGCCTGCTCGATGCCAGCGACCTGGTGTTCATCGACATGCCCGGGACGGGGTTCGGACGGTTGTTGCCGCAAGGCGCCGACGAGAAGGCGCGCGCCGCCAGCCAGAAGGAGCTGGCCAAGAAATACTGGGGTGTCGACCAGGATGCGCAGGCATTTGCACGTTTCATCACCCAGTTCCTGTCCACGCACAACCGCTGGAATTCGCCGAAGTACCTGTTCGGGGAAAGCTATGGCACGCCGCGGTCCGCGGTCCTCGCCAACGCGCTGACGACGCAATACAACGTCGAGCTCAACGGCGTCATTCTGCTGTCCTCGATCCTCAACTTCTCGCTGAGCGTGGATGGTGCGGACAACAACCCGGGCGTGGACTTGCCTTATGTGGTGGGCTTGCCGACCTATGCAGCGACGGCCTGGTACCACCACAAGCTGCCCAAGTACGCCAATGCCACGGTGGAGGCGGTGGTCGACGACGCCATCAAGTTTGCCCGCGGCGATTTGCAGCAGGCGCTGTTGGCCGGCGGTACCCTGGACCCGGCGCAGAAGCAGGAGGTGGCCCAGAAGCTCAGCGACCTGATCGGCTTGCCCGTGCCTTATCTGCTGAAGGCGAACCTGCGGGTGGACGGTGGCATGTTCGAGCAGCAGCTGCTGAACGATACGGACACGACGGCCGGCCGCCTCGACTCGCGCTTCACCGGCCCCAGCATCGACCCACTGGCCAAGTCGCGGGGCTACGATCCGCAGTCGGCGGCGCTCGGCCCAGCCTACGTCGCTGCGTTGAATAGCTATATGCACAACGACCTCAAGTTTGGTGACGGTTGGGTGTACCGGCCTTCGGCCCGCGTGGCCCCCAATTTCAGCTGGGACTACAACCGGGCCCCATCGCGCGGGCAGGGTGGCGGTTCGCGGACCATGGCGTTGAACGTCCTGCCGGATCTCGCGCGCGCCATGAAATTCAACTCCAACCTCAAGATCTTGTTGCTGGGGGGCTATTACGACATCGCGACACCGTTCTATACGGCGATCTACGAGCTCGACCACCTGCCCATCCAGGACTCCCTGCGCAAGAACATCAGCTACAAGATGTATCCATCGGGGCACATGGTCTATGCCCACCTGCCTTCTTTGCAGAAGATGCACGGCGACCTCGCCCAGTTCATCGAGTCGACCAGCCAGGCCCCACGCTGACCCCTGACGGAAGGGCAGCGAACCACCCGGCGGCCTCGCGCAACGAGGCTGCCGGGTGGTTCGCGCAGGCAGTGGCGTGGCATTGGCCGGAGGGCTAGCCTGCGGGTTTCCGTACGGTGTATGCGCACGGCATGGACATGATTTCGCCGGTGCCACGTTCATCGGCGATCCGGCGTTTGCCCACTTCTCGGGCACCAGCCTCACTTCCCGCCAGGCCGCAACGGCACGGGTCGTAATGGCGAAGCTGCTTGGTTGCCGGGCTGTTTGTCCGGCGCAGCCAGGCCGACGCAGGTGGCCGGGCGCGGCCCCACGCCCAGCGCGGGCGCCCCACGAGTCCGTGCCGGCCGCGCCTGGGCGATCTTCACATGGGCATGGCAAGTGCTGTGGCTGAATGGCGTCGCCGGTCGACTGGCCGTGCCAAGCGCGACTTGATGCCACTTGCATTACCTGAGGACATTGTCATGCTCTATTACGCTCTGGTTTTCCTGATCATTGCCATCATTGCTGCGGTACTGGGCTTCGGTGGGATTGCTGGTGCTGCGGCTGGAATCGCGAAGATCCTGTTCGTGGTCTTCCTGATCCTGGCCATCATTGCGTTCTTCCGCCGTGCAACCTGACACCTACGTCAGCGCTGACCGGCCCCAACCTCAACGGGAGTGCTCATGAACAACCAGGATTCTCCAAGCGAATCGAAAATTGCGGGTTCACGTATTGACGAACACGCGGAGCGGGTCAAGCAGGCCACATCCAAGGCGGTGGCCGGGACCAAGGAGGCCGTCGATCGAGCGGCTGAGCGCGTCGATCATGCCGCTGACCGCGTGGAGGAAAGCTTGCATCGCACCACCGACAAGGCTGCCGGTGCGGCGCACCGCGCCAGCGACAAGGCGGCTGATCTGGGCGAGCGCGGGCGCGAGGCCTATGCGCGGACCGCGGACCAGACCGAGGCGTGGCTGGAGGCGGCCCGCGAGTATGTACGCGAAAAGCCCGTGCAATCCGTGGCCATTGCACTCGGCGCGGGGTGGCTGCTGGGGCGCATCCTGCGCCGGTGATGGCGCGGCAACGGATTGGCATATGGCGATGGACGAGGAGTTGCCCGGTGTCTCAGGGTCGCCGCCGGGATGGTGGGCCGAGCTGAGCGGGCTCGGCCGTGCCTTCAAGCAGCTGCTGGGCGCGCAGTGGGCGTTGTTGTTGGCCGAAATTGGCCTGGCGCGCAGCGCCGTGTGGTGGTTGCTGATGGCCGGGCTGGCGGCGATGGTGGCCGGAGTCGGCCTTGGCTTGACCGTGCTTGCCCTGGTTGGCGTGGCCCTGGCAACGTGGTGGGGATCCTGGCTGTTGGCGCTGTTGGCGCTGGCGCTGTTGCAGCTGCTGTTCCTGCTGGCCGCGATCGTGCTGTTCCGGCGTTGCCTGTATTGGTTGAGCTTGCCGCGCAGCCGCGAGCATGGTGTCCGCCTGCTGCGCGATTCCTTGCATGCGGGGCGTGCCGCGGGGCCGGTTGCCGCAGCCGAGGATGGCCACACCACCAGGCCCGCTGATGGGGAATCGTCGTGAAGGTCTTCCGTCGCATGGCGGCGGTGCGCGCAGCGCGTACAGACGCGGAGTCGGCACGCCGCAGGTGGCATACTGCGGCCGACAGCCTGGTGTCACGCGCCCGTGCGCATCCAGTGGCGATGCTGGGAATCGCTGCCGGCCTGGGTCTGGTCATGGGCCATGGGAATATGCGTCCATGGCGCATGCCCGGCGTGGGGGCGCTGCTGGGCGGTGGAGTGGCGGAAGGTGTGGCTATTGCCGCGCGACTGATCGATGGATTCGGCACGGCGACGCGTGCGGCAGCGGACGACGTTGCCGAGGGCAGGCATGATGGGGACAGACGAGGCAGCTGACCTTGCGACCGGGGCCGTGGGCGCCGGGCCGTTGTCTGCTGGTGGTCCCGAAGCCAACGCGTCTGCGGCCCTCGCCGCGTCGGAGCTCTCCCCAGTGCAGCCCGCAGGGCCCCGCAGCCGGGCCATGCGCAGCCTGCGCCGTCACGTCCGGGCCATCCGCCTGGTACTGAATGCCATGCTGTTGCTGGCGTTGTTGTATACGGTTGCTATCACCAAGGTGTTACTCATACCTCTGGTGCTGGCCGCCTTCATTGCCCTGGCGCTCAACCCGGTGGTCGCGGCGGGCAGGCGCTTGCACTTGCCGCGCTGGCTGACCGCGAGCGTGCTCATGCTGAGCCTGCTGGTCGGGATGGGGGTAGGTACGGCGCTGCTGGCACAGCCAGCCGTTGGCTGGTTCCAAGGCGCGCCGGCGGCGATCAAGTCCTTCGTGCCCCAACTCCGCCGCGTGACCAAACCGTTGGAGGCGGCAAATCGGGCCACGCAGACGCTGGTCGGCGCGACCAGCCGCACGCGGCCAGTCGAGTCCGCCTCCATTTCCATCACGCCGTGGGGTGTCGTTTCCACGGCACCCAAAATCCTGGCTGCGATACTCGGCGTGGTTCTGCTGGTGTTCTTCTTCCTCACCTATGGAGACACCATGTTGCGTCGGCTGGTGGAAATCACTCCGAGCTTTGCCTACAAGCGCTACGCGGTCGAGATTGCCCGCGATATCCAGACCGAGATCTCGCGTTACCTCCTCACCGCTTTCCTGATCAACGCTGCGTTGGGCGGAATCACCGCCGGCATGCTCACGCTGTATGGCGTACCCGATGCGCTGCTGTGGGGCACGGTGGCCATGTTCGCCAACTTCGTCCCGTATGTCGGCGCCATGTTCACCACCATCCTGCTCGCCGTGGTGAGCATGCTGTATGCCCGTGACATCACCCTGGACGTCTTCCTGCCCCCGCTCACCTTTGCCGCGATCACCGCGCTGGAAGGCAACATCATCACCCCGCTGATCCAGGGTCGCAGCATGCGTCTGAGCCCGATCGCCATCCTGCTGTGGCTGCTGCTGTGGGGCTGGCTGTGGGGCATTCCCGGAGCCCTTCTGGCCGTCCCCATGCTGACCTGCGCCAAGCTGATTTGCGAACGCGTGCGCGGTTGGACCTGGTTTGCGGTCATCGTCGGTCGCTGACGTCCTCAGCCACCGGCTGGCAGCCACAACAGCAAGGCGGCACCGAGCGCGATGCGGTACAGCGCAAAGGGGGTGAAGCGGTGCCCGACGATATAACCGAGCAGCCATTTCACGGCGATGAACGCGACCACCAGGGAAACGACGAAGCCGACCCCGAGCGCGGTCCAGTCCTCATGGGCGGCTTGGCCGCTGTCGAGCACCTTCAGCAATTCGTAACCGGTCGCTGCGTACATGGTCGGGATGCCGACGAGGAATGCGAACTCGGTCGCCGCGCTGCGGTTGCTGGTGCCGAACAGCATTGCCGCAAAGATCGTCGCGGCCGAGCGCGAGGTGCCTGGAAAGATGCCAGCCAGCATCTGTGCGATGCCGACCAGGATTGCGACGCGCCACGTCACCGCGCTGCGGTCTGGCTGGCGGGCGGCGAGGAATTCGGCGCCGAGCATCCAGAAGCCGCCGATGACCAGTGCCCAGGCGATTGGCGTCACCGTTTCCGGCAGCTTGAAGCCGAGTTTGACCGCAACCAGGCCGATCACCGCCGTGATCAGGAATGCGGTGACCAGCTTCAGCAGGTAATCGCGGTTGGCCGGCTCGCGCCAGTCCGTCAGCAACTGCCAGATGCGGCGCCAGTAGATCAGCGTGACCGCGAGGATCGCGCCCGCCTGGATGCCGATGTTGAACAGGTCCGAACGCTCGCCCAGGCCGAAGCGCTCGGCAATCAGCAGGTGCCCGGTGCTCGAAATCGGCAGGAATTCGGTGATGCCCTCGATGATGCCGAGGGCGATGACACGGAGAAGATCTGTCACGGGAATATCCGCTTGCCTGAGTGCACCGCCAGGCATGGCCACGGTGCGAAGCCGCATAGCTTACGGGGATTGTGGCCATTGTGGTGGGTCGGATGCGGTCCGTCGAAACGCCCGTGCGTGCCGCTGGCCGGTCTTGCCTTTCCTCTGCCGTGTGTGCCGTGGAGACGTACCAGGCTTGCATGCATGAGGTGGCGCGAGTGCAGCGACACGTCGTCGCAGGTGTTGTGTGGCGTCAAGAATCCGCCTTGAATTTAACGGGGGAAGCGCGTAGAAGGTAACAAATCCTAAACGTATTGGACGGCCATACGGCGAATAACACCGTGCTAACATCGGTCGCGATCAGCGTTGGACGTCGCATTCAGGGCAGGATGCGCTGAGTCATGGAAACAGCAGTTCCACAGGGACGAATGTGCGGGGCCGTCTCGCGGGGACGGCGCCAAGCAGGGTGAGCAAGGTGTTGCGGGGCAAGCCTGCCGATCGGTATTGCAGGTCTCGGGGCACGCGGGTTTAGGGGCTGACGGTCTGCGGCTGCAGGACCGTGCAGCATTTGTTTGCACTGAACGGTGAATACTTTCACGTTGACGGGGAACCATACATGACGACGATTTTACGACGCGGCAAACTTGCGCTTTCGCTTTCCCTGGCGTTGGCTGCAGGCGCTGCCATGCAAAGCTCGGCGCTGTTCGCCCAGGACGCACCACCGGCAGGAGCCGACACGCAGGCGCAGGCATCCCAGACCATCAATCTGCAGGCCGTGCAGGTGACTGGCACGCGCATCAAGGGCGCGGACATGGCGACCCAGGTGCCGGTGCTCACCATCACCTCCGACACCCTGCAGAAGACCGGCCTGACCAGCGTCGGCGACATCCTGCAGCAGGTTACCTCGGCCGGTGCCGCGCTCAACACCAAGTTCAGCTCACCCGGCAACTTTGGGTCGAAGGCCGACGGAAGTGGTGCCGGCGCGGGTTCGGCCGCGATGGACCTGCGCAACCTCGGCTCGGGCCGCATCCTGGTCCTGGTCGATGGCTTGCGCTGGGTCAACGAGACTTCGGGCACGGGCATGTCGGGCTCGGTGGATTTGAACACCATCCCGGCCAGCATCATCGACCGCATCGACATCCTGCAGGACGGCGCCTCGTCGCTGTACGGCTCGGACGCCATTTCCGGCGTGGTCAACATCATCACCAAGCGCGCGCAGAATGGCGCGTCGGCGAGCACCTATTTCGGTACCTATCCCAGCATCGACGGCCAGGCCACGCAGTCCGACCTTTCGTTCGGCAAGAGCGGCGACCGCTACCAGTTCTTTGTCGACCTGAGTTATGTGACGCAAAACCAGATCGAGGGCGCGGACTGGCACCGCACCCGCAACGAGTGCGTGGCTGGTACCGGCATGGCGAACTGCAGTTCGACGCAGCCCTGGGGCCGCTACAATTTCACCGACCCGAGCGGCGTCAAGCACGACCTGGCGATCAACCAGAACTACACCGGCAACGTCGCGCAATACCCGCAGGACTTCCACAAGTTCGGCACGGCCGACCGCTACAACTATGGCCCGGTCAATGCCTTGCTGACCCCGAACGACCGCTACGCGCTGTTCACCAGCCTGCGTTACGACCTCGCGCCGTCCGTGACTTGGTACGTGCGCGGCCTGTACAACAACCGCCGCTCGATGACGGATGCGGCGCCGAATTCCTTCTCCTATGGCGCGTCCTCGACCAACCCGTTCTCCCTGGCGTCCGTGATCTCCAAGGACAACCCGTACAACCCGTTCGGCTTCGACCTGGATCCACAGAAGAACCTCACCAGCATCAGCAAGCGCATCCTCGAAGCCGGCAAGCGCGTGTACCACCAGGCCGTGGACACGGTGCAGCTCGACACGGGCCTGCAAGGCCAGTTTGGCTGGGGCGAGCGGGATTTCTCGTGGGATGTGAATTTTGTGCGTGGCAGCAACCGCGCGAGCCAGACCAGCACGGGCAACTTCAACACGCTGCACGTGAAGAACGCCCTGGGTTCAGCGGCGTCCTGCGCGGCGATCCCGGGATGCGTGCCGCTCAACCTGTTCGGGCCGCCCGGGGCCATCACGGAGGACATGCTCAATTACCTGAAGTACGTCTCGGTCGATCGCAGCCAGAACCAGTTGACCGACTGGACGGCAAACCTCTCCACGGACAACCTCTTCAACCTGCCGGCCGGTCCGCTCGGCGCCGCAGCGGGTGTCGAGCATCGCCACCTGTCTGCGGCGTATACGCCGGATGCGATTGGCCTGGCAACGGGAGGCATCGCGCTGCCGGCAAGCGGCGAGTACTCGGTGAAAGAGGCCTACCTCGAACTGAATGCGCCGCTGCTGGCAAACCTGCCTGGCGTGAAGTCACTCAACCTCTCCGCGGCGACGCGCTATTCCGACTATTCGACGTTCGGCAGCACCACGAACAGCAAGTTCGGACTGCGCTGGCAGGTCTATGACGACCTGGTCCTGCGCGGTACCTGGGCCGAGGGTTTCCGTGCGCCGTCGATCGGCGAGGCCTTTGGTGCCCTGTCGGCGTTCAACCCGACGCTGCAGGATCCCTGCTCCGCGCAGTTCCTGACCAGCCCGCAGATCGCGGCAAACTGCCGTGCGCTCGGCGTACCGGACGGCTATTCGCAGAACAACATCCAGATCGGTACGCGCAGCGGCGGCAACAGGAACCTGAAGCCGGAGACCTCGACCAGCCTGACGCTCGGTGCGGTCTACAGCCCGGGCTGGGCGCAGAACCTCGCGTGGTCGCAGCGCCTGGACTTCACGCTGAACTACTACCACATCCTCCTGAACAACGCGATCCAGCCGCCGGATGCCAAGACCGTCCTCGGCGATTGCGTGAACAGCGGCAATCCGAACAACGCAAACTGTCAGGCGGTGCTGCGCTCGCGTACGGGCGACATCCAGTACATCAACGTGACCCTGCGCAACCTCGGCCGCATCGATACTTCCGGCTTCGACTTCAGCATCGACTGGCGCAGCCCGGAAACCAGCATCGGCTCGTTCAACGCGAACTGGACGAACACCTACGTCAAGTCCTTCAACGCGTATGACCAGAACAACGTGCAGCAGCCGCAGCGCGTCGGTGCGGAGTTGAATGACAGCTCGATCCCGTGGCTGGTGTCCAACCTGCAACTGGGCTGGGCGCGCAAGGCCTGGAGTGTCACCACCATCCTGCGCTACAAGGGCCCGGTCAAGGAGGATTGCGGCCCGGCCAAGGCCTTCCCGATCTGCAACGACAAGACGCCGGTACCGTATCGTCCGAACGGCACGCACTACTTGGGCACGTTCATCACCCAGGATCTGCGCGCCAGCTGGAAGGTGCCGACGAAGCTGGACCTGACCCTGGTTGCCGGCATCAACAACATCTGGGATCGCCAGCCGCCGGTGTGCGTGTCCTGCTCACTCAACAGCTACGACGCCCACACCTACCCGTTGCCTGACCGCTACGGCTACGTGCAGGCGAAGGTCAACTTCTGATCGTCCCGGTGTCTCGGCCTGCAGGTTTGCTGCAGGCCGGGACACCCAATAGGGACCCTGCGCCGCAGCATCATCATCCGGCGGATGGATATGCTATCGTCGAATTCCAGTATCCGTGGGACAGGGACTTGAGGCGCTTCGGGTGGCCGGGGTCCGAGGGCTGCGACCGATCGAATGGCGGGTGACCATTGGCACTCTCGGTTCATTTCGGTGGGGTGCATTCTGCTGCGGGGGACAAATCGGCGAGCGCCGCCGCATGGGATTGCGGACGCCATCTTCCCGACCCCCGGGATGTAGGCAAACGATCGGATTGTTTCAGCCAGCCCCGAAACAACGGCCCGGTGTCGTGATGACGGGATCGCAATACCTGCTTTGAGGAGGCCTTCATGGGACCAACCGACTCGGTAAGCTCAAGTCGTCGACGCTTTTTGCAGGCATCGGCCGTGGGCGCGGCAGCGGTGCCGACGATGCTGCTTGGCAGCAAGGCGTTGGCGGCGCCGGAGGCGGCACAGCCTGCGCTGCCACCGTCCATCCTGGCGCTGCAGCCGGTCACCTCCAAGATCGTGCCGATCACCGACGACGAGCGCCGGGCCCGGCTGGCCAAGGCCCAGCGGCTGATGGCCGAGAACAAGATGGACGCCGTCTTCATGGATGGCGGGACCACCATCAACTATTTCACCGGCATGCGCTTCGGCAACAGCGAACGTCTGATGGGCATGGTCTTGCCGAAGTCGGGCGATCCGGTCTACATCACCCCGGCGTTCGAGGAGGCACGCGCGCACGAGCAGATCAAGTTCGGCCACGACGTGCGCACCTGGCAGGAACACGAGGATCCCTACCGTCTGGTGGCGCAGATCATGGGCGAGCAGCACGCCTCCACCGGCACCCTGGGCATCGAGGAACGGGTTCCGTTCTTCCGCTCCGCCGGGATAGCTGCGGCCATGCCGCAGGCGCGACTGGTGGTGGCCACCCCGGTGACTGCCGGGTGCCGCGCAATCAAGAGCCCGGCCGAGCTGGCGCTGATGCAGATTGCCTGCGACGCCACGTTGTCGGTGTACCACGCGGTCTGGGCCGGGCTCCAGCCCGGCATGACCCAGCAGCATGTGTCGGCCTGGGTCGACGCCGCCTACAAGCGCCTCGGCGTGCGTGGCTTCGCCAGCGTCAACGTCGGTGAGTTCACGGCGCAGCCGCACGGCTCGATCGTGCCGCAGCACATCGTCGAGGGCACACCGGTGATGCTCGACGACGGTTGCTACGTCGAGGGCTATCTCAGCGACCTTACCCGCACCTTCACCCTGGGCAAGCCCAGCGACAAGATGAGGAAGGTGTTCGACATCGTGCGCGACGCGCAGACGGCCGCGCTCAAGGCCGCCCGCCCGGGTGCCGCCATGGAATCGGTGGACGCCGCGGCGCGCAAGGTCGTGGTCGACGCCGGCTACGGTCCGGACTACAAGTACTTCAGCCACCGTCTCGGCCACGGCATCGGCATGGACATGCACGAGTGGTACTACCTGGTGCGTGGCAACAAGCGCCAGATGCAGCGGAACATGACCTTCAGCGACGAGCCGGGCATCTACATTGCCGGTGAGTTCGGCGTGCGCCTGGAAGACGACATGCACATCACCGAGGACGGTGCGCGCTGGTTCACCCCGCAGAGTCCGTCACTGGAGCATCCCTTTGGTTGAGGCCTGCAGCGGAGGACAAGCCGCGTCCACACTTGCCCTCCTGCCGTGATCCCCTTTTCTTGAGTCAAACCGCCAGCGCCCATCCGGCGCCCGCCTCGTCACAACAACCTTGGAGTGGGACCATGATTCGAATCACCACCAAGCCGCTGCTTTTGGCCAGCCTGGTAGTTGCGTTGGGCGCTGCGTGCTCGGCCAACGGCGACCAGTCCAGCAGCGCCATGCTGGGCTTCAGCCCCAGCGCCGCCACCAAGCAGCAGAGCCTGGAAAAGACCTTCGACGCGCAGCTGCAGGCGTCGAATCTTCGCGACTGGCTGAAGAACATGGCCTCCGAGCCGAACCAGGTGGGCTCGCCGCACGACAAGGCCAATGCCGAGTTCGTGCTGGCGAAGTTCAAGGAGTTTGGCTGGGACGCACACATCGAGACCTTCAGCGTGCTGTATCCCACGCCGAAGAAGGTGCAGGTCCAGCTGGTGGCACCCACCCAGTACGACGCGGTCCTGAACGAGGGTCCGCTGCCCGGCGATCCATCGACCGACATCACCAAGGACGTGCTGCCGCCGTACAACGTCTACGGTGGTGACGGCGACGTCACCGGCGAGCTGGTGTACGCCAACTACGGCCTGCCGGACGACTATGCGGAGCTGGCCCGGCGCGGCATCGACGTCAAGGGCAAGATCGTCATCACCCGCTACGGCGGTGGCTGGCGCGGCCTGAAGCCGGAGCTGGCGCAGGAACATGGCGCGATCGGCTGCCTGATCTATTCCGACCCGCACGAGGATGGCTATTTCCAGGGCGACGTCTATCCCAAGGGCGGCTGGCGCCCGGACCAGGCCGTGCAGCGCGGTTCGGTGGCCAAGATGCAGGTCTACCCGGGCGATCCGCTGACCCCGAATGTCGGCTCGACCGCCGACGCCAAGCGCCTGGACATCAAGGATGCGGAGACCATCCTGAAGATCCCGGTGCTGCCGATTTCCTATGGCGACGCGACCCCGCTGCTCAAGGCACTCGGCGGCCCGGTGGCCCCGGCGAGCTGGCGCGGTTCCCTGCCGATGCCCTACCACATGGGTGGTGGCCCGGCCAAGGTGCACATGGTCGTCGAGTCGGACTGGGGGCAGAAGACCATCTATGACGTGATTGCGAAGATCGAGGGCTCGACCGCGCCGGACCAGTGGATCGTGCGCGGCAACCATCGCGACGGCTGGGTGTTTGGCGCTGCCGATCCGCTGTCCAGCACGGTGGTGATGCTCGAGGAGGCCAAGGCCCTGGGTGTGCTGTACAAGCAGGGCTGGCGTCCGCAGCGCACGATCGTCTACGCCAGCTGGGATGGCGAGGAGCCAGGCCTGCTCGGCTCGACCGAGTGGGTCGAGACGCATGCCGAGGAGCTGGCCAAGAAGGCGGTGCTGTACATCAACACCGACGGCACTTCGCGTGGCTTCCTGCACGCCGGCGGCAGCCATTCGCTGCAGCACCTGGTCAACCAGGTGGCCGTGGACGTGCAGGATCCCGAGACCAATGTCAGCGTCCAGCAGCGGCTGCGCGCACGCCTGATGGTGGCGGGCTACGAGGGCGGTTCGGCCGAAGCGAAGGCCACGGCCAAGGTGGCGGCCGAGGGTGGCGACTTGCCGATCGGCGCGCTGGGGTCGGGTTCCGACTTCACCCCGTTCCTGCAGCATCTCGGCATCGCGGCGCTGAACGTCGGCTTTGGCGGCGAAGGCGAGGGTGGTGTGTACCACTCCAAGTACGACACCTTCGACCACTATGCGCGCTTCGGTGATCCGAAGTTCGAATACGGGGTGGCCCTGGGCAAGGTGGTTGGCCGCCTGGTCATGCGCATGGCGGATGCCAACGTGCTGCCGATGCGCTTCAGCGACTTCAGCGCCAAGCTCGACGAGTACATGGGCGAGCTGCACAAGCTGGCCGACAGTACGCGCTCCGCCACCGAGGCCCAACACAAGTTGCTGGACAGCAAGGCGTTCGAGCTGGCCGCCGACCCGACGGAGAAGATTGCTCCGCCGGCACGCCTGTCCGACATGTCGGCGATCGACCTGAAGCCGCTGGACGAGGCGGTGCAGAAGCTGGCGCAGAGCATGCAGGCCTACGATGCGGCGTACAAGAAGGCCCAGGACAACGGCTACGACATCCCGAAGGCGCAGGAGCAGGAGCTCAACGAGCTGATTGGCAACATGGAGAAGTCGCTGACCAGCGAGGCCGGGCTGCCGGGCCGCACCTGGTTCAAGCACATGATCTATGCGCCGGGCATGCTGACCGGCTACGGCGTGAAAACCGTACCGGGCGTGCGTGAGGCACTGGAGGCGCGGCGCTGGGATGAGGCAAACCAGTACGCCGGGGTCACCGCCAAGGTCATCGACGGTTACCGCGCACAGATCGAGAAGGCTACCGCCCTGCTCACCAAGTCATAAGCGGGGCGTCCGGCTGCCGCTTTCCGTAGTCGTGCAGCTCGACCACAGTCACGCGGCACTCTGACCCTCATTCAAGGTGCCAGGGTGCCGCGTGACTGTGGTCGAGTTGACGGCGTATCGGCATCCTTGCTGGCCGTGACCCCGCAAGTGCCGGACGGCTTCGCCAATGTCGGCCACCGCAGCGAACCGGGCGGCGGCACGGTCAAGCTGCTGGTCAAGCTGGCGTATCGCTTCCGGCTGTAGCGCGTGCCGGGGTTGCGCATCCCTCCTGGCACAGGTTTCCCCCTCGTGCGAATTGACCGGTGGGCACAGCATGCGCCGGGCGCCGAGATTCCCCCTGGGCAGACATGGGGCTCGTGACTTTCGGCCTATGGCATCCAACGCCACCTGTCGTAAAAATGCCCAGTTCATCACCCTTATTGAGTAATGAGAATCATGCACAACTTCGTCCCGACCCTGCTCGGCGTGGCCTTGGCAACGGCACTCGCACCTGCCTCCGTCCTGGGACAAGCGGCCCCGTCGGCCGCTGGCAACCGGGATCAGCAAAGTACGACGGACTTGCCGGCGATCGACGTGCGTGCCAACGATTTCCGCACGATCCAGAAGCGCAAGATGCAGTACCAGATGCCGGAGGTCTCGGCGACCGAGATCACGGTGACCAAGAAGGCCACCGTGACCCACCTGGACCTGCAGCCGGTCGTGGTCGGCAACAACCTCGAACAGTTGCTGGTGCGCTCACCGGGCGTGCAGGTGTCGCAGCAGCCGACGCCGACACAGTTCAACCTGAGCTATCGTGGCCTGGGCAATCCACAGGAATCGGAATACGTCCTGGTCATGCAGGATGGCATCCCGCTGGAATCCGACTGGATCGGCTTCCCCACCCTGTACGCGATGCCCCTGATCCAGAGCATTGCCGACGTGCAGCTGATCCGCGGTGGGGCCAGCCTGTTGTACGGCCCCGAGCCCGCGCCGGTGATCAACCTGGTGTCGAAGCGGCCAAAGCCTGGCACACCGTTCGGTGCCAGTACCGAGCAGGTGGTCGGCAACCACGGCCTGTACTCGACGTTCAACCGGGTTGAGGGCAGCAAGGGGGCGTGGACGTTCAGCGCCAATGCGGGGTACGTGCGCAGCGACGGCACCCGGCCAAATGCGCAATCGCAGATGCGCCAGGGTGACCTGTACGTGGAGTATCGCCCGGACGACAAGCAATATTCCTGGCTCGACCTGCATGTGATCCGTGCCGACTCGGGTGATGCCGGACGCCTGAGCCTTCCGCAATGGCAGGCCAACCCGAAGGCCACGCCGAGCCCATACAACCGCGACTGGGTGGATCGCACCCAACTCGTGCTTGGCCACCAGCACGAATTCGGCGACTGGCTGCTGATAGGCAAACTGTGGTTCGCCTATCAGGATCTCGCCAGCCGCGGCGCGGGCGGTGCGCTGGGCGCGCCGCCACCCGCCACCACCACGCTGGTGGACGAGCAGTTCCGCACCGGCGGGGTGGACCTCCGGCTGCGCAAGAAGTGGGGCCGCGGCAACGCGTTCACCATGGGCGCCGTTGCCTTCCACGGCGACGACCCGTTCCGGCAGTGGACCAGCCCGAACCTCTACGTCGACCGCCACGACCGCACCGGTACCCCCAGGCTGATCCAGGCGCGCTCGTCGAACTACACCTCCATCTTCGCCGAGAACGTGTTCCGCCTGCCGCACCGGATCCACATCGTGCCCTCGGTGCGCCTGGAACATGAACGTGTGGCGGTGGATGAAACCGTGCGCCCGCCGTTCCTGACGCGCCCGCTGATCCATGAGGCCGATGCACGCACCGTGCCGCTGTTCGGGATCGGTATCGGCAACGATTTCGGCACCGGCAACGAAACCTATTTCAACGTGTCGCAAGGTTGGCGGCCGTTGCGCTTCTTCGACATGGCCTCACCGTTCTCCAACATGGTGCCGGGCCACGCACCCGATCCGTCCAAATCGCTGTCGTGGGAGGCCGGCGTGCATGGCTCGCCGGCGGCCGGGTTGTTTTACGACGCCAGTGTGTTCTGGATCGATTTCAAGAACCGTGTGGAGACGCAGCGGCTCAACGCCACGGACGTGATCCTGGTCAACTCCGGCGACACCCGCAGCCGTGGCTTCGAGGGTCAGCTGAGCTACGACTTCTTCGCGCCCACGGCCCTGGCAGACCGGGACCAGCACCTGGAGACGTTTGTGAGCGTCAGCCTGCTCAATGCACGGTTCGTGTCCAGCATCACCCCGGGCCAGGTTGGCAAGACCCCAGCCTACGCGCCGCGCTACGTCGCCAAGGCGGGGGTGACCTGGCGGGTGGACGACCAGGTGAAGATCAGCCTCACCGCCGTGTCGACGGCGGCCCAGTACTTCCAGGATTCCAACAATCCGGTTGGCGCCGGCAATACCTACGTCCCGGCGAAGATCCCGGCATACACGCTCGCCGATCTTTCCAGCGAGTGGCAGGTCAACCGCAACATGACGCTGCTGGCCGGCATCAGCAATCTTGCCAACCGCCAGTACTACAGCCGGGTGTGGCAGACCGGGCTCGAGCCGGCGCTCGGCCGTTCCTACTACGCGGGGGTCAAGCTCAAGCTCTGACACCGCCGGACCAGGGCGGGGCCGGAAGGGTTGGCGGTGGCGGCCCCCAGGAGGCGCTTTTTTTCCGGCCAGGCATGGTGCAATACTGGCGGCTTGCGCGCGCCGATCCAGCCCCGGCCTGGCGGCCTGCCATAGCCGACCGCCATCGCCCTGGGGTTGCCCGGTGCGTGGCCCATTGCCCCTTCACGAGACCTGCCCATGCCTGCCAACACGGTGCTCGACCAGATCCAGGAACACGATGTCGAATTCGTCGACATGCGCTTCGTCGACATGGTCGGCATGCAGCATCACCTGACGTTTCCGGCGCACGCCATCGACGAGGCCACGTTCGAGGACGGCAAGATGTTCGACGGCTCGTCGATCCCGGGCTGGAAGGGCATCAATGAATCGGACATGGTGCTGCTGCCCGACCCGGAGACCGCGCACCTCGATCCGTTTGGCGCGCACCGCCAGCTGGTCATGCACTGCGATGTGCTCGAACCTTCGACCATGCAGGCCTACGGCCGCGATCCGCGCTCGATCGCCAAGCGCGCCGAGGCCTACCTGAAATCCACCGGCATCGCCGACACCGCGTTCTTCGGTCCCGAGCCCGAGTTCTTCATCTTCGACTCGGTGCGCTGGCAGAACGACATGGGCCGGGTGTTCTACGAGATCGGCTCGACCGAGGCGGCGTGGAGTTCGCGCTACAAGTACGACGGCAACAACAGCGGCCACCGGCCGCGGGTCAAGGGCGGCTACCTGCCGTTGCGCCCCTGCGATTCGCTGAGCGACCTGCGCGCGGACATGTGCAAGGTGCTGGAGTCGCTGGGCCAGGTGGTGGAAGTCCACCACCACGAGGTGGCAAACGCCGGGCAGTGCGAGATCGGGGTCAAGTTCAACACCCTGGTGCACAAGGCCGACGACCTGATGGTGATGAAGTACGTCATCCGCAACGTCGCCCACGAGAATGGCAAGACCGCCTCGTTCATGGCCAAGCCGGTGATCGGCGACAACGGCAGCGGCATGCACGTGCACCAGTCGCTGGCCAAGAACGGCGAGAACCTGTTTTCCGGTGATCTCTACGGTGGCCTGAGCCAGCTTGCGTTGTGGTACATCGGCGGCATCTTCAAGCATGCCCATGCGATCAACGCCTTCGCCAACTCCACCACCAACAGCTACAAGCGGCTGGTGCCGGGCTTCGAGGCGCCGGTCATGCTGGCGTATTCGGCGCGCAACCGCTCGGCAAGCTGCCGCATTCCCTATGTGGCCAGCCCCAAGGGCCGCCGGGTCGAGGTACGCTTCCCCGACCCGATGAACTCGGGCTACCTCACCTTCACCGCGCTGATGATGGCCGGCCTGGACGGCATCCTCAACAAGATCGACCCGGGTCCGCCGGCGGACAAGGATCTGTACGACCTGCCGCCAGAGGAAGAGCGCAACATCCCGCAGGTGTGCTCCAGCCTGGACGGCGCGCTGGTCGCACTGGACAGGGATCGCGACTTCCTCAAGGCCGGCGGCGTGTGCACGGATGACTTCATCGACGCCTACATTGCGTTGAAGATGAAGGAGGTCACCCGCTACCGCGCCAGCACCCACCCGGTCGAATTCGACATGTACTACTCGCTGTAGCCGGGATGGCTGGCAGCCGACTGCGCCAGCCATGTCTCGAGCTCGGCCAGCACGCGTGAGCGCCAGGGCTCGGCCTCGTTGAACACCTCGTGGTACAGCTCGGGGAAGATGTGTGTGGTCAGCTGGCCACCCGGTTCGGCGCGGGCGGTGAATTGCCTGCTGCCCGCGGGATCCACCACCATGTCATCTCCGCCTGCCAGCAACAGGGTGGGCGTGGCGAGACGTGGGGCGTCGGCAATGCAGGCCGCGCCGGCGCGGAAGATGAAATTGGCCAGGCGCGGTGTGATCCAGCGTGTGCGCAGCGGGTCGCTGCGATAGGCGGCAACCACCCGGGCATCATGCGAGACCCGCGCCTTGGGATGGTGGTTGCGCAGTGGCAGACGCGGCAGCACCCGGTCCAGCAGGCGCGCCGCGCACAGCACCCAGGGCGGTTCCCGACTGCGCAGCGCCGGGGACGACAGCACCAGGGCTGGCGGCGCCAGGCGCCGGTCCAGCACGGCACGCAGCGCCACCACGCCACCCATGCTGTGGCCGAGCAGCAGCGGTGGTGTGGGCACCTCGCGGGCAAACGCCGCGTAGACCTGGCCAAGGTCCGCCACCAGATCGCCGGCATGGCGGATGGCGCCGCGCTGGCCGGCCGTTCGCCCGTGGCCACGCTGGTCGTAGCTGCGCACGGCATAGCCGCGTTGCCGGAACCAGCGCGCCAGCCGCGCGTAGCGGCCGCTGTGCTCGCCCAGCCCGTGCACGATCAGGACCGCACGCCCGGCGTGTGCCAATGGCCAGTCGCGCACGAACAGGCACTGGCCGTCGGGCATGGTTTGCTGACCGGTGCTGCTGACGGCCAAGTGGACTGCGGTTCCGTGCGTCATCCCGCTTACCGTAGCCAGCCGCGGCAGCGATGGAAAGCGCCGGGAGCCACCACCTGGGTGCGGCGGCTTGGCGTACGCGCGTGGCTGGCGAGGCTCAACCCGCGGCGAGCAACGCAATGGCGGGAATGACCAGAGCCACGCCGGCGAGGTTGAGCGACGACAGGCGCTCACGAAACAACAACAGGCCGACCATGGCACTCAGCGCCACCACGCCGATATTCATGCTCGTGAACACCAGGGCGGGATGCTGCGGCAAGGCCTGGTGAGCGCGCAGATAGAACAGGATGTTGCCGAAGTTCAGCAAACCCAGGAGCAGCCCACCCGCTGCGCTGCGTACGGTGAAGCGGGTCGTGCCACGGGCACGACGCCAGAGCTGCATTGCAGTTGCCACCAGCAGTGCCAGGGCGAACATGCCGAGCAGGGAAGTGCCGAGTGGGACACCGGCGGCGGCCACGCGCTTGAGCAGGATGTCGATCGTCCCGAAACCGGCAAACACCAGCAGCGGATAGAACCAGGTGGCGGCGCCGGCACCCGGCGTCGCCATGCCCGCGCGCCATACCATGCACAGCAGCGCGGCGAGGCCGATGGCCATCCCTGCCGCCTTGGCGAAGGTGAGCTGTTCACCAAACAGCACGAACGCGGCCAGCAGCGACAACACCAGGGACAAGCGCTGTGCCGCATCGCTGCGCACGATGCCGGCGTGGCGCACCGCCGCGGCCAGCGCCAGGAAGATCGTCGGCAGCAGCACGCCGAGCGCCAGCAGCGCCAGCCATGGCGTGCCGGGCATGTGCAGGCTGTCGAGCCGCGGCCGCAGCAGGATGGCTGTGAGCGCAGCGGCAACCACATAATTCCAGGCAATCGCCTGGCCGACGTCGATGTGCCACGTGCGGGTCAACTTGAGCAGCACCGATACCAGCACACTGCAGATCACGCTCAACAGGACGAAGCTCATCGCAATCCATGTCCGGGGCCAGCGGCTATTGTCCGGCATGGCGTCGGGAAATCATCCCTGGCGTCGGCCCGGGTGTCGGGCCGGGCTGCCTCAGGCACTCGTGCGCGCCATCAGGTAGCGGCCGGGCGATTGGCCGAAGTGGCGGCGGAACATGGCCACGAACGCGCTGGCGCTGGCATAGCCCATGGCATCGGCGACTTCGGCGACCGCGTCGCCGCTGGCCAGGCGCTCCAGGGCGCGTACCAGCCGGGCCTGTTGCCGCCATTGCGCAAAACTGCAACCGGTTTCGCTGCGGAACAGCCGGCTGAGGCTGCGTGCGGATAGCCCTGCCCATCCGGCCCAGGCTTCGAGCTTGCGCGTGTCGTGTGGTTTGGCCAGCAGCGCGCGGGCGATGCGCAGGAGTCGACGATCCTCGGGCATCGGCAGATGCAGCGGGTCGTCGGGGATGCGCGCGCGGCGCATTTCGTCCAGCAGCACGTCCATGATGCGCTGCTGCTCGCTATCCAGTTCATCCGCGTCGGCCCAGCTGGCGGCGCGGTGCACCAGGGCGCGCATCAACTCGTTTGCGCCGAGCACGCTGGGTGTCGGCGGCATGCTGGCGGCTGCCCAGGGTGCGACGAACACGCCCCAGCCTCGCGTCGGCTCGACCACGGTGACGGTGTGTTCCTCACCCGGAGGCATCCAGCCGACATGGTGGGCTGTCAGCGCCCACATGCCGGTGCGCGTCCGCACGCAGAGCAGACCCGCTTCCACGTACATGAACTGGCCACGCACATGGCAATGCCAGACGGATTCCGCATTCGGCGTCATGTCGTCGACGACATACGCGATCAGGCCGGGACCGTGCGCGCGCTCGATGCGCTGGAAGTGTTGGGCAGCGTCCATTGGCGAGTTTGCGACAGAATTTGACTGACCCACGTTATCAGAACACACGATGCCGAGCTTAGACTGCACGCCCCGTGTCGAAATCAACCGCGTCCGAACGTCGCTCATCCGCCCCTCCACCGACGGAGCTCCCCATGAATGTCTGCTTCATGTCATCGCGTTCCACCACCCCGGCGCCGGAAGAGGCGTGCACCACCTTCATCGCCGCGGCGCAGCTGATGCTCGATCCGGGCACGCCGGAGTCACGGCGCATGCAGGTCGAGCCACAACTCGTCGCGCAACTGCCGGTGTTGCGCGCCCTTGGTGTATTCAACCTGTTCGTCCTGCGCGACCCGGCCTTGCGTGCCTTGGTGGACGACGAGCTTGCCGCCTTGCCGGGAGATCGGCGCAGCGCCGCCTGACGCGCACGGTGGTGCTGGCGGCCGGAAGCGGCCTGCCTCGCGCCAATCCACGAACCGCGGGCGCCGCGAGCGGCATCCCCCTAGCGCCCGTGCCCCGGTTCGCCCAGGACGTGGCCGTTGATCTCGATGCCGTACAGCGACATCGGGGTGTCGTGGAAGTGCCGGCGCGTCTCGTCCACGTTGCCGGCGTAGCGTGGATCCTGCGGGCGTTCGTGGGCATCCATGAACATGGCCACGTCCCAGGCATCCTGGGCGCTCAGCGTCCCGCCGCGGCTGAACGGCATGTTGGCCTGGATGAAGGCGGCGGCGTTGTCCAGCTGGTGCATGCCGGCGCCCCAGTTGAAGGACTGCGGGCCCCATAGCGGAGGGAACACGTTGCGTCCGGCGACCTGCTGGCCCTGGCCGTCCGCGCCGTGGCAGAGCGCGCAGCTTGTTGCGTAGATCGCGGCACCGCGGGCGTAGTCCGGCGGCTGCGGCGGCTCCCCGCCCTTGGGATAACCTGCGCCTGGCAGCTTCACACCCACCGGCGCGCCCTGGGCCATCCACCATGCATAGGCCTCCAGGGCCACGATCACGGGACCGTCCAGCGGCGGCGCCTTGCCGTTCATGCTGTACTCGAAGCAGCCTTGCAGGCGTTCGCCGAACGAGTTCACGTGGCCGTTCTTCTTGCGATACTGCGGATACATGCCCCAGGCACCCCAGAGCGGTGCGGAGTCCGCGCGGCGACCGGCATCGAGGTGACAGTTGCTGCAGCTCAGGCCATTGCCGACATAGGCCCTGGCGTGGCCGGGCGTATCGGTGAAGATCGCGCGGCCTGCGCGGATCGCCTCGCCAAGGGGACCGGCCGGTATCTCCGCTTCGGCTGGCGGAGTGAAGCGTGCTGGTATAGCCGTGGCAGCCCCTGGCGGATTGGCGGTTGTGGCAGGCGTGGGCGTGGACGGGCTTGCAGCGGGCTGCGGTGTACAGGCAGCCAATGCGCCCAGGCTGAGCAGGATGCAGGCGGTGGCCAGTGGCATGCTCATGGTTGTGCCCGCGACGCAGGCAGCGGTTGCGCCGCAAACCAGGTCGACACCGCCTGGATGTCCTGCGGGCTCAGTGCGGCCGACAGGTGCTGCATCAGTTGCAGCGGATCGTTGTGCCGCGTGCCCTGCTGCCAGGCCCGCAACTGGGCGGCGAGATAGGCTGCCGGCTGGCCGGCCAGCGGCGGGAAGTGGGCGCCGACGCCGACACCGGCCGGGCCGTGGCATTGCACGCAGCCAGGTACGTCCCGGTCCCAGTCGCCGCGCGTGGCCAGCCGGGCGCCGAGGCTGTCGGCTGGCGGCATCGGGGTGGCCGGCGTGGCGAGGGCCGGTGGCAGCGGCAGCTTGCTGTAGTACGTGGCCAGCGCTTGGCGCTCTTCGGGGCTGAGCGCACTGGCGGTCGGCTGCATCACCACGCTGCCGCGTGTGCCGCTCGCGAAGTCGTCCAGCTGCTTCTCCAGGTAGGCGGCATCGAGGCCGGCCAGCCGCGGGTTGCCGGCCTGGGCCTGGCCGGCGCCGTCGCCGCCGTGGCAGGCGATGCATGGCGCAGCACCCCTGCCGTTGCCCTGGCGGGCGATCGTCGCCGCGTCGGTGGCCTGCGCCTGCCAGGGTACGAGTGGCAAGGTCATCACCATCAGTGCCAGCAGGTGGCGGCCCACGGCACGCATGCTCAGTGCGCGGCCTGGAAGCCGTACTTGCGATACACCGCCTGCGCGGCCGGACTGCCCATGAAGGCCATGAAATCCTTCGCCGCCTGTGCGTGCGGCGCCTGCTTCATACGCGCTGCCGTGTAGGTGGCGGTGGCGTTTTGCGCGGCCGGGATCGTCACGGTGTCGACTGGATGATGCAGGATCTGCTGCTGGAAATAGGCCTCGGTCGACCACACCGGCGCCGCGTCCGACTCGCCCTGCAGCACGCGCAGCGGCGACTGCCGGTGATGGATGCGGGTGAGGAAGGTGCTGCCGTCCTGGACCTTGGTCTGCATGATCATGTGGTCCAGCGCCTCGCCGCCGGCCTTGCGGTAGCTGGCCTCGATCTGCCGGGCGATGCCTTCCCATGCCGGATTGGGCATGCTGACGCGCACGTCGGAGCGGCCCAGGTCCTTCAGGCCTTCGACGTGTTTCGGGTTGCCCTGGGCGACCAGGATGGCCAGCGGGTTGCGTGCGTAGTCCAGGGTCTCGGCAAACCAGCCATGCTGCTTCTGGGTGGTCGCGATTGCCCCCTTGCCGGCCGTATAGATGTCTGGAGCGAGCGCAACGCGCAGGTTGCCCATGACCAGCGACCCGGTCTCGATTTGTTTGGCCAGGATGCCCGGCGGCAGGGTTTCGACGAAGACGCGCCGGTATTGCGGATAAGCCTGTTTGAATGCCGCCACCAGGTCGCGCACCACCATGAACTGGTTGCCGGCGAAGAACACCACCAGTTGCGGATCGACGATGTCGCCGTACAGATCCGCAACCGCGTCGAATGGCGGCACGCTGAACTGCTCGCCGGCGGGCGGCGGGTTCCACGGCGGCAGGAACCTTCCGTTGGCCGTGTCCTGTGGGGCGGCGCCTGCGCCGAAGGCGATGGCGCATGCTGCACCGGCCAACCACAGCCGCGGAAACAAGTGACGCATGGGTGCCTCCTCCGGCGGTGATCCTATTGCGGCATCAGCGCGTAACCCTGCTGCTCCAGGTCGATGACCGTGGTCAGGCCCGACAACGCCACCGTGACGCGCGGATCGATCCAGCTGTACTGGAACTGGTGCTCGGCCACCGCCTGCGCGCACACCGCCACGTCGATGCCGGCCTTGCGCAGCTGCTCGATCACGGCCAGGTTGGGATTGGCCACGCCGTACTTCTCGCGGTATTGCGCGTCGTTCAACGCGATCGGTGTGGCCGGGCCGGCGGCAATGGCCACGAACTTCAGCTGCGACAGCGGCACGCCCGCGTTGACGTAGAGGTTCACCGCACGCGCGACATGCTCCAGCGACGGGCTTACGTCAGTGGGCTTGGCGCCGAAATGGGTCAGGCTGAACACGACCTTGTAGGTGGCGTGCGGATCCGGCTGGTAGGCGGCCTGCGGCATCGGGTGGATCTTGCCCGCGCCGTGGATGGTCGGCGTCTGCCAGAAGCCGTTGCTGTCGTTGGTGGCGGCATTGGCTGCCAACATGGGCAGGCCCAGGGCCATGGCAATGATGATGGCGTAGCGCGACATGCGGGGCCCTCTGGCGGTGGCGGCGCCTTATGGCGTCGACGCATCGTACGCCTGCGCCAATGACATACCAACATGCCAAATGGGACCCCTGCGCACCTTGTCTGGAGCCGGCTGGCGCATGCCCGGCCCAACCCCGGCGCGTATGAATCGCTGTATATATTTGCCTTGACAACTAAGTGATCGGCAATAAAATGGCCGGCCATGCTTGCCTCGCCGCAACTTCCGACCCCGCCCCACGAGAACCTCGGCGTCCTGCTGGGCCTGGTGCGCAGCGAAATTCTTCGCGCCATGGAAGCCGAGCTGGCGATGCGCGGTTCGGAGCTGCGCTTCACCCAGTTCCTGATACTCAAGCGGCTCGCGAGCCTGGGGCCGATGTCGGCGGGCGAATTGGCCCGTGCGGTGGACCTGGACGGCGGAGCGATGACCCGCCAGCTCGACCAGCTGGAGCGCAAGGGCTATCTGCGCCGGTGTCCGCACGAGCAGGACCGGCGCGCCCTGCGCATCGAGCTGACCGATGCCGGCAAGGAGCTGTGGCAGCAACTGCGGCGTTGCGGCCAGCGCGTCATGCGCACCGCCGAGGCCCCGCTGGTACCGGCTGAACGTGCGCAGCTGCGCGAACTGCTGGAGCGCATCCTGAGTGCGTTGCGGGATAAATCCTGATTCTTTGCCCCAGGCCAAACCATGCGTGTGTCATACATAGCGGCAATGACCGCCCTGACCGTGGCCCTGGCCGGTTGCGCCGACCGCGGTGATCTGCGTCCGCAGCAATCCCTGACCGAACCATCGTCCCTGCGTGTCAGCCAGAGCCTGGCCGGCGTGCCGCAGCTCGCCGATGCCTGGCCGGCGACCGACTGGTGGACGAAGCTGGGCGATGCGCAGCTCGATGCCTTGATTGCGGAGGCACTGCAGCACAACCCGGGTTTGGCGGCGGTGGATGCCCGGTCGCGGGCGGCCCAGGCCCAGGTCGGCCTGGCCGATGCGGCGCGCAAGCCAAGCGTGAACGTCGGCGCCAGCGTGGCCGGTGCGCGCATCCCTGCCACCGTGCTGCCGACGGGTGGTCATTTCGGCGCCGCCAAGTACGCCTATGCGAGCTTCAAGTGGGGGCTGGATCTGTGGGGCGGCAAGCGTGCCGCGTGGCAGGCGGCGGTGGGCGAGTCCCGGGCTGCAGCCGTGGCTGCGCATGCGGCGCGCATCGAGTTGTCGGCCAATGTCGCGCGTGCCTATGCGCAACTCGGCGCCGCCTTCACCCAGCAGGATCTGGCCCAGGCCGAACTCAAGCGCGCCGACCAGGCTCTGCAGCTGACCCGGCAGCGCGTCGCCGCCGGTATCGACAACCGCATCCAGTTGCAGCAGGGGGAGGCGGAAGTCGCCGCCGCCCAGCAGGAACAGGCGGCCGCCGCCCAGGTGGTGGTTGCCACCCGCTCGGCCTTGTCCGTGCTGCTCGGCGCTGGGCCCGACCGCGGCTTGCGCATTGTCCGCCCGCACAGCCTGGCGCTGACCCAGCTGACGGTGCCGCAGGACCTTCCGCTCGGCCTGCTCGGCCACCGGGCCGACCTGGTTGCGGCACGCTGGCGGGTGGAAGCCGCGCGCAAGGACATCCAGGCGGCGAAGACCGAATTCCTGCCGAACATCTCGCTGGGCGCACTGGCGGGCGTGATTGCCCTGGGGGGCGGAAACCCGTTGGAACTGCCGGCGCGCTTCTACCAGCTCGGGCCGTCGTTGAGCCTGCCGGTGTTTGACGGCGGACGGCTGCGCGCCAATCTCTCCGGCAAGGATGCCGCGTTCGACCTCGCCGCCGCGCAGTACAACCAGAAGCTGGTCGATGCGGTCAACGAAGTCGCCGAGGACTATGCCGCCCTGCAATCGCTCGACACGCAGATCGAGGCGCAGCGGCGCGCGCGCGACGCCGCGCAAGGTGCCTGGGAACTGGCCGAGCAGCGTTACCAGGCGGGGGTCGGCAACTTCCTCGAGGCGCTCACCGTACGCCAGCAGTTGCTGCGCGCCGAGCAGGGCGTGGCCGCGCTGGACGCGCACAAGGTCGACTTGTCCCTGCAACTCGTCCAGGCCCTTGGGGGCGGTTTCCAGCCGTCCGCGCAGGCCGCTGCCGTCGTCCCATCCGCACATTCCTGAGTTTCCCGAGGCAGCCATGTCCAGCCAGACCGATACCGAAACCGCGGCTTCCGCGTCACCCGTGCCGGGCGCCAACCCCGAGCAAAGTGCAGGTGTGGGGCAAACCAAGCGCAAGTCGCGCAGCCTGCTGCTGCGCATCCTGGCGGTGGTGATCGTCCTGGCCGCGATCGCCTGGGGCGCGTGGTACTTCTTCGAGGGCCGCTGGTATGAGGATACCGACGACGCCTACGTCAACGGCAACGTGGTGCAGATCACCCCGCAGATTGCCGGCACCGTGGTCAGCATCGGCGCCGACGATGGGGACTTGGCGCACGCCGGCGACGTGCTGGTGAAGCTCGATCCCAGCGATGCCGACGTGGCCCTGGCCGAAGCCAAGGCCAATCTCGCCAATACCGTGCGCCAGGTACGGGGCCTGTACACCCGCGTCAACGGCGCCCAGGCCGACGTCGCGGCGCGCCAGACCGCGGTGGCCAAGGCCCGCGCGGATTACCAGCGCCGCGTGGCACTGGCCAAGTCCGGGGCGATATCGGCCGAGGAGCTGGCGCATGCCAGCGATGCCATGACCTCGGCGGAAAGCGCATTGATTGCGGCGCAACAGCAGTACCAGACCAGCAAGGTGCTCGTGGACGACACCGTGGTGGCCTCGCATCCGGACGTCCAGGCGGCTGCGGCCAAACTGCGGGCGGCATTCCTCACCGACGCGCGCACCCAGCTGGTTTCGCCGGTGGATGGCTATGTGGCCAAGCGCTCGGTGCAGGTCGGCCAGCGCGTGATGCCCGGCACGCCGCTGATGGCCGTGGTGCCGTTGCACGATGTATGGATTGACGCCAACTTCAAGGAAACCCAGCTGACCGACATGCGCATCGGCCAGCCGGTGTCCATCGTCTCCGACGTGTACGGCAGCGCCGTGAAGTACAAGGGCAAGGTGGAGAGCCTGGGCGTGGGCACCGGCAGCGCGTTCTCGCTGTTGCCGGCGCAGAACGCGACCGGCAACTGGATCAAGATCGTGCAGCGTGTGCCGGTGCGCGTCGTGTTCAGTGATCCGCAGCAGTTGCAGGCGCATCCCTTGCGCATCGGCATGTCGGTGACGGTGGACGTCAACCTGCACCAGCGCGGTGGCGCGATGCTGGCGCAGCACGCTCCCACCGAACCGGCTTTCAGCACGGCGGTGTACCAGCAGCAGTTGGCCCACGCCGATGCCGCGATTGCGCAGATCATCCACGCCAACATGGCCGGCAACAACAATAAATAGCCCGCCGCAGGAGCACGCCTGCGACCGCGGGCGGCTCCTGCGCGCCATGAACAGGTCCAATGAGCACTCAATTCCGTCCACCAAGCCTGGCGATCAGCACCTTTGGCCTGTCCCTGGCCACGTTCATGCAGGTGCTGGATACCACGATTGCCAACGTGTCGTTGCCGACCATCGCCGGCAACCTCGGCGTGAGCAACGACCAGAGCACGTGGGTGATCACCTCGTTTGCGGTGAGCATGGCCATTGCCCTGCCGCTGACCGGCTTCCTCACGCGGCGCTTCGGCGAGGTCAAGCTGTTCGTGTGGTGCACGCTGTTGTTTGCGTTCACCTCGTTCATGTGCGGCATCTCGCAAAGCATGGGCATGCTGATCCTGTTCCGCGCATTGCAGGGCGCGGTGGCCGGACCGATGTATCCGATCACGCAGAGCCTGCTGATCGGCATCTATCCGCCGGCCAAGCGCGGCATGGCGCTGGCCCTGCTGGCCATGGTCACCGTGGTGGCACCCATTGCGGGGCCAATACTGGGCGGCATGATCACGGACAATTATTCGTGGCCGTGGATCTTCTTCATCAACGTGCCGATCGGCATCTTTGCCAGCGTCGTGGTGGCCAACCAGCTGCGCGGCAAGGTGGAGAAGACCGAGCGCCCGCGCATCGACTACGTCGGCCTGATCACCCTGGTCATCGGCGTCGGCGCCCTGCAGATCGTGCTGGACAAGGGCAATGACGCGGACTGGTTCAACTCCAACTTCATCATCGTCACCAGCATCGTTTCGGCGATCAGCCTGATCGTGTTCCTGATCTGGGAATTGACCGACGATGACCCGATCGTCGACCTGAGGCTGTTCCGCCATCGCAACTTCACCGCCGGCACGCTGGCGATGGTGCTTGGCTACGCCGCGTTCTTCTCGATCGCGCTGCTGATTCCGCTGTGGCTGCAGCAGCAGCTGGGCTATACCGCGACCTGGGCCGGCTACGCGACCGCGCCGCTGGGCGTGATCCCGGTGCTGCTGGTGTTCTTCGTCGGCAAGTACGCCAACCGCATGGACCTGCGCCTGCTCGCGGCCGTGTCGTTCCTGGTGATGGGCATCACCTGTTTCATGCGCGCGAACTTCTACCTGGACGTCGACTTCCGCAGCGTGGCCATGGTGCAACTGTGGCAGGGCCTGGGTGTGGCCCTGTTCTTCATGCCGGTGCTGCAGATCCTGCTTTCCGACCTGGAGCAGAACGAGATTGCCGCAGGCTCCGGCCTGTCCACCTTCCTGCGCACCCTGGCCGGCAGCTTCTCGGCTTCCATCACCACGCTGATGTGGACCCGCGGCGCGGTCAGCCACCACGAGCAGCTGGCCGAGCACATCACCGCCTATGACCCCGTGGCGCGCGAGGCCATGCGGCAGATCGGGCAAGGCGACCCGCAGCGGGCTGCCGGCGTGATCAACGGCATGATCACGCAGCAGGGCTTCCAGATCTCGTTCAACGAGGTGTTCTATGCCCTGGGCTGGATCTTCATCGTATTGATCCTGGTGATCTGGCTGGCCAAACCGCCGTTTTCCGCCAAGGGCGCACGCGTACCGGCTGCACGGCCGGGGACGTCACCGGCGCCGCAAGCACAGGCTGCGCACTAGAAGCCCGGGCCGGTTCTACGGCCCTGGCTCCCAGGAGCGTGCGCGGCTTCCGCGGCGCACGCTCCTAGAATGCGAAGCCGAGGCCAAGCAGGGCCATGGTCTCGCCGCGGTTGGGGCCATGCAGGCCGGCGTTGGAGATGTGCCGCAGCTGGAAGCTCCAGTGCCCGCCCTGCCAACCCACCGAGCTGACGAATTCGTAATCGCTGCTGAGGGCCAGCGAGTGCCTGTTCTGCAGCGCCAGCTGCTCGCTGAAGAACAGGTGCCGGTACCAGGCGTCGGTATCGCCGATTTGCAGGCGCACACCACCGGCCGCCAGCCATATTGCATCGCGCGGGTTGTAGCGGGCGCCGTCGTAGCGCGACAGGCGACGGCCGTCGATCCAGCCGAGCGAGATATCCGGCGCCCAGGTGAAGCGGGTGGTCCCCAGCGGATGCGCGGCAAACACGCCCTCGACGAACACCGTCGTTGTCGGGTGGCTGTCCATGTAGCTGCGACCGCCCTGCACTTCCAGGCGTGCCGCGCTGGCCGTGGCGCTGAGCGCCAGCAGCCCGATCACTGCGGCGCCCAGGAGGCCGCCTCTTGCGTGCCACCGGGTGTTGCGTCGGCGGCCAACACCAAACCACATCGTCGAACGTGACAACTCAACCATCCTCGCCCGGACCGGGCACGAACTGCCTTGCACGACCGATATGGTGCCCATCCGGCCGGCATCAATGGCCTGGCGAAGCAGTGGGCCATTCGTCACCCCGTCGTCCGCTGGAGCGACCTGGTCGACCCGGTCGACCCACCGGAAATCGAAGCTTGCTGACTTTGTAATCTACCCGGGTATAATTGCGCGCCCACACTTGATGGCCATCGCCCATGTCCCCGGATGACACCCTCACCTGCACCGCGTTCGACCATCACCGCCTGCTTGCCAGCGGCGGTTTGTATGAAGTCGCCAGTGCCGCCAAGCGCGCGCTCGATGCCGGATCTGCAGGGCCGTTGCTGATCTTTGACGACCGCAGCGGCCAGCAGGTGGAGATCGATTTTCGCGGCACGCTGGATGAGGTGCTGGCGCGCCTGGGGGCGGATGCGGCTGCTCCGGCGCCGGCCAGGCGCGGTCCCGGGCGGCCCAGGCTGGGTGTGGTGGCGCGCGAGGTCACCCTGATGCAACGGCATTGGGATTGGCTGGCCGCCCAACCTGCGGGCGCCTCGGGGACGCTGCGCCGCCTGGTCGAGCAGGCGCTGCGCGCCGGCGCCTCGGGTGAAGCGGCGCGGCACGCGATCGATGCCGTGGAGCGCTTCATGCGCGTGATGGCCGGTGACCTCGCCGGTTATGAGGAAGCCTCGCGCGCGTTCTATCGCGGCGAGCGCGAACGCTTCGCCAGGCTGGCAGGCAAGTGGCCGCAGGACGTCCGCACGCATGTGCAGCGGCTGGCCGCCATCGCCTGGGATGCCCAGGCCGAGGTTCGTTGACATCACGCCTGCTGATGGTGCGCCTGGACCACCTGGGAGCTTGGGCCGCAGAAACTTTCGCGGCGGAAATACGGACCGCGCAGGCGCATTTGCAGCCCGGAAGATTTCTATGGCCCAAGCTCCCAGCATGACGCCGGGCTCCTGAGCCCACGCCGCGCCACAAATCGCGCTATCTTCGGTGGCCGCAAAGTCCAGTGCGGGGAACCGTCATGAGCGAATCGTTCCGTCCATCGTGGGCGTGGCTTGCTGCCGCCCTGCTGGTCCTCGCCACCGTCGCCGATGCGGCCGACACGCCACCGCCCAAGTACCCGGCGCTGCCCAGCGAAACGCCGGCGCAGTTCAAGCCCGATCATTCCAGCTTTGGCTACACCATCCGCGAGGTGATGATCCCGATGCGCGACGGGGTCAGGCTGCATACGGTGATCATGCTCCCCAGGGGTGCGCACGATGCGCCTATCCTCTTCACCCGCACGCCGTACGATGCCTCCAGCATGGTCAAGCAGACCGAGCATGCGCAGCTGAGCGGCCACATGGCCACGGCGCTGCAGACCCACGACGGCTTCGACAACCCGGTGGCGCTGATCGTCAAGGGTGGCTACATCCGCGTGGTGCAGGACGTGCGCGGCAAATACGGCTCCGAGGGCGACTTCGTCATGAACCGCCCGTTCCGCGGCCCGCTCAACGCCACGCCGGTGGACGAGGCGACCGACACCTCCGACACGATCGACTGGCTGGTCAAGCACATCCCGGAGAGCAACGGCAAGGTTGGCGTCCTCGGCATTTCCTACGACGGCTACGAGGCACTGGTGGCCCTGGTGCATCCAAATCCCGCACTCAAGGTCGTGGTGCCGATGAACCCGATGGTGGACGGCTGGATGGGCGACGACTGGTTCCACAATGGCGCGTTCCGCCAGCAGAACCTGCCCTACATCTACACGCAGGTGGCGACGCGCGGCAACACCGAAGCCTGGTGGAGCAACTACTACGACGACTACGACCTGTACCTGCACTACGGCTCGGCCGGCGCCATGGGCAAGGCGTATGCGATGGACCAGATCGGCTTCTGGAACAAGCTCACCGCGCATCCGGCCTATGACACATTCTGGAGCGGGCAGGCGATCGACAAGATCCTGGCCAAGCTGCCGCTGAGCGTCCCGATGCTGCTGGTGCACGGGCTCTGGGACCAGGAGGACATCTACGGTCCCATGGCCGTGTACAAGGCGCTCAAGCCCAAGGACACCGGCAACGACATGGTCTACCTGGTGATCGGGCCGTGGCACCACGGCCAGCAACTGGAGCCTGGCGACCATCTCGGCGCGATCCGCTTCGGCAGCGATACCGGCACGTATTTCCAGGAACACATCCTGGCCCCGTTCCTCGCCCATTACCTGCAGGACGACGCGCCGCCCAACCCCGTCGCGCCGGTCACGGCGTTCCGCACCGGCACCAACCAGTGGGAGCGCCTGCAGGCCTGGCCCGCCGGCTGCAGCCAGGGCTGTTCGATCCAGCCGACCCCGCTCTACCTGCATGCCGGCGACACGGCTGGTTTCGACGCACCGTCGGCAGGCGAGGCCGCGACCACCGACTACGTGTCCGATCCGGCCAAACCCGTGCCGTACCGCGCGCGCCCCATCCTGCCGGTTGGCTACGACGGCGACCAGACCTGGCCAGAGTGGCTGGTCGACGATCAACGTGAGTTTTCCGGCCGTACCGACGTGGCGACGTTCAAGTCCGACGTGCTCAAGCACGACGTGACCATTGCCGGGCAACCGCAGGTGAACCTCGTGGCCTCCACCAGCGGCACCGATGCAGACTGGGTGGTCAAGCTGATCGACGTGTATCCCGACCAGGTGGCGGCCGAGCCCGCCTCGGGCCAGCAGCGCCTGGGCGGCTACCAGCTGGCCGTGGCCATGGACATCTTCCGTGGGCGCTATCGCGAGAGCCTGTCCACACCGCATGCACTGGCCGCGAACCAGCCGCTGCGCTACCGCTTCGAGCTGCCCACCGCAAACCATGTGTTCCGTGCCGGTCACCGCATCATGGTGCAGGTGCAATCGAGCTGGTTCCCGCTCTATGACCGCAATCCGCAGACCTACGTGCCGAACATCTTCTTCGCCAAGCCGGCGGACTACGTCAAGGCCACCCAGCGCATCTATCACGCGCCGGGCGAGGCCAGCTACGTGGAGCTGCCGGTGGTGGCGGAAAAATAGGGCGGCCCGTGCGGCAGCCAGCCGGTTGGGGCCGCGTCGCCATGCAGCGGATATCGCGCCTCTGCACTTCGCTCCCTTCCTCGTGCACGGTGCTCAGCGGCGAGGGGGAGCCGATGCTGGCCTGTCGTCGCCCGCTGCAGCCACCTGCCACGTGCGCCGCAGCGGATGCGCCTCGGTGTTGAAGGTGACGGCGTCGAAATCCAGCGCATCGGGCTGAAACAGCAGGTAGTAGTACTTGAAGGTCTCGGCCAAGACGTAGCTCTGCATGGTGTCGCGCTGCTGCTTGGTGATGACGCTCTCGAGTGCCGCGTAGCCGTTGGCGGTGCGGCAATACCTCACGAAGTCGTCGAACATCGTGCGGCCCATGGCCAGGTATTTCGGGTCGTGGGTGTAGTGGTATAGGTAATACGTGGATTCGACGATCTCCGGCCGCAGGGCGTAGCCCGGTGCGAGCACGCGCATGCTGCGGTAGTCCAGCTCCTCCGGCTCGATGCCGTGGAGCTGCCACATGCGGAAGCTGGAATCCTGCAGGCGGGCCGCCCGCGGTACGTCGCCGGACAGCGCCAGCAGCGCCGGGAAGAACGCATCGAGCGCGCCGTAGGTGGTGGCCGTGCGCTTGCCGGTCTGCATGTCGGCGTGGCCGTACCAGAGCTCGCCGCGCACCTCGTCGGCCAGGTACTTGTTGATGGCCGGGATGCTGGCCTTCCACATCGCCAGGCAATCCTGGTCGCCGAACAGTCGCCAGCATTTCCACAGGTACTCGTCGTAGCTGTCGATACCGCCGGAGATGCTGGAGTTGCGGTCGGTCCACTGCCCGGTCTCGACGTTGATGCCGGCGCCGACCAGGCCGATCTTCGAGCGTCGCTTGAACGTCTCGACCAGCGCGCGCTTGGCCTTGGCGTAGAACACCGGGTTGCCGCTGAGCTTGCTGAGCGTGCCGAATTCCAGCAGCAGGGTACCGGTCTCGGCCGGATTGGTCACCGCGCCGCGGGTCTTGCCGGTGCGCAGGTTGACGAACTCCCAGGGCAGGCCAGTGGGCGAGTCGAACGCCGGCAGCAGCCTCGTGCCGAGATCCTCGGCCTTGTGCAGCAGGCGCTCGTCACCCGTGAGCTGGTAGCCGGACAGCAGGCCGCCCAGCAGGCGGATGGTGATCTCGAAGTTCTTGACGTAGATGTCCTTGTCGAAATCGAGTGTGGTGGCGATCAGCTCGCGATCGGCATCGGCTTCATCTTTCAGGCCCATGAGCACCAGGGTGTCCAGCGCATCGACCGGGGTCATCAGCAGCGACTGGCCGTACCAGTCGAACGGTGTCTTCGAGAGCGGGCGCAGCTCGTCGTGGCCCCAGGCGTAGCGCTTGTAGTTGTTCCACGCGTGCAGGAATTCGGCCTTGACCCGCGCGGCCATGGCGGCGTTGTCGACGGGTGCAGACTCTGGCGGTGCCGCCGCGCTGGCGCGCCACGCCGGCAGTGCCGTCAGCAGCAGCGCCAGCAAGTTGACCAGCAACGTGTTGGGAATCTTCATCGAGCGGTTTCCATTCTGGATCCCCGCCTTCGCGGGGATGACGAGCTCAAGCAGGTGCCAGCAAGCTATCCCAGCACGTTGAGCACCTCGTAGCACGCGCCCATGGTGTGGTAGTCGGTCTTGCCGGCCGGGCTCTTCTCATCGCTGTACTTGCGGTTGCGGCGGTCGAGGATGCGGTACCAGGCGCCGTACTCGTGGTCGACGAAATGCGTCCACGCGTATTCCCACAGGCGCCGGTACCACTGCCAGTAGACGTCCTCGCCAGTGCGTTGCGCGAGGCAGGCCGCGGCGGCCAGCGACTCGGCCTGCACCCAGTAGTACTTGTCATCGTCGCAGATCGTGCCGTCAGGGGCGAAGCCATAGCACAGGCCACCGTATTCCTCGTCCCAGGCCTTGGCGACCGCGGTGTCGAACAGGTGGCGCGCGGTCGGCAGCAGCCAGTCGGCGTCGACGTGGCGGCCGAGGATCAGCAGCAGCTTCGCCCACTCGGTCTGGTGCCCGGGCTGGAAGCCCCAGGGGCGGAACAGGTGCTTCGGGTTGTCGCGGTTGTATTCCCAGTCGATGTTCCAATCCGTGTCGTAGTGCTCCCAGATGAGACCGCCGGCCTTGGCGGCCTGGCGGCGTGTCATGTGGTCGGCGAGGAGCAGGGCGCGGTCCAGGTAGCGTTGCCCGCCGCTGGCGTCGTACGCCGCGAGCATGGCCTCGCACAGGTGCATGTTGGCGTTCTGGCCGCGGTAGGACGTGAATTGCCAGTCGAAGTTGGCCTCGTCGCGGTACAGGCCGGCGTGCCCGTCCCAGAATTGGCGCTCCAGGAGTTCCCAGGTTTCTTCCATCCACGCGGCAGCTTCGGCGATCCCGGCCCGGTGCGCGCTCGCATAGGCAATCAGTACGAAAGCCAGGCCGTAGGCATGGTTCGTGGTGTCATCCGGCCAGCCCTTCTCCAGCGTCCAGGCGTAGCCGCCGCTGCCCGCATTGCGATGCGCGTTGCGCAGATAGTCCAGGCAGTGTCGCGTGGCGCCCACGTACGCGGGCTCGCCAAACACGCGCGCAGCCATCGCGTAGTCGAAGACGAAGCGCGTGCTGCTGACCAGGTGCCGGTGTTCGCGGTCGTAGACGCTGCCGTCGTCGCGGAAGTAGTGGAAGCAGCCGCCGTCGGGATCGAGACAGCGCGGGTGGTAGAACGCCAGGATGTCGCGGATGTGCTGGCGCAGGAACTCCGGCGAATGGAAGTCGGGAAGGCTGGAAGGCTGTGTGTCCATGGGCGGCCTGAGAGCGTGGTCGATGGAAGCCGGACGGCTGTGGCCGTGCCGTTCCCGGTCATTCTACGCGTGGGTTCCTGGCGCATGGAACGAACGACGCCTGCCCGGCGCAGGACTCTCTATTCCGTCATTCCCGCGTTCGCGGGGATGACGGGAATGGGGGCCTCGCCTGAGTAGGACTGCGCCCGCGCGGGTCACGGCCAGTGCGCCCGTCTTCCCACTCGTAGTATGGTTCCCTGGCCCACAACCAATGACGAGGAGAACGGCATGGCAGGTTGGTTCGAACTCAGCAAAAGCTCCGATGGGCAATTCCGCTTCGTTCTGAAGGCGGGGAATGCCGAGACCATTCTTACGAGTGAGCTCTACAAGGCCATCGATTCCGCAAAGAACGGCATTGCGTCCGTGCAGGCGAACTCGGCTGACGCATCGCGGTACGAGAAGAAGGAATCCAGCAACGGCAAGTCGTACTTCACGCTGAAGGCGGCCAATCACCAGATCATCGGGGTCAGCCAGATGTATGCCTCGGCTGCCTCGCGCGATGCGGGCATTGCCTCCGTGCAGGCCAATGGGCAGGCCGCCACGGTCAAAGACAGCACCTGACAATACATTCAGGCCGACGCGGCCTTCAGGCGTGCTGCTGCAGGAAGGCGTGCACGGCATCGCGCGTCGGCATCGCCGCGAACGAGCCGGCCCGGGTCACGGCCAGCGCGCCGCAGGCCGCGGCGAAACGCAGCATGTCGTCGCGGCGCGTGTCGTCGTCGGCAAGTCGGGCCAGGTCCTTCGCGCCGATGCCGGCGTCACCCAGCCGGTACAGCAGGCCGGCGATGAAGGCGTCGCCCGCGCCCGTGGTGTCGACCGCGCTCACGCTGAACGCGGGCAGCCCGCCATGATTGCCGCGCGTGTACCAGCGCAGGCCGCGCGCGCCGTCGGTGACGACGATGAACTGTGCCGGACCCTGCCAGAGACGCGCAAACACATCTTCCTCGCCACCACCCGCTGCCATCAGGAAGGCGAGTTCCTCGGTGCTCAGCTTGACCAGGTCGGCCTCGGCCAGGGCGCGCCACAGCTGTGGCGTCGGATCCTCGCCACGCGGCCACAGGGCGGGGCGCAGGTTCATGTCGAAGCTGACCAGGGCGTCGGCCGCGCGGGCGCGGCGCATGCCCTGCACAGTGACGTGGGCGATGGCGGTCTCGGTGAGGCTGTTGGAGCAGGCGTGGAAGGCGGTCGCGTCGCGGAACGTCGCATCGTCGAAATGCACCTCGCGGAACAGCAGGTCGGCAGCCGGCGGGCGGTAGAAGCTGAAGCTGCGCTCGCCATCCGCGGCGTGGGCGACAAACGCGAGTGCGGTCGGCGCCGCGTCGGTGCGCGCCACATGGCTGGTGTCGACCCCGGCCGCGCGCAGCTGGGTGAGCAGCAGCTCACCGAACATGTCGTGTGCCAGCATGCCGATGAACGCGGCGTGGCCGCCGAGCCGCGCCACGCCCACCGCGACGTTGGCCGGCGCGCCTCCGGCGTGCGGCACGAACACCGGCGGCGCGCCCGCGTCCGCCGGCGCCTGGCCATGGAAATCGATCAGCGCCTCGCCAAAGCACAGGATGGTGTTCATGCGACGCGCGACCCGCGCAGCCCATAGAACACGATGTACGCGTAGCACACGAGCGGCAGCACGAACGAGGGCTGTACGCCAATGTGGTCGGCGAGGAAACCCTGTGCCGGCGGGATCACCGCGCCGCCGACGATGCCCATGATCATCAGGCTGGAGGCGCGGCTGGTGAGCGCGCCCATCTTCTCGATGCCGAGGGTAAAGATGGTCGGGAACATCACCGAGTTGAACAGGCCGATCGCGACCACGCTCCACATCGCCACGTGGCCGTGCGTAGTCATCGTGGTGAGCACCAGCAGGCCGGCGGCGACGGCGAACGCGGCGAGTATCCGGCGCGGGTCGATCGCCTTCATCAGCAGCCAGCCCACGCCGCGGCCGACCATGGCACCGCCCCAGTAGAGGGCCACGTAGCGGGTCGCGGTGGCCGGGTCGATGCCGCCGATCCCGGGCAGCGAGATGTAGTTGATCATGAAGCTGCCGATGCTGACCTCGGCGCCGACGTAGACGAAGATCGCCACCACGCCGAAGGCGACGTGCGGATGGCGCAGCGCGTCGCGCAGGCGATGTTCGGATCCGGCTTGCGTACTGCTGTCTGTCTTGAGCGGCGGCAGGTGGAACAGCCAGATGGCGATGGCGAGCGCGATCATCACCAGTGCAAGACCGAGGTACGGCCCCTGCACCAGCCGCGCCTGCTCCAGGCGGTAGGCCATCTGCTGCGCCTCCGGCAACTGGGCCAGGGCAGTTGCGCTGAGCGTGGTGCCGGTGAGGATCAGCGGGCCGATCACGTAGGGGCCGATCACCGTGCCCAGCGAGTTGAACATCTGCGCCAGGTTCAGCCGGCTGGACGCCAGCTTCTCGTCGCCGAGCAGGCTGACGTAGGGATTGGCGGCGACCTGCAGGCCGGTGATGCCGGTGGCCAGGATGAAGAAGGCGCCGAGGAACACGGGATAGGAGGCGAGCATCGCCGCCGGCAGGAAGAGCAGCGCGCCGAGCGCGGCCACCAGCAGGCCGAGGATGATCGTGGCGCGGTAGCCGACCCGGGCCAGTACGGCGCCGCAGGGCACCGACATGATGAAGTAGGCGCCGAAGAAGGTGAACTGCACCAGCATCGCCTGGAAGTAGTTCAGCGTGAACAGGGTCTTCAGGTGCGGGATCAGGATGTCGTTCAGTACGGTCATCAGCCCCCACATCAGGAACACGCCGTTGATGACGACGAGCGCGGTGCGGGTACTGGCGGTGTGGCGGGTCATGGATGGCGTGTCCTGGTCGTCGCTGAGTGGTACGTGCTGGGAAGCCCGGGCAGTGGCAGCCATGCGGCCATCCCCCGACCGTCTTTGCCATCCACGTTCCCAACCCCGTGCGCATCATGCAGCACGACGTGTCCACACGCACGCCGCGTGTTAATTTCAGCGCCGGTCGAGTCCAGCCCAAGGGGCGCATCCATGTCGTCTGTTTCCCATCTTCCGCTGCGCGGCGCCTGCGGCGCGGCGCTGCTGCTCATTGCCGCCACCTGGTTCGGCGGCATACCCGCAGCCCAGGCCGCGGCGCCTGCCGTCACTGCCGGCTGGGCCGCGGTCGATCCCATGATCGGCACCGGCGGCGACGGCCATACCTTCCCAGGCGCCACCGTGCCGTTCGGCATGATCCAGCTCAGTCCCGACACGGCCATGCCGGACTTCAAGCACGCATACAAGTGGGCGGCCGGCTATCGCTACGAGGACCACAGCATCCTCGGCTTCTCACACACGCATTTTTCCGGCAGCGGGCACTCCGACCTGGGCGACGTGCTGTTGATGCCGGGCGTGGGCAAGCCACAGCTCGACCCCGGCGATCCCGACCGGCCTGGCAGCGGCTACCGCTCCGAGTTCAGCCACGCCAGCGAAGCGGCGCAACCCGGTTATTACGCGGTGACGCTCGCCACCAGCGGCGTGCGCGTGGAGCTCACCGCGGGCCAGCGCGTTGGCTGGCACCGCTACACCTTTCCCAAGGGCCAGCAGGCACACGTACTGCTGGACCTGCGGCCCAGCATCTACGACTACCCGGGCAAGGTGTTGTGGTCGCGGTTGCAGGTGGCGGCCGATGGCACCGTCACCGGCTACCGTGAGACACGCGGCTGGGCGCCGGGGCGGCAACTTTATTTTGCCATGCGCTTCTCGCAGCCGATGACGGCGCATGACCTGGTCAACCGCGAGCAGGACATCGTCTACAAGGGCTTCCAGGGTCCCGCGGCGAACCCCACCGGCAACGATGCCGTGGAAGGCAAGCAGCTCGAGGGCGTGTTCGAGTTCGGCAAGCTGGCCTCGCCGCTGCTGGTGAAGGTGGCGATCTCCACTGTCAGCGCGGCCAACGCCGTGGCCAACCTCGACGCCGACGGCCAGGGCTGGGATTTCGACGCGCGCCGCGCCGACGCCCGCGCGGCCTGGAGCCAGGCGCTCGCCGCCATCGACGTCGAGGCCGCGCCCGAGGTGACCAAGAACTTCTACACCGCGATGTACCACGCCCTGCTCGCTCCCAACCTGGCGATGGACGTCAACGGCGAATACCGCGGTCCCGACCACAGCGTGCACACGGCCAAGGGCTACACGTTCTATTCCACCTGGTCGCTGTGGGATGTGTACCGCGCGCAGCAGCCCCTGCTCGCCTTCATCCAGCCGGCGCAGCGCATCAATGACCTGGTGAACTCCCTGCTCGCCGCGCAGCAGGCCAGCCCGTTTGGCATCCTGCCGGTGTGGGCCTACGAAGGTCTGGAGACGTGGTGCATGATCGGCTACCACGCCGTGCCGGTGATTGCCGACGCCTACATGAAGGGCTTCCGCGGCTTCGACGCAGAGGCCGCGCTGAAGGCGATGGTCGCCAGCGCGACCTATGCGCCCTATGGCGGCCTCGGCGACTACATGAAGCTTGGCTACGTGCCGATCGACCGCGAGCCCGAGGCCGCGTCCAAGACCGTCGAATACGCGTTCGACGACTGGACCATCGCGCGCATGGCGCAGGCCATGGGCAGGAAGGACGTCGCGCAGGCGTTCTTCAAGCGTGCCGGCAACTGGCGCAACGTGTTCGATCCCAAGACCGGCTTCGTCCGCGCGAAGAAAAGCGACGGCGGCTTCCGCACGCCCTTCGACCCCGCCTCGGCCGGCTATGGCAGCGACTACACCGAGGGCAACGCCTGGCAGTACTCCTGGTACGAGCCGCAGGACATTGCCGGCCTGATCGGCGAGCTCGGTGGCGACGCCAAACTGGTCGCCAAGCTCGACGCGCTGTTCGAGGCCAAGGTCGACCCCAGGGAGTTCGCCAACGTCGAGGACATCTCCGGCCTGATCGGCTACTACGCGCACGGCAACGAGCCCAGCCACCACATCGCCTATCTCTACGACTATGCCGGTGCGCCGTGGAAAACGCAGGAGCGCCTCGCCGAGATCATGCACACGCAATACGCGCCGACACCGACCGGGCTGGCCGGCAATGACGACCTCGGCCAGATGTCGGCCTGGTACCTGTTCGCCGCGCTTGGCTTCTACCCGGTGGCGCCGGCCAGCAACCAGTACGTGATCGGCCGTCCCTTCGTGCGCAGCGCCACCATGCACCTGCCCAACGGCAAGACCTTCCGCATCGTCGCCGAACACCTGGACGCGGCGCATCCCTACGTCGGCAGCGTCACCCTGAACGGCAAGCCGCTCGATCGCACCTGGCTCGACTACACCGACATCACCGCCGGCGGCGAACTGCACTTCGTCATGCAGGCGCAGCCGAACCGGCAGTGGGGCACGGGCGTGGCAGCGCGTCCGTACGCGATGAGCACCTATTGAAAAGGTGCCAGGGACAATTTCCAGCGGATACCAATTGTCCCTGGCACTGCTTGTGCTGACGCTATTTTTTTTATTGCTCGTCGTCGTCGCGCCAGTGGCGGCCATGGCCGCGCCATCCGCGGTCGTGGTCGCGCCATTCATCGTGGTCACGCCAGCCACGGTGATCGTAGCGATAATCGCGTGGCACGTAGTAGATGCGCGGCGCATAGTAGGCAGGCGCTGGCTCGTAGTACGTACGGGGCGGCGCGTAATAGGCCGGCCTGGTGTAGACCACCGTGGGCGGCGGCGCATACATGATGGGCGCCGGTTCGAACAGTCCGCCCAGATTGACGCCGACGAACACCCGTGTATGGGCAGAGGCGATCGCGGGCACCGCGACCAAGATCGCGAGCCCAGTTGCCGTGGCAAGGAGCCTGATTTTTTTCATGCTGTACCTCCGCGTTCCGGTTGTCTGCGGCATGGTCCGGCCGCATGGGTCGACGGTATGGACATCGCATTTGTGTTCGCTTAGCCGGCACTCCCGTGTTGGCATGTGTTCATGCAGTTCGTACCACCACACATGCGGAAGTGCCGGCTCGCGTACGTTTCACTTCAGAACGCGTACTGCAGCGAAGCACCAGCACCCCAGTCGGGGCTGTCATCGGAGAAGCCAGCCAGCACATAGGTCTGCAGGCGCCAGGCGTCGCTGAAGCGGTGATTCCAATAGCCCGTCAGTTCGCGCGCTGCATAGCCGGCGTCGGCGATCTTTTGCCGGTAGTAGAAGTACCCGCCCAGATCATCCGTGGAGCTGAGCTTGTAGCCCGCACCGAGATTTGCGTTCCAGCCGTTGTTCAGGACGATGTACTGCGACGAGCCGTACTTCATCCACCCGGCGCCGCCGAAGACGGTCCACGCGCCAAAGCCCTTGTAGGCGTCGAGATTCAAGCCGTAATCGTTCTGCCTGGTGCCAAGTCCCTTGCTGATGCTCGCGGTGCCGAACTTGACCTTGCCCGTCACGGAATAACTGCCTCCGTGCCCTTTGTTCTATTGGGTCGACCGGATGAAATCCACCGCGTCGTCATGCAGCTTCTTGTGTGAGGGCTCGTGGACGTAGACCATGTGCCCGGAGGGGTAGAACGCGTAGCTGATGTTCTTCTGCAGCGATTCCGGGATCGGCAGGTGCTGCATCTCATAGACGGCGGTGTAGTACGGCGTCGAGAGGTCGTAGAAGCCGCCGAACATGCGCACCTTGAGCAGCGGGTCGTATTTCATGGCCGAGGCGAGGTCGAGCATGACGTTGGCGCCGCTGCCCCGGGCAGAGCTCTCACCCGGTGCCGGGTGGTCCCAGTCCCAGTTGAAGTCCTGCGCGCCATAGGCGGACGGCCGGTAAACCATCCCGTCGCCAAATTTCAGGGTGTTGCGCACGTAGTCGTTGAAGCTTGCGACATAGGCCGAGCTGATCGCCGCCGATTGCGGGTCGTAGCCACGGTCCTTGGCCAGCGGATCCATGGCGGGTCCGGAGAATCGCGTGTCGAGGCGGCCGGTGGTCAGGTCGGCGTCGGCCTGGAGCTGCTGCTCGAACATGCCCCCGGAGACCCTGAGGTTGGCCTTCAGCAGGTAGGCCACCGGCAGGCCCGTGTAGTTGTGCAGTTTTTCGGCGATCTGCTGCCTGCGCTTGGCATCCAACATGGAGCCGGCGGAAAGCGCCTGCTCGTAATCGGTCCGCGCGAACTGCGTGACTTCCTTAAGGAGCGGTGCCAGGCTGCCGCTGTAGTTCGGCAGCTTGTGGTGGTACCAGGCGGTCGCCGCATAGGTCGGCAGCGCAAGCACGTAGGACATGTCGAGGCCCGGATGCGTTTCAGCCCCGTCGATGCGCAACGTGAAGTCCAGCACCGTCGAGAGCAGCATCACCCCGTTCAGGTCCACGTTGTAGCGGCGCTCAAGGATGTTGGCGAGCACCGCCGAGCGCGTGGTGCCGTAGCTCTCCCCGAACAGGTACTTGGGCGAGTTCCAGCGGTTGTACTTGGACATGAACTGGGTGATGAAGCGCGCGAACGCCTGGGCATCCTGGTCGACGCCCCAGTAATCCTTGGCGAGTTCCTTGTGGCTCTTGGCGATTGCCGCCTGGTCCTTGCCGGTGGCCAGCAGGCGGCCGAAGCCGGTGCCGGGCATGTCGATGAACACCAGGTCGCTGGCGTCGAGCAGGCTGTAGTCGTTGTTGACCAGCTGGTAGGGCGCGGGCGGCGTATGGCTGCCATCGTTGGTGACCACGCGCTTCGGTCCCCAGGTGCCCAGGTGCAGCCACATCGTGGACGATCCCGGGCCGCCGTTGTAGACGAACGTGATGGGCCGCTTGGAAGGGTCGCCGCCCTGCTTGAAGTACGCGAAGTAGCTCATCGCCACCTGGGGGACGGATTCCTGGTTGCCGGTGCCGTTGATCACCAGCGTGCCGGCGACGGCGTCGTAGCTGATGGACTTGCCCTCCACGGTCACGGTGCCGTGGGTGGTGATGGTCATTGGCGTGGACAGGCGCTTGGTCAGGCTGGGCGATCCGGAATCGCCCTCGGCGTCTGCCTGGGCCGGGGTGCTGGCGGCAGGCGGTGCGGCGAAGGCAGGAGCACTGCACAGCAGCAGCGAGGCGAGGGCAACGGCAAGGCGATTCGCTTTCATGGCAGCTCCAGGCAGCGGCAGACGACGACTGGGATGGGTGTCTTCGGATACGCGGCAGCGAACGCGAGTCCCCCTGCACGCCCGTTGCATCCCCTACAGTAAAGGGAACCCGTTCATCTAGCCACACCCTGGCCCCGTTCGACTTCCAGAGGCAACGGCTGGAAACCGACACACAGAAGCTACGTGGCCTTCATGGGAAGCGGAACCCAGGAGCTTGCGTGGTCTTGAGGGCTCGCGTGTGCGGGACAAGGAAATGGAGGGAATTAAATCGGAATAATTGCCCCTACCCCTTATTCCTGGTCGTTATGGGAAAACGTCCGCAGCGAAGTTCACGGCGCCATGCAACGCCATTGGGAACCACAGGACCCCGTGTGCTTGCGAAGTGCACCGACGATGACGCCGAAGACAAACGGCAAGATGCACGCCATTACACAAATGCGGCCGCTTTTTCAGCGGACCTCCACTTGTCTGGCGTGCGGCAAACGAGGACGGATCAGAGACTGCGATCCGTGACGCCGCCATGCCCGCAGTATCGGCAACCCTTACAGTTTGAGCTGCGTGTTTCCGCGCCCCGCGCGCAGCGGCGACGCAATCTCAACGTACTCATCTGCTTACATTTTCATGAGACGGCGCCAGACAAGCCAGACAGCACGGGTTTGCAGTGTGCGTTGTTTGATGTCGAGAACTCTTACAGATGCGCAGACCACTCGTTCATTTCCGTTGCGCGGGTGGGTCAACGTCAGGACAGGGCTATGTTTATCAATGTAATATCGGGACGAAGAGTGTCGATTCAATTTTTGTCGACTCGCAATAGCTGGCTGCCAACTTCCCTCATGCTTGTGCGCCAACCGATTGAATACCAAGGCGCGCTACGAAGCCCAGCTGGCCTTGAAGTTAATGGGCAGACACCAGAGGCGGCACCCCCGACTGTCATTTTTCTTTACATCTTTGTGCTCTCGGCGCGCATGCCGCTCCTGCAACTGATTGAATTTGTTAGTTGGCACACGCCATGCTTATTCTCTCGGCGGTTATTCAGGCGAAGCAATCACACAATGCGTGGTCACGTTACCGCGGGAGGGTAAGGTTGTGCAAATTCACTTCCAGAAAGCAATGATGATCGGGCTGCTCGGTTGCGGCTTGGCGTTGGGTTTCGGATCCCATGCCAATGCGACTCCATTACCCGGTCTGACGAATCTCAATTTCCTCAACTACACGGGCTCGGCCCCCAAGAACACTTTCAACAACGTAAACCCTGTCGGTTGGACGGGTGGGAATGGCCTCATTTTCATCGTGGCTCCCGGCACGGACTCGACGTCGTCAACCACGGCTTGCGGACCCACCTACCTCAGCACGTACGGATGTCCCAGCACGTTGAGCATTCCGGGGGGCTATAACGAGGTGGAGGCTGACGGTAATCCGGCGTTCGAAAGCGGATTCAACTTTGCATTGACCGGCCTCACTGCAGGACAAACCTACACGCTGAGCTTCTATCAGGCAGCCAGCCAGCAACGAGGCTTTGCGAATGGCTTGAACACCACCGAACAATGGATTGTCTCACTGGGCACGTCAGGCATGACGTTCTGCAACGGTTGCGGCGCCGCGGATTCGTACTATGGCGGCCATGACAGTACTTACTCCAACCCGGATCCGAATGCTTCGGTGGTGGCGACACCGTTGATGACAACGCCGCCGGGGGGCTTGACGGACTGGCAATACGTCAGCATCAACCTGACCGCCGATGCAAGTGACAACCTGTTGAGCTTTCTTGCCTGGGGTGACAACGGCAACACGGTGAACCTCCCGCCGATGGTGTTTCTTGCCGGCGTGAATTCACGCCCCGGACTGAACGTGCCGGAACCTAGCTCCTTGCCGCTCCTGGCGACCGGCCTTGGTCTTCTGGGTATTGCCCTTTGGCAGCGTCGTCGTAGGGGGCGCAAATCCAACCCGGTCGTTTGACCGCTGGACCCGGCTGTCGTTTCGTGTGAGCCCTGCGCGTGGCAGGGCTCACATGTTGGCTGAATGGAGCTGGCATCGTTGTTTGCTGTGCCGAACTTCGATCATTTCATCCTGAACATCGCGAGGGAGTGCGCGTGGCTGCTCCTCATCCTCGTCGTCTTCTGGCCGCTCGAGCGGCTTTTCGCAGTTCATCGGCAGAAGCTTTTTCGCAAAGGCCTCGCGCAGGATGTCGGCTACTTTTTCATCAGCGGGCTGATTCCGCCCTTGTTGTTGGCGTTCCCGCTGTTCATGGTCGCGGCGGCGGCCTACTGGACCATGCCGTGGCGTTATCAAACCGCGATCGCGGCGTGGCCTCTCTGGCAGCGGATCGTCGCTGGTTTCGTCATTGGTGAGGTCGGCTTCTATTGGGGCCACCGGCTGATGCACCGGATTCCTTTCCTGTGGCGATTCCACTCCATCCACCACGCCCCTGAACACGTCTACTTTCTGACCAGCGCACATGCACACCCACTCGATAACGCCTTCATCAGACTCTGCGGCCTGGTTCCCGCCTGCATTCTGGGGGTCGCCAGTCCGCTCACGGGTGGCACGACTGCGGCCTTGATTGTCATCGTGGCAACGACATGGGGCTTCTTTATCCATTCCAACGTGCGCTGGCGACTTGGACCGTTGGAGTGGTTGATCGCGACGCCAGCTTTTCATCACTGGCATCACACCAAGTCCGGGCTGCGCGATCGCAATTTCGCCTCGATGTTGCCCATCATGGACATGATTTTCGGTACCTACCACAACCCTCGCCACGAGCGACCGTCAGCGTATGGTATCGACACCGAGTTGCCCGATTCGTTGGTTGGACAGCTGCTCTATCCGCTGCTCCCTGTGCCGCCCAGCGACAAATTGCCTCAAGCTAGAAATTCCGGGACAAATAATTCGGAACGAGGGCGCGCTGGTCGAGTACAGAACGGATGAGACGGGGAAGGCGCCGTGGTTGCTGGACCAAGCGCGGAAGAGTCCTCGGTGCCAGATACCAGTCACTCGGGCACTCCATTCCTTCCCTGCCCGCTAGCCAGTACGAACATCCTCCAGTGCCTTTGGCACCTACTAAAGGCCAAATTCACCGGATGACCGGCATTCACTGTTGAAAAGCGGCCCGCAGGAATGACGGGAACAGGAGCCTCACTTCGTGTCGGAGAGAGTTTCCGCTACCGGACATGCGCAAGCCATCGCGCACAGGCCCGCTCCTACGGTTTGGCGGGGGTGCGGGCGAGCGCCTTGGCGGCGCGGCGAGCGCGCCTGCGCGCCTTGCGCTCGCGGCGGTCGTGCTGCCAAAGGTAGATGGCCGGCGTGCTGAGCAGGGTCAGCAGCTGCGAGACCAGCAGGCCGCCGAGGATGGCGATGCCGAGCGGCTGGCGCATTTCCGAGCCGGTGCCGAAGCCGATCGCCAGCGGCAGCGCCGCGCCCATGGCGACGAGCGTGGTCATGGTGATCGGGCGGAAGCGCACGAGCGCGGCTTCGCGGATCGCCTCGGGTGGGGGCAGGCTGCGTTCGCGCTCGGCGACGAGGGCAAAGTCGACCATCAGGATCGCGTTCTTCTTGACGATGCCGATCAGCATCAGCACTGCGATCACCGAGATCAGCGTGAGCTGGCTCTGCGTGACGAGCATTGCGAGGAACGCGCCGGCACCGGCGGCCGGCAGCGTCGAGATGATGGTCAGCGGGTGGAGCAGGCTTTCGTACAGGATGCCAAGCACGAGGTACATCGCGGCGATGACGGCGAACAGCATGATCAGCGCGTTGCCCATCGCCTCGATCAGTTGCTGGTTGTCGCCGGTGTAGCGCTTGACCACGCCCGGCGGCAGCTGCGCGGCAAACATCGCCTGGTTGACCAGTTGCAGGCCTGCGGCCTGGGTGACGTCCTTGGCCAGGTTGTAGTTGATCGCGGCCGATTCCAGCTGGTTGAAGTGCTGCACGGTGACCGGCGCGATGCGCGGCTGGATCGTCGCGATGGCCGACAGCGGGACCATGGTGCCAGCACTGTTGCGCACATAGGTGTTGAGCAGGGTGCCGGGGCTGAGCGAATCGGCGCTGGCCGCGGTCAGCACCACGCGGTACTGGTTGATGTCCGAGTAGATGATGGATACCGGGGTCTGGCCGAACGCATTGGCGAGCGCAGTGTCCACTTGCGCCATGCTGACATGCAGGCGCGCGGCGGCGTCGCGGTCGACCTGCAGCATCTGCTGCAGGCCGATGCTGTCGAACGTGCTGCTCACGTCGCGGAACTGCGGCATGCCGCGCATGATCCGCTCCAGCCGCAGGGTCGGCGCCTGCAGCGATGCGCCGTCGGTGCTGTCGAGCTGGAACGAGTACTGGCCGCCGCCGTTGCCGCCACCGCCGCCGCCCTGGATGAATTGCACCGGGGTCAACGAGACGTCCATGTCCGCGACGGTCTTGTAGTACTTGCTGAGCCGGTCGACGACCTCCTGCGCCGTATCCTGGCGCGTGCCCGGGCCATTCCCGTACGGCTTCAAATCGACAAACAGGTTCGCGGTGTTGCCAACCGCGCCGGGATTGGGGCCATCGCCGCCACCGAGTTCGGCCGACACGTCGAGTACCGCGGGATCGGCCTGCATTACCGCCGCGAGCTCACGCACGCGGGTGGCCAGCCGGGCTGGCGAGATGTTCGCGTCGCCGCGGATGCTGGCCTGCAGCAAGCCGGTGTCCTCCTTTGGCATCAGGCCGCCACCGGCGGTCTTGACCACGGCGACCGCGAGCACCACGGTCAGGATCAGCAGCACCAGCGGTTGCCAGCGCATGAGGCGGCGGTGGCGCAGCGCCCAGTCCAGCGCGCGTTCGTACGCACGCAGCAGGGCGCGGTCGAAGGTTTCGGCGCCACGCTCCAGACAGCCGCGTCCCCCCGACTGCGGTGCGGTGTCGGTCAGCCAGCGCCCACACAGCGCAGGCGTCAGGGTCAGCGAGACCACGGCGGAGATCACGATCGTGGCAACCAGGGTCACCGCGAACTCGCGCATCAGCACCGTGAACACGTTGTTGCCGAAAACCAGCGGCGCGAACACCGCCAGCAGCGACAGCGTGATCGAGACCACGGTGAAGCCGATTTCCCGCACCCCGGCCAGCGCCGCCGGCAACGGCCGTTCGCCGCGCTCCATGTGGCGCACGATGTTCTCGATCACCACGATCGCGTCGTCGACCACGAAGCCGACGCACAGCACCAGCGCGATGAGCGAAAACAGGTTGAGCGTGAAGCCCAGCGCCCACATCACGATCAGCGCGCCGGCGAGCGACAGCGGCACGCTGAACATGGCAATCACCGTCGGCCGCGTCCGTCGCAGGAACACCAGCATCACCAGCGCCACCATCACGATACTCATGAGCAGCGCGACTTCCACCTCGTGCAGGGCCGACAGGGTGGTCGGCGTGAGGTCGAACACCGGCATGATCTCGACATCCGCCGGCAGCAGCGCGCGCAGGCGCGGCAACGCGGCGCGGATCGCGTCGACGGTGGCCACCGCATTCGCCTCGGAGCGCTTGCTGATCTGCATCGTCACTGCGCGCTCGCCGTTGAACCATGCCGCGGCGTACTTGTCCTGCTGCCCGCTGGTGACCTTTGCCACGTCGGCCAGGCGGATCGGCACGCCGCGACGCATCGCGATCACCAGGTGCGCGAACTGCGCCGGGCTGCGCAGCACGTCGGTGCTGAGCGCCATCTGCGTCACGCCATCGCTGAGTGTGCCGAGCGGCGCGGTGACGTTCGCCGCGCGCAGGGCGTTCGCCACGTCGTTGCTGGTCAGGCCAAGCTTCGCCAGCGCGGACGTGTTGAGTTCGACGCGCACCGCGTGCGGTGTGCCGCCACCGACCTGGACATTGGCCACGCCAGGCAGCTGCATGACCGCCGGCTTCAGCAGGGTGTCGGTCAGGTCGTAGAGCTGGTCCGCCGGCAGGCTGGTCGAGGTGAGCGACACCACCAGCACCGGCACCTGTGAGGTATCGAACTTGAAATATTGCGGCGGGTTCGGCAAGCCGCTCGGCAGATCGGCCGCTGCCGCGTTGATCGCCGCCTGCACCTCGCGTGCCGCCGCGTCGGTGCTGCGCCCGAAATTGAACAGCACCATGATCTGCGTAGTGCCCTCCCGGGTGTTGGAAACCATCTGCCGGACACCCGGGATCCGGCCCAGGTGCCGCTCCAGTGGGCCGACGACGGTGGCCGCCATGGTCTGCGCACTGGCCCCGGGTAATTGCGCGAACACCGCGACGCCGGGAAACTGGATCGACGGAAACGCGGCCACGCCCAGCAGCAGGTACGCCCACACGCCCGCGAGCGCCAGCCCGATGGCGAGCAGCGAGGTGCCGACAGGGCGATGGATCAGTGTGGCGAACATGGGCCTGGGATCGCGGCAAGGCCGGAAGCATACCGGGATGCGCCGCGAAGGGCGCCGCATTCCCCTGCCGACCGCGCCACTTGCACCTCCGGCGACTTGTCGGCGGAGCCGGGCAGAGGGGCAACGCTGTTGCAACCGCCGGGGCCCGCAAGCAAGCCCGCGCTTGCCGATGCCTGAGCTGGCAGGGAACGCGTGCCTACGGCGTGGCCGGGCTGTAGCGCAGGGTCAGGTACCAGGCGCGTCCGGGCTGGTTGAAGTAGTAGACGGTCTCGTAGTCGCGATCGAAGACGTTTGCCAGCCGCGCCTCGATCTGCCAGGCAGGCTCGAAGTGCCAGCTCGCCCGCAGGTCGGTGGTGGCGTAGCCACCGAGGCGACGCGTGTTCGCCACGTCGTCGTAGCTGCGGCCGGCCACGTACACCGTGGTGCCGACGCCGAAGGTGCCGATGCGGCGATCCAGGTCCACGCGCGCCGTGCGCTCCGGGCGACGGGGCAGCACCTTGCCGTCGTTCGGGCCGTCGTCGTCGTTGCGTGGCTGCAGCCAGGTCAGGTAGCCCTGCAACTGCCAGCCGTCCAGCTTGACGCCGAGTTGTCCTTCCACGCCGCGGATGCGCGCCTGGCTGAGGTTCATCGGGTAGTAATGGGTGTCGAGCGTGATCAGCTGGTCGATGTGGGTCTGGTAGGCGTTCAAGGACCAGTGCCACGGGCCGCCTTGCTGGCTCAGGCCAAGCTCGGCGCTGCGTGACTTTTCCGGCTTCAGGTCCGGGTTGCCGCTGCCGTAGGGATAATAGAGGTCGTTGAAGGTGGGTGCGTGGAAGGCGCTGCCGTAGCTGGCCGAGAGTTTCAGGCCATCGGCGAAGTGGTAGCCCCACGCGACCGCGCCAGTGTTGTGGTTGCCAAACTGGCTGTTGTGGTCGCGCCGGGCCGACAGCGCGATCTCGTTGCGGTCGAACGTGCCCTGGTATTGCGCGTAGCCGCCGGTGTCGTTGCGGCGGTTGGCGAGATAGCCGGTGTCGCTGGCCACATGCTCGCCCTGCCAGTCCAGGCCCAGGGTCAGCAGCTGGTTCTGCGCCACGCTGAGGTCGTTCTGCCACGACGCCTGGTTGCGCCGCGAATAGCTGTAGCCGACGAATTCCAGGTTCTCGTAGTTGTCGTAGCGGTCCAGGTTCTGGCCTGCGCTCAACGTGGTCTTCCACGCCCGTGCGGGCTCGAGGCTGAGCGCGGCGCCGGCGGTTTGCTGCAGCGTGCGGCTGCGGTTCTGGTAGCTGCCGTCGAAATGCACCTCACCGACACTGCGCAGCCAGTTGCCGCTGATCTGCGCGCCGTTGTTCCAGCGATAACCACCGTTGAATGCCAGGTTCTGGTTGCGGTAGCCGTCGTGGTCGGGTTCGTCGGTGAAGCAGCCTGCAAGCGCCTCCGCTGCGCCAAGCTTGCAGGAATTGATGCCGCGCGTGTTCTGCCGGCCCACGCTCAGGTTGTACCAGGCGTCCCCGTCACCGCCGGACACGCCGAGCTGGCCGCGCCACAATTTCTCGCTGCCGCCGGTCACGCTGAAGGAGGGCAGGACGCCGCCGTCGCGTGAGCCGTGGCGGGTGAAGATCTGGATCACGCCGCCAATCGCGTCGGCGCCGTACAGGCTGGAGCGTGGGCCGCGCACGATCTCGATGCGCTCGATCTGCTCCACCGGCAACTGCTCGAATGCGGCCAGCCCGTTGGCGACCGAGCCGATGCGCACGCCGTCGATCAGCACCAGCGTGTGCGCGGAGTTCGTGCCGCGCAGGAACAGCGAGGTTTGCTGGCCATAGCCGCCGGTGTTGGCAAAGCTCACGCCGGGCAGGCCGGTGAGCAGATCCGATACCGACAGCGGTTGCAGGCGTTCGATGTCCGCACGGGTGATGATGGTGACCGAGGCCAATGCATCCTCGGCGGTGATTGCGGTGCGCGTGGCGGTGACCAGTACGGTAGGCAGGTTGCCGGCCTGGTTCACGTCGGCGGCGTAGGCGGTGGATGCGCAACCCAGCAGGGCAACGCTCAGCAAGGTCTTGTTCATGGCAGCTCCCTTGGCCGCGCACCCGCGCACGGCCCATGCAAGGTGATGGGCTGGTGCCAGGCGGGGAGCTGAAGGCGGAACGACGGCAGGCACGGCGGCCAACGCGCGTGGTTCGGCCTCGCCCACCGCGAGCCACCAGGTATCGTTCGGGCCGGTCTCCGGGCTCGCGAGTCGCTGCAGGACAACCTGCAGCTACGTGCGGCGCCTTCCCATGCTGTGCCAGCACAGTGGCCGATGACCGCGCGTTGTCTCGCTTACCGTTGCGGGGGCAGCGCCGGCCTTGCAGAGTGTGGTTGACACGCTGCGCACCGGCTTCCCGTTTCATCCCTAGGCGAGGCGCCTTCGGGACACCCGAACGGCGCTACTTTATCTGCAGACGGCCAGGTGGACAATGTTCGCTGGCTTTGGCGGGCACGGCGGCAGGTGGATCGCCCGCGGTCCGTTGAACGATCGCGGCCCTGGTATGGTCTTCGGGACACCCGCCTGGAGATGAGGTACGCGTCGTGAGCAAGGTCAGCCTGCACGAATTTTCAGACCGGGTAGCCCAGGCCCGCGGCCTGTCGTCGAGCGTGGCCAGTCAGTTGCGCGATGGCTTGCGCCAGCGCGGCCAGGCGCTGCTGGCAGTGTCCGGTGGCACGACGCCGGCGCAATTTTTCGCGCAACTTGCGCAGGAGCGGCTGGATTGGGCAAAGGTGCGCGTGACCCTGGTCGACGAGCGCTGGGTGGCGGCGGACGATGCGCGTTCCAACGCGCGCCTGGTGCAGACGACGCTGTTGCGCCACGGCGCGGCGGCAGCGGGATTCGTGCCGCTGTATACGGGCGCGGCCACGCCGGAACTGGGCCTGGCCGAGGCGGAGGTGCGCATTGGCGCGTTGCCCCTGCCATTCGATGCGGTGGTCCTGGGCATGGGCGACGACGGTCACACCGCGTCGTTCTTTCCGGGCGGCGATCATCTCGCGGCGGCACTGGACCTGCAGGGCAGCGCGCGCGTGCTGCCCATGCGCGCCCCGGCTGCCGGCGAACCCCGAATTACCTTGAGCCTGCCCGCCTTGCTGGCGACGCGCGCCCTGTATCTGCTGATCGCCGGCGCGGACAAGCGCGTGGTCTTCGATGCCGCCCTGCGTGGCACCGGTGCCGCCGCCCATTACCCGATCCGCGCGGTGCTGGGTCAGCAGCGCGTGCCGGTCGCGGTGTACTGGAGCCCGTGAGCCCGGGCGTGTCCGCTGCGGTGGTCGGCGACAACCTCCACTCGCGCTAGAGTGGACGGCCGAGCCTGACATGCAGCGGGCTCGACAAGCTCCGCGCCTGCGGAGCCGCTGCTGCCTCATTGGAATGTGGAACGCGTGAACATCGGACCCCTGCTGTTTTCCACCGCCGTGCTGGCCTTGCTGTTTGGCGTGCTGGCCGGCATGGGCACCAATGCCTTCCTCAGGCGCCGCGGCTACGCCGATGTGGGCAATGCGGCCTTGCTGGCCCTGGCTGCCAGCCTGGTCGTTGCCCGCATCGCGTTCGTGCTGCGCTGGTGGCCGCAGTACGCGCAGGATCCGTGGTCCATGCTCAACGTCCGCGACGCTGGTTTCGATGTGTTGGCCGGGGTGACCGTGCTTGCGCTGGCCGGTGTGCTGATCGGCTGGCGCCGGCCGGCATGGCGCCGGCCGCTGGCGGCGGTGCTGGTGGTCGGCGCCCTGGCCTGGGGCCTGGGCAGTCTCGCCGCCCGAGCCTTGAGCGAGTCGCAGCAACCCTTGCCAGTGCTGACCCTGCGGGACCTGCAGGGTCGCCCGGTGGCGCTGCAGGATTTGCGCGGGCAACCGACCGTCATCAACCTGTGGGCCACCTGGTGCGGCCCCTGCCGCCGCGAGATGCCGATGCTGGCCAGGGCGCAGGCGGCCATGCCGCACGTGCGCTTCGTGTTTGCAGACCAGGGCGAATCCATCGCCGCCGTGCAGCGCTACCTCGAGCTCGAGCGGCTGGAGCTCGGCCACGTGCTGCTCGACCCGCACATGGACGTCTCCACCTGGTATGGCGCACGCGGTTACCCGACCACCTTGTTCATCGATGCGCAGGGCGCGCTGCGCGACACCCAGGTGGGCGAGCTGTCGGCGGCGACCCTGGCTGCGCATCTGGCGCGCATCACACCCTGATCCGTGGGCGCCTGGCGATCCTCGACGCGGGCTCCGGCATGGGTCGCCGGCCTCGCGGCGCTGGCGTCCCGGTTTGCCGTCACCACGGGGCCGGCGCACAATCCAGCGGCCCTTATCCCACCCACCGAGGATGCCCATGCTCAAGCCCGCCTTGTTCCTTGCCGCTGCGTTGCTGCCCTCGCTTGCGCTGGCCCAGGAGGCGCCTGGCGGCGGGGCGCCGATCGCGCCGACGTTCGACGTCCAGGCGGCGCGGACGCGCATCGATGCTGGCCTGGACAGGAACTACCCACAGCTCCAGGCGCTGTACGAGGACATCCACCAGCATCCGGAACTGGGCTTCCAGGAGCAGCGTACGGCGGCGCTGCTCGCCGCCAGGATGCGCAAGCTCGGCTTCACCGTGACCGAGCACGTCGGCAAGACCGGCATCGTCGCCATCTACAAGAACGGCCCGGGCAAGACCATCCTCGTACGTACCGAACTCGACGCGCTGCCGCTGGAGGAAAAGACCGGCCTGCCCTATGCCAGCCACGCGCAGCAGACGCGTGATGGCCGTCTGACCTACGTCGACCACGCCTGTGGGCATGACATCCACATGGCCTGGTGGGTGGGCACGGCCGAGGCGCTGCTGGCCATGAAGGACCAGTGGCACGGCACGCTGATGTTCATCGGCCAGCCATCCGAGGAAACCGTGGGTGGGGCGAAGGCGATGCTGGCGGACGGCCTGTTCACGCGCTGGCCCAAGCCCGATGTCGGCTTTGCCGCGCACGTCGGCCCGGATGCCGCAGGCCTGGTGACGGTGAAGGAGGGCACGCTCAGCTCGGCCTCGGACAAGATCGACATCACCTTCCACGGGCGTGGCGCGCACGGCTCGATGCCGCAGGAGAGCATCGACCCGATCGTCATGGGCGCGCATTTCGTCTCCGACGTGCAGACCGTGATCAGCCGCGAGACCGCGCCGGGCACGTTTGGCGTGGTTACCGTGGGCGCGTTCCAGGGCGGTACCGTGGACAACATCATCCCGGACCACGCCGACCTGCAACTGACCCTGCGCTCGCACGACGACGTCACCCGCAAGCGCCTGATCGACGGCGTCACCCGCACCGCCAACGCCGTGGCGGCGATGGCCGGCGCGCCGGCGCCGACGATCGAGCACCCCGGCGGTGCCAGCGCGGTGCACAACGACATCGCGCTGGCCGACCGCGCGGCGGGCGTGATGCAGGCGGCATTCGGCAAGGATGCGACCTTCGTGCCGGCCTACATGCCGGCCGGCTCTGCCAGCGAGGACTTCTCCGAATTCATCGCCGCCGGCGTGCCATCCGTGTTCTTCGGCGTCGGTGGCAGCGATCCGGCGATGCTCGCCAGGTACAAGGCTGAGGGCAAGCCGGTTCCCGTCAACCACTCACCGTATTTCGCTCCCGCGCCGGAGCCCTCTATCAAGCGCGGCGTCGAAACGCTGACGCTTGCGGTGCTCATGGTGGCCGGGACTGCCGGCACGTGATCCCGTTCGGCCGGCGCGGTCGGCAACCCCGAGCTTCACAGAAAATGTGCAGGCGTGCCGTGGGTCAATCTGGCGGGGACGAAGCCTCGGATTCGAGGCGTGCCATCACCGCGTTGCTCAGGCGCTCGCAACGTTCACCCATGAACGCGAAGGTCTCGGTCAGGGTGCTGGCGAAGGTGCCTTGCAGGTTGTCACGCAGCTGGCTGCGGGCGCGGAACAGGCGGGTCTTCACCGTGGCCGGATTGAGCTCCAATTGGGCCGCGGTCTCTTCCACGCTGCAGCCCTCGATTTCGCGCAACATATACACCGTGCGGAAGTCCGGCGGCAGCGCATCGATCGCGCGCTCCAACAGCTGCCGCATCTGCGCGCGTGCGGCATCGGCCATCGGGTCCTCGCTGCCCGAACGGGCACGGAAGGCAACGACGTGGCTGTCGTCCTGGGCCAGATCCACCTGGTCCAGCTCGACCATGTTGTGGCGCTTGCGTAGGCGCCCACGCGCCTCGTTGAGCACGATGCTGGTGAGCCAGGTCAGCAAGGTGGCATCGCCGCGGAAGGTATCGAGCTTGCGGTAGGCGCGCAGGTACGACTCCTGCAATACATCCTCGGCTTCCTGGTCATTGCGCAGCACGCTGCGCGCGACCCTGAACAGGCGCTGGTTGCAGCGTTGCATGATGTGGCGGAACGCCTCGCGGTGGCCAGCAAGGACCCTGGCGACCAGTGCGTGATCATCGAGACCGGCAAGGTCGCCGGACGCCACGGTGGCGCGTGCTTGCATGTTGCTCTCCTGTTGAAGACCCGGGCTGCCGTGCTCGGGGTCTGGTCGGCTGCTTGCGACCTGGTGGTGGGGTGGCCCATGCCCGAAGCATGCATGCGCGCCACGCATGCGTCCAGTTGCGGGCGTGCAGCGCCGCACGGCATCAGCCGCAGCTCCGCGTGCACAGGTGGAGACCGTGACGGGTGTTGCCGACGACGCTGGTGCGTGCGTCCATCAGCCGCGGCCGGTCAGCATGGCCAGGATCTCGGTACGCCGCGGTTCCTCGCGGAAGTCGCCACGCAAGTCGCGCGTGACCATGCACGTACCCTGCGTGTGGACCCCGCGCGTGGTCATGCAGCCGTGGCTGGCGCGCACCGCCACGGCAATGCCGCGTGGTTGCAGCGCACGCTCGATACTGTCGGCGATCTGTGCGGTCAGGCGCTCCTGGATCTGCAGGCGGCGGCCCAGCGCGTCGACCACCCGGGCCAGCTTGGAAATGCCGACCACATACCGGTTGGGCAGGTAGGCGACATCGACCGTACCGGTGATGGCGGCCATGTGGTGTTCGCAGGTGGAGTGCAACGGGATGTCACGCAGCAAGACCACGTCCTGGTAGCCATCGACATCTTCGAACGTACGACTCAGCAGCGTGTCAGGGTCTTGCGCGTAGCCGGCAAACCACTCCTCATAGGCGCGCACGACGCGCGCGGGCGTATCGCGCAGGCCTTCCCGCGACGGTTCGTCGCCAGCCCAGCGGATCAAGGTGCGCACTGCCGCTTCCGCCTCGGCGCGGGTTGGGTGGGGCGTGATCGGCGTGGGCTGGGCGATGGCGGGTACGCGCACCGGCGAGGCGAGATTGTGGCCATCGAGCATGATCGGCTGGAGCTCCGTTGTTGGCGGCCATTGGATGCCGGTACGGCGTCTCAGGTTCCCGCCGGGTGGTGCGGACTGGGGTGAGGGGTGGCGGAGTGCGTCGCCGGAACCTTTCCGGCAGCTGTCGCATCACATGGGCCGAGGCAGTCCAGGGGCGCGCAGCAGCATGCCCACGCTGTCGATCTCAAGGAGTGAAGTTCATGAACAAGACTGTATTAGCCTTCGGTGTTGCCCTTGCCTTTGGCGCCGTTACTGCCGTGCAGGCGCGCGCCGATATGGCGGCTACGCCCACGCAGGAAACGAGTCAGACGCAGATGAACGCGTCGGCGATGAACTGGTTCGGTGGTCCCACCTACAACGGCGCACCGGCTTTGGAAGCCACGGCCGCGCTGGTCAAGGCCGGTGGCGGCGCATCCGACTTCAGCTTCTCCAAGGCCCTGGTGTCGATGCTGGGCGAGAAGACCGTCAATGCTGAAGTCGCCAAGCTCAACAAGCAGTATGGCGAGAAGAACGTCACCGACTTCATCAACGGCATGACGTTTGCCGTCAATGCGGGTCTCAAGCGTGCCACCGCGGCGGGCGTCAAATTGCCTGCGGCGCCGGCTGACCTGAAGGGCGCCAAGTTGGCCGAGGCGCTGGTCAAGGCGGGTATCGCGCCGGATGGCGTCTGGTGGTCGGGCTACCTGTTCGATGTCGCCTTGTCGCACGACATCCACGTCGGCGTGATGCAGGACATCGATGCCAAGTTTGGCCACGGCGCCGATGAGAACACGCACAAGATCCTGAACCAGGCCATGTACGACGTCGCCCAGGCGCTGAAGGTTCCGAACGTCAAGCTGGCATCCTTGCACTGACGTCCACTGCGCCGGGTTGACCGGCCAGCAAGACGGGTACGGGCATGCATCGTGCGCGATGCATGCCCGTTTTGCTTCCGCCGCCGCAAGGAAGGGTGGGGGCGGGCTCCTATTGCTTGACGTAGGTGTTGAACAGCTCGTCGATGCGCCGGAACTCGTCGTACCAGGAATCGGCATGCACGAAGGCGTGTCTTTCCAGCGGATACAGCGAAATCCAGAAGTTCTTCTTGTGCAGCTCGATGAAGCGCTGGTACAGGCGGATGGTGTCGCTGGCCATCACGTTGTCGTCGATCAAGCCGTGCTGGAGCAGCAGCGGGTCGCGCAGGTTTGCGGCAAATTCGATCGGCGAACTGCGCTTGTAGGCCTCGGGATCCAGTTGCGGATCGTTGAGGATGTTGGACGTGTAGCCGTCGTTGTAACTGGTCCAGTCGGTGACCGAGCGCTGGGCGGAGCCGGCGGCAAATTCACCTGGCGCGCGCAGCAGGGCCATGGCGGTCATGAAGCCGCCGTAGCTGCCGCCGTAGAGTCCGACGCGCTTGGGGTCGGCCTGGTGCTGCTGCACCAGCCACGCCTTGCCGTCCAGCAGGTCCTCCAGCTCGGGATGACCCATGTTGCGGTAGATCGCAGTGCGCCAGGCCCGGCCGTAACCGGCCGAACCGCGGTAGTCCATGTCCAGCACCACATAGCCCTGTTGCACCAGCAGGTTGTTGAACATCTGCTCGTGGACGTAGGACGTCCCGCGCAGCGATACGTTCTGCAGATAGCCCGCGCCGTGCACGAACAGGATCGCCGGACGCGAAGCCGCGGCGCTGCTGTCGGCCGGGCCGTAGTACTTGGCGTAGATCACGCCGGCGCCATGCGAGGAGGGCACCTGCACGATCTGTGGCTTGATCCATGGCCGCCCGGCAAACGCCTTGCTCATGGTATCGGTGAGCTCACGCGGCGTGCCGCCGGATGCGTCCTGCACCGCGAGCTGCGGAAGCAGGTAGGCCCCGGAATGGAGGACCGCCAGCCGCTTGCCGTTCGGCGACAGCAGCGCGCCATCAACGCCTTGGTACTGGGTGAGCCGGGTCAGCGTGCCGCCCGTGGAGGGAACCCGCCACGCGTCGTAACTGATGGGTGCGGTCTTGTTCGTCAGCAGGTAGAACCACTTGCCATCGGCTGACAGCTCCGGGTCGCTCACCTCGAACGCGCCGCCACCGGTGAGCAGCTTGGGCTTGCCGTCGAGGGCCTTGGTGTACAGCTGCGAATGGCCGCTTTCCTCGCTCAGGTACCACAACGTGCGGCCGTCCTTGAGCCAGCCGAAGTCGTTGAAAGCCCAGTTGATCCAGGCCTGGTCATGCAACTGGTGCTGGGTGACCAGGGTGTGGTTGGCAAAGTCGACGGTGACGATCCAGCGATCCTTGTTGTCGATCGCGCGCAGCTGGATCGCAGCCTGGTTGCCGTCGGCGCTCCACACGATACCGGGGCTGGACCGGCCACCGTTGACGCTGACCGGACGCACCGCCGGTGCCACGAGTGCCTTGGCCTGGTCGTCCTTGCCGGCCTGTTTCAGCGCGGCCACGGTCCGGGCGCGGATGTCGGCCAGCGGATCGTCCTTGACCCCGGGCAACTGGTCGGTGGCGAGTGGGTGGACCTGGTGGGTCTGCAGATCCAGCAGCAACAGCGACTGCGGTGCCGGCTTGTTGCGGCCGACGTAGGTGCGCACGTTCTGCACCTCTGTGTAGCCGCTGTCGGTGACGTAGTGGTTGACCTTGGCGGCCTCGCCCTTGGCGTGGTCCTTGGGAGTTGTCACCACCACCACATAGCGCCCGTTCGGTGACAACGCGCTGCCCACCGGCGTGACCTTGGTGCCGAGCCAGAACGGCTGCGGCGTGCGGCCTGGATCGGCGGCCTGCAGTGCCTGCTCGCGCTCGCGCTCGGCCTGCTGGTCGGCCTTCAGCTGACGCAGGGTCTTGAACAGGCTGAGCTGCAGTTCGCCCAGGTCATCCGGCGTCTTGGCCTGTGGGTCGTCGGCGAAGTTCAAGGCCACCAGCTGGGTGGTGGCGCCGCCCTGCACGTCGTAGCGATACCAGTCCGCACCCTGCCGGTATTGCACGGCGCGCCCGTCGGCCGAGAACTGCGGCTGCTGCCGGATCTCCCCGGAATGGGTGACCTGTGTGCGCTTGCCGTTCGCCAGGCTCACCACGAAGACATCGTCGTGCAGCAGGTAGGTGGCGTATCGGCGGTCGCGGTCGAAGATGGCCGGCCCATCGGCGCTGGCCATCCCGGCCGGATCGAGCTTGGTGCTGCGCCCGCTCGCCGGGTCGACCCGGTACAGGTCGCGCACCGGACTGCCGTCGCGCTTCAGGGAGTAATACAGGCTGCGCCCATCCACGCTCCAATACGGATCCTCCACCGCCTGACCCATCCAGTCGGTATTGGCCATGATGGTTTCCAGGTCCAGAGCGGTTTGTGCCGCCCTCGCCTCCGGCGCCTGTGCGGCGACCGCCGCGGGCAACAGCAGCGCAAGGCATCCCGCCAACATCCAGCGATGCATGAGCATCTTCTTGTCCCCTGTGGAAACCCCAAGCATAGCGAACCGCGTTGCGCGCTGCGGCCGTAGTGCCAAAGGTCACATGTCGCCTGCGTTTGAATCGTGGGAGCATCCGGGCATTGCATGGACGGGGACTGCGCCGTGACGTCATTCGGCAACACTGCGCTGCTGCGCGCACTGGGCATCATGCTGGCATGCACTGCCGTTGGCATCACCAGCGGCCCGGTGCAGGCACAGGTCAGCCCGGAGCTGTTGCAAGGCATGCAATGGCGCAATGTCGGGCCGTTCATTGCCGGCCGGGTGAGCTCGGTGGCCGGGGTGGACGGACAGCCGGCAATCGCCTACATGGGCGCCGACGATGGCGGCGTCTGGAAGACCGAGAACGCCGGCATCACCTGGGTGCCGCTCACCGACGCGGTACACGGGATTCGCGGCATCACGGCGCTGGCCGTCGCGCAGTCGCAGCCGCAGACAATCTATGCCGGGACCGGCAGCACCTTCGGCTCCCCGTACAGCAGCGGCATCTGGACCTCGAACGACGCCGGCGCACATTGGCAGAGCGCGGGTCTGCGCGATGCCGGCCCCATTGCCGCGCTGCTGGTCGACCCACACGATCCCCGGCTGCTGCTGGCCGCCACGCGCGGCGCGAGGTTCACGCCGGGCGGCCAGCGTGGCGTGTTCCGCAGCACCGATGGCGGGCACAGCTGGCAGCGGGTGCTGGATGCCGGCCCGGACTCCGGTGCCACCGGCCTGGCCTGGGCCGCGGACCATCCACAAGTGGTGTTTGCCACGCTGGCGCAGACCGTCCATGCGCCGGGCGCGAGGCGCTCCTTTGCGCATCCGGGACCGACGGCCTTGTACAAGTCCACCGACGAGGGCGTCACCTGGACGCGGGTCATGGGCCGCAACCAGCCAGCGTCGATCGGCGAGGTGGCTGTTGCCGCACACACCGGCGCGCAGCGCCTCTACATGCTGAATCGCAGCGGTCTCTATCGCTCGGACGATGGCGGCGCGAGCTGGTCGCTGGGAACCAGGACGATCTACACCTCGGGCAAGCAGGTGCTGGTTGATCCGGCCAATCCGGACGTGCTCTACACCCTGGGCACCGCTGCCTACCGCTCCACCGACGGTGGCCACACCCTGGTGGCGTTCAAGGGCGCGCCAGGTGGCGACGATCCCAACCAGTGGTGGATCGATGCGGACGACCCACGGCACATCGTCTATGGCGGCGACCAGGGCGCGGTCGTGAGCCTCGATGGCGGCGCCAGTTGGAGCCTCTGGTACAACCAGCCGACCGCCCAGGTCTACAAGGTCAGCACCGACAACCGGTATCCGTACTGGATCTACGCCACCAAGCAGGACAGCGGCGCGGTGGCCGTGGCGAGCCGCGGCCACTTCGGCCAGGTCAACGGCTTCTTCGACTGGTTCCAGTTGCCGGGTTGGGAGACCGGCTTCGTCACCCCGGATCCCAGTGATCCCGACCTGATCTTCCTCAACGGCGACCTGGGCTACCTGTCGCGCCTGCAGCGCGGCACCTGGCAGGCGCAGATCGTCGACCCGGGCGCGGGCAGCATCAGCAACACCAGCGACACCGCCTACCGCCGCGCCGTGGCTGCACCGATCGTGTTTTCCACCGATGGGCAGACGCTGTACTTCGGCACGCAGGACGTGTGGGCGAGCCGTGACCGCGGAACCAGCTGGCGCAATCTCAGCCCGGATCTCACCGCGCATCCGGGCAAGGCGCCGGAACCGCCGCCGGAGGGCGTGCACCATGGCGACGCGCTGACCTCGCTGTCGCCGTCGACGGTGCGCGCCGGTGTGCTGTGGACCGGCAGCAACAACGGCGTGGCCTATCTCAGCCAGGACGGCGGCCAGCATTGGCAGGACGTGACCCCGCCCGGCGTCGGCAAGTTTGGCGACGTCAACATCCAGGCCTCGCATTTCGATGCCGCCACGGCCTACGCTTCGGTGGACAACAGCCTCGCTGGCGACGACACGCCGCACATCTACCGCACGCGGGACTACGGCAAGACCTGGCAGACGATCATTGCCGGCCTGCCGACGGACCAGCCCACCGGGAGCTACGTGCGCGTCGTACGCGAAGATCCGAACAGGCAGGGCCTGTTGTTTGCCGGCACGGAAACCTCCGTCCACGTCTCCTTCGACGACGGCGGGCACTGGCAGCCGCTGCGCCTGAACCTGCCGACCGCGTCCTACCGCGACCTCAAGATCCACGGCCACGACCTCATCGCCGGCACCTATGGCCGCGCAATCTGGGTGCTGGACGACATCAGCCCGCTCGAGCAGGTGACGGCGGCCCTGGCGACCCAGCCGGTGCACTTGTTCCGTCCCGAAACCGCCATCCGTGTCCAGGCCAACGTCAACCAGGACACGCCGTTCCCGGCCGAGGTGCCGCATGCCTTGAATCCGCCGGAGGGCGCGGTCATCGACTACTACCTCGCGCAACCGGCGCAAACCGTCGAACTGCAGATACTCGACGCCAACGGGAATGTGGTGCGTACCTATTCCAGCGCACCCATCCCGCCGCTGGATCAACCCCTGCCGCCAGTGCAGAGCGCATGGTTGCAGCCCCGCCTGCCCTTGCCGGCGACATCCGGTGCGCATCGTGTGACCTGGGACTTGCGCTGGCCGATTCCGCCGGCGATCCGCGTGAGCTACGGCGACATGATGCAGGCCGTGCCGGGTGGTACGCCGTTCGCACCGCAGGGGCCGCTGGCCGTACCCGGCACATACACCCTCAGGCTGACCGTGGATGGCGTCGCCACCACGCAGCCCCTGGTGGTGCAGGAAGACCCGCGGATTGGCGACACTCCCGACGTGCTGGACGGAATGCGCAAACAACTGGCCCTGGCCCAGGACGTGGTCGCCGTGATGGCGGCCAGCAAGGGTGCCTATACGCAGGGCGTCGCGCTGCAGGCGCAGCTGGACACGGCGGCGGGCGGGGTCTCCGGCGCTGCCGGCGCACGTACGAAAGCCTTGCAGGCCAGTGTGGCCAGGCTCACCGGAACCGCAGCCGAAGCGGCCATCAACCTCTCGGGCAGCAACTACGCCGTGCCGGCGGTCACCGGACCACTCAGCTTCAGCCGCACCAATGGCCAGGCCTCGGCCCTGCTGCACCTGGTCACCTATCTCAGCGATCGCGCGCCGGTCGCCGCGCAGTACGCCACCTATCAACAGATCTGTCGCGATTTCAATGCCACGGTCGCTGCCTGGCGGGTCCTGCAGCCCGCAGTCACCAAGTTGAATGCGCGGCCGGGTGCTGGCGACCAGCCGCTGGCGCTGCCAGTCCTCGAGGAACTCTCGTGTGCGCCGGGTGCACGCAATCAATGATGGCCGTCACTGCCCACGCAGTAGCTGCAGCAACACCAACGATGCCACGTCGCCGCCGGACACAGCGCACTGTCGCCTGGAATGCCTGACCGCAGTTGTTGCGCGTCGCCTTGCCACTTTACGGGCCCGATTCCGCATTGGCGAGGGCTGTGCATGTTGAGAGTGCGGTCGCTGTTGGCAAAAGCGATTTCACGAATGACTTCTAGCACATGCGATTTAACGTCGCATTGCAGTACAAACAGTTCCGTTAAGGCAACGGAATTGAAATAACTTGTGAGTGCCATACGCGGGATGATCCGCGTCACGGGATATTTTCGCATCGTGACGACATAACCGCCGGCACCCCTTGCAGCACCATCCCCTGCCTCCGTAGTGGATTCGAACGCCAAAAGGCGAGCCGCCCCGTATTGCGGATGCGGGAGTGTGTCCAAAGAAATTTACGATCTGCATATACCAGGCGTCAGCTTCTGGAAGGAATCACGCGAGATGAGCATGAATCGTACAAATATATACCGTGCCGTCAGGGCTACGCTGTTCGCGGCGGGAACCTCCATGTTCGCATTTGCAGCGTTTGCGCAGAGTACTGCAGGCACTGCGGACGGCGAAAAAGATGCCACGAATCTGAAGGCGGTCATTGTGACCGGTTCGCATATTCGACGCGTGGACCTGGAAACGGCGAATCCGGTGCTGAGCGTCAGCACGGCACAGATCGCGTCAAGTGGTGCCGCAACCCTCGGCGACCTGGTGCAGCAACTCCCGGCCATGACCGGCGCGGCAATCAATCCGCAGAACCATACGAGCGGCAACTCGCGGGGGGATACGCAACTGAGCCTGCGTGGCCTGGGGCCAAACAGAACCTTGATCCTGGTGGACGGCCATCGCGTCGTGAGTGGTGATGTGAGCTCGATCCCCGCGGCAATGATCGAGCGTATTGAAGTCCTGAAAAATGGCGCATCGGCAGTCTACGGTTCGGATGCGACCGGGGGTGTCGTCAACTTCATCACCAAGCAGAACGTCGAGGGCGCGCAAATCAGTGCGCGTTACGGCTTGTCATCGCAATCTGATGGCAGGCAACGTGGATATACGCTCACCATCGGTCATTCGTCGGACAAGGGTCGGATCATCGCCGGCTTCGGCTACAGCGAAATCGACGGGATCGACGAGTCGCAGCGGCCATATTCCGCATACGCCCTGCAGCTTACCTCCAAGAACGGCAAGCCAGCGGTGTTTCCCGGGGGCTCGACCAATTCCGAGTTCGGCAATGCCCAGCTTCCCCGCACTGGCCCCATTGCGGCCGCATTTGCGGGTTGCCAGAGTGGCCGCGTTGCGCGCAACCCTGGCGCGAGTGGCATGAACCCGATCGCCGATTACCATTGTTATCAAAACAGCGGTGCCGACTCCGATCAATACAACTACGCGAGCAGCACGGAGCTGCTCACGCCGCAGCAGCGTACCCAGGGCTTCGTCCTTGGAAGCTATGACCTGGCGAGCAACGTATCGCTGTATGCCGATATGTACTTCACCAAGACCCGTGCAGCGTTCCATCAGGCACCAAATACCTTTCATACACCCTCGGTGGTGATATCCAAGGACAACTACTGGAATCCGTTTGGCGTCGACTTTGGCCCGGGCGGAAACGCCTTTGCGTCCCGCACGGTCCCGTTGGGCAACCGGATGACCGACAACGCGGACGAGGTTGCCCAGTTCCGCACCGGACTCAAGGGATCTCTTTCACTGGGGTTGCAGGACTGGCAGTGGGACGTGGGCCTCGATTACGGGCATCTGCACGAAAGCTCACTGGACAGCGGCAGCGCGGCCGAGGGTCGGCTCTACATGGGCCCGTCGTTCCTCGATCCGGCAACCGGGACGGTAACCTGCGGGAAGCCTGGCGCGCCCATCGCAAATTGTGATGCGTCCTTCAACCCGTTCAACATGCAGCTGCCGGCTTCAGTGGCGGCACTGCAGGCGGCGAACGTGCACATTCCCTTCAGCAGCCGGACGCGCCAGAAAATATTGTATGCGCAGGCGAATGGTGGCCTTTTCGATTTGCCGGCCGGTACGGTCCAGCTTGCGGTGGGATTGAACTACCTGAAACTCAACTACCGTGACCAGGAGAGCCCGTTGGTGATCGCTGATCCCGCAACGGGAAAATGCGAAATCGGTCGCGGATGCACCAGCTCGCTTTCCGGCGGATACAACGTCAAGGCTGCGTATTATGAATTGTTTGTCCCGATCCTGAACGACCTTCCTGGCGTCCAAAGCCTGAATGCGACGATCGGCGACAGATATTCGAAATACAACACGTTTGGCAGTACCAACGATTATGAGTTCAAGCTGGAGTGGCGCCCCTTCCAGGATCTGCTCCTGCGCGGGTCCCTGGATGATGTGTTCAGGGCACCGAACATCAGCGAGGAATTTTCGCCGCTGTCCTACACCAGCCCTTTCATCACATCCGATCCGTGCGACAACTACACGGGAAGTCCGGTCAACCCCGCCTGCGTGAACGTCCCCACCGACGGCAGCTTCTTGAACAGCGCGGTGAAGCAAGGGGTCGAAACCAGTATCCACAGGGCCGGCGCGGCCGCCTCGGGCTTTCCGATCAAACCCGAGAGTGGCCGCTCGTTTGACCTGGGTGCGGTCTACAGCCCCTCCTACCTTCCCGGTCTGAGCACCACGGTCGATTTTTGGCATATCAACCTGTCGAACCTGATATCCGGTATTTCGGTTTCCAACCTGTTGAACCTGTGCGCACAGGGTGAGCTGGTGTATTGCCCGTTCATCCAGCGCTTTGCGAGTGGGCCGCAACAAGGCCAGCTCAGCGACAAGACGGTTGAGCCGACCGGGAACCTCGGAGCGGTGAGTACGGGCGGGGTGGACTGGTCCGTTCAATATGGATTCAATACCGATATGCTGGGAAGGTTTGATTTCAGGTTGGATTCCACCTACCTGAAATATTACAACGCCGATACCGCGCCTGGGGTGCCGACATTCCATTATGCCGGGCATTATGCCAATGTGGGTTCGCCGCAGGCCTCGGCTTGTCCTGGCGTTGCGCAATGCCTGTTCCCGAGATGGCGCGCGGGGCTGTTCGGCCATTGGTCCATGGGGGACTGGAGTGCCACCTGGAAGGTCAGGTATATCGGCAAGTTCCGGATGGGATCCCCGGCACCGTCGCAGGATACACAGCCGGCTGGTGGCCATTTGAAAGGTTTCTATATCGATTATGGCTCGACGCTGTACCACGACGTGTCGCTGACCTACGACCTGAAGCCCCTGCGCTCGCAGATAAGCGTTGGCGTGAACAACCTGTTCGACAAGCAGCCACCACTGCTGTACGAGAACAACACCAACAATGCAAACACGGACGCCATGAATTTCGACCTGATTGGGCGCTATTACTGGGCGCGCTGGACCGTGGCCTTCTGATTCGACTGTAGTCGGTCGAGGGCTGGTGGATGGTCGGAGTACGGCCTTGGCAATGATCCGACCCGGCGAAGGGTCGGGTCTGGGTCATGGGGAGACATCGATGATGAAGACAGTCGCGTTGGGGCTTGCATGCGCGTCCCTGGTTGGCAGTGCCGCCATCACCATGGCGAAAGGTGTCCAGCCGGCTGACGGCCAGATGTTTGGCTACGCCACCGCTGCCGCGGCCCAGGAACGGGCGCTGGAGCAGCGCTTCGACACGCATGTCGACCCGAAGGAGCTCGGCGGCTGGCTGCAGCAGCTGACCTCGGGGCCCAACCAGTACGGCTCTCCGCATGACAAGGCGAATGCCGAGTACATCCTGGCGAAGTTTCGGGAATGGGGCTGGGACGCCCATATCGAGAAGTTCAGCGTCCTGATCCCGACGCCGAAGAAGCTGTCGCTGGAGATGGTGGCGCCGACGACCTACACCGCGAAACTGCATGAGCCGCCGGTGCCGGGCGACCCGACATCGACGCTGGGCGGGGTCTTGCCGCCGTATACCGTCTATGGCGCGGATGGCGACGTCACTGCCGAGCTGGTGTACGTCAACTACGGCATGCCGGAGGACTATGAAGAGCTGGCCCGCCTGGGCGTCAGTGTCAAAGGCAAGATCGCCATTGCACGCTACGGCCATGGGTGGCGCGGGCTGAAGCCGCTGCTGGCGGAGCAACATGGCGCGGTCGGCTCCATCATCTATTCGGATCCGCGTGACGACGGCTACTACCGCGGCGATACGTATCCCAAGGGAGGCTGGCGTCCGGACCAGGGCGTGCAACGTGGTTCCGTGCAGAACCAGGCGTATCAAGGTGATCCCCTCACGCCGGGATGGGGCTCCACGCCGGGCGCACGGCGGCTGCCACTGAAGGATGCGAAGGGCATTCTGGGGATACCCGTGTTGCCTATTTCCTACGCCGATGCCACGCCGATGCTGCAGGCCCTCGGTGGCCCGATGGCGCCGGAAGGCTGGCGCGGCGCGCTGCCGTTTGCCTACCACGTGGGTGGTGGTCCGACCAAGGTGCATCTCGTCGTGGAGCAGAACTGGGACCAGCAGCCGGTGTATGACGTCATTGCCAAGCTCAAGGGCTCGACCTGGCCCGACCAGTGGGTGATGCGCGGTGTCCACCACGATGGCTGGGTCTTCGGTGCCTACGATCCCCTGGCCGGCACGGTGGCGATGCTGGGCGAGGCCAAGGCGATGGGCGCCTTGTACAGGCAGGGCTGGCGCCCGAAGCGCACCCTGGTCTACGCCAGCTGGGATGCGGAGGAACCCGGCACCCTGGGCTCGATCGAATGGGCCGAGACGCACGCCAAGGAGCTCAAGCAGAAGGCGGTGCTGTACGTCAATTGCGACACGTTGGCGCGCGGGTTCCTGCGCGGCGAGGGGGCGAGTCCCTCGGTCGTCCACCTGATAACGCAAGCCGCGGCCGACGTGACCGACCCGGAGACGGGGGTCAGCGTCCTCGAGCGCGCCCGTGCACACATGCTGGTGGCTGGCCTCGCCAAGGGTGCCAGCCCCGAGGCCCGGGAGAACGCGGAGCGGGTCCGCAAGGGTGGTGACCTGCCGGTCGGGGCCTTGGGTTCGGGATCCGACTACGGGGTATTTGTGGACCACCTGGGCATCACCGCAATGGACGTCCGTTTCGGCGGCGAGGACGCAGACGGCGGCATCTACCACTCGCGGTACGACTCGTTCGCGCACTACGTCCGCTTCGGCGACCCGGGTTTCAAGTATGTGGCGGCCGAGGCCAAGGTGGTGGGGCGCATCATCATGCGCACCGCCGACGCCAAGGTGCTGCCGTATCGCCTGGGTGATTTCAGTACCACCCTGGACCGTTACCTGGGTCAACTGCACAAGCTGGTCGGCGACACCGTCAGGACCACCCGGCAACAACATGACCTGCTCGACATGGGCGCCTACAGGCTGGCGGCGGACCCGACCGCCAACGTCGTGCCGCCCGAACGTCTGTCGGACGTCGCCAAGATCGATCTGGCGCCCCTGGACGAGGCGGCCAAGCGGTTGGGACAGAGCGTCCAGGCCTATGACGCCGCCTACGCGAAGCGTGCGGCCGGCGACTTCGCCATGCCCGCGGCGCAGCTGACCAAGGTCAACGAGCTGCTCGGCAGCATGGCGCAGACCCTGACCGATGCGCGCGGCTTGCCGGGTCGCGAATGGTACAAGAACCTGCTCTACGCTCCAGGCGCCCTGACCGGCTACAGCGTGAAGACCGTCCCGGGAGTCCGCGAGGCAATCGAGGCACGCCAATGGGCGGTGGCGAATCAATATGCGGGGATCACCGCCGGTGTTGTAGACAACTATCGGACACAGCTCGACCAGCTGACCAGGCTGCTGGGCCAGGCACACTAGGCTTGACCGTTCGGATTCTGCAGACACACTGCTCACCATTGGACAGGGATACGGAGGAGAACCCCATGCCAGCGCAACACGTCACGGTTTCCAGGGCTGTCAGCACATTCGCGTACGTGGGACGTCCGCTTGCGGCCGCCATCCTCGTGTGCCTGTTGGGTGCGTGTGGCCAGGACGGCACGGCCCCGGGCCAGACGGGGTTGAACCAGGCGGTCGCACCAGGCGGTGCGGCCCGGGTGGAAGGCACGTCCGCAGCCGCGGCCACACCGTGCGTCGAGGCGACCACTGCCTGTGAGCGCTGGATCACCTACGGCAAGGGTCCGGCGCGGTCCATGGTCTATTCGACCTACGCGCTGGACACCCCGAACCCGAAGGTGACCCGTGCGCTGATCATGGTCCATGGGGCGCTGCGCAACGCAGACCACTATTTCCGCACGGCAACCACGGCGGCCTTCCTCGGCCGTGCGCTGGACGACACCGTGGTCATTGCACCCCACCTGATCGATCGCAGCGATCCACGCCAGGAGAACGAGGTGGTCTGGCCGGAGTACAAGGACAACCCCGTCAATTGGCGCGATGGCGGCGTGTCCGTGACCGATCCCGGGCTCACGTCGTTCGATTTTGTCGACGAGATCGTGCGCAAGCTTGCCGACAGGAAGAACTTTCCCAACCTCACGCACATCGTCGTGGCCGGGCACTCGGCCGGCGGTCAGTTCACGAATCGCTATGAGATGGCCAACAAGCTGGACGGGACCCTCGATGGCATCACCATGAGCTATGCGGTGGCCAACCCCTCGAGCTATGCATGGCCATCGTCGGACCGGCCCCTGCCGGTGGGCGACGCCGATCCGAAGGACGCCTACAAGGAGGCGATGAAGGGTGAGGAGGTCAGTACGGATTTCAAGTACGGTCCGTTCGACGCCGCCAAGGTTCCGACCTACAACAAGTGGCCCAAGGGCATGGAAGACCTTGGAGGCTACGTGAAGGACATGGGTGCGGATCAATTGCGCAAGCAGTTGGCGGAGCGCAAGACGACCTACCTGCTCGGCCAGGTGGATGTGCTGCCCCTGGGTGGCTTCGACAGTTCGCCAGGCGCCATGGCCCAGGGACCGACCCGCCGCGCGCGGGGCGAGGCGTATGCGAAATATATCGAGGACAAGCTGGGCGCGAAGCCCCAGGTGATCATCGTTTCCGAGTGTGGGCACAACGACCGCTGCATCTATACGACAGGAAACGTGCTTCCAGTCATCTTCCCGAAGTAAGCTGGTGCATGCATCGCATGGCGGGGTCGCCCGAGTTTGGGGATGCGGCACCGGGGTGGCCTCGCGGTACGTCGTGCACACTCCATGGATTTGACAGGGGTAGTTTCTTATGACCAGGTTGACTGCGCTCCTCGTTTTCGCCGCGGCGCTGCTGTTGCCGCTGACTGCACCGGCGGCCGCCCAGGGCATGCCGGATTTCCCGGGGGCGCATGCGGACCTGCACTACCGCATGGTCGGTCCGGCCCGCGGCGGTCGGGTCACGACGGTCACCGGCGTGCCGTCCCAGCCGCGGACGTTCTACATGGGCGTGGCCAGCGGCGGCCTGTGGAAGACGACCGATGCGGGGGCAAGCTGGGTGCCGATCTCGGACGGGCAGATACCCGTTGGATCGATGGGCTCGGTCGACGTGTCGTTGTCCAACCCGGACATCGTCTACGTGGGTACCGGCTCCGAGGGCATCCGCAGCAACGTGTCCACTGGCCGCGGTGTCTACAAGTCCACGGATGCGGGGGCCACGTGGCAGTTCGTCGGCTTGCGCGACGCCGGCCAGATCGGCGCGGTGCGCATCGATCCGACCAATCCCGACATCGTCTATGTGGCAGCCGTCGGCAACGCCTTCACGGACAATGCCGAACGTGGCGTATTCCGCACGCGGGATGGCGGCAAGACGTGGACGAAAGTCCTGTTCGTGTCCGACAGCGTGGGTTCCTCCGACCTCGAGCTGCAACCAGGCAACCCGAACGTCATCTACGCCGGCATGTGGCACGGCCAGCGCAAGCCGTGGACCATCATCAGCGGCTCGAAGGATGGCGGGTTGTACAAGAGCACGGATGGCGGCGATCACTGGACCAAGTTGGCTGGCGGCTTGCCGTCGGGCCTGTTCGGCAAGAGCAATATTGCCGTCACCGCCGCAAATCCAAACCGGGTGTATGCGCTGATCGAGGCCAAGCCCGGTGGCGGCCTGTACCGCTCCGATGACGCGGGTGCACACTGGACGCTTGCCACGGACAAGCCACAGCTGATCACCCGGCCATTCTATTACACCACCCTGGCGGCCGATCCGACCAATGCGGATGTGGTGTATGCCGGCGCCGAGGGCTTCTTCAAATCGGTGGATGCGGGCAAGACGTTCGCCAACATGCCGACCCCGCATGGCGACAACCACGACATGTGGATCAATCCGCACGACGGCAAGGTGATGATCCAGGCCAACGATGGCGGCGCGAACGTCTCGTTCGACGGTGGCCGCACCTGGTCCACGCAGTACAACCAGCCCACCGCGGAGATCTACGGCGTGGTGACGGACAACCAGTTCCCCTATCGCCTGTACGGCGCGCAGCAGGACAGCACGACGCTGATCGTGCCCAGCCTGCCGCTCAACACCGGGCAGGTCGAGGAATGGCGCACCGGCCCGGGGTGCGAGACGGGGCCGATCATGCCGAACCCGAAGAACCCGGACGTGGTCTACGGCGCCTGCAAGGGGCAATGGAGCTGGATGTCGCTCCGCTCCGGGCAGGAACGCAACTACTGGATCGGCGCGCAGTCGCTCTACGGGTCGCCACCGGACAAGCTCATCGACC
>Ga0209941_1000108_pt1 | contig 171023 bp, 145 predicted proteins | sample ThiBiot_300_plan_FD_183945 | JGI IMG/M metagenome (GOLD analysis project Ga0209941, IMG submission 183945) | Wastewater bioreactor microbial communities from Cape Town, South Africa - Thiocy_solids_1 (SPAdes) | ecosystem: Engineered > Bioremediation > Thiocyanate > Unclassified | place: South... | reverse complement strand
CGTGAACCGCCCGCATCGCATGACCGACAACGCGCACATGGAGTCGTGGCACAAATCCATGAAATCGGACATGTATCACCGTCGCCACTTCACCACTGACAGCTCGCTGCGAAAGGCGCTGCGCAGTGACATCGATTTCTACAACAACAAGCGCTTACACTCCGCCCTGGGTTATCGTTCTCCCGTCGAGTTCGAGGCCCAAGGCGGCTAACCCACCGGTGTCCACTTTTGCGTAGGAACACTCCGGCTTCGCCGCCGCTTAATTCCAGCGTTAGGCCCCTATGGAAAATTCGCTGTACTACACGTTTAGCACCATTGCTCAATCGCTCGCGGCCATCATGGGCTTGCTCGGCGCATTCGCGCTTTTCCGGCTCCAATCGATCGAATCTGACCTGCGAGCAAGGGGCGCCGCAATGGCGAGATCTTTTCTGGGCCACGACGGCATGAGCAAGGCTCTTGCCAATGAGAACTTCGAAGCGTTCTTAGCGGAATTCGATGCCCACATCGCTAGCATCGTCGTAGGCTTCGCCGCCTACGAACAAGCCAACATCGACCGTTTCCGGGTTCTTATACCCGTCCGCTCCGGCATAACGTCGTCGCTCAAATGGTCGTTTTTCGCTGCAGCACTAACAATGAGCACATCGGTGCTCGTTCTAACCATCGTCCACAGGCTCCATGACGTGCAGTGGCTGCTCTGGCTGGGGTTCGCAGCATTCCTACTCTGCTTGTGGCTGCAAGGCATACTCGTTGCCAGGCTCCTGCGCTAGGGGCCTAACAATTCCTTAGGAGACTTCCCGTCAACCCCGGGTGCATGATGCTTTTGCCCTGAGCTTTCGGGCGGCTGCTGGCGATCATGTTGTGCTTTGTGTCGCGTGCTGCTTGTCAGTTCGATGCGGCGTCAAACGTTGCCAGACTGCATTTCCTTAGACGGTCTTGTTGAGCCGATGGTGCCGGCTCGGACCTCGGTATAAACCGCACCCAAAGACTTCATTCATTCATCAGACTGTCCGGGAGCGGTATCAGTTTCGTCCGAAATGCCGGTCAGGTCCGCATCGGGTTTTTTCCCATGGGGCGAGTGCGCCCGATCGTGTAGTCTTTCGGCCGTTGCTTGTCCTGGCGAGCCTGCTACGACGCGGTTTGCCATTCCGGTTTCGGCATCCAGGGAAGGGGGTTTCATGAGCGATCCATACAATACCTACGTTGACCACGTGCAGCCGGCGCGTCCGGTGGCGGCGGTGGCTGCTCCGGCGGCGAAGCCGGTGGACCTTGTCTCACGGCTGGACGTGTCTGATGCGTGGAAGCGCAAGTTCAGGCTGATCGAGAAGGCAGGTGGGCCAGACTTGTCCGATGCGCGTAAATTGCAGTCCGGTGAGCGGCGGGCCATCGGTTTCAATTTCCTCGCGTTCTTCTTCGGGCCGTTGTATTTCCTGGCCAAGGGCTTGTGGCGGCCGGCACTGATGTATTCCATCCTGGCGATTGCACTGGGCGTGCTGCTGGAGATACTCAGCAAGGGCAGGCTCTCGCACGGAGTCGGCTATGGTTTTGCGGCCGTCTATGCCATGCGCGCCGATCTTCTTTACTACCGCAAGGTGGTGCTGGGCGAGATGAGCTGGTTCTGAGCACTCAAGGGACAGGGCCGGTCGCATGAGTCGCCGGATCGGGACAGGTTCGGCACTGCCGGGAGTTGCTCATGCATGAGCGACCCGCGGATTTCCAGCACCCGCTGCTGGCGCTGGCGCTGCTCGTGGGCAATATCCCCGTGTACATCTTCCTGGGCCGCCTCTTCTTCGGAAGCTGGCAGGACCTTGTCGACTGCGTGCGCGGTGTCGTCATCGTCAATCGCAGCCTTCGCCTGTGGTATCGGCCAGCGCAGCGGCCGCCGCCGGATCGGGACGTGGATGGCTTGTACGCGGCGTTGAGGCTAGTGCTGTTCGTGCTGTTGTCGCTGGCCTGCGTCGGCGCGGAGTATCACGTTCTGGCATGGCTGCTGTACCGTTGACGGCCGTCGTCCAAGGCTCGGGGCGACGCCGTGCCTCCGCTCGAGCCGGCGACGATGCAGGGCGTTGGCAGGATGGATGGGCTGGCCTCGCCAGGTGACGATGATGGCCGTGCAGGCGATGCGCGGCAGGGGAGATTCCGATGCTGCAGATGCGACCGAATTGCGAGTGCTGCGACCGCGACCTGCCGGCCCAGGCCGATGGCGCGATGATCTGTTCGTTCGAGTGCACGTTCTGCGCGCACTGCGTGGAGCAGGTATTGCACGGCACCTGCCCGAACTGCGGCGGCGGCTTCAGCCCGCGGCCAACGCGGGCGGCGGCGCTGCTGGCGAAGTACCCGCCATCGACGGAGCGGGTGACCAGGCCGGATGGCTGCGCCAGCGCCGGCTGATCGGGACAGGCACCACTACAGCAGCCGCAGCAGCTCCTTCATCAACGGCAACCGCCGCACGCGTACCGCGCTGGCGCGGAACACCGCATTGGCGAGCGCGGGGGCGACCGTGGGCATGGCCAGGAAACTGGCGCCGGCGGGGTCACGCTCGTCGTCGACGGTGATCACTTCCACCTCGTTGGGCAGCTGCGCCATGCTGGCCAGCGGGTAATCCCTGAGGTCGTGCTGCTGCACCTGGCCGCCCTTGATGGTGATGGCGGCATTCATGGCGATGGACAGCGCATCCAGCGTGGCGCCGGCGACCTGGCCCTGCAGGCCGGTGGGGTTGATCACGCGGCCCACGTCGACGGCGCAGACCACGCGCTGGATGGTGAGCTTGTCGCCCTGCATCGCCGCCTCGATCGCGTGCGCGACGTAGGCGCCGTCGACGTGCCAGCAGGCGATGCCCAGGCCGTTGACGGTGCGCAGCCAGTTCTTCCACTCGATGCGGTCGGCGACCAGGCGCAGCACGTTGGCCAGGCGGCCGACGTCCAGCGTGCGGCCGTTGTCCAGCGGCAGCTGGCGCGCTTCGCCGAGGATGCGCAGGCGCGTCTTCAGCGGGTCCTCGCGCATCTGGTGGGCGATTTCGTCGATGAAGCTTTCCACCGCGAACGCATTGCTCAGGTGCGGCATGCCGCGCATCGGGCCGCGGGGGGTGGCCGATTCCAGCGCGTACCAGTCGCTGCGATAGTTCGGCACCAGCGGGGCGGGGAACTGGTCGGCCTGCAATTCGGACGTCCACAGGTGATCCTGCGGCACGGCGCGTCCGGTCAGTGCGGAGGCGCTGGCCATGCGCTGGTTCCACGCCAGCAACTGGCGCTTGCGATCGATGATGGCGCCCAGTTGGTGCACGCTGCCGCTGCGGTAGTAGTCGTTGCGCAGGTCCTGTTCGCGCGACCACAGCAGGCGCACCGGCTTGTTGATCGCCTTGGCCAGCATCACCGCCTCGGCCACGTAGTCGTGATCGAGCCGGCGGCCATAGCCGCCGCCCACGCGCGGCACGCGGATGTCGATCTTGTCCGCGGCCAGGCCGGTCAGGCGCTGCACCACGGCCGAGGCTTCCTGCGGCGCCTGGGTGGGCACCACCAGGCTGGCGCGATCCTTGTCCAGCCGCACCAGGCAGTTCGTCGTCTCGGCGGTGGCGTGCGCCAGCCACGGCTGGAAGTAGGTCGCCTCCAGTCGGCGCGCGGCCTTCTTGCCGGCGGCGTCGACGTCACCGATGTTGCGCACGCGGGTGGTGGGCGCGCTCTTGCCGCCGACCAGGGCGAGTGCCTGCTGTTCCAGCGCATTGCTGCTGGCGTCGCCGCTGGCACCGGGCTTCCATTCGAGCTTGAGCCGGGCCTGGCCTTGCAGCGCGGCCCAGGTGTTTTCGGCGAGCACGGCCACGGCCGGGGCGATCACGGTGCTGCCCGCCGGTTGTCCGGGCTCGGGGCGCAGCTGCACCACTTTCAGCACGCCGTCGACGGCCAGCGCGTCGGTGGTGTCGATCCGTGCCAGCTTGCCGTCGGGCCAGGGGCAATGCGAGAGCACGGCGACCACGGCGTCGCCGTAGAAGTGGTCGATTGCGTAGCGGGTCTGGCCGGTGACGATGGCGCGCGCGTCGACGTCGCCGACGCCGTGGCCGATCAGCCGGTAATCGGCGGGGTTCTTCAGCGGTGGCAAGGCGGTGGGCAGGGCGATCTTGCTGGCGTCGGCAGCCAGGCTGCCGTAGCTGAAGCGGCGACCGTCGGGCGCGATGACCATGCCGTTCTCGCTGCGCAGGCGGCTGGCGGCCAGGCCCAGCCGGCGCGCGGCGGCCTGCAGCAGCAGCCAGCGCGCCACCGCACCGGCCTGGCGCAGGTCGCGCCAGGCGGCGGGGATCGAGGTGCCGGTGCCGCCGACCTGGTGGCCGTAGCTCCACACCGGCTTGCCGTTCCGGCTGTCGACGCCGAGGCCGAGCGCGACCACCCGCACGTTGTTCCAGTCGACGCCGAGTTCGTCGGCGATGATGCGCGGCAGCGAGGTGGCCACGCCGGTGCCGGTGTCCGGATCGCGCGCGCCGATCAGCACGCTGCCGTCCTCGTCGATGCGCACGTACGGTCCGAGCCCGTGGACGTTGTCGCCCAGCAGTGCCGGCGGCAGCGGCGCGTCGGCCGCCTCGGCGAAGCGGATGCCGACCAGCAGCGAGCCCGCGGTACCGGCGAGCACCTGCAGGAAGCGGCGGCGCGAAAGTCGGATGCCCTGGCTCATCGCTGGCCCGCCTTGCCGGCGGCGGCGCGCTTGATCGCGCGGCGCACGCGGGTCTGGCAGCCGCAGCGGCACAGGTTGGGCAACTGGTCGATGTCGTCGTCGCCCGGGTGCGGCTTGCGGCGCAGCAGGTCGACGCCGGCGATCAGCCAGCCCGGCGTGCAGTAGCCGCAGCCGATCGCGTCCTCGTCGATGAAGGCCTGTTGCAGCGGATGCAGGCTGCCATCGTTGGCGGCCAGCCCTTCCACGGTGACCACCGCCTTGCCGGCCAGCCTGGCCAGCGGCTGGGCGATCGCGGAGACGGCCTTGCCGTCCAGCAGCACCAGGTCGGCGCCACTGCCGCCGTGCTCGCCGGCGTACTTGGTGCCGGTCAGCCGCAACACGTCGCGCAGGTACCACAGCAGCGGCATCTGCGGATCACCGGTATGCCGGTAGTGCTCGCCATTGATCAGCAGGTCGATGCCGTCGCGAATCTTTTCCGGAACGATGCCGCTTTCCGGAGGGGGCGGCAGGACCTGGGCTTGCACGGGCGCCATCCATTATCTCCTTGAGGTCGATTCGCACATTGTGGCATTGCCGCCGTCCGCTTAGGGCGTTGGATGGCTGAACAGGCGCCGCCAGACGAAGTAGACCGGCACGCCCGCCAGCATGACCAGCAGCACGATGGCCGAGCTGCGCGGGTTGTCGAGCAGGGTGGCGACGACCACCGCCACCACCGCGGCGACGAACAGCAGCGGCAGCCACGGGTAGCCCGGCACGCGGAAGCCGTCTGCCGCGTCGTCATGGCGGCGATACCAGAACAGGGTGGCCACGCCCAGCGCGCAGGCCAGCCAGTCGCCGAAGGTGGCGTAGTCGAGCAGCTGGCCGTAGCTGAAAGCCAGCGCCAGCAAGATCGCCCAGCCCGACAGCAGCAGCAACGCGGTGTTCGGCGTGCGCCAGCGTGGATGCAGGCGGGCCACGGCGCGGAAGAACAGGCCGTCCTCGCCCATCACCTGCAGCACGCGCGCGCCGGCGACCAGGGTGATGTTGCAGAAGCCGAGGGTGGAGATGGCCACGCCCAGCGCGATCAGCCTGGCGCCGATCGGCCCGGCCACCTGCCGCATCACGTCGGCGGCGGGCGCGTTGCTGGCGGCCAGGCCGGCGTGGCCGAGCACGGCCAGGTAGGCCACGTTGACCAGCACGTAGGCGACGATGACCAGGCCCATGCCCAGCGCCAGCGCACGCGGCAAGGTGCGCTGCGGCTCGCGCACTTCGCCGGCGAGGTTGTTGAGATAGGTGAAGCCCGAGTACGCGAACAGCACCGGCAGCGCCGCGCCGATGAAGCCCACGCCGTGGCGCGCAGGGTCCACGGCCAGCACCTGCTGGTGGCCGGCGCCGGCGAAGAACAGCCCGCAAGCCACCAGCACCGCCACCGCCAGCAGCTTGAGCAGGGCGAACAGGTTCTGGATCTGCGCACCAAGGCGGATGCCGAACAGGTTGATGCCGGTGACGAAGACCAGGGCGCCGATCGTCAACGGCAGCGACCAGGCCGCCGACAGGCCGAACAGCGGGGCGGCATAGCTGGCGAAGATCGTCGCCACCGCGGCGGACGAGCCGGAGTAGATCACCAGCAGCATGGTCCAGCCGAACAGGAAACCGGCCAGCGGCCCGAACGCCTCGCGCAGGTAGACATAGGTGCCGCCGGCATGCGGCCGGCGGGCGCCCAGCTCGGCGTAGCACAGCGCGCCCAGCAGGGTGAGCAAGCCCGCGGCCACCCACATCAGCAACAGCCACAAGCCGGACTCGGTGCGCTGCGCCACCACGCCGGGAGTGAGGAAGATGCCGCCGCCGATGACACCGCCGACCACGATCAGGGCGGCGTCCCAGGGGCGCAGGCTGCGTTGATAGCCGGGATCGGTACGAGGCATGGAGTGAGTCGGTGTGGGAGGAAGCACGCATGGTCGCTGTACTGCCGTGGCGCAGGCAAGCTCCGCCCCCGATGTTGGTCACGGTCGTTACGTTGCTCCGATGGGTCGTTTGGCACGACGTCCACTCACGGGTACGTGCTCCATGTGATGGATGGGCGCCTTGAAGGGGTGTGCGTGGCGCTGCCGATTTTTCGCAGAATCCTGCAGGGATTGGCCGCGGCTTGCCCTTCGCGCAGAATGGGCCGCCGCGCGCCTCGGGCGCCGGGCAAATCAAGCAAAAATCAAACAGGGATTTCATGAACAAGCGTATTCAGATGTCCGCCATCGCGATCGCTATGGTGGCAGCCTCGGGCAGCGCCTTCGCTGCCGACCAGGGCGCATTCTTCATCAACGGCAATCTTGGCCAGTCGCATTTCCACAGCCGCTATTACACCGATCACACCGGTACCAGTTCGGCGGAGCGCGTGGGCTATGCCTGGAATCTGGGCAGCGGTGCCGGTGGCCTGGGTGTCGAGGCGGGCTATGTCAATCTCGGCCGCGCCGGCGTGTCGGCCTACGATGGCGCCTACAGTGCCAGCGCCAAGCTGTCCGGCCCGGTGGTTGGGGCGAACTACAAGTACACGTTCAACAACAAGATGTTCGTGTCCGTGCGTGCAGGCTGGTTCCGTTCGAAGTTCGATGCGAAAGTCAGCGGAATCGGTTCGCAGAGTTTCAGCGGCAATGGCGCCTACAGTGGCGTCGGCGTCGGTTACGACGTCACGCCGCACTTCAGTTTGGGCGTGAACTTCGACGAGTACCACGGCCGTGCCACGATGTATGGCACCAAGGCCAAGCAAGCCGTCAGCTCGCTGTCGGGATTTGCCGAATATCGTTTCTAAGTCTCGCGCTACCGGTGCAGGAGAACGGCCGCCCCGGGCGGCCGTTTTCTTCATGCGTGACCGGCCGGCTCATCAAGCCTCAGTTCACCGCGTACGCCGATCACGCAGGCGCCACCGATGGTGACCGCGCCGCTGGCCGCGTCGCGGGCCACCTCGACGATGCCGTCGCGACCCACTTCGCGGCCCTGGCTGGCGCGATAGTCCAGGCCGTAGCCGTCGCGATCGCCGCGCGCGGCCAGCCAGGCCATGATCGCCGCGTTGGCGCTGCCGGTGACCGGGTCTTCCGGAATGCCGTCGGCCGGGCAGAACGCGCGCACGGCCATCGCCGCATCGCCGGAACGCTCGCGGCCGAACACGCCGACGCCGACGGCGTGCTGCCGCGTGCAGATTTCCGCCAGGGCGCCCATGTCCGGCTTCAGTGCCCGGACGGTTGCCGCCTCGCCCAGTTGGCACAGCAGCCAGTGCGGACCGTTGTCGACGAGCACCACCTCCTCCCCGGCAAGTTCCACCTGCAGCGCGGACGCCAGTTGCGCGCGCCGTGCATCGTCCACCGCGTGCATCCGCGCCGGCGGCGCCTGCACGTGGATGATTCGCGTCGGCCCCTGGCCGATCACCTGTACCGGCAGCAGGCCGGCGGCGCACTCCTGGATCAGCGCCGTCTTGCCGGCGTCGACCAGACCGGCCTCGATCGCCGCATACGCGCTGCCCACGCTGGGGTGGCCGGCAAACGGCAGCTCCTGCCGCGGGGTGAAGATGCGCACGCGGTAATCCGCCTGCGGCGTGCTCGGCGGCAGCAGGAAGGTGGTTTCCGAGAGATTGGTCCAGCGCGCGATGCGCTGCATGGCCTGGCCATCCAGCCCTTCCGCCCCGATCACCACGGCCAGCGGGTTGCCGTCGAACAGGCGGCTGGCGAAGACGTCCAGCTGCAGGAAGCGGAAGGTGTCGGGCATGGTCGGTGGCGACGGGTGACGGGGAGGGGTTCGATGATAGCGGCAAGCCGGGATGTCACCCTTCCGCTGCGGCGGACTGCGGGCGTCGCAGCGATTTGCGGCATAATAAGAGGGTTGTGCGCCCCGGACAGCAGTCTGCGGCGCCTCGCCCCCTCGACATCAAAGCTGCCGCCATGACCTCCATCAAGCAAGAAGACCTGATCCAGTCCGTCGCCGACGCGTTGCAGTACATCAGCTACTACCACCCGGTCGACTACATCAAGAGCCTCGCCGCCGCCTACGAGCGCGAGGAATCGCCCGCCGCGAAGGATGCGATGGCGCAGATCCTGATCAACTCGCGGATGGCTGCCGAAGGCCATCGCCCGCTGTGCCAGGACACCGGCATCGTCACCGTGTTCCTGAAAGTCGGCATGAACGTGCGCTGGGACGACGCCAGCATGTCGCTGGAGGACATGGCCAACGAAGGCGTGCGCCGTGCGTACATGGACCCGGACAACAAGCTGCGCGCCAGCGTGCTGGCCGATCCGGCCGGCAAGCGCATCAACACCAAGGACAACACGCCGTCGGTGGTGAACATGTCGATCGTGCCGGGCGACACCGTCGAGGTGATCGTGGCGGCCAAGGGCGGCGGCTCGGAGGCGAAGTCGAAGTTCGCGATGCTCAACCCCTCCGACTCGATCGTCGACTGGGTGCTGAAGACCGTGCCCACGATGGGCGCCGGCTGGTGCCCGCCGGGCATGCTCGGCATCGGCATCGGCGGCACCGCCGAGAAGGCGATGCTGATGGCGAAGGAATCGCTGATGGAGTCGATCGACATCCAGGAACTGATCGCCCGCGGCCCGGCCAACCGGTGCGAGGAACTGCGCATCGAGCTGTACGAGAAGGTCAATGCGCTGGGCATCGGCGCCCAGGGCCTGGGCGGCCTGACCACCGTGCTCGACGTCAAGGTGAAGGATTTCCCCACCCACGCGGCAAACCTGCCGGTGGCGATGATTCCGAACTGCGCCGCGACCCGCCACGCGCACTTCGTGCTGGACGGCAGCGGCCCGGTGATGCTCGATCCGCCGTCGCTGGAGGACTGGCCCAAGCTCACCTATGACACCTCGAAGGGCCGCCGGGTGAACCTCGACACCGTCACCCGCGAGGAAGTGGCCGGCTGGAAGCCGGGCGAAACCCTGCTGCTCAACGGCAAGCTGCTCACCGGCCGCGATGCCGCGCACAAGCGCATGGTCGAGATGTTGAACAAGGGCGAGCCGCTGCCGGTCGATTTCAAGGGCCGCTTCATCTACTACGTGGGCCCGGTCGATCCCGTGCGCGAAGAAGTGGTCGGCCCCGCCGGCCCCACCACCGCCACGCGGATGGACAAGTTCACCGAACAGGTGCTGGCGCAGACGGGTTTGCTCGGCATGGTCGGCAAGGCCGAGCGCGGCCCGGCCGCGATCGAGGCGATCAAGAAGCACCAGTCGGTGTATCTGATGGCCGTCGGCGGCGCCGCGTACCTGGTGTCCAGGGCGATCAAGGCTTCGCGCGTGGTCGGCTTCGCCGATCTGGGCATGGAGGCGATCTACGAATTCACCGTCGAGGACATGCCGGTGACCGTGGCCGTCGATTCCGGCGGCACCTCGGTGCACCAGACCGGCCCGCGCGAGTGGCAGGCAAGGATCGGAAAGATCCCCGTCTTTGTTCAATAAGCAAGTGCGCGAAGCGCACACCATCGCCTCCTCCCCTCCCAGGGGAGGATTGAGGTGGGGTAGCTCAGGGTCATCGAAAAGCTCAAAAGCACCCCACCCCAGCCCTCCCCTGCAAAGCAGGGGAGGGAGAAAGGCACGAGGCGTGCACATACCGCCTCCTCCCCTCCCAGGGGAGGATTGAGGTGGGGTAGCTCAGGGTCACCGAAAAGCTCAAAAGCACCCCACCCCAGCCCTGCCCTGCAAAGCAGGGGAGGGAGCAAGGCACGAAGCGTGCACGTACCGCCTCCTCCCCTCCCAGGGGAGGATTGAGGTGGGGTAGCTCAGGATCACCGAAAAGCTCAAAAGCTCCCCACCCCAGCCCTCCCCTGCGAGCAGGGGAGGGAGCAAGTGCGCCACGTTTCCGGCAACAGCCCCCAAAAAGCCCCGACCTCGCCCCATAAAAGCTTTCCGGACCATCCAGTCTTCATCCGGCCACCCCATCCGGGCCGCCTGCCTCGCACACGCCAACCCCGACAAGTCATCATCATTCAGACGTCCAAACGTCCAAATGACCGCATCGAAAAACCATTTGCAATTCCGATGCGGCAGCGCAACACTGGCCGGATGTCCCACCGCCCATAGCGAACACCCGTGACCTCGCCAACTTCCGCGCCCCTGCCTGCCCACGCCCCCTGGATCGTGATGAAGTTCGGCGGCACCAGCGTGGCGAGCTTGCCGCGCTGGCAGAACATCCGCGAGCTGGTGGCCAGTCGGCGCGCCGAGGGCGCTCGGGTACTGGTGGTGGTTTCCGCGCTGTCCGGCATCACCGATGCGCTGAAGCAGTTGTGCCGGCACGCCGATCGCGCCGAGCGCAACGAGGCGGCGAAGGCCATCGTGCAGCGTCATTACGAACTGCTCGAACACATGCAGCTGGCCCTGCCGGCGACACTCAACGAGCGCCTGGGTGACCTGGTCCGGCTGGCCGATGACAGCGGCGGCTTGGGCGAACTGGCCTGGCAGGCCCAGGTGCAGGCGCACGGCGAGCTGATGTCCAGTGCATTGGGTGCCGCTTTCCTCAGTCACAGCGGCGTGTCCACCCAATGGCTGGATGCGCGCGAATGCCTGTCGGCCGTGGCGCTGCCGAACCAGAACGAGCGCACCCGGCTGCTGTCGGCCATGGTCGAGGCGAAACCCGATCCCGCGCTGAACGCGCGGCTGGCCGCGCTGGGCGAGGTGTTCATCACCCAGGGCTTCATCGCCCGCGAAAGCCAAGGGCGCACGGTGCTGCTCGGTCGCGGCGGCTCGGATACGTCGGCCGCCTATTTCGGCGCGTTGCTGAAGGCGCAGCGGGTGGAGATCTGGACCGACGTGGCCGGCATGTTCACTGCCAACCCGCGCCAGGTGCCCGGGGCCCGCCTGCTGCAGCGGCTGGATTACGAGGAAGCCCAGGAAATCGCCTCGACCGGCGCCAAGGTGCTGCATCCGCGCTGCCTGTCGCCACTGCGCGAGCCGCGCGTGCCGCTGCTGATCAAGGACACCAACCGGCCCGAGCTCGAGGGCACCGTGATCGGTCCCGAGGTGCGCGCGCACGCGCCCAGCGTCAAGGCGATCAGCGCGCGCAAGGGCATCACCCTGGTGTCGATGGAATCGGTCGGGATGTGGCAACAGGTCGGTTTCCTTGCCGACGTGTTCGCCCACTTCAAGCAGCACGGGCTGTCGGTGGACCTGATCGGTTCGGCCGAAACCAATGTCACCGTGTCGCTGGACCCTACCGAGAACCTGCTCGATTCCGACGCGATCGCGGCGCTGGCCTCGGACCTGGCCAAGGTGTGCCGGGTCAAGGTGATTGCGCCGTGCGCCGCGATCACCCTGGTCGGCCGCGGCATGCGCTCGCTGCTGCATACCTTGTCCGGCGTGCTGGCCGAGTTCGGCCAGCTGCGCGTGCACATGATTTCGCAGTCGTCGAACAACCTGAATCTCACCTTCGTGGTGGACGAGGAGGTGGTGGATCTGTTGCTGCCGCACCTGCACGACCTGTTGATCGGCGCCGGGGCCTTGCGCACCGACGACAGCGCCTTGTTCGGTCCCAGCTGGCAGGCGCTGTACGGCAGCGGCGAAGTGCCGGACGTGGCCGCCGCGTGGTGGCACGAGGCCGAGCGCGATCGCCTGCTGCAGATCGCCGCCGAAGCCACGCCCCGTTACGTCTACCACCTGCCCACCGTGCGCCACCAGGCGCGCGAGCTGAAGTCGCTGGCCGCGGTCGATCGCCTGCATTACGCGGTGAAGGCGAATACCCATCCGGCCATCCTCGCTGCGCTGGCCGAGGAAGGTTTCGGTTTCGAATGCGTGTCGCCGGGCGAGCTGAAGTTCGTGCTGGCCCACGTGCCCGAATCCGCGCCGCTGCTGTTCACGCCGAACTTCGCGCCGCGCGACGACTACGCCTGGGCGCTGACCACGCGCGCCACGGTGTCGCTCGACGCGCTGTATCCGCTGGAGCACTGGGGCGAACTGTTCCGCGGCCGCGAGATCGTGCTGCGAGTGGATCTGGGCCGCGGCCTGGGCCACCACGAAAAGGTGCGCACCGGTGGCAGCGGCAGCAAGTTCGGCCTGCCGGTCGATCAGCTGGACGACTTCCTGCATCTGGCCGACGCGCACGGCGTCACGGTGCGCGGCCTGCATGCGCACCTGGGCTCGGGCATCCTCGACGACACGCACTGGGGCGAGGTCTATGCCCAGCTGGCCAGCCTGGCCGAACGCATCGGCAGCGTCAGCTTCATCGACATCGGCGGCGGACTTGGCGTGCCGTCGCATCCGGGCGAGGCGCGGCTGGACATCGCCGCGCTCGATCGCGTGCTGCGCGAGGTCAAGGCCGCGTATCCGCATTACCAGCTGTGGATGGAGCCGGGCCGTTACCTGGTGGCCGACGCCGGCGTGCTGCTGGCGAAGGTCACCCAGCAGAAGGGCAAGGGCGCGCTGCGTTACCTCGGTCTGGACACCGGCATGAACAGCCTGATCCGTCCTGCGCTGTACGACGCCTGGCACGAGATCGTCAACCTGACCCGCCTGCACGAACCGGCCACCGCGCTGTACCAGATCGTCGGCCCGATCTGCGAAAGCGGCGACGTGCTGGGCAGCGACCGTCGCCTGCCCGAAGCGGCCGAGGGCGACGTGATGCTGATTGCCCAGGCCGGCGCCTACGGCAAGGTGATGTCCAGCCCGTACAACATGCGCGACGAAGCCAGCGAGGTAGTCATTGATGCCTGAATGCCCTCTCCCCAAGGGAGAGGGCAGGGGTGAGGGGCCACGCCGGGACAGTGTCACAACGAAGGAGGCTTTCAAGGATGAAACGCCAAAATGTCGAGCGGGCGCGTGGATTGCGTCGAAACCAGACCGATGCCGAACGCAAGCTCTGGTATTACCTGTGCAACCGGCGACTTTCGGGTCACAAATTCCGCCGCCAACAAGAAATCGATCAGTACATCGTTGACTTCGTGTGCGTCGACGCCATGCTGGTCATCGAGCTGGATGGCGGCCAGCACGCCGAGCAGCAGGAATACGACGGACGCCGCACCCGATATCTGCAAGCGAAGTGATACCGCGCGCTGCGTTTCTGGAACAATGAAGCATTGACGAAGATGGAAAGCGTGCTTGAGGTGATTTTTGGAGGCTGTCGCAAGTCCGCCCCCTCACCCCAACCCTCTCCCCGCAGGGGAGAGGGAGCAGTTCGCGCCGGAGAGTGAAGAGTGACGACAACCATGCAGCCCCGCCTGACCCAGGTGTTCCGGTTCACCCGTGCCAGCTACGCCGATGGCGTGGCCGAGCTGGGCTATGCGTTCGATGATGGTCAGGAACTGGTCGAGACGATCCGCTTTCCGCAGGCGCCGGCGCTGCCGGCGGAGCGGCGCGCGGCATTCGCTGCGGCGCTGAAACTGCTGCACCTGATCGCCGGGGTCAGCTATTACAAGGCCGGCGTGCCGCCGAAGATCGAGCTGGCCGATGGTCCGCTGGATGACGCCACCGCCGACCTGCTCGACGCGCTGTACCTGCACGGCCTGGCCGAGTTCGCCTATCGCAACGGGCTGGACCTGCGCGGGCGCATAAGTTTTCCGCGAAGCGCAACATCTCCCTCTCCCCAGGGGGGAGAGGGGCGGGGTGAGGGGGCGGATCTACCCAAGGCTCCATCACTCAACCTGCCCCGGCGCACCCTGGTGCCGATCGGCGGCGGCAAGGATTCGTTGGTCGCGGTGGAGGCGATCAAGTCCATCGGCGGCGAGGCGACCGCCGTGTGGGTCGGCAATTCGGCATTGATCGCGGCCTGCGCCGAGCGCACCGGCCTGCCCACGCTGAACATCCAGCGCGAACTGGCGCCAGGGCTGTTCGAGATGAACCGGCTGGGCGCGTGGAACGGACATATCCCGGTGACCGCGGTGAACTCGGCGATCCTCGCCGTCGCCGCGATCCTGTACGGCTACGACTCCATCGCGTTCGCCAACGAACGTTCCGCCTCGGCCGCCACGCTGGAATATGACGGCCAGCAGGTGAACCACCAGTGGAGCAAGGGCTACGCCTTCGAGCAGCTGCTGGGCAGCTGGCTGCACACGCACGTGGCCAGCGATCTCGATTACTGCTCGCTGCTGCGGCCGTATTCGGAGCTGGCGATCACCCGCGCATTCGCGAAACTGACGCCGTACTTCGACGCGTTCTCCAGCTGCAATCGCAACTTCAGGTTGCTCGGGCCCAAGCCCGTCGACCGCTGGTGCGGGCAGTGCCCGAAGTGTCACTTCGTGTTCCTGGCGCTGGCGCCGTTCCTGCCCAAGCCGCGGCTGCTTTCCATCTTCGGCCGCAACCTGCTGGACGATGAAAACCAGGCCGCCGGGTTCGACGCGCTGCTGGAATACCAGGACCACAAGCCGTTCGAATGCGTGGGCGAGGGCGCCGAGGCGCGCGCCGCGATGTTCGCGCTGAGCCAGCGGCCGGAGTGGCAGGAAGATGCGCTGGTGACGCGCTTCCGCGGCGAGATCCTGCCGCAGCTGGATGCCTCGCAGCTGGCGCTGGAGCCCTGGCTGGAACCGTCGCCGGAGCACCGCGTGCCGGCACGCCTGCGGCCGGCACTGAAGACGATCGGCTGATGCGTTTCGCCGATCTGGAAGGCCGCCGCGTGGCGGTATGGGGTTTCGGCCGCGAAGGCCGTGCCGCGATCCACGCCCTGCGCCAGCGTTGTCCGCAGCTGTCGCTGGTGCTGTTTTGCAGTGCCGGCGAGGTCGACGCGGCGCGCGCTTTCGATGGCGCGCTTGAGGTGGTTGCCGGCGAACCGGATGCCGCGGCATTGGCGCAGTTCGACGTGGTGGTGAAGTCGCCCGGCGTGTCGGCGTACAAGCCGGCGTTGCTCGCGGCGCAGGCGCGGGGCACGGCGGTCACTTCGGGCACCGCGCTGTGGTTCGGCGAGAACCCCGACGCCCGCGTGATCGCCGTCACCGGCACCAAGGGCAAGAGCACCACCAGCGCGATGATCGCGCACCTGGCGCGGAGCTTGAGCGTGCGCACCGCGCTGGCCGGCAATATCGGCCTGCCGCTGCTGGAACTGCTCGACCAGCGCGCGGAGTTGTGGGTGATCGAGTTGTCCAGCTTCCAGACCGGCGAAGCCGGGCCCGTGGAGCTGGGCGTGGTCACCAGCCTGTACGAAGAACACCTGGACTGGCACGGCTCGCGCGAGCGCTACGTGGCGGACAAGCTGAAGCTGGCGGACGTGTCGCGCCAGCTGCTGGTGAATGCCTTGCAGCCGAACCTGCTGGCGCTCACCGGCACGCATCCGCAGCGCCTGCAGTTCGGCCAGGCCGACGGCTGGCACGTTGCAGGCGAGGTCATCTGCCGCGGTACGCAGCAGGTTTTCCCGGTGGCGCAGCTGGCCGCGCCCGGCCTGCACAACGCCTTGAATGCCTGCGCCGCGCTGGCCGCGCTGGAGGCGATCGGCCTGGACGCGCTGGCTGCCGCGCCGTCACTGGCAAGCTTCCGACCGCTGCCGCATCGCCTGCACGCGCTGGGCGAACACGATGGCTGGCACTGGGTCAACGACTCGATCAGCACCACGCCGCTGGCCACGCTGGCCGCGTTGGAAAGCCTGCACGAGCGCACGGTGACCGTGCTGGTCGGCGGTCACGATCGCGGGCTGGACTGGACGCCGTTTGTCGAAGCGATGCGCAACGCACCGGCGCACGCGATCGTCTGCATGGGCAGCAACGGTGCGCGCATCGCCGAAGCCTTGCGCGCGGCAGGCGTCGCCTGCCCGCTGGCCCTGGTCGACAACCTGGCCGCGGCGGTCGCCGAGGCCCGGGCCTGCACTCCCGCCGCGGGCGTGATCCTGCTTTCACCGGGTGCGCCCAGCTTCGATCAGTTCAAGGATTATGCGGAGCGCGGGCGGCGGTTCAGCGCGTTGGCCGGTTTCGATTCGGCCGGGATCGCCAGTATCGACGGGTTGGGTATCGTGGGAATGCAGCGAGCCTGAATCCCTGCACGGGTTGTGTCGCGACGCGTCCCGGGAAAGTCATGAAACCTGCCGCCGCCGGGCCGATGACTCACCCAGGATAGGCACGCTGCGCTCCCGCAGATTTCCCGTCCCGTAGATGCCGCCTGGCCATGCGCCAGCAAGGAAAACTCGCCATGAAAGTTTTCGTCGCCGCGCTTGGGTTGCTGGCGCTTTGCGCCAGCGTGCAGGCGAAGACACCGGTGTGGCAGCCTGCTGCCGGACACACGCAGGTTCCGATATGGCCGGGCGCGGCGCCGGATATGCAGCCGGTGCCCGGGCCGGAAACGGCGAAGGTCAGCGAGAAGCTGCTGGCGGGCAAGCCGGCGACGGCGGTCACCAATGTCACGCAGCCCACCATGACGGTGTACGCGCCCACGGGGAAGAACACCGGCGCGGCGGTGATCGTGATTCCTGGCGGCGGCTTCCAGATCCTCGCCATCGACCTGGAAGGCACCGAGACCTGCGACTGGCTGACGTCGCGAGGCATCACCTGCGTGCTGCTGAAGTATCGCGTGCCCAGCCTGCCTTACGACTGGAAGTGCGACTGCCGTCCGCACAATTTCGCCTTGTCGGTGTCCTCCTTGCAGGACGTGCAGCGGACGATGCGGCTGGTGCGTTCGCAAGCCGCCGCACTGCACGTCGATCCGCACCGGATCGGCGTGCTGGGCTACTCGGCTGGCGGTTTCCTGGTGGCGGAGATCAGCACGAACTTCGATCGCCACCTGTATGCGCCGGTGGATGCGGCCGACCGGGAAAGCGCGCGACCGGATTTCGCCATGCCGATCTATCCCGGACACCTGACCCGGGGTGACGGCAAGTTGAATCCGAACATTCCGGTTTCAGCCACGACGCCGCCGACGTTCCTGCTGCAGGCGGAAGACGATTACGTGGATGGGGTGGATCAGGCGCTGGTCTACTACACCGCACTGGCGCAGGCGAAGGTGCCGGCGGAAATGCACCTGTATGCGCATGGTGGCCATGCCTTCGGTTTGCGTCCCACCACGAATCCCATCACCGGCTGGTCGAAGCTGGCCGAAGCGTGGCTGCACACGATCGGCATGGTGCAGGACTGAGCGTGGGTGGACGCAGATGCCCGGCCCGAGTGTGGTGCAAGCGGATTCAGCGCGCGTAGCGTGCCGGCGCCTCGTTGAGGCTTGAACCGGCGTCGAGCCTGATGTGCTGGCGCAACCATGCGGCGAACTCGGCTTCAGGCAGGCTGCCTTCGGCGAGGGCGACCATGTGGACGTATTTTTCCTCGTCGCTGGCGACAAGGTCGGCACCGTTGAGTGTGAGGAAGACGCGATAGCAGACGTGCGCCGTGCGTTTGTTGCCATCGACGAAGGGGTGGTTGCGCGCCAGGCCGAAGGCGAGGCTGGCGGCCAGGTCGGCAAGATCAGGCGGCGGATCGCCGTAGGCGTGCGCTTGTTGCGGGCGGGCCAGCGCCGAGTCCAGCAGGTGATCGTCGCGAACGCCGATGCCGCCGCCATGTTCGGCCAACTGGCGCTCGTGGATAGCGATGGCGAGCGGTCGTTCGATCCAGATGATCATGTTCATCCGCCTATTGCGCCAGTTTGCGCAGGACGTTTCGGTCCTTGCGCATCACTTCCTCGGCCACTTCCATCTGCCTGGCCAGGTTCGGGTCGTAGGTGGTGAGGCGGATGCCGTCGGGGGTTTCCAGGGCGAACAGCTCGTCGCCCTTTTCCAGGCGCAGACGGGCCAGCAGTTCACGCGGCAGGATGACGCCGGCGGAGTTGCCGATGGTGGTGATCTTGAGCTTCATGGCGGGTTCCACTGATTGTTATAACGCATGTTATACCGCCTGCAGCGGCCTCATGCAATGCGGGGCCGAAGGCCGGTTATGCTCCGCTTTCCCTGGCCGCCAGGCCGTCAGCAGACAGGAGCCGGCATGACAACGAAAGCCGCGGCAGATGACGCTTCCGCCAGGATCACCGCGCGGATCGAGGCGCTGGACGACTGGCGCGGCGAGATGCTCGCGCAGCTGCGCCAGCTGATCCGCGAGGCCGATCCGGAGATCACCGAAGAGTGGAAGTGGGCCAAGCCCACCTCGGGCGGAATGCCGGTGTGGTCGCACGCGGGCATCGTCTGTACCGGCGAGTCGTACAAGGACAAGGTGAAGCTCACCTTCGCCCGCGGCGCATCGGTCAGCGATCCGAAGAAGCTCTTCAATGCCAGCCTCGAAGGCGGCACCCGGCGGGCCATCGACCTGCACGAGAACGCCAGGATTCCCGCCACCGCCTTCAGGCAGCTGATACGCGCCGCGGTGGCGCTCAACGTGGCCACGCAGGCGGAGCGTGCGGCAAAGCGGAAGCAGGGTTCGCGCCGGGCCGGGTGATGCCTGGCGGGTTCGCTCCGGCGAGGTGTGCGGTCAGACCCCCGGCGAGGCGTCGCGCACGCAATTGCGGCCGGCGCGCTTGGCTTCGTATTGCGCCTCATCGGCCTTGCGCAGCAGGATTTCCACGTCGGCTTCCGATTCCAGGCGCCGACAGGCCACGCCGACGCTGATGGTGATCTGGCGCGTGGTCCTGGCTGCGTCGTGCGCCGCATGCCGCGCCACCTCGGTACGGATCTTCTCGGCCAGCTCGTGCGCCGCCGGCAATTCCGTGTCGGACAACAGACAGGCGAACTCCTCGCCGCCGTAGCGGGCCAGCACGGCGTTTGCCGGCAGGCATCGGCCGATGGTTTCGGCCACGCTGCGCAGCGCCTGGTCGCCGACCAGGTGCCCGAAGCTGTCGTTGAAGTGCTTGAAGTGGTCCACGTCGATGAAGATCATCGACGCCACCGCGCCGCGCCGCTCGTCATGCATGGCCTGCAGCGATTCCATCAGCCAGCGACGGTTGAACACGCCGGTCAGCGCATCGCGGCGGGACAGCTCCAGCAGTTGCCGGTTGGCGTCGTTCAAGGCCTTGGTGCGGGCATCGATGCGGCGCTCCAGGGCGTGCTGCCGTCGGCGCAGCGCCAGCGTGCGCCAGGCCCACAAGGCGCAGATCGCGATGAGGCCCGCGGCAGCGAACAGCAGCCTTGCCCATAGCTGCTGCCACCAGTACGGCTCGACGGTGAACGGCAACAGCAAGGGCTCGCTGAGGTTGCCGGCATGATCCCGGCCTTCGACATGTAGGACATAGTCGCCGGCCGGCAGCGCGCCGATCTCGCGGAAGTTGTCGGCCGTCCACGCGCCCGGCGCCTTGCTGAAGCCCTCGATCCAGGTGCGGAAGCGTGATTCGTCCTCGTGCTGCCAGGTCAGCAGGGCGAAATCCACGCGCAGCTCATGGTGGCCGGGTGGAATGGTGTAGCGCTCGCCGTTCATGGGCTGGTCGTCCAGCTTCACCTGGATCAGCCTGAGCGGCTTGGGGTCGTGGTCCGGCTTCTGCTCGTCCGGGTCGTGCACCATCAGTCCGCCCAGCGTGCCGGTCCAGAAGCGCCCATGCGTGTCGATGAACTGCGCGTTGGGATTGCATTCGTTGTTGACCATGCCATCGCGGACGGTGAACACCTGCGAGCGGTACCGACCCGCCTCCGGGCTGAGCACCTGCACGCCCGAATCGGTGCAGACGTAGATGCGGCCGCCGGTGTCGGCCAGCGCGCCATCGGTGGTCAGGTCCGGCGATGGCGGCAGGTCGGCGGGCAGGGTGCGCGGCTTCAGTGGATCGCTGATGTCGACGCGGATCAAGCCGTGACGGGTGCTGCCCAGCCACAGGATCGGGCGTCCACGGGCATTGGGAATCAGCTGCACGCCGAGCAGGTCGGTGCCGGGCAGGCCGATGTCGCGGCCCAGCAGCGTCCATTTCTTTCCGTCGAATCGGGCCAGCCCCTGGTTGCTGGTGGCCCATAACCAGGCGTGGCCGTAGGCGGTGGTCTGCGCCAGCAACTTCACCACTGACCAGGTGCCGACGGCGCCGTCCGGACGGAAAGACGTCCAGACGCCGCCGCGCAGCCGGTACACGCCGGAGGCGTCGGTGGCGAACCATTGCTCGACCGTGCCGTCGATGCGGCGACTGAGCATGTCGTTCAGGCGTTGCCCGGGCTGGCGCGGCCATGGCGTGGCCACCGGTTCGAAGGTGGCGTCGTCGCGCACGCGCAACAGGCGCCCCGAGCCCGTTCCCAGCCAGACGGCGGCACGGCCTTGCGTGTCGTCGGTCCGCGCGATCATGTTCACGTCGGCATCGGCAAGTTGCCCGCCGGACTTGCTGAAGTAGCGCCAATGGCCCCGCTCGTACAGGCCCAGGCCGTCGCCGTCCGACCCGGCCCACAGGCGTTCATTGCCTTGCGGATCATGGTCCACCAGCACGGCCAGCACGCCGGTCTGCGCGGCGCCCAGTAGCGAAACCGTCTTCCAATTGCCCTGGTCCACGACGGCGCGCGCCACGCCGTCCTCGGTGGCGACCCACAACACGGCGGTGCCGTTGGGACTGCGCCAGGCGCTCACTCCGCGTACGGCATTCGACGGCAGGCCGTGGCGACGGTCGAACACCTGCACCTTGTCCCGGTAGATCCGGATCAGGCCGTTGCGCGAGGATGCCCACAGCGCGTGCGCGCCATGGGCGACCGGCGTATCGACCATGTCATAGAGCACGTCGGTCGGCAGCTCGCCGGACTCCACGCTCCAGTGCCGCACGCCATGTTCGTCCAGTCGCCAGAGGCCCGAGTTGTAGACGGAGACCCACAACGCGTCCCGCCCCTCGTGGCGGGTGGCCAGCAGGTAGGCCAAGCCGTTGCCCGCATCGAAGCCGGCTGCGCTGAAGCGTTGCCAGGGGCCGTCGTCCTCGCGATACCACAGGCCGCTGCTGACCGAACCGGCCCACAGCCGCGGGTGTCCGAAAAGGTCGCGGGTCTGCGCCAGCACCAGGAAGCCGGCGTCGGGCAGCTGGGCATTGCCCGGGTCGGCGCGCCAGCGGCCGTGATCGCGATAGAACAGGCCGTCGCTCGGGCTCACCGCCCATAGCCGCCTGCCGCCCCGGTGATCCGTTTCGACCAGTCGCCGCACGTGGCTGGTGGGCAGGCCGTCGGCGGCACCCTCGACGTGCCAGTGCCTGCCGTCGTAACGGGCCAGGCCGAACGCGCTGCCACAGGCCCACAGCGTGCCTTCATCGTCGACGAACAACTGACTGACGTAGCCGTGCAGGGCGGGGTCGTCCAGTGGATGCCAGCGCTTGCCGTCATGCCAGGCCAGGCCGTGCGGGGTGCCCACCCAGACCATGCCTTGCCGATCGGTCGCGAGGGTGACCGCGACGGGGTCGGGCAGGCCGTCGCGCGTGGTGAAGGTCGCGAACGACGGTGCGCCGAGATCGAACAGGTCGAGCGGCTGGGTAGGCGGGGTCGTCGCGGCGTTCGGCGCTACCGGCGCCACCGCCACCACCGCCGCCATGGCCAGGCGTACAAGCCACCCCGATCGGATCACCATCAATTTCTTTCCAGACCTGCCCGACAAGAAAGCCGCCCCGCGGCGGCTCTCTCGCACAATAACATTGATGGTTTGCCGGGCAGCGCCGATGCGCTGCGCGCAGGTTGTCCGCTGCGACCACAGGAACAGGCCGGGGCGCGTGCACGCCGATGTGCCTCCGGAAAGCGGGCTGCACCTGGGTGCAGCCCGCGGGAGGGCGGGCCGGAAGCGCCGCTTACCAGATCCTGACCCGATCCTTCGGCGCCAGGTACAGCTTCTCGCCCGGCTTCACCTCGAAGGCGGGGTACCACGGGTCGAGGTTGCGCACGGTTTCGGCACGGAAGTCGCCGGGTGCGTGCACGTCGGTGGCCAGACGCTGGCGCTGGGCCGCGTCGCGGATCTTGCCGCGCCAGGCCTGGCCGAAGGCGAGGAAGAAGCGCTGGTCGCCGGTAAGTCCGTCGATCACCGGCGCAGGCTTGCCCCCCAGGGACTTCTGGTAGGCGAGGTAGGCAATGGTGAGGCCGGAAACGTCGGCGATGTTTTCCCCCAGGGTCTGCTCGCCATCGACGTGCAGGCCGGGCAGCGGCTCGTACTGGTTGAACTGCTCGACCAGCTGCTGGCCGGCCGCCTTGAAGTGGGCCAGGTCTTCCGGCGTCCACCAGTTGGCCAGCTTGCCCTGGTCGTCGAATTCGGCACCGAGGTTGTCGAAGCTGTGGCTGATCTCATGGCCGATGATCGAGCCGATGGCGCCATAGTTTGCGGCCGCATCGGCCTTCGGGTCGAAGAACGGCGGCTGCAGGATCGCGGCGGGGAAGTTCAGTGCGTTCTGCAGCGGCAGGTTCACCGCGTTGACCGTCTGCGGGGTCATCCACCACTCGGCCTTGTCGACGCTCTGGCCGAGCTTGGCGCGCTGGTGCTCGTACTCGAACTTCTCCGCGCGAAGCTGGTTGCCCAGTGCGTCATCGGCACGGATGTCCAGCTTGCCGTAATCGCGCCAGGTTTCCGGATAGCCCACGCCCACGCGCAAGGTGGCGAGTTTCGCCTGGGCTTTCGCCCGCGTGGCGGGTGTCATCCAGCTCAGCGTGTCGATGCGGTCGTGGAACGCGGCGATCAGGTTCTTCACCAGCTGTTCGATTTCCGCCTTCGACGAGGCCGGGAAGTAGTGCTTCACATACAACTGGCCCACGGCATCGCCCAGCGCGTTGCTGGTGGCGCCCACGGCACGCTTCCAGCGCGGTTGCTGCACCGGCGTGCCCTGCAGGGTGCGCACGTAGAAATCGAAGTTGAGGTCGGCGTACGCCTTGGGCAGCAGGCCGGCTGCGTGGTTGACGGTGTGGAAGCTCAGCAGGTCCTTCCACGCCTGCAGCGGCTCGCTGGCGGTGAGCGCGGACAGGCCGGTGATCGCGCCGGGCTGCCACGCGTCGATCTGCGACTGGTCGTCGAGGCCGGCCGCCTTGAAGTAGGCAGGCCAGTCCAGTCCGGGCGCCTTGCTGGCGAAGTCGGCCGTGCGCCACAGGTTGTTGGCCTTGTGCACGTTCTCGCTGTCGAGCAGGCTGGCCTGCGCCTTGGCGATCTTCGTTTCCAGCGCGACGATGGCCTTTGCCCTGGCCTGCGCATCGGCGAAGCCGGCCTGCTGCAGCAAGGCGCCGACATAGCTCAGGTACTTGCCGCGGGCCGCGACCATGTGCGGATCATCGGACAGGTAATAGTCGCGGCTGGGCAGTGCGATGCCGCCCTGCAGCAGGTAGGCGACGTGGTGCGACGGGTCCTCCAGCCCCTGCGTGACGAACAGGCCGAACAGGTTCTGCGTGTGGTAGTTGGTGGCGTTGAGCGGATCGACATCGGCGCGCAGGCGGCTGCCCAGCACGCGGGCCAGGTCCGCGCGCGAGGCGATCGCGTCGATCTGCGCCAGCTCGGGCCTGATCGCGGACAGGCCATGCTTCTCGATCGTCGCGGTGTCCATCCATGCGGCATAGTAATCGGCGATCCTGCGTGCATTGCTGCCGGCGGCGGGGTGGCTGGCGCCGGCGTTGCGGATCAGTTCGGCGGTGTCCTTTTCGGACTGCTCGAACACCTTGAGGAAGCTGCCGGTGCTGGAGCGGTCGGCGGGAATCTTCGCGGTCTTCAGCCAGTCGCCGTTGGCGTAGCGGAAGAAGTCGTCACCCGGCTTCACGCCGTGGTCGATGCCCTTCAGGTCGATCCCGATCGGGCTGGTGGCCGGCGTGGCCGCCCACGCCGGCGCGCCGCACAGGATCGCGGCACCGAGTATCCATCGCATGTGTTGCATGATCACGCCTCCACCGGGGAAAGTCCCACGATAGTGCGCCGGTGCCGCGTTGTGTGCATGACCTGTGGGCTATGGCCGGCCGGCGCTGCGCCACGCCGGCCGGTTGGCGGATGGCGTCAGCGCAGGGTGTAGCCGGCCACGCGCCAGACCTTGTCGCTGTCCAGGTGGAACGAGATCAGTTCGCGCACCGGCCGCTGCGCCTTGGCGAAGTGCGTGGCATAGCTGACGTTGACGTACATGCCGGCCGGCACCTTGCCGCCCTTCGAGGCGGTGCGGGTGATCGCCTGCAGCCTGCGTTCGCCTGCTGCGCCAAGCTTGCTGCGATCGGAACTCACGCCGCTCACGAAATCGCTCTTGCTGGTGGACTGCTTCGCCACGCTGGAGGACTGGTCCCAGATCTGGCCCAGCTGGTTCTGGTCGACCATCTGCGCGATGCGCAGAGCGGCCTGTGCCATCTGCACGTTCTGCTTTTCCAGCAAGGCCTTCTGCTGTGGCGTCAGCGTGCTGGTCGCCTGGGCCTTGGCCGGGGTTGCCGGCGCCGGCGATTGCGCGAACGCGCCGGCCGAGGCGCCGAGCAGCAGGGTGGTCAGCAGGGTCTTCTTGAACATGCGATGGGTCTCCATGAGGTGGCAGGTCGGTCGGTGCCGCACAGCTTGCACTGTCCGGGCGCGCGCGTCGACGTCCCCGGGGCCGGAAGGCGGCAAGGGCGGACTGCCCTCCTCAATGCGCTTCCACGACAGCACCCTGGGCGGCATGCGGCGGGGTGCGGCAGAACGGCACCAGCAGCAACGCGGCGGCGAACATCCACGCCATCAGCCGGAACACGTCGTCGAAGGCGAGCATCAACGCCGTGCGCGACACCAGCCGGGCCAGCTCGCCCTGCGCCATCAGCAGGGCGTGGGCGGAATCGGTGGTGAGCTGGCCGATCCGCCCGGCCAGTTGCGCGACCACGTCGCCGGCATGGCGGCCGCTTTCGCCCAGGTTCTCGCCGAAGCGCGCGACGTGGATGCGGCTCTGATCCTGCAGCCAGGTGTTGACCACCGCGATGCCGATCGCGCCGCCGAGGTTGCGCATCAGGTTGAACAGGCCCGAGGCGTAGCGCAGCTCGGCCGCGGCAAAGCCATTCAAGGCCATGTTCACGCTGGGCACGATGCACAGCATGATCGCGAAGCCGCGCAGCACCTGCGGCCAGAACAGCGCGGCGAAGCCCCATTCGGGCGTCATCGCGGAAAACATCCACAGGCTGGCGGCGAACAGCAGCAGGCCGGCGCTGATCGTCCAGCGCGCGTCGATGCGCTGCGACAGTCGCGCCGCCACCACCGTGCTGAGGATCTGCGCCAGGCCGGTGACGAATACCGTGGTGCCGATCTGCAGGCTGTTGTAGCCGCGCACGCGGCCCAGGAACACCGGCACCAGATAGGTCGCCGCGTACAGCCCGAAACCGATCACCAGGCTGAGCACGCAGGCCAGCACGAAGGTGGACTGGCGGAACGGCGACAGCCGCACGATCGGCCCGGACGAGCGCAGCGAGCGTTCCAGGAACAGCGCGAACCCCACCAGCGACAGCCATGCCGCCGTGGCGATCGCGGGGTCGCCCAGCCACTCGTGGCGCGGACCTTCCTCCAGCACGTATTCGAGTCCGCCGAGGAACACCGCCATCGCAATCAGGTGCACGTAGTCGATCTGCTTCAGCATCGCGAGGTTCGGCCGGTCCACCCTCACCAGCAGCATCGACAGCACGGCGACGGCCACGCCCGGCACGATGTTGACGTAGAAGATCGAGCGCCAGCCGACCACCTCGGTGAGCCAGCCGCCCACGGTCGGCCCCAGCGTCGGCGCCAGCACCGAGACCATGCCGAGGATCGCCGGGATCAGCGCGCGCTGCCTGCCGGTGAACAGCGCGAAGCCGGTCGCGAACACGGTCGGCACCATCGCGCCGCCGACGAAGCCCTGGATCACCCGGAACACGGTCATCGACTGGATATCCCAGGCCATTCCGCACAGCGCGCTGGCGAGCGTGAACAGCGCGGCCGACAGCGCGAACAGCCAGCGCGTGGACAACGCCTGCGCCAGGAAGGCGGAGAACGGGATCATCACCAATTCGGCCATCAGGTAACCGGTCTGTACCCAACTGATCTCGTCCGGTCCGGCGGAGAGTCCGGCCTGGATCTCGTTGAGCGAGGCGGCGACGATCTGGATGTCGATCAGCGCCATGAACATGCCGAACGCCATCACGCCGAAGATCAGGAATTTGCGTGGCAGCGGCAGGTCGGCGGGGGCGATGGCGGCCGGGGATGGCGGGGCGATAAGGGCATTCACGGGCGGCTCTTGCACTGTCGTGGAATCATAGTATGATATTCATCATATTAAAAAGCGAGGCCGTCATGCGCTACGACACCGAACACAAGCAGAAGACCCGCGAGCTGGTGCTGCAGGCCGCGGCGCGCGCGATCCGCAGCGACGGCCCGGATCGCGTCGGCGTGGCCGGCGTGATGGCCAAGGCCGGACTGACCCACGGCGGCTTCTACGCCCATTTCAAGTCCAAGGACGAGCTGGTCGCCGCCGCGATCGGGCAGATGTTCGAGCAGGCGCGCGCGCGGCTGGAACACGAAACCGCCGATCGCGACCCGGCCGAAGGGCTGGCGGCCTACGTCGACTTCTACCTGTCGAAGAAACATCGCGACGCACGGGGCTTCGGCTGCCCGATGGCCGCGCTGGCCTCGGACGTGCCGCGGCTGGCCGAGCCGGCGCGCGAACAGTTCGCGCTCGGCGTGCAGCAATCCACTGCGAGGTTGGCTGACAAGTTGTCGGCGCTGGGCCATGCCGAACCGGAAGCCGCAGCACGTTCGATGATCGCCGAGCTGATCGGCGCGCTCTCATTGGCGCGCATCGAGCCGGATGCGAAACGCTCCGACGCGATCCTCGCCGCCTCGCGTGCGCAGCTCAAGCAGCGCTTCGGCATGAAGGCGTCGCAGCAATGAGTGCCGACGGTACCTCGGGCACGCCCGCGACCGCCGCCGCGGCGCTCCCCCGCACACCATGGGCGCGCAAGCCGCTGCTGGTCGGAGCGGTGGCGCTGCTGGTCGCGCTCGCCGGCGCCTGGTGGATCGCCGCACCCAAGCGCAGCGTGTCCACCGACAACGCCTACCTGCAGGCCGACAGCTCGGTGGTCGCGCCGAAGGTGCGCGGGCTGGTTGCCGCGGTGCTGGTGCAGCATGACCAGCGCGTGCACCGGGGCGATCCGCTGCTGCGCATCGACGCGGAGGAGTTCGATGCCCGCGTGGCATCGGCCACGGCGAACCTGCAGAGCGCGCAGGCTGCGGTCGCGGCGGCGAAGGCCGCACTGGTCGCGCTCGACGCGCAGGAACGCCTCGCGGGCTCGAACATGCGTGCGGCGCAGACTTCCATCCGCTCGTCCGATGCGCAGCAGAAGCAGGCCGAGGCCGACCGTCGACGCTACGACGCGCTGATCGCCAGCGGTGCGGTGTCGCGCAGTGCGGCCGAACAGTTCCGCACGGCGGCGATCACCGCCCAGGCCAATGCGGAACACAGCCGCGCCCAGTTTGCCGTCAGCCGCGATGCGGCGTCGGTGACCCACGCGAGCCGGCTCGCCCTGCAGGCCGGGCTTGCCCAGGCCGAGGCCGGCGTCGCCACCGCGAAGGCCGCGCTCGACCTGGCCCGGCAGGACCAGGCGAACACCTTGATCCGCGCGCCGATCGACGGCGTGGTCGGTGATCGCCAGGTGGAACCGGGCGATTACGTGCAGCCGGGTTCGCGCCTGCTCACCGTGGTGCCGCTGGACGCGCTGTACGTGATCGCCAACTTCAAGGAAACCCAGACCGCCCGCATGGTGGTCGGTCAGGATGTCAGGGTGGAGGTCGATGCCTTGCCCGGCCAGGCCCTGCACGGCCGCGTCGAGAGTTTCGCGCCCGGTTCCGGCTCGCAGTTCTCGTTGCTGCCGTTCGAGCCGGGCACCGGCAACTTCACCAAGATCGTGCAGCGGGTGCCGGTGCGCATCCGCTTCGATCCGGGCCAGGCGGCGCTGGCGCGGCTGCGGCCGGGCCTGTCCAGCACCGTCACCGTGAAGCTGGACGGCTCGCCTTCCATGCAGGCGGCGCGCTGAGCAGGCGCAACACCGTCATCACCCGCAAGAAACGAATGGGCCGCGCGCATCGCGGCCAGCAAAGTCTCCTTTCCACACTCCGAGGTCCGATCCATGAAAATCCAGAACAGTACCGCTTTCGTCACGGGCGCCAATCGTGGCCTCGGGCTGGCTTATGCCAGGGCCCTGCTGGCCGCCGGCGCGCGCAAGGTCTACGCCGGCGCGCGCGATCCCTCGACCGTGCCTTCGCTGGAGGGCCTGGTGCCGGTGCGACTCGACGTCAACAACGCCGCCGACATCGCCGCGGCCGCCGCGCAGTGTGGCGACGTCGACCTGCTGATCAACAACGCCGGCGTCATCGGCGGCGACAGCCTGCTCGGCGACAACGGCGTGGAGGCATTGCGCGCCGTGATGGAAACCAACCTCTATGGCGTGTTTGCGGTGAGCCGCGCATTCGCGCCGGTGCTGGGCCGCAACGGCGGTGGCGCGCTGATCAACATGCTGTCCGCCCTGAGCTGGGCCAGCCTGCCGGGCACCGGGGACTACTCCGTCTCCAAGGCCGCCGCGTGGGCGCTCACCAACGGCTTGCGCAACGAGCTGCGCGGGCAGGGCACCCAGGTGGTCGCGGTGCATGCCGGCTACATCGACACCGACATGGTGAAGACCGTCGAGGCGCCGAAGTCGAAGCCGGAGGACATTGCGCAGGCAGTGCTGGCCGGCATCGAGGCAGGCGCTTCGGAAGTGCTGGCGGACGACACCGCGCGCTACGTCAAGGCCGGCTTCGGCGCGACGCCGTCGGCGTATCTGGGCAGCGCCGGCTGATCATCTCTCGATGCGGTAGTTGAGGCTGGCGCGGCTGAATTCGGTGGCCTGCTGGGCCTCGAAGTTCCAGCGCCGGCTGAGCCGGTAGCGCAGGGTGATTACTTCGCCGGGTTCGAACAGCCCCACGCCGTAGCTGAGGTACAGCCGCGGCGACAGGTACTTGCCCACGGTGAACGCGGAACTGCCGCCCAGTGCCTCGTTGCTGGACACGCCGATGTCGTCGACGCCCAGCTTCGAGCCGATGCTTTTGGCCAACAGGTCGCCGGCGGCCGAGCCCAGCGCCTGGGCGGCGGCGCCGACCATGTCGCCTTCGCCGCCCTTGACCTGCGACAGCGGCTTGCCGGTGACCAGGTAGGACAGCGCGTCGGACTGCTCCATCACCGGATTGGAGAACACGGTGAGGATCGGCCGCTGCGCGGTGCCCGACACCAGCAGGCCGACCTCCTGGCCTTCGTCGATGGTGGCGTTCGGGTTGAGCTTGCGCACCGCGCGGATATTCAGGCCCGGGTTGTCGATCGGCGTGCTGGCGAACAGCAGCTGGCCGTGCTGGATGGCGAGATCCTGGCCGTAGGCGCGATAGGTGCCGTTCACCGCGATCTGGCCCTGGCCGGTGGTGGCCCGGCCGGCGCGATCGATCACCGTGAGCACGCCGGTCACGGTGCCGTTCAGTCCCATGCCCACCACGTGGGTCCTGCGGCCGAGGTCGACCTTGACCACCGCGCTGAGCGGCAGTTTGCTGGCGGCCTCCTGCTGTTGCTTCTCGTCGACCACGACTACGTCGGGCGAGGCCTGGGTCGCGCCGGCGCCGGGCAATTTCTCCGCATTGATGTCGGCGCTGTCGATGGCCAGCGAACCACCGAGTTCGATGCCGCCGGCGTCCTGCTTCAGGGTGAGGTCGGGCGAAATCACGGCTCTGGCCGCGGGGATGTCGACCGCGGTGAACTGGCTGCCCTTGAGGCTCAACGAGGTTTGCGCCCCTTCGCCGAGCCCGGCGCTGCCGTTGATCGCCACGCTGCCCTTGCCCGACTTCACGCTGCCCCGGATCAGGAACTGGCGGGCGTCGCTGGTGCTGACCACCAGCTGGCCTTCGCTCAGCTTGAGTCCCGCCGACGGCAACTCCGCGGCGAGGTCCGTCACGCTGGCCTGGCCGAGGACGGCCGGCTGCTTCAGCGTGCCGCCGAAGCGGAAATTCCCGCTGGCGCTGCCCTTGACCCCGGCCACTTCGCTGCTGAACAACTCGATGAAGGCGAGGTTGTCGAGGCGCAGGTCGAGCTGACCACCCAGCGCCTGCTGCGTGCCAGTGATGGTGAGCTGGCCGTCCAGACGGCCGCCGTCATCGAGTCCCGCGTGGGCCTCGATCCGTTGTCCGCCCGGCGCGAGTGCCGCGTCCAGACGCAACTGGCTGTAATGCAGCAGCGGCTCGTCGGTGCGGTCGGTGTAGCTGACGGTGCCCTGCGCGGAATGGATCGACGCGTTGCCGCTGAGCGCGCCCGCCGCGCTGCGCCGCAGCTTGCCGCTGCCTTCCAGGACGCCATCGGCGCGCATCGGCAGGTCGGCGTTGCCGGTGGCATCCAGCAGCAGGGCCAGTGGCAGCGCCTGCAGTCGGTAGCCGGCATCGAGGTTGCCGGACTTGTCCTGTTCCGCGGTCAGGCACAGCCGCGGATCGCCCGCGCCAAGGCACAGTTCGGACAGGCTCATCGCACCGTCGTCGTAGGCCAGCTGCGACGGCTGCAGCAGCCGCCATGGCGGCATGCCCTGCGGTTCCAGGTCCAGTGTGGACAAGGTGCCCTTCCATTGCGGGCCTTTCAGCGAACCGCGCAGGTCGAACCGGCCCGACAGCTGGCTGCCGCGGGCGTCCAGTTGCAGGCGATGGTCGGACTGGCTGCCCTCGGCCAGCAGGTGCACCTGCTGGAACAGCAGGCCCTGCAGGTAGACGCTGCGGGTCTGCAGGTCGATCTTGCCGGCGGGATGGCTGATGTCCGGCACGCCCACGATCAGCTGCAAGCTGTCGGCCTTCTGCTGCTGCCATGACAGGGCCTGCCCGTGCAGCTGGCCGTTGATGCTCAAGCCTGGTGGCCTGCCGGCGATGGTGAAATGGCCGTCCAGACGTCCGCCGGCATCCGGCAGCCAGTCGCCCAGCGAGGCGACCGCCAGATCCAGCGCGACGTCGTTGCTGTTGCCGGGCTTGCCGACCAGGTGAATGCTGCTGCGGCCCGAGGCCAGCTCCAGCTGGCCGTCCACCACCTCGTCCGGCGAGAGGTGCAGCTTGCCGCGGCCATTGACGGCGCGCTGGCGCAGCTGGCCGCCCAGCCGGCGAATCTCCAGCGTGGCGTCCGGGCCGCTCGGCGGCAGGCTGCCGTGGCTGGCGATGTCGAAATCCAGCGCACCGTTCCAGCCGGCGAACAGTTGGCCCGGGTCGAGCTGGTCGGCGCTGGCTTCGGCCTGCCAGGCCAGCGTCGGCTGCAGGGTGAGCGTGCCGTTCGCCTGCAGCCCGCCCCGGGCCTGCTTCAACGCCAGCGTGTGCAGGTTGATCCGTTGTGGTGTGCCGTCGAGGTCGAGCGTGAGCGCCGCCAGCTTGCCGGGCGGGCCGATGCGCACGTCGCCGCTGGCGCGGTAGCTGTCGACGCTGCCGCTGGCCTTGAGTTCGCCCTGGCTGGCCAGCTCCTGGCCGACCAGGGCGGCGGGCAGTTGCAGCTCGTTCCAGCGGATGTCCAGCTCGGCGCCGAGCGGCTTGGCGCCCAGCTGCACGTTGCCGCTGGCTTCCAGTTTGCCCTTGATCTGCGGCGAGCCCAGCGTGAGCTGATGCAGGGTGAGCACCTGGAAATCGCGGCTGAGCGACGCCCGCAGCGGCTGCAGCAGGAGCTGATAGTCGTTGAGCTCCAGCCGGCCATCGAGCGTGCCGCTGTAGCGATCGCCATGGCCTTGCAGTGCGAGCGCCACGGTCTTCAGCGAGCTTTCGCCCAGCACCGGTTGCGGATCGAACCGCGGCGCGTCGAGCTTGCCCGTCCAGGCGTAGTCGCCGCCCTGGGTCAACGCCAGCTGCAACCGCAGCGGCGTCGGTGCGGTAAGCCTGACATCCAGCGTGGCCTGTTTGCCGTCGCTGTGCACATCGAGGCTGCCGGCGTATCCGGTGGTGCCGACCTTCCAGGCGAACGCGGCCTTGCCGTTGCCATGGTAGGGCGTTCCCAGCACCAGCAGGCCATCCAGGTCGACGTGTCCATCGGGCGCCTGCAGCGCCAGCTGACGCACCTCGATGCCCTGGTTGCTCCAGCGGCCGGCAAGGTCGAGCCGGTCGGAGGCGAACACCGGCTTGCCGGCCTGGCTTACCTTGACGCTGCCCACGTGTGCGCGATCGAAGATGATTTCCAGCGGCGGCTGCAGCGAAAAGCTGCCGCTGCTTTCGGCCTTGTCGGCGGCAGGCGCGGGCAGGCTTGCCTCGACGCCATCGGCGTCCAGCGCCAGCACGTGGACGCGCTTGGCCAGCAGCGGCCACAGGCGCAGATCCAGATGCGCCTTGGCCAGCGAAACCACGGTGCCCTTGCCGTCGTCATAGCGCACGCCGGCGAGATCGAGCGGGCCGATCAGCCGACCCGTGGCCTGGCGCACCTGCAGCGCACCGTCGGTGGCGCCTTGTGCCCGCGCCAGCGCGAAGCGCAGGCCCGCGCCGGTGCCGAGCAGCCACCACAACGTCGCCGCCACGACCAGCAGCAGCGCGGCGAATGCGATGGCGATGCGCTTGAACCACTTCATGAATGCGATGCCTTCCGTTTCCTTCGGTTATTGCGTTTTTTACTTCTTGCGATGCCACCTGCTACCCAAAGTTGCAAAAGGGCAGTCCTGCCCTTTTGCAACTCGCCGGGTCCGTTGCACGAACCCGGCTCCGCCGCATCGACCACGGCGTGGTCGATGCGCGTGCGATCCATCCCTGGATCGCCTGTGAGCGGCCGCCTGCGCCAGCCACTCACAAGTCCGGTCCGATCACCAGATGCAGCTGGATGCCGTGGGCGCGGTCGTCGTGGATCGGCGTGCCCAGGTCGACGCGGATCATGCCCACCGGCGAGCGCCAGCGCAGGCCCAGGCCGGCGCCGATCTTCGGGCGGTAGTCGGTGCCGCGGAACGCGTTGCCGGCGTCGACGAAGGCGGCCATGCCCCAGTTGCGGGTGAAGTAGTGCTCGACCTCGGTGCTGGCGACCAGCAGGCTGGTGCCGCCGATCACGCGGTCGTCGCTGTTGCGCGGCCCGATCGACTGGTAGCCGTAACCGCGCACCGAACGGTCGCCGCCGGCGAAGAAACGCAGCTGCGGCGGCAGCGCGGAAAAGTCGTCGGTGTGGGTGATGCCGAAGCTGCCCCGCAGGATCAGCCGGTTGCGCGATTTCGCGCCGAACGCGCGGATCCACTTCGCGTCGGCGGTGAACTGGCTGAAGCTGGCGTCGGAGAGCAGGCTGCCGGCGGTGCTGCGCACGGCCATGCCGAGCAGCCAGCCGCGGCGCACGAAGTCGGGGTTGTCGGCCTGCTTGCGGGTCAGCGAGGCCTCGCCGAATACCAGGGTGCTGCGGCCGTGCTCGATGCCGGGTGCGCTGTCGGGCTCGTTGCCACGCTTGCCTACGGTGAAGGTGCCGGACAGCGCATGCACGCCCACGGTGCGCGTCCAGCCATGCCACTGGCGGGTCTCGTTGCCGACCAGCTCCAGCGTGCGCGACTGCGAGGTGGCGGTGTTGGCGTCGCGGAAATTGGCGCCGACGTTGTAGCTGCGCTGGTTGTCGCCCGGCATCGGGATCGAGTACAGCGTGGAGAGTGTCTTCAGCTTCTGCGCCAGCACCAGTTCGTTCTTCCACTTGTGCCCGCGGCGGTTGACCCAGCGCCGCTCGAGGCCGCCGCGCACGCCGAAGCCGGTGTCGGTGCCGATGAACGGGCCGCCGGTGTAGATCGAGCGCTTTGCCGGCGCCAGCTGCACGGTGACGTCGACCACGCCATCCTTCGCCTCGTCGATGTCCGGCAACACGTTGACCACCGCGAAGTAGTCGGCCCCGTTCAGGGCCTGCTGCAAGACCAGCAACTGGTCCTGGGCGAAGTAGTCGCCGGACTTGAACGGCACGTAGCGGTCGAGGAAGCCGTCGTTGAACTGCGAACCCTCGAAGTGCACCCGGCCGTAGCGGAAGCGCGGGCCCGCATCCCATGCCAGCCTGATCGCCGCGCTGTGGTTGGCGCGGTTCACCTCGACGCGATGGGTGACCAGGCGCGCGTCGAGGAAGCCGTTGGCGGTGAGCTGGGCGCTCAGCGCGTCGCGCGCGTGTTCGTAGGCGCCATGGTCGAGGGTCTGGCCCTTGAGTCGTTCGATCGCGCGCCGGGCCCGGCGCAGCGGGGCGATCTTCGACGCGGAGTCGTCCAGCTGCAGTTCGACGTCGGTGACCTTCACCGGTTCGCCCGGCTTCACGTGCAGGGTCACGTGCCAGTCCCGGCCGACCTGCTGCAGCTCGTCGGTGACGGTGGCGTCGTAATAGCCGTAGGGTCGCAGCGCCGCCTTGACCTGGTCGGGCGCGCGTTCGACCAGGCGCCGGATCTGGGCGTCGCTCACCTCGCGTTTCGCGTATTGCGACAGCTCGACACCGGAAATCGCTGCGGCCTTCAACGGGTCCGCCACGCCATCCACCGTCAACTGCACGCCGGCGTGGGCTGCGGTAGCCCACAGCAGCAGCGGCAGCAGCAGGCTCAGGCGTCGTGGGGATCGGCGCATGCGTGGGGTCCCGTCCTCGATGGCGTGTTCGCGGGGGTGAGGGCAGCTTACCCAAGGAGTTGTTGGCTTCGTATGAAGCATGACGGATTTCCTCAGCGCCAGGGCGTCATGCTTGATTTGTTGATATCGCCGAGGCGATATCAACGGGCGCATCAACCGGCCTTGTCGCCGGCCTTGTGCGCGATCCATGCACCGATCACCGCCGACACGTACGGAATCGATTGCGCGGCGAGGATGAACATCCACAAGGTGCCCTCGATGTAGCGCGTGCCGTAGCCCAGCGCCATGCCGATCACGCACAGCGCCAGCGCGATCGCCATCAGCAGCTCTTCGCGCACCGGGGCGAAGGCGGCGAAGTTGCTGCCGCCCAGGCGCCGGCTCTTGGCGGTCACCACGAACGAGGTCTTCTCGCGGGTGAGGCCGTGCAGGATGCCCCGGGCGATCGCGTGGGACAGGCCCATGCTGGCCAGCGACGCCATCAGCGTGTCGTACCAGCTGCACGGGACGCGGGCGCGATACAGCACGATGCCGAAGATTGCCTTGGCGAAGAAGAAGCCGATCACCGGGATCAGGAACAGCTGCATCGGCAGGCTGAAGTATTGCGGATACGCAATCATGCCCGCGGTCCAGAACAGCGCCATCAGGGTGAAGATCAGGTGCAGCGCGTCGGCGAACCAGCTGAACCAGCCGGTGAGGAAGTGGAAGCGCTGGCCGGCCGACAGCGGCCCTCGCTGCGTCATCCAGTCCCAGCGCCCCTTGAGGATCTGCATCGCGCCGAAGGCCCAGCGGTAGCGCTGGCTCTTGTACGCCTTGAAGTCGGCCGGGGTCAGGCCCTTGCCCATCAGCTCGTCGACGTAGACCAGCTCGTAGCCCGCGTGCATCAGGCGCAGGCCCAGCTCGGCATCCTCGCAGATGGTCCACTCGGACCAGCCGCCGGTGCCTTCCAGCGCGGTGCGCCGGACCATGGTCATGGTGCCGTGCTGGATGATCGCGTTGCGCTCGTTGCGGTGGTGCATGCCGATGCGGAAGAAGCCGTCGTATTCCCACGCGGTCATCCGGCGGAACGCGTTGTGCTCGAACTCGCGATGCGCCTGCGGGCACTGCACCACGGCCACCTTCGGGTCGTGGAAGTAGCCGGTGAGCGTGGCCAGCCAGTCGGCGCGCACCTCGTAATCGGCGTCGATCACCGCCACCACGTCGGCGGCCGGATCGGTTTCCTTGAGGCCGAAGTTCAGCGCGCCAGCCTTGTAGCCCGGCCACGGTTCCAGGTGGAAGAAGCGGAAGCGCTTGCCCAGCTTCTCGCAGTAGGCCTGCACCGGCTGCCACACCGCCGGGTCCTTGGTGTTGTTGTCGATCACCAGGACTTCGAAGTTCGCGTAGTCCAGCGCGGCCAGCGAGTCGAGGGTGATGATCACCATCTCCGGCGGCTCGTTGTAGCAGGCCAGGTGGATCGACACGAACGGCTGCTTCTCCGGCGGATCGGGCGTGAGCATGCCGGCATGGCGCATCCATTTCGGCCGCCACAGCACCTCGGTGAACTCGAAGCCGTTGATCAGCAGGATCGCCAGGATCGCGATCTGCGCGGGGAACAACAAGGTGAGCATGGTCCAGTCGACCCAGCTCAGGTAGAAGTTGAACGGCAGCGTGGCCGACCAGGTCAGCAGGCCGCAGGCCAGCTGGATCAGCATGCAGAAGAACAACTTGCCCATCAGCCGGAAGCGGCTGAAGCGGCGGGCGAACAGGATCATCGGCAACAGCGCCAGCAGGCTGGCAGCCAGTGCCTTCCACGGCCAGCCGGTGTCCTCGGTGACCGGGCCAGTCAGCGGGAACTTCATCTGGCGGTCGGCGTTGAACATGCCCCAGTACGCGCCGGTGCGGCCTTCGCCCAGGTTTTCCTTCCACGGCTGGTCGAACGCTTCGAGCAGGTAGTAGTCGATGTGCTGCTGCTTGGCGACGTTCATCCAGTCGCGGATGAAGATCGCCTCGTTGGACACCGAGGGGTCGGCGTACTCGTGCCGGTCACCGTTCGACGGCCAGCCGATTTCGCCGACCACCACGGGCTTGTCCGGGAAGTGCTGGCGGACCTGCTGGTAGGCGCCCAGCGCGGCCGGCACCGAATCCTTGCGCGCGACGCCGTTCCAGAACGGGAACAGATGGATGGTGATGAAATCGACGTGACGCGCCAGCTCGGGATACTTCAGCCAGATGTAGTCCGGCTCGGCGATCGACACCGGCTGGTGCACGGCCGCACGCACCCGGTCCAGGTAGGTCATCATCTGTTCCGGCGTGAGGTCGTTGCGGAACAGCACCTCGTTGCCCACGATGACGCGGGTGATCGTGTCCGGATAGGCGCGCGCCTTGGCGATCAGCAGCTCGATCTCGCGCTCGTTGTTGTCCAGCCGCTTGTCGATCTCGGCACCGGCCATCACCTTCAGGCCTTCGGCCTGCGCCAGCCGGTACATCTGCGGGTTCTGCTGCATGGTGTACGTGCGCACGCGGTCGCTGTACTTGTGCAGCAGCTTCAGGTCGGCCGCGATGTCGTCGCTGCTGGGATAGTCCTGCTTGAACGGGCTCTGGTAGCGCTGGAACACCGACAGCGAGAAACCGCCGATCCTGCCGTGCCAGTCATCCGGACCGTGCGGCAGGTTGCCGTACCACCACAGCCCGATGTTCATCGCCGCCACGACCAGCGCGAGCAGGATCGCAGTGAGCAGCGGATATCGGCTGTTGTGGTTTGCTGCGGTGATGCTCAAGAGATCCCCAGGGAGGCTTCGCCGGACTGGCGACCGAGCCGCAGAAGCTTAGCGAATTTGAGACCAACGGCCAATGAATCCCCGGGCGGGGGACAAATCCGTCCGCAAGCGATGGCTTTCGCGAGGCCGGACGCGGCTGCCTCCGCGGGAGCTTGTCGGCCGGTGGTTGCGGCGACCGGGTCGAGATTGTGACTGGCTCGGGCCGGGCCACCGCGTCTTGCCACACCGGTAAGGCTTGAGCCAGCGCACAGTTTCGCCGCGTGTGCCGGTGGCCTGCGAAGGCGCGAGGCATCCCGGCGGCGCGGTGGAATGCGTCTGCAAGTCCTTGTTGCGGGGAAAGGTTGTGGCGGCGGGCGGGCACGCGCCGCGGCGGTCGGCGGGCGGGAACCGCTTCGTCAATAAGAAACTGTCTTATGGCGCCGTGGGGACATGATCCGAACAATGCGCGGCTTTCGTGCCGGGTGCAGCCTGCTCGGCTCATCGCGGATCGCTGGTCAGGGAAGGATGGTTTTGTCACAGGGACTGTTTCGCCAGGAAGTCATCGACGCCAGACGCGGCGAGTGGCTCGGTTCGATCATCGTGGCCGCGCCGTTGTCGCGCTGGCTGTTGACCATGCTGGCGCTGGCGCTGGCCGCGGCCATTCTGCTGTTCCTCTTTCTTGGTCACTACACCCGACGTGAGACCGTGGCGGGCCAACTGGTGCCCAGCGCCGGGCTGCTCAACGTCGCGGCTCCCGACGCCGGCACGATCACCCGGCTGAATGTGCGCGACGGCCAGCAGGTCAGGGAGGGCGAAGTGCTGCTGCGCCTTTCCAGCGAGCAGGACAGTGCCGCCCTGGGCGATACCCATGCGCTGGTCGGCAGGCAACTGGAAATCCAGCGCTCCCGCCTGCAGGCCGATCTGGTCAACCAGCAGCAGCTGAGCGCGCAACAGGGCGACGCCCTGCAATCGCGGATGGCCCTGTTGCAGGGCCAGCTGACCCAGATCGCCGGACAGCTGGCGATCCAGCAGCAACAGGTGACCAGCAACCGGCAGATGCTGGCGAAGATCAAGCCGCTTGCCGCCCGCGGTTTTGTCTCGGCCGTGCAGATCCAGCAGCAGGAAGCGGCGGTGCTGAACGCACAGGCGCAGTACAAGACGCTGTTGCGCCAGCAACTCGATGCACGCCAGCAATACGACGAGGCGCAGCAGCAGCTGGCGCGCCTGCCGCTGGACGAGGCAGGCAAACGCAACGAAACCGAACGACAACTCGCCGCCCTGGCCCAGTCGACGGCGCAGAACGAAATGCAGCGGGCGGTGGTGTTACGCGCACCGCGCGACGGCATCGTTTCCACGGTATTGCTGAAGGAAGGGCAGATGGTGGCTGCCGGCCAACCACTGCTTTCCATTCTTCCTGCAGGCTCCAAGCTGCAGGCGCAATTGCTGGTGCCGAGTCGGGCGATCGGCTTCATCGAGCCGGGCAGCACCGTGGTGCTGCGTTACCAGGCGTTCCCTTACCAGAAATTCGGCCAGCAATACGGTCGGGTCAGCGACATCTCGCGCAGCGCGCTTGGCGTGGCGGAGGTCAATGCCCTGATCGGACGGCAGGCACGCGAGCCGCTGTATCGCGTCGAGGTGAAGCTGGACAGCCAGCAGGTGATGGCTTACGGGCGGCCCGAGCCGGTCAAGCCCGGAATGGCTCTGGAGGCCGACGTGCTGATGGAACGCCGTCGCCTTATCGAGTGGGTATTCGAGCCGCTTTACGGCATGGCGCATCACGTTTCGGCGGACGGTTGAGGCGTCGCCAGGATCGCGGTGGTGGCGAAAAGAATGGGCGTTGAAAGAAGAAGGCGGCTGGCCGATATCCACCGGGCAAACTGCCTGAAAGCAAAGGAGTGCAGCATGAAGTTCAAGTATGGTTTTCCACCTCAGGTTGGCTGCGATCTGTCAGGTGCGAATCGGCTGATAAACAATTATGGGCGACTGCACGTCGTGGCAACATTGCTCGGACTGCTGCTGGTCGGGCCATGCCTGTACCTCGCCTGGTCGCTGCTGTGGCCCCACAGCTGGGCTCTTGGCGTCTTTGACCAACCTCCTGGCGTCTTCATCGGGACTCTGGTCGGCATCGTCATCGTGCATGAGTTCATGCACCTGCTGGCTTTGCCCGGTGCCGGTCGTGGCGAATGCTCATACATGGGATTTGATCCGAAAACGCATCTTCCCTATGTGGCCTATCTGGGCGAATTGAGCCGGCCAAAAGCGGTGATGGTGGCATTCATGCCGATCCTGGTGCTGACGCTGCTGCCATTTCCCCTGGCCTGGATGGTGCCCGCCCCATACCTTCCCATGCTTTCGTCGTTGTCCATATTGAATGGAACCGCTGCGAGCGGCGACGTGTGCATCATCTTTCTGCTGCTCTGCAAGGTGCCGCGCAACGCAATGGTGCATGGCGAGTTCTACGGGTTCGCCAGGGCTGAAGCGCCGGCAGCTTCTTGCCCGGCCACGGGAGTGACGTCGTGACGAGCATTTCCGGCGTGATCCGCGTGATCGGGGCGAATCTCGAAGGGAGGGTGCCTGCGCATGGCTGACGGCAGCCACCTCGCCTCCGCCGCGCCCGGCGAACGCCAGCCGCTGCAATTCGGCTGGTCGCGTCGCCTGCCGGTCATCCTGCAGACCGAGGCTGCCGAGTGCGGCCTGGCCTGTCTGGCCATGATCGCCAACCATCATGGCCACGACGTGGATCTGGCCGGCCTGCGTCGGCGTTTCTCCAGTTCGCTCAAGGGCGCCACGCTGGCCCGCGTAATGGCGATGGCCGGGCGACTGGGCCTTGCCTGTCGCCCGTTGAAACTGGACATGGGCGACCTCTCCCGGCTCAGGACGCCTTGCGTGCTGCACTGGGATCTCAACCACTTCGTAGTGCTGAAGAGCGTGGGCAAGCGTGGCATCGTCATCCACGACCCGGCGCGTGGCCTGCGCAAACTCGGCATGAAGGAGGCGTCCGACCATTTCACCGGCGTCGCGCTCGAGCTGAGTCCCGCCGCCGACTTCGCTCCGGTGCGCGAACGCCAGGCGGTATCCATGCGCGCGCTGACCGGCCGGGTGCGCGGACTCGTTCCCGCGCTGGCACAGATCCTGATGCTGGCCTTGGCGCTGGAAGTGTTCGCGCTGGCTGCGCCGTTCTATCTGCAATGGGTGATGGATCAGGTCCTGGTGTCGGCCGATCGCGACCTGCTGACCTTGCTGGGCCTGGGCTTCATCGGCATCGCGATCTTTTCGGCGCTGGTCACCGCGGCGCGTTCATGGGCGGTCACCTGGCTGGGCGCCACGCTCAACGTGCAATGGGCCAGCAACCTGTTCGCCCACCTGATGCGGCTGCCGCTGGACTGGTTCGAGAAGCGGCATGTCGGCGACGTGGTGTCCCGCTTCGGCTCGATCCAGACCATCCAGTGCACCCTGACCACACAGTTCATCGGGTCCCTGCTGGACGGCCTGATGTCACTGGTGACCCTGGTGGTGATGGCGTTCTACAGCATCGGGCTCACTGCGCTGGTGGCCGGCCTGTTCCTTGTCTACGGCCTGATCCGCTGGGGCTTTTTCGGTCCGCTGCGGCGTGCCAGCGAGGAGCAGATCGTCTACGGCGCCCGCCAGCAGAGCGAGTTGCTGGAATCCATCCGCGGCGCGATGCCGATCAAGCTGGCCAGCAAGCAGGACGAGCGGCTGTCGCGCTACGCCAATGTCACGGTGTCGACGGCCAATCGCGACATCGCCATCCAGCGGCTGGGCATCGCCTTCACGCTGAGCAACCAGCTGATGTTCGGCATGGGTCGGGTGGCGATGATCTGGATCGCCGCCACGCTGGCGCTGAAGAGCGAGTTCTCCGCCGGCATGCTGATTGCCTTCATCGCCTACGCCGATCAGTTTCTCAATCGTGCGGCCGGGCTGATCGACAAATGCGTGGACTTTTGCATGCTGAAGTTGCACGCGGAGCGCGTAGCTGACATCGCACTGACCACGCCGGAAGAAAACGCATCGTCGTCCTGGAATGGGTCGATCCCCGAGGCGAGCATCGAGCTGTGCAACGTGAGTTTCCGCTACGCCGAAGGCGAGCCGTGGATACTTCGTCATTGCAGCCTGCGCATCGATGCGGGCGAGTCCGTGGCTTTCGTCGGGCCCAGTGGCTGCGGCAAAAGCACGCTCGCCAAGATCATGCTCGGGCTGCTTGCGCCCACGGAAGGCGAGGTGCGCTTTGGCGGTGTCGACATCCGCAAGCTGGGGCTCGATGTCTATCGCCGCTGGATCGGCGCGGTCATGCAGGACGACCAGCTGTTCGCGGGCAGCATCGCGGACAACATCAGTTTCTTCGACCCCGAGGCAACGCCGATGCGGATCGAAGCCGCCGCGCGGCTCGCCGCCGTTCATGACGATATCGCCGCGATGCCGATGGCTTACCAGAGCCTGGTCGGCGACATGGGTTCCAGCCTGTCTGGCGGGCAGAAGCAGCGGGTGATCCTGGCGCGGGCGCTGTATCGGCGACCGCGGCTGCTGGTGCTGGACGAAGCGACCAGCCATCTGGATCTGGAACGGGAGCGGCTGGTCAACGCGGCGGTGCAGCGGTTGCGGATCACCCGGATCGTGATTGCGCATCGGCCGGAGACCGTAGCCGCGGCAGGGAGAGTGATCCGGTTGGAGATGGAACGATCAGCATGATCGTGCTGACCTTCCGGAAAGGAATTTCGAGGAACAAGGGGGCCCGTTGCCCCCGATACGGTTCGTGATGCATGGGCATCGTGACCCAGGGTGCAGGGTGTGCGCCAACAACAAGGAGAAATGCAATGCGCGAGATTACGACCCAGGAAGTTGAACTGGTGAATGGCGGCAAGACGGAGGCGGGTTGCTCCACCACCACCACTACCACCAAGAACCCGGACGGTTCCACGACCACGACCAAGACGAAGGAATGTCACATCTCGCACTCGTAAGCGAGTGATTTGACGCCATTGCCGGAGCGGTCGCTCCGGCAATGGCTCAGACCGGGACGACTCATGAGCAAAGATGGCTCTATCCATTGGATCCCGATCACGGGCGTGCTGTTCAATCAGTGCGCGTGGGCCGGATGGGCCAGGTCCACCAGCTCCGATACGGTTCGTGATGCCTGGGCATCGTGGCCTCGGATGCAGGGCGTGCACCAACAACAGGGAGATATGCAATGCGCGAGATTACGATTCAGGAGGTCGAGCTGGTGAACGGTGGCAAGACTGATGCAGGTTGCACCACCATCACTGTCACCCAGAATCCGGACGGGACCAAGACCACGACAGTCAATCACGGATGTCACATCTCTCACTCGTAAGCGAGTGATTCGACCCCATTGCCGGAGCGACCGTTCCGACAATGGCTCTTACCGGGGCGATTCATGAACAAACATGGCTTTATCCATTGGATCCTGATCACAAGCGTGCTGTTCAGTCAGTGCGCGTGGGCGGGATGGACCAGGTCCACCAGCTCGACCATACAATTCCAGGGAGACATAGAAAAAGGCTCCTATGAACAATACCTCGAGGTCGCCAAAGGCGGCTTCACCCGGGTAGTGCTGGACAGCAGTGGCGGTAATCCTTCGGTGGCCTTGAAGATAGCGAAGGATATCCAGCGGCATGCGAATGTCGAGATTGACGTAAAGGGGGTGTGCATTTCGGCATGCGCCAGCTATCTGGCGATCGCCGGAAAGCGCCTGAACATCGAGTGCGACGCGGTGGTTGCGTGGCATGGCGACCTCGGCAAGCCTGAGGATGAGGCGCGTTCCATGCGGGCCGAAGACCTTCCTGAAGGCCTGGTGGTCGAGTACGCAGCCTGGCTCAAGGCGTTTCATGCCGACGAATCGGCGTTCTACGCAATTGCCGGCGTCGATGTCGCCTTGCTGGCGGATTCGGAGAAGGCCGTCGGCGCCCTTGAACTGAAAGAAAGCTACACGCTGGACGCGGAGACCGGCGAATACTCCTATTCGAAGTCCGCCGGTGTGTGGGTGCCCTCGATGAACTCTCTGAAGAAATACGGTGTGAAAAGGCTGAAGTATTGCCACGAGTACAGCCCGGATCAGACCGCGGAAATCCTCAAGAAACATGGCTATCAGGTGAAATTTTCCACCGCCGCGTTTCGTTGAGCCTCGACGACTTGGACATCCCTGAAGCGAATGCTTCGGTGGTGGCATCCGTTCGCTCGTGAAAGGCGCAGGCGACGCTCCAAAGGTGAACTCTGGAAGTGGCGACGCCGGGCATTACGGCAAATATGCGGGGCATGCGCCGCAACGACGGGGAATGTCGTGGCGCATGCCCGACCCGAATGATGCATGTGCATCATGACCCGCAGGTGCACGGTATGCACCGATCAAAAGGAGAAAAGCAATGCGTGAGATGACCACCAGCGAACTCGAACTCGTCAACGGCGGGAAGACGGAGGCAGGTTGCTCCACCACCACGACCACCACCACGAACAAGGACGGCTCCACCACGACGACGACGAAGAAGGAATGCCACATCTCGCACGAGTAACCGGTTGATTGCCGCCACTGTCGGAACTGCAGGTTCGACAGTGGCGGCAGACAATTGGGTCGAAGGAGGAAAAGGCGATGGGTTCAGCACTCCGCGTCTGGCAGGCAAACCGGCCCCCTTCTGTCCGCTCGCGCGCGCAGCTCCGTTCCGGAGTGAATCATGAGCCACCATGCGTTTGAGATGACAGCCCTGATCACCCTCGCGGTGGGCTTCCAGATCGTCTGCATGCGGCTGGGCGAACTGCATTCGCAACTGCGCAAGCTGGAAAGGCGCCTGCTCGGCGACAGCGAAGCCGACCTCGCGAAGCTGGCCGAGATCCGGTCGCTGGCCGTGTCCGGCAAGCAGGGGCGCGCCGTGGCTGCCCATCGCCGGTATTTCGGAACCAGCCTGGCCGAGGCCGCCGACGCGGTGCGGAAGCTTGAGGGCGACGCTGCGGCGCGTGGCGCCTGAGCCACCTGCCGCCGACTGGCCTGCGGGGCTACTGGATGGGCGCCGCCGGGCCCGGTCATGAATTATGGGTTAGAGTCCGCGCCGTAGCCGCTTCTCTGGCGGCGTTCGCAGTGGTCGTCCTTCGCGGCGCAAGGCGCTGCAAGTCTCGGGGGATCACATGCGACAACTTACCTGGCGTTTCCTTTTGCTCGCCCTGGTTTTTCTGGGGCTGAGCCGGCTCGGTCTTGCGCTGTGGCTGTGGCCGCGGGCGGAGCCGGCGGGCGGATTGTGGCCGGTGCTGCTGGGCGGGCTGCGCATCGATCTGAGCCTGCTGGCGATGGTCTGTGCGCTGCCGGCCCTGCTCGCGCCGTGGCTGGGGCATCGGCCCTGGGCCGCGCGCCTCACCGCGTGGTGGTATCGGCTGTGGTGGATGCTGTTCGTGCTGCTGGAGCTGTCCACGCCGCAGTTCATCCTGGAATACGACACCCGGCCGAACCGGCTGTACGTGGAGTACCTCGACAGTCCGCACGAGGTGTCGGCGATGTTGTGGCATGGCTACAAGGGCGTTCTGCTGTTCGCCCTGGCGGGCCTGCTGCTGCTCGGCTGGGTCGGCTTTCGCGTATTGCGCACGTCACTGGTCGATGCGCGCCTGCGCCTGCGCTGGCGGCCGCTGCTGACGGCGGCGATGTTTCCGCTGCTGTTCCTGGGCGCGCGCGGCACGCTGGAGCATCGCCCGCTGAATGCGTCGATGGTGGCGTTCAGCGATGACGCGATGGTCAACACGTTGCCGCTGAATTCGCTGTACAGCGTGATCAATGCGATCCGCGGCATGCACAACGAGCGCTCGTCGGCGGCCCTGTACGGCCCGATGCCCGAAGCGGAAATGCAGCAGCTGGTGCGCGGGGCGTCGGGGTTCGAGGGTGCGATGCTCGATCCGCAGCATCCCGGCTGGCATGTGCAGCACGCCTCGAAGCGGCCGGCCGAGTCGCTCAACCTGGTCATCATCGTCGAGGAAAGCCTGGGGGCGCAGTACATCGGCACGCTGGGCGGCGAGCAGCTGTCGCCGCAGTTCGATGCGCTGGCGAAGGACGGCTGGCTGCTGGCGCGGACCTACGCCACCGGCACGCGCTCGGTGCGCGGTCTGGAGGCGATCACCACCGGGTTCCTGCCCACGCCGGCCGAGGCCGTGCTGAAGCAGCCGCGCAGCCAGCGGGGCTTCTTCACCCTGGCCGGCCTGCTCGGCGAGTTCGGCTACCACTCGCGCTTCATCTACGGCGGCGAGGAGCACTTCGACAACATGAAGTCGTTCTTCCTCGGCAACGGCTTCGACGAAGTGATCGACCAGCCGAAGTTCGAGGTGAAGCCCGCCTTCGTCGGCTCGTGGGGCGCGTCAGACGAGGACATGTTCAACGAGCTGCACCATCGCCTGATGCAGGGCGGCACGCAGCCGCAGTTCACGCTGGCCTTCAGCGTCTCCAACCACACGCCGTGGGAATACCCGGGCGGACGGATCGAGGCGAGCGAGCCGGCGGCGAGCGTGCAGAACACGGTGCGCTACGCCGATTGGGCGATCGGCCGGTTCTTTGCGAAGGCGAAGCTGTCGCCGTACTGGAAGAACACCGTGTTCCTGCTCGTGGCCGACCACGATTCGCGGGTGTTCGGCGCCAGCCTGGTGCCGGTGCGGCACTTCCACATTCCCGCGCTGATCCTCGGCGCGGGCGTGCCGGCCCAGCGTGACGAACACCTCGTCAGCCAGATCGACCTGGCGCCCACCCTGCTGTCGCTGATCGGCATCAGCAGCGTCCAGCCGATGCTCGGTGCCGATCTCACCGTGCATTACCCGGGGCGGGCCATCATGCAGTACGGCGACAACTACGGTTATCTGAAAGGTGACCAGTTGCTGGTGCTGCAGCCGGGCCAGCCAGCGGCGCAGTTCCACTATGACGTGGCCGACCACCAGCTGGCGCCGGTGGCGGTCGATCCGGCGCTGTCGAGGCTGGCGTTGGCGCACGCGTTGTGGCCCAGCTGGGCCTACTTCAATCAGCGCTACGGCTTGCCGCCGAAATCCCTCCAGCCCGCGCCCGCTCCGCCGGCGACGGTGCTGAAGCCGATGGAGCCCGACAGGTGCTGCGCCACGCGCGAGCTGTAGGAAAAAGAAACCCGGCGCAAGGCCGGGTTTCTGCTGGTACGCAGGAAGCTCGCGCTCAACGCAGCAGCGAGCGCAGCATCCACGCGGTCTTTTCGTGCGCCTGCAGGCGGCCGGTGACCATGTCGGCGGTGCCGTCATCGCCGGCGCCGTTGGCGGCCTTGAGCGTATCGCGGGCAGTGGCGGCGGCGATCTCGTGGCCCTCGACCAGCTGGTTCACCATCTCCTTCCAATCCGGCACGCCGGATTCTTCCTTGATCGAGCTGAGCTTGCCGAACTGGCTGTACGAGCCCGGGGCGAACACGTCCAGCGTGCGGATGCGCTCGGCCACTTCGTCGGCGGCCAGCCACAGCTCGTTGTACTGGGTCTCGAACATCAGGTGCAGGCTGTTGAACTGCGGGCCGGTGACGTTCCAGTGGAAGCTGTGCGTCTTCAGGTACAGCGAATAGGTGTCGGCCAGCAGCTTGGACAGATGCTTGGCGACCGCTTCGCGGTCCTTCTTGGCAATGCCGATGGAAATGGCCATGTGCTGCTCCTCGATGGTGGAAGAAGACGGGTGGGTGAATGCAATGGGTCCACAGTAGCGGGTGCCAGCCCGCCGGTGAAATGAAACCTTCGTATGCCTGCGATAGCTGGTGGCTATCGGGCTGACGCGCTTGCAACGGGTATCATGCGCGGTTCGATGAATGACCGTCCGCCACCACCGCCTGATTCCGCCGCCGACCCCGGCCTGCGCGACCTGCGCCGCCAACTGGATACGGTGTCCAGTCGCGACTTCGGTCGCCTGCTGGGGCGTTGGCGCACGCTGTCGCGCCGGCCTGACGAAGGCAAGCTGGAGGCGCTGCGCGTCGATATCCAGCGTTCCGCGGCCAAACGCCGCGCCCGCGCCGCGGCCAAGCCCGAGATCCGGCTGGACGATGCGCTGCCGATCAGCGCCCGCGGCGAGGACATCGTCAAGCTGATCCGCGAGCACCAGGTGGTGGTGATCGCCGGCGAGACCGGTTCGGGCAAGACCACCCAGCTGCCCAAACTATGCCTGGCCGCCGGTCGCGGCGAGGCCGGCATGATCGGCTGCACCCAGCCGCGCCGGCTCGCCGCGCGCTCGGTGGCGCGTCGGGTGGCCGAGGAACTGGGCACGCCGCTGGGCGAGGTGGTGGGTTTCCAGGTGCGCTTCAACGACCAGGTGTCGGATCGCACGCTGGTCAAATTCATGACCGACGGCATCCTGCTCGCCGAGACCCAGGGCGACCCGTGGCTCAGTGCGTACGACACCCTGATCATCGACGAGGCGCACGAGCGCAGCCTCAACATCGACTTCCTGCTGGGCTATCTGAAGCGGCTGGCGATCAGGCGGCCGGAGCTGAAGATCATCGTCACCTCGGCCACGATCGACACCGCGCGCTTTGCCGAGCACTTCGGCGGCGCGCCGGTGGTCGAGGTGGAAGGGCGGGCGTATCCGGTGGAAACGCGCTGGCGGCCGGTGGAGGCCGTGGCCAAAAACATGCAGCAAGGCAGCGCCGAACACATCGCTGCCGTGCTCGACGAGATCAGCCACGACGACCCGCGCGGCGACGTGCTGGTGTTCCTGCCCGGCGAGCGCGAGATCCGCGACGTGCACCAGTTGCTGTCGCGCCGGCAATATCGTGAAACCGAAGTCCTGCCGCTGTACGCGCGGCTCTCCGCCGGCGACCAGGACCGCGTGTTCAAGCCCGGCGTGAAGCGTCGCGTGGTGCTGGCCACCAACGTGGCCGAGACCTCGCTGACCGTGCCGCGCATCCGCTACGTGATCGACACCGGCACCGCGCGGGTGAAGCGCTACAGCCAGCGCAGCCAGCTGGAACGGCTGCATGTCGAACCGGTCTCGCAGGCCGCCGCCGACCAGCGCAAGGGCCGCTGCGGCCGCGTGGGGCCGGGCATCTGCTATCGCCTGTACGACGAGGCGGACTTCGCCGGCCGTGCCGCGTTCACCGATCCCGAACTGCTGCGCTCGTCGCTGGCCAACGTGATCCTGCGCATGCTGGCGCTGAAACTGGGCGAGGTCGACGACTTCCCGTTCCTGGAAGCGCCCGACCCGCGCGTGATCGCCGACGGCTTCCGCCGGCTCACCGAGATTTCCGCGATCGACGAGGCGCGCAAGCTCACCGCGATCGGCCGCACCCTGGCACGCCTGCCGATCGACGTGCAGCTGGCGCGCATGCTGGTCGAGGGCGAGCAACTGCATGCCCTGCGCGAACTGCTCGTCATCGTCAGCTTCCTCAGCATCCAGGACCCGCGCGAGCGGCCGGGCGATGCACGACAGCAGGCCGATACCGCGCACGCCGTGTTCGCCGATCCGAAATCCGACTTCGCCGGCGTGCTGAACCTGTGGCGGGCCTACCACGACGCGCACGAGGAACTGACCCAGTCGAAGCTGCGCGACTGGTGCTCGCGGCATTTCCTCAGCTTCATGCGCATGCGCGAATGGCGCGAGCTGCATCGGCAGTTGTTGCTGGTGGTGGGGGAGCTGGGCTGGAAGCTGGAAGGACAGCCGCAAGCCGCACGCTCTGCTCCTCCCCCTGCTGGCAGGGGGAGGTCGGGAGGGGGTAGAGCTCTTGACGTCGCTGCACAAAGTCAAAAGCGGACCCCACCCCAACCCTCCCCTGCTAGCAGGGGAGGGAGTGACGGCGGCGACTCCGCCGATCGTCTTTACGAATCCGTGCATCGCTCCCTGCTGGCCGGCCTGCCGACCCAGGTCGGCCGCAAGGACGAGAAGGGCATCTACCTGAGCACCCGCGAGCGCAAGTTCCAGGTCTTTCCGGGCTCGGTCTTGTCGAAGGCGCCGCCGAACTGGATCTTCTCCGCGCAGATCCTCGACGTGGGTGGACGCGTGTGGGGCATGGCGAATGCGCGGGTGGAGCCGCTGTGGATCGAGCAGCAGGCAGCGCACCTGCTGCGCACGAGTTGCCGCGAGGCGCACTGGTCGAAGAAGCGCGGCTGCGTGGTGGCGTACGAGCAGGTCAGCCTGTTCGGTCTGGTGCTGGTGGAGAAGCGGCCGGTCACGTTCCAGCAGCAGGACCCGGCGCTGGCTCACGCGATCTTCGTGCGCGAAGCGCTGGTGCGTGGTGACATCGAGAGCAAGGCCGATTTCGTGCGCGCCAACCTGCGCGTGCTGGAAGAGGCGCAGGGCATCGAGGCGAAGCAGCGCCGCGAAGGGCTGATCCGCCACGAGGACGATCTGGTCGCGTTCTTCGAGGGCAAGTTGCCGGAAGACATCGCCAGCAGCCGCGCGCTGGATGCGTGGTATCGCAAGGCGCGCCCCGCCGAGCAGGCCGCGCTGCGCTGGTCGCTGGACGACGTGATGGCCGGCGGCGCCGGGCTCGACGCGAAGGCCTTCCCCGCCGCGCTCGAAATGCCGCCGCAGAAATACAGGCTGGAATACCGCTTCGTCCCCGGCGACGAGGCCGACGGCGTGACCCTTCAATTGCCGCTGGCGATGCTGAACGCGCTGCCCGCCGCGCGTTGCCAATGGCTGGTGCCGGGCCTGCTGGCGGACAAGGTGGCCGAACTGATCCGGGGCCTGCCGAAGGCGCTGCGCCGCAACTTCGTGCCCGCGCCGGATTTCGCGCGCGCCTTCGTCGAGGCGGAATCGCCCCGCGACGAGTCGCTGGTCAAGGTGCTGGCCGCGTTCCTGAAACGCACCACCGGCGTGGACATCGGCGCTGGTGAATTTGCCGGCATCGAACTGCCGCCGCACTTCCTGATGCGTTATCGCCTGCACGACGAGCGCGGCAGGACGCTGGCCAGCGGCCGCGACCTGGCCGCGCTGCGCGGGCAGTGGGAAGGCCAGGCGCGTGAGGCGTTCTCGCGCAAGACCGACATCGAGCTGACCCGCGAAGACGTGGCCAGCTGGGACTTCGAGGCGATCCCCGCGCAGGTGCGTTCCGATGGCGGGCTCACCGCGTTCCCGGCCCTGGTCGACCTGGGCGAGACGGTGGCGCTGCGCGTGTTCGAGCGCAGCGACGAGGCTCGCGCCGCCCATCGGCAGGGCGTGGTGCGACTGTTGCGCAATGCGCTGGCCAGCGAAGCGAAGCAGGCGCGCCGTCGCTTGCCGATCGGCAATGCGCCGGCGCTGAAATACGCGCCGCTCGGTGGCGTCGACGGCCTGCGCGAGGATTTGCTCGAAGGCGGTTTTCGGGATCTGCTGGAACGCCATGAGCTGGACGTGCGCAGCGCCGGCGCATTCGAGATGTTGCGCACGCAGTTCTCGCGCGAGCTGTTCGGCGCCGGCGTCGAGCGGCTGAAACTGGCCGAACCGATCATCGAGGCCCAGGCCGAGATGAAGCCGTGGCTGGCGCCGCCGCTGCTGGGTTTCGCCCGCGCCAGCTACGACGACCTGGGTGAACAGTTCGACGCGCTGCTGACGCCGGGCTTCCTGCGCGAGTTGCCGACCGCGCGGCTGGCGCACTACCCGCGCTACCTCAAGGCGATGCGCCTGCGTGGCGAACGCCTGCGCCAGGACCCGGCGAAGGACCAGCAGCGCATGCTGCAGGTGCTGCCGTACTGGCGCGCGTACCTGCAGCATCGCGCCGCCGGTGGCGATCCGGCCGGGCTGGCCGAATTGCGCTGGCTGATCGAGGAGTGGCGGGTGTCGCTGTTCGCCCAGGAGCTGAAAACGGCCGAGCCGGTCTCGGCCAAGCGGCTGGCGAAGGCGCTGGCCGCCCTCGGCTGAGTTGTCGGGGCGCGTGGCATTCCGTTGCCGGTCAGTGAACGGAGCGGGGCTGCAGCTAAGATGGGTGCATCCCGCGAAGCCCTGAAGATCATGGTCCCCCTCGTCAAACCCGGCAGCCTGCAGCAATGGCGCGATCGCGCCGGCACGCTGCCGCCTGCGCTGGTCGAGGCGCTGGATGCCTGCGCCCTGCGCACGGTGAACGAGGCCGAATGCACCGACGTGCTGGACCTGCTCGGCATGCTCGGTTGCGATGCGCAGACGCAGGCGGCGGCATTGTGGTTCGCGCTGGCCCGTGCCGATCCGGCGCTGTGGCAGGAGCGCCGGGCGAAGTTGCCGGCGGAGCTGCAGCGGCTGGTGGACGGGCAGCAGGCGGCCGAACAGGTGTGGGCGCTGCACGCGCAGCGACCGCCGCAAGGCGCTGCCGAAGGCCTGCGCCGCCTGCTGCTGGCGATCGTGCGCGACCTGCGCGTGGTGTTCGTGCTGCTGGCCCGTCAGCTCGCGCGCATGCGCGCGGCGGCGAACCTGGCCGACGACGAACGCCAGGCGCTGGCCCGGCTGACCCGCGACATCCACGCGCCGCTGGCGAACCGGCTCGGCATCTGGCAGCTGAAGTGGGAGCTGGAGGACCTGGCGTTTCGCTACCTGCAGCCGGACACCTACCGCCGCATTGCGCAGCTGCTCGACGAGCGTCGCGCCGATCGCGAGGCGTTCATCCGCGAATCGCTGGACGAACTGCAGCGTGCGCTGGCCGCCGCCGACATCCGCGCCGACCTGGCCGGCCGGCCGAAGCACATCTACTCGATCTGGAAGAAGATGCAGCACAAGTCGCTGGACTTCTCCGACCTGTACGACATCCGCGCCGTGCGCATCCTGGTCGACAACATCACCGACTGCTACGCCGCGCTGGGCGTGGTGCACGGGCGCTGGCCGCATCTGCCGAACGAGTTCGACGACTACATCGCGCGGCCCAAGCCGAACGGCTACCAGTCGCTGCACACCGCGGTGATCGGCCCGGCTGGCAAGACCCTGGAAGTGCAGATCCGCACCCATGAAATGCATCGCGCCAACGAGCTGGGTGTGGCGGCGCACTGGCGCTACAAGGAAGGCGGCAGCGGTGATGCCGAGTTCGAGGCGAAGATCGCCTGGATGCGCAAGCTGCTGGAACCGCGCGGCGACGACGACAGCACGCTGGCCGCCGACCTGCACACCGAGCTGCTGGAAGACCGCGTCTACCTGCTGACGCCCAAGGGCGAGGTGTTCGACCTGGCCCGCGGCGCCACCGTGCTGGACTTCGCCTACCTGGTGCACACCGAAGTCGGTCATCGCTGCCGCGGCGCCAAGGTCAACGGCCGCATCGTGCCGCTGACCTTCCAGCCGCAGAGCGGCGACCGGGTGGAGATCCTCACCGGCAAGGTGGCCGATCCCAGCCGCGACTGGCTGTCGCCCCATCACGGCTACCTCAATACCTCGCGGGCCAGGGACAAGCTGCGCAACTGGTTCCGCAGGATCGCCCACGACACCAACCTCGCGGTCGGCCGCAGCATGTTCGAGCGCGAGCTGCGGCGCCTCGCGCTGACCAGTGCCGACGTGGGCAAGCTGCCGGCGCATTTCCACCTGAAGAACCAGGACGAGTTGCTGATCGCGCTGGCGCTGGGCGAAATCACGCCCGGCCAGATCGCCCGCGTGGTGCAGGAGGCGGCACAACCGGCGCAGCCGGCGGTGACGCAGTCCAGCACGCCGGTCGCCTCGCGCCACAGCACGCTCGACCACAGCGCGCTCAGCATCGAGGGCATCGGCAACCTGCTGACCACGCTGGCGCGCTGCTGCCAGCCGCTGCCGGGCGATCCGGTGCGCGGCTTCATCACCCGGGGCCGTGGTGTATCGGTGCATCGCGCCGACTGCGCCAGCCTGGCGCGACTGGCCCGGCGTGACCCGGACCGGGTGATCGAGGTCAACTGGGGCAGCGCGGCGGCGCAAGCGTACGAGGTCGACATCGAGTTGCGTGGCTACGACCGCAAGGGCCTGCAAAAGGACGTCACCAGCGTGATCAGCAACGCGGCCACCCACATCATCGCCTCGTCCAGCCGGCAATTCGTGCGCACCGGCGAGGTCGAAATGCGCTTCACCCTGCGCGTGCGCGACTTCGAACAGCTGTCGGCCCTGCTCGGCAAGCTGCTGGCGCTGCCCAACGTGATCGACGTGCGCCGCGTCGGCGTCGGCTGAATGCCCACGCAATGCCTGCCCCCAGGCGGGGCAGGGGCTGCGGGCCCGATGGTAAGCTGAGCCGACATTTCCGAAGCCACGAACCATGAGCGGACGCCGCGACCAGCACGACGCACACCCCCCGATGCGCACCGAGCCCACCCTCGGCGATCTCGATCGGCTGGACACGCCGCGCGCGCCCTCGCCGGACGGCCTGCCGCGGGTCGCGGTGGAAGCCCGCCGGCCACATGGCCGGGCGTCCTCGCCGTCGCGAACCAGGGCACGCCGCGGCTGGCTGGTACCGGTCCTGCTGCTGGTGATCGCCTTGCTGGCGGCGTTGTGGATCAACCAGAACCGCCTGCGCGGCATGGTGCCGCGCACCGACTTCAACACCTTGCTCACCCAGGCGCAGCAGGCCTTGCAGGATGGACGTCTGGACGGCCAGGACGGCAGCAGTGCGCGCGAGCTGTTCCAGGCCGCCGCAGCGCTGGAGCCGGACAACGATCGCGCCCGTGACGGCCTGCGCCAGGTCGGCCAGGCGATGCTGTCCCGGGCCGACGCCTCGCTGCAGGCGGGCAACCTGAGCCAGGCCGCGCAGCAGGCGACGGTGGCCCGCGAACTGCTCGGTGGCGGCAGCGACATCGATCGGCTGGATCACGCGATCAGCAGCGCGCGTGCCGGACAGGTGCACGCCGTGGACCTGGTCGACCAGGCCCAGCAGGCCTTCGCCGCCGGCAAGCTGGCCGGACCCGATGGTGCCGGCGCGCTGTATCGGCGCGTGCTGCAGGCCGACCCCGACAACGCAGTGGCCAGGCACGGCCTGGACCAGGTCGGCTACGCGCTGGCAGTCGATGCGCGCCAGGCGCTGGATGCGAAGGACAACGCGAAGGCCGATGCCAGCATCGAGCAGCTCGCCGCGCTGCAGCCGAACAACGGGGCGCTGCCGGCACTGCGTGCGCTGCAGGCGCAGACGCGCAAGCAGGACAACAGCGCGCTGGCGGCGGAACTGAAGGCCGGCCAGGATGCGCTGCGCGCCGGCCGCATCGCCGGCAGCGGCGACGACACCGCCTTGGCGCACTTCCAGGCCGCGCTCAAGCTGGACCCCGACAACGCCCAGGCCCACGCCGGCCTCGGCAACGTGGCGCAGGCGCTGACCGTGCAGGCCAGCGCGGCGATCGATGCGGGCGACAACCTTCAGGCGGAGAAACTGCTGGACCAGGCCGCGCAGCTGGCGCCCAAGTCGGCCGACCTTGCAGCGACGCGGGCACGCCTGGGCAGTGCGGCGGCCTCCGCCGTTTCCGATGGCGGCAAGACCGCGCCTGCAGCCGATGCGAGCAGCGAGCCGCCGATGCCGCAAGCGGTGTTGACGCCCCAGCAGAGCGCGGCCGTGGCGCAACTGGTGCAGCGTGCCGAACAGGCGACCAGCCACGGCGACATCATGATGCCGCCCGGCGACAGCGCCTACGATCTGTACCGCAGCGCGTTGGCGATCGATGGCAACAACGAGGCAGCGGTGCGGGGATTGCAGGCGTTGCCCGACAAGGTTCGCCAGCAGTTCGAGCAGGCGCTCGCCGCGGGCAAGCTGGCACAGGCCAGCGACATGCTGGCCAATCTCGCCGAACTGGCCCCTGGCGACGCCGCGCAAGGCGCGCTCGGCAGCCGCCTCGCCGGTGCCTGGCTGGACCAGGCCGAACAGCAACTCGGTCGCGGCGACCGCATCGGTGCCAGCCAGTCGCTGCTGCGCGCACGCAAACTGGCGCCGGCGAGCCCTCGCGTACAGGACCTGGACGCCCGTCTGCAGGGTGGCGGGTGAGTCGCGCATGACGGTTCTGGTGATCGGTGCCAGCAGCCAGATCGGCCGATTCCTGCTGCCACGACTGATCGCCAGCGGCGAGCCGGGGGTCGCCCTGAGCCGGCAGCCGCTACCCGCATCCGCTGGCGTCACTTGGTTGCATGGCTGGCTGCCCGATCGGCCACCGAGCCTGCCGCCGCTGTCGGCGATTATCAGCTTCGGACCACTGACGGGCCTGGCCGACTGGCTGGCGCACGCCGACGTGGTCGACGCGCCAAGGGTGATTGCCACCAGTTCGATGAGCGCGGAGAGCAAGCGCGATTCGCTGGTGTCCGGCGAGCGCGACATCTCGCGCCAGTTGCGCGAAAGCGAGGCGCAACTGGCGGCTGCATGCGAGCGTCACGGCAGCGCATGGACCGTGCTGCGTCCCACCCTGGTCTACGGCGCCGGGCTGGACAAGAGTCTCACTCCGCTGGCGCGTCGGGCGATGCGCCTGCGCGTCTTCCCGCTGCCTTGCGGCCGCGGCCTGCGCCAGCCGGTGCATGCGGAAGACATCGCGCTGGCCGCGCTGGCGGCGTTGGAGTGTCCGGCATCGGGCGGGCGCGTGCTGCAGATCGGCGGCGGCGAACGTCTGCCTGCGGCGGAGATGTTCGCGCGGGTGCGTCGCAGCCTGCCGGTCGCCACCATGCCGCTGCCGCTGCCCGCGTGGCTGCTGCGCGGGGCGAAGCTGGCGCTGCCACGCCTGCGCGGCGCGCTGGATCGACTGGACAACGACCTGGTCGCCGACAACGGCGAACTGCAACGCCTGCTTGGAGTCCACCCGCGATCGTTCCGCCCCGAACCCGCGACGTGGCAACCGCTTTCGTAGAGCAGGCACGGTCGGCCCACGCGTGACCCTCTGCGCTCCCCGAATCCCGAATCGCCCGCATTTCGCCCCAAAACCGCCCGCCACGTTCATATGCCCGCCGGGTGGCAGGCCCTATCATCGAACCACTTGATTGCCGGAATTCCCCACGTTGGCCTTTCTGACCCGCATTCGCCTGTTTGCCCGACGCTGCTGGCCGTGGCTGCGCATCCCGTTCTGGATCGGCACGGGTTTGCTGGTCGGCTTCGTGCTGCCGTACACCCTGGTGTTGAACAAGCGCGTCCAGGACCGCTTCAACGAACTGGTGTTCGCGGTGCCGACCCGCGTCTACGCCCGTCCGCTGCCGCTGGCGGCCGGCGAGCCGATGACGTCTTCCGCGCTGGAACTGGAACTCACCTTCGCCGGCTACAGCCATGACGGCAAGGGCCAGGTCGCCGGCAGCTGGCAGAAGGAAGGTCTGCGCTACACGATTTCCTCGCGCGGCTACGCCGGCCCCGACGGCGGCGAACTGCCCAAGCGCATCCGCGTCAGCCTGGGTGGCGGCTCGATAAGGTCGGTGCAGGACGCGGCCAGCGGCAAGCCGATCGAGCTGGCCCACCTGGACCCGGCGCGCATCGCCACGCTGTACGGCGCCAGCCAGGAAGAGCGCCGCTTCGTGCGCCTGGCCGACGTGCCGCCGCTGCTGGTCAGCGGCCTGCAGGCGGTCGAGGACCGTGACTTCAACCACCACATCGGCATCGACTTCAGCGCGATCGCGCGGGCGGCGTTCGCCAACCTTCGCGCGGGGCATACCGTGCAGGGCGGCTCCACGCTGACCCAGCAGCTGGTGCGCAACCTGTTCCTCAGCCGCGACCAGAACTTCACCCGCAAGATCAACGAAGCGCTGATGTCGCTGCTGCTGGAAGCGCATTACAGCAAGGGGCGGATTCTCGAGGCCTACGTCAACGACGTCTTCCTCGGCCAGCAGGGCAGCCAGGCCGTGCACGGCTTCGCGGCCGCGTCGGAGTTCTACTTCGGCCGGCGACTCGAAGACCTGCGCCCGCAGGAAATCGCCTTGCTGGTGGGCATGGTCAAGGGCCCGAGCTTCTACGATCCGCGCCGATCGCCGCAGCGCGCGCTGACCCGCCGCAACCTGGTGCTGAAGGAATTCTTCGAGACCAACCTGATCACCGCGGCCCAGCTCAACGCGGCCCAGGCCGCGCCGCTGGACATCGTGAGCAACGGCCAGTTGCCGCACAACCGCTTCCCGGCGTTCATGGACCTGGTGCGCAAGCAGATCACCGCGGACTTCGACGAGGACGCGCTGCGCGAAGGCAACCTGTCGATCTTCACCACGCTCGATCCGGCGGCACAGATCTACACCGAGCAGGCGATCACCAGCACGCTCAAGGGTCTGGGCAAGCGTGGCGACGGCGTGCAGGCGGCGGCGGTGGTGACCAATGCGCACAGCGGCAGCGTGCTGGCCGTGGTCGGCAGCAAGATCCCCGGTGATCCGGGTTTCAACCGGGCACTCGATGCGCGCCGGCCGATCGGCTCGACGATCAAGCCGTTCGTCTACCTGGTGGCGCTGACCCAGCCCGAGCGCTGGAACCTGGCCAGCCTGGTGGACGACAGCCCGGTCAGCATGCGCCAGCCCGACGGCAGCCAGTGGACACCGCAGAACGACGACCATCGCAGCCACGATCCACTGATCATGGTCGACGCGCTGGCGCACTCGTGGAACCTGGCCACGATCCACCTGGGCATGGACGTGGGCCTGCCGCGCATCCAGGCGTTCCTGAAGTCGTTCGGCATCGGCGACATCAATCCCAGCCCGTCGCTGCTGATCGGCGCGCTGGACCTGGCGCCGCTGCAACTGACCCAGCTCTACCAGTACCTCGCTGCCGACGGGCACGCGCTGCCGCTGGTGGCTGTGCGCGGCGTGCTCGACGGCAACGGCCGCACGATCAAGCGCTACCAGGTGCAGGGTGGCGCGGGCGAATACCAGGAAGCCGTGCGGCTGACCACCTGGGCGATGCAGCAGGTGGCCGAATACGGCACCGCCAGCGCGCTGGGCAATTCCGCCCTGGCTTCGCTGCATGCCGCGGGCAAGACCGGCACCAGCAACGACATGCGCGACAGCTGGTTTGCCGGCTTCACCGGCGAGCACCTGGCGGTGTTCTGGATGGGCCGCGACGACAACAAGCCGACCACGCTGTTCGGCGCCAGCGGCGGCCTGCGCGCGTGGCGCGACCTGTTCGCCAAGCTGCCCACGCGACCGCTGTCGGCGGCCCCGGGCACCGGCCTGGAGATGGCCTGGCTCAATCCCGCCACCGGCAAGCGTACCGAACCGCAATGCGAAGGTGCGCAGCAGGTGCCGGTGATCGCCGGCACCGTGTCGGCCGACACCGAAGGCTGCTTCTGGCAGAACCTGTTCGGCAGCGGCGACAACCCGCCGCCCGCCGACGCGCCGGTCGCGGCGCCTGCCATACCGAATGGAAACTGATCATGCTGTTCCGTGTCAGACATCTGCTGTCCCTGCTCACCGCCGGCCTGCTCGCCGGCTGCGGCATGTTCGCCACCACGCCGCCCGCGCCGGCGCAGGTGCCATTGCCGACCTATGACCAGGTGGCGGCGATCCGCGCGGCCGGGGCCCGCGAGAAGTCGATCATCGACGTCAATCCGCTGCGCGATCCCGGCGTCGACGCGCTGCAGGACGCCGCCAAGCAGGACGAGCAGACCGGCAAATACGGCGCCGCCGCCGGCAAGCTCGACCAGGCCCTGAAGCTCAGCCCCGATTCGCCGGAACTGCTGCAGGAACGCGCCGAAGTGGCCGTGCGACTGAAGGATTTCGGCGCCGCCGAGCGCCTCGCCCATCGCTCGTGGAGCCTGGGCCCGCGGCTGGGCCCGCTGTGCGCACGCAACTGGCAGACCATCGTCGAAATGCGCCTGCAGGCCCGCGACCAGGCCGGTGCCGCCACTGCCCGCAAGTGGGTGGGGCAGTGCCACAAGGCCGGCGTGCCGCGGTACTGAGTCAGCCGACGGAGTAGTGACTCAGAACAGCGCCGTCAGCACCAGCACGATGCCGACGATGCTCACTGTCCAGACCACCGTGCGCAGGTAGGGGATGCCGGCGGCATATACCGGCAGGTAGACCAGTCGGCTCCAGAAATACAGCTGGGCGCCGAGCGCGATCGTGCCGTCGTGGCGTTGCAGCACCAGGGCGAGCAGCGCGACCACCGCGAACAGCGGGAAGGTTTCGAGGAAGTTTTGGCTGGCGCGGCACAGCCGCGCGGGGATGCCGGTCAGTGCCTTCGGTTCACCGTCGCGGGCGCTGGCGGCCCAGCCCAGGCCGCGCTGGCTCACCGAGCCGGTGGCGGCCAGTGCGATCTGCACCAGGCCCAGCACCACGCTCCACAACAGCATGCAAAGTTCGGTCGTCATGCGGCACATCTCCCGGTGGCGGTGCCCGCATGGTGAACGATTGTCGCGGGCGCGGCCAGTGACGCCGATGCGGCTCAGGCCACCTTCCGAAGTCGACTGGCCGGCAGCAGCTGTTGCACCCGTTCCAGCGGAATGCGGTCGCCGGCGTCGCGGCCGTAGTACGCCTCGACGATGCGGCCGTGCTCGTCGATCACGAAGTCGGCCGGCATCAGGTTGCCGGTGTTGAGCCCGGCCAGGCCGACCAGGCGCATGCCCTTCAGCAAAGTCGGCACGCGCGTCACGATCGCCTTCAGCTTGCGCCACAGCGAGCGCTCGATGCCGTAGATCTCGTGCGCGCGCGAGGTCGGGTCGGCCGCCAGCGGGAACGGTCGCGGCCGATGTCCGGCGAAGCGCAGCACGTCCGCCTGCGAGGCGCTGAACACCGCCACGATGTCCAGACCGCGCGCGGCCAGTGCCGCATGTTCGCTGGTCAGTTCGTAGATGCGGAAATTGCAGAACGGGCAGGCCGCGTCGCGGAAAAACGAGAGCAGGGTCAGTCGCCCCGCGCGATGGATCGCGATCGGACGGCCGTGGATGTCGACCAGGTCAAGCGCGGGTGCGGCGGCGGGTGCGAACAGTCTCACGTGGATTCTCCCTGGGGTGGTGTCAGGCAAGTTGATGCAGTGGAGCGCGCCAAGGTTCCGCCCCGGGTTTTGTGGCGCGTCGCCGCTCCGCCATACTTGCCGGATGACTGCCCTCGACGACACCGGGTCCGACGACCTCGACGCCCTGCTCGGTGCCGACGGCCCGTTCGCCCGCGAGCTGCCGAACTTCGCGCCGCGACTGGCCCAGCAGGTGATGGCGCGCGCCGTGCAGCAGGCGATCGCGGGCCGCGACACGCTGGTTGCCGAGGCCGGCACCGGCACCGGCAAGACCTACGCCTACCTGGTGCCGGCGCTGCTGTCGGGCGAGCGGGTGATCATCTCCACCGGCACCAAGGCGTTGCAGGACCAGCTGTATTTCCGCGACCTGCCGAAGGTGCGCTCGGTGCTGGACGCACGGCTGAAGACGGCCTTGCTGAAGGGCCGCGCGAATTACCTGTGCCTGTACCGGCTGGACCAGACCGTGCGCGAAGGCGCCACCTTCGAACGCGCCCAGGCCGCCCAGCTCGCCACGATCCGTGCCTGGTCCGCACGCACCCGCCGCGGCGACCGCATGGAACTGGCCGAGGTGCCGGAGGAATCGCCGCTGTGGCCGCGGGTGACCTCCACCGCGGAGAACTGCCTCGGCGTGGAGTGTCCGTTCCACGAGGACTGCCACGTGTTCAAGGCGCGCCGCGAGGCGATGGAGGCGGACGTGGTGGTGGTCAACCATCACCTGCTGTTTGCTGACCTCGCGCTGAAGCAGGAGGGCTTCGGCGAGATCCTGCCCGGCGCGGCGGCCTTCATCCTCGACGAGGCGCACCAGATTCCCGAACTGGCTGGCCAGTTCTTCTCGCAAAGCCTCAGCGCGCGCCAGCTCACCGACATGGCGCAGGACGCGCTGACCGAATGCAGCGGCGTCACCGGCGCGATCGGCCTGCTGCTGGAACCGGTCGAGGCGCTACAGGACGCGCTGCGCAAACTGCGCCTGGCGATGGACCCGCTGCCCACGCGCGGTGCCTTCGCGCTGCTGGAGGATCGCACCGACGTGCGCACCGCGCTGCACGAGCTGGGCGAACTACTGGCCACGCTGGCCGAGCTGCTCGCCTCGCAGGCCGAGCGCTCGCGCGGCTTCGCCAACCTGCACGAACGCGCTGCGCTGTTCAGCGAGCGGCTGGAGCGCATCGTCGAGACGCACGGCGACCAGGACGTGCGCTGGTACGAAACCTTTCCCCCCGGCTTTGCCTTGTACGCCACGCCGCTGGACCTGGCCGCGCCGATGCGCGGCCTGCGCGAGCGGACCCAGGCGGCGTGGATACACACCTCGGCGACCCTGTCGGTGGCCGGCAACTTCGACCATTTCGCGCGCCAGCTCGGCCTGGACGAGCCGCAGACGCTGAGCCTGGAAAGCCCGTTCGACTATGCGCGGCAGGCCTTGTGCTACCTGCCGTCGGGCTTGCCCGATCCCAACGCGCGCGACTACACCGAGCAGGTGATCGACGCCGTGCTGCCGGTGCTGCACGCATCGAATGGCCGCGCCTTCCTGCTGTTCACCTCGCACCGGGCGCTGCGTCGTGCCGCCGAACTGTTGCAGAACAAGGTGCCGTGGCCGCTGTTCGTGCAGGGCACCGCGCCGCGCCCGCGCTTGCTGGAGGAATTCCGCGCCAGCGGCCACGGCGTGCTGCTGGGCGCGGCCAGTTTCTGGGAAGGCGTCGACGTGGTCGGCGAGGCGCTCAGCGTGGTGGTGATCGACAAGCTGCCGTTCGCCGCGCCCGACGATCCGGTGCTGATGGCGCGCCTTGCCGCGCTCGAACAATCCGGCATCAACCCGTTCATGGGCTGGCAGGTGCCCAGCGCGGTGATCGCGCTGAAGCAGGGTGCCGGCCGCCTGATCCGCAGCGTGCACGACCGCGGCGTGCTGGTGCTGTGCGACCCGCGCCTCACCGGCAAGGGCTACGGCAAGCTGTTCCTCGCCAGCGTGCCGCCGATGCCGCGCACCCGCGAGCTGGCGGACGTGCAGGCGTTCTTCAGCGACGAGCCGCAGGTGACCGCGAAGGATTCCTCCCGGGCGTAGCGCAGCGAGGTCGAAGGGGATTACCCTGATCCCGCCCACAACCCGATCGGGAGAACATCGCAACATGGCCAAGGTCATCGGACTCGGCGGCATCTTCTTCAAGTCGCGCGATCCCGCGGCGCTCACCGCGTGGTACGCGAAGCATCTCGGCCTCGATGCCGAAGCATGGGGTGGCGCGCGCTTCGTCGAAGATGAGCAGCGTCCGGGCTACACGCTGTGGTCGCCGTTCGCGGCCGATACCGAATACTTCGGCCCCGGCCCGCAAGGGTGCATGATCAACTTCCGCGTCGACGACCTCGACGCGCTGCTGGCGCAGCTGCGTGCCGCCGGTGTCGCGGTGGACGAGCGCGTCGAGCAGAGCGAGTTCGGTCGCTTCGGCTGGATCACCGACCCCGAAGGCGCGCGCGTCGAGCTGTGGCAGCCGCCCCGGTAAGCGTTCGTTTCCTGTCGCAGCGCAACCAGGCCATGAGCCCGACATCGCACCGCGACCGCGAGCGGAACGGCCATCCGGCGGAACCCGACCTGGTCACGGCCCCCGAACTGCTGCCCGTGCTGGAAGCCCTGCGTCGGCGCGAGCCGATCTTCCACCGGCCGGAATTCGGCAGCCGCCGCGCCGACTTCGAACGCATGGTCGAAGCGGATTTCTGGGAAGTCGGCGCCTCCGGCCAACGCTACAGCCGTGCCCACGTCCTCGACGTCCTCGAACACCGCGCCCCCGATCCTGCCGAACACGGCTGGACAACCCGCGACTTCCACTGCCGCGAGCTCGGCCCAGACACCTACCTGCTCACCTACACCCTGGAGCAGGGCGAACGCGTGAGCCGTCGCAGCACGATCTGGCGACGCCGGGCAGATGACTGGGTGATCCTGTTCCATCAGGGAACGCTGGTGGCCGCGTCCTGAGGCGACCACCCCCAGCTGTTGGCGAACGCGAAACCGGTAGTCGCGCCCATGCTTACTGTCCAGGCGAAGGAGTTGCTGTCGATGATCCGCAAGCCCCGTGGTGCATGGCTGTTCCTGGCGTTTCTCGCCCTGAGTGCGGGGACGGCAGCCGCGCACGATGCCGATCCCGAGAACAAGGCGACCTCCACCGCCACGGTGGACACCGGCGTGCTGAAGGGCGCGCCGTACCGGGTGGACATCCCCGCGCACTGGAATGGCGACCTGGTCATGCAGCTGCACGGTTTCGAGCCGATCGGAACGCCGCGCCCCGCGCCCAGGCCGCCCGGCGAGGAGGCGTCGCCGTTTCTGGCGGCCGGCTACGCGCTGGCGCAGAGCAGCTATGCCTCGCAGGGCTGGGCGGTGGATGACGCGCTGCGCGACAACGAGCGCCTGCGCGCCTGGTTCGTGCGGCGGCACGGCCAGCCCCGGCATACCTATGTCGTGGGTTTCTCGATGGGCGGCTATGTCGTGCTGACCAGCCTGGAACATCACGGCCGGCACTACGACGGCGGGCTGTCGCTGTGCGGTGCCAACGTGCCCGGCACACGCGTGTTCGATGACATCCTGACCTCCGTCGTCGCGTTCGACTACTTCTTTCCCCGCACGCCCGGCTTGCCCCCGGGTGGCCTCGCCGATCCCGCCGCGCCCGCGCTGAGCCAGATGGAAGTGATGCATGCGGTGGATGCGGCGTTGCAGACCGACAAACACGCCGCGCAGCTGCTCGCCACGCACCTGCACGTATCGCGCGAACGCCTGGCCGGTGCCATCGGCGTGCATTACCTGGTGTTGCACCAGATGCAGCAACGCGCCAAAGGCATGCCGGTCGACAATCGCGCCACGGTGTACGCCGGCTTCGGTGACGATGCGGCCTTCAATCGCGGCGTGCGCCGCTACGCCGGCGACCCGCAGGCCATGCGCTACCTGGCCGTGGCCACCTCGCTCAGCGGCAAGATCCACAAGCCGCTGGTGCTGCAGTACAACCACGATGACTTCCTCATCCCCGTGCGCTACCAGTCGGAGTATCCGGCCATGGTGCAGTCCGCCCGCGGCCGTGCGCCGACCCTGCTGCCGTCGGTCGGCGAAGGCCATTGCGGCTTTGCGCCGGAGCAGATCATGCAGGCATTCCGGACCCTGACCCGCGAGGCCAGCGGCGGGCCCACGGGGTGAAGACGATCCCGCGCTGACTTCCTCCCGTCGTGGGCTCCACAGCTATCCCGGGCAGCGGCGCCGTCGAACGCCACGCCGCTCCCTTCAGTGCGGTGCCGGCCGGCTCCTGCGCACCCGTCGCGCCACCGGCACCAGCGCGAGCAACGACACGATCGCGAAGCCGGCGCCGGCGAGGAAGGTGGCGCGTGAACCGAAAGCATCCCACAGCCCGCCGGCCACCACGCTGGCCACCAGCAGGGCCAGTCCGCTGACCAGGTTGAACATGCCGTACGCCGTGCCGCGCAGGTCGGTCGGTGCCGCGTCGGCGACCATCGCGGCCAGCAGGCCCTGGGTCATGCCCATGTGCAGTCCCCACAACGCCACGCCCAGCGCCAGTCCAGCCAGTCCGCCGACGAAGGCCAATGCCAGATCCGACAGCACCAGCACCAGCACGCCCAGCGCGAGCAGGCTGCCGTGGTCGAAACGATCGGCCAGCACGCCGACCGGGTAGGACGACAGTGCATACACCACGTTCAGCACCACCAGCACCAGCGGAATCAGCACCAGCCCCAGGCCCAGCTCCTGCGCACGCAGCACCAGGAACGCCTCGCTGAAACGGGTCAGGGTAAATACCGCGGCGATCACCACCACGCCCCAGTACAGCGGCGGCAGGCGCGCCAACTCGGCGCGCGACAACGGCGAACGCGCCCGCCTGCTGTCCCGGTCGCGCGGCGCATCATGCACGCCGAACAGCACCAGCGCGAACGCTGCAAGGCCTGGCACCACCGCGAACCAGAACACCCGCGGGATGTCGTCGGCGGTCAGCCACATCAGGGCGATCGCCAGCACCGGGCCGAGGAACGCGCCGGTGGTGTCCAGCGACTGGCGCAGGCCGAACGAGGCGCCGCGCAATTCGGCCGGTGCCAGGTCGGCGATCAGCGCGTCGCGCGGTGCGCCGCGGATGCCCTTGCCGACACGATCCACGAAACGCGCCGCGACCACCCAGCCGAGCGTGCTTGCCAGCGGAAAGACCGGCTTGGTGAAAGCGGCCAGGCCGTAGCCGATCGCCACCAGCAACTTGCGCCGTCCCAGCCAGTCCGACAGTGCGCCGGAGAACACCTTGGTGATCGCCGCGGTGGATTCGGCGATGCCCTCGATCACGCCGACCGCCAGCGCCGAGGCACCGAGCGTACCGACCAGGTACACCGGCAGCAGCGCGTGGATCATCTCCGAGGAGGTGTCCATCAGCATCGAGACCATGCCCAGCGCCCAGATGCCGGGCGGAATCCGGCGCAGCACGGAAGGCGCTTTCACCGTGGTGCTGCGGGTTGCTTCCGGGGACTGGCTCATCGTGGTGCCTATCGGAATGTCGCGGGTGGCTCGGGCCGCCTGGTGGCGGGCAGGGTGCAGGCGAGATCGTAACCGCCGAGATCGTAACCGCGCCTGCCTCAACTCGGGCATCCATGCCGATGCCTGAAGCGCGGCCGCTGCTGCGGCTACTTGCGGCAGCACACTTGCGTGATGCCCCTGCTCGGCCTTCTATCCTTGCGCCCGCGCATACCGCATCGGCGACTGCCCGACGTGGCGGGCGAAGGCGACGCTGAAGGTGCTGGCGGAGCTGTAGCCGACGCGTTCGGCTACTTCGGTCAGTGCGCCTTCCCGGCGCCGCAGCAATTGCTTGGCCAGCGCCATGCGCCAGGCGAGCAGATAGGCCATCGGGGCGATGCCGACGGCGCGGCTGAAACGTTCGAAGAATGCCGAGCGGGACAGCGCCGCCGCTTTCGCCAGTTGCGCGACCGTCCACGGCCGAGCGGGATTTTCGTGCATTTGCCGTATCGCCTCGGCGAGACGGGTGTCGGCGAGGCCGTGCAGGAGACCGGGTGACGCAGCCGTCCCCGCGCCGGATCGAAGCGCTTCGATAAAGAGCACTTCCAGCAGGCGGGAGAGGATGACATCGCGTGCGGGGCGACGGGCGCGGGATTCGTCGGCGACAAGCTGCACCACGGCAGCCAGCCTCTTGTCGTCGTGCACGTGCACCAGCCGCGGCAGCAGCGAAACCAGCAAGGCCGCATCCGGTGAAGCGAAGCTGCAGTGGCCCACCAGCAATCGGACATCGGGCGGACCGGCAGGGTTGCCGAGCCGGAACTCGCCATCAGGCATTGGCATCGGCGGTGAGTCGACGTCTTCCGGGGTCAGCGCTTCCTGGCTGGTCATGGTGAAGTTCTGCGCCGCCGGGATCAGCACGAAATCGCCCGCATGAAGCATGATCGGCGCGTCGTCGTCGACCTTCAGGCGGCACGATCCGTCAATGACCACGCAGTAGAACGGTTGCCCGACTTCCTCGCGACGGACACGCCAGCGACCGGCGCCCACCACGACCTTGGAGAAGCGGGCGGCTGGCTGCAGCAGCGTGACAATCTCCGCAAGCGGGTCGATCATGCAGGACTCCTACAAAAGAATAATAGACTGTCTATCATAGCAAGTCCTGACCAACCCGCCTATCGTTTCGACTCCGCCCACCATTACGGAGTCATCATGAAAACCATCCTGATCACCGGCTGCTCGTCCGGCTTCGGCCTCGAGATTGCCCGCCATTTCCTCGACCGCGACTGGAATGTCATCGCCACCATGCGCACGCCGCGCGAGGACCTGCTGCCCCGCTCCGCACGCCTGCGCGTGCTCCCCCTCGACGTGACCGATCCGCAAAGCATTGCTGCAGCAGTGGACGCGGCGGGGCCGATTGACGTGCTGGTGAACAACGCGGGGATCGGCGTGCTGAACGCACTGGAGGGCACCACCATGGACATCGCGCGCACGGTCTTCGAAACGAACACGCTGGGCACGATCGCGATGACCCGCGCGGTGCTGCCCCGGTTTCGTGAGCGGCGGGCGGGGCGCATCGTGAACATCACCTCCAGTGTGACGCTGAAGCCGCTGCCGCTGCTTTCCGTCTACACCGCCAGCAAGGCGGCCATCAATGCATTCACCGAATCGCTGGCGCTGGAACTGCAGCCGTTTCATGTGCAGGTGAACCTCGTGCTGCCGGGGCGGGCTCCGGACACGGCCTTTGGCGAGAACGCACGGCCCCTGATGCAGGACGGCTTTCCCGAGGCCTACGACAGCTTTGCGCAGCGGGCTCTTGCGGAGTCGCGGCAGTCGTCCGAGATCACGCTGTCACGCGACGTGGCCGAAGCGGTGTGGCGTGCGGTGAACGATCCCGCGTGCCCGCTTCGCATTCCCGCGGGTGCGGACGCGGTGGCGGTGGCCGGGGTGCCCTGATCAGGGCCTCGCATGGCGGGTGCGGGTGACATGGCGTTGAATGCCGTCAGCTCCGCGCCGAACATCGCGCGCAAGCGCGCTCCTGCAGGCAAGGTGATTCGATCGCCGAAGGCGATGGATCACTCAGGGCGGCGATCACCGCGCCGCATCCCACCCCGGTACCGCAAACGCCTCCACCAGGAAATCCACCAGCCTGCGCGTCTTGATCGGCAGGTGCTTGCGCGACGGATACACCGCGTGGATGCCGAGCGTCATCGTGCTGTAGGTCGGCAGCAGTTCGACCAGGTCGCCGCGGCGCAGGTCGTCGGCGATGATGAAGTCCGGTTGCAGGATGATGCCCTGGTGATCGAGCGCGGCGGCACGGCAGGTGTCGCCATTGTTGGCGTGGATGCGGGCGTGGGTGCGGGTTATCGCGAGTTGTCTGCCCCGGAGGTTTTCGCCATCAACGAACCATCAATTCAGCGGCGCGCAAGGCCAGCCTGGAAATGACCCGAAAGAGCAGGTCAAATACGTACTGCACGAACGCAACGGTGATATTCATCGTGGCGGTGATGGTGCGGCCCATGAAACGCATCGCTGCAGACATCAATTGTCGAATCATCCCGGCAAGCTTGATCGACTGCAGGGCGCCACTGTAGAGCAGATGTGCCAGGCGATCGACGATCGTCGCACCGCCCAGCAGTGCGAGGCCTACGCCGTGACCTATCTGCTTCAATATCCAGTCCAGCGAGGACAGGATCATTCTCAATGCCGTGGCCGACAACATGATACTCGGCCCACTGACATCCGCGGCAGCAGCAAGCCAGACTTGAGCAGCTTCGAGGCTGCCCAGCGACGCCTCCCGGATAGGTAACCCGATCCATCCGAGCGACCCTACCGAGTGCGCGTATGTGGTCATCGAATGTGCGGCGGCGCTGATCACCTTGCCGGGCCCCTTCATGGCATAAGCACGGGATCCATAAGGTGCATGGCAATACGGATAGACAGGCACCATCGGCACCAGGTCTGTGTCGTGATATACGCGAAAGATGTTGTTGGTACCAAGTTTGTTGGTCAGATATTCAGCGTGCTGTCCGACCCCGGCGCGAGGTGCGCCGAAGGTATACAAGATCAGTCGGCAGCCGGTATCGCCGAGACTATCCGCCAGCAGCGTCGCGATCGCGCCACCGAGACTGTGGCCCACAAGATGGATGGTCGATACATTGCGACCACGCAATGCCGACCTTACCTGCGGAAGGATGGTTTGCGCGGCCGCCCAAAATCCTGAGTGAACGCAGAACCCACTCGGCCCATTCACGCCGCCCAGCCGCGCATTGGTCATCCAGTCGCAGGCACTTGGCATAAATGTTCCTCGAATCGACACGAGGCATTCGCCTTGCCTGGCACCCTCGCCCCATGCGACGTAGCCGAACCCGGTGGTTCTATTCAACGGCGCACCCAGGCCCGTGGTTCCTGTCAACCTTGTGGCGTCGAGCAACCGGAAGGCGTGGCGGGTCAGTGGCGCGGCAGCTGCCATGCGACGCATGTCCGTGGAGTCGCGGAGTGTGTAAGCGCTACTGGCGATTTCGGCTGAATCGGCAGGTGAAAGTTCCATGAGCCTGGCTCCCATTGCGTGGTGTTGTCTTGCTGGCGTCAAACAGCCTTGCAGATTCCGTAATGCTTTCCTTCAAAGTCCGGCTCGCGAGAAAGTTCGCACTGCAGACGAAGTGGATGGCCGTCCAGCTCGGAGTTGAGCTCATAGCTGTTCTTCGTATGGATCCATGCCTCGTACTCTTTACCGGCGTACGTGATGATGATCGTCTGCGTGATCACCGGTTCATGCGGCACGATTCTGCTAAGGCCCGCTCGTCGTTCGACTATCGCAAAATGAAACCGGCCCGATGAATCGCTCAATGCTCGTTGCACGGGCAACTTCTCGTCAAACAACCTCAATTCCTGCCGAATCTCCGCCTCCTCCACTGGCGCGCCATCCTTCAGCACTACGCCAGACACGGGCGAAAACAACACCAGCGAAGTAAACAGACCCATTGCACTTCCCCCGGAAATAACCAGCAGCAAAGCGGCCGCAACCAGCAGGCGATGCAGAATGCTCCGCTTCCTGCACTTTCTCGCCTCGCGTGTGCCGACCGTAGCGTTTGGCAATGGCACGTAGGCGTCCCCGATAGCTGCGGATGCGGTTGATCTTGCCTGCCGCACAAGCGCCGTGCAATCCCGGGGAGACTGAGAAATGCAAGTCGGGTTCACTTCCTACAAACGATATAGCTGATGCCCTGCCGGCCGCTGCGACAATGGACGTTATCGCGAGATAGGGTCCACACGAAAACCGGGGCGAGGGAAGTTGAGCAGGGCGAAACCCGATGAGACTGCATGTTGGAGTGTCCACTTCTGGGCCAAATCGACACTCGCCCGACTGGCAAGATCCCGCCTTAGGTCGCCACTGATCACCGCGCCACATCCCACCCCGGCACCGCAAACGCCTCCACCAGAAAATCCACCAGCCTGCGCGTCTTGATCGGCAGGTGCTTGCGCGACGGATACACCGCGTGGATGCCGAGCGTCATCGTGCTGTAGGTCGGCAGCAGTTCGACCAGGTCGCCGCGGCGCAGGTCGTCGGCGATGATGAAGTCCGGTTGCAGGATGATGCCCTGGTGGTCCAGCGCGGCGGCACGGCAGGTGTCGCCGTTGTTGGCGTGGATGCGGGCGTGGGTGCGCACCACGACGGGGCTGTCGTCGGGCGCGGTGAAGGTCCATTCGTCGCGGGCGGCGAAGTAGCTGTAGGAGATGACCTCGTGCTGGGCCAGTTCGGCGGGGTGTGTGGGCGTGCCGTGCTGCGCCAGGTAGGCCGGCGATGCGCAGGCGATCATGCGGGTGGTGGCGAGTCGCCGGCTGACCAGCTGCGAGCTGGGAAGGTTGGTGATGCGCACGGCGAGGTCGTAGCCCTCCTCGACGAGGTCGACGACGCGATCGCTCAGTTCGATGTCCAGCGACACTTTCGGATACCGCTGCGCGAAGCGCCCCCATAGCGGGGCCAGGTGCAGCACGCCGAAGGTGAGCGGCGCATTGATGCGCAGCCTTCCGCTGGGCTCGCCGCTGCGCGAGCTGATTTCCGATTCCGCCTCGTCGACCGCGGCCAGCACCTCTTTCGCCCGGGCGAAGAACAGCTGGCCATCGTCGGTCAGCGACAGTCGCCGCGTGGTCCGGTGCAGCAGGCGCGCCCCAAGACGTTGTTCGAGTTCGCCGACATGGCGCGACACCGCCGCCTTGGACAGGCCGGTGGCCTCCGCGGCGCCGACGAAGCTGCCGGCTTCGACCACCGCCACGAAGCTGGCCATTTCCTGGAATTTGTCCACGGCACGGTCCCTTTGTCTCGATTTACGGAACAGTAAGTCAATCCAGATCCAGTTTATCGGTATTCCTTTGGCGAATAGAGTGTCTTCCATCAACTCGCTCCATCACCCCATCACCAAAGGACTTGTCATGAACGCCTCGCTTGCGCTGTTTGGCCGCATCGGCCTTTCGCTGATCTTCATCATCTCCGGCTGGGGCAAGATCGCCGCCTACGCCGGCACCCAGCAGTACATGGAATCCGCAGGGTTGCCGGGCGCGCTGCTGCCGCTGGTGATCGCGCTGGAACTCGGTGGCGGCCTGGCCATCCTCACTGGCGCATTCACCCGCTGGATCGCGCTGGCGATGGCCGCGTTCTCGCTGGTCAGCGCCGTGGTGTTCCACGCCCATTTCGATGATGCCGCCCAGGCGATCAACTTCTGGAAGAACGTGGCGATGGCCGGCGGCTTCCTGATGGTCGTCGCGCACGGCGCCGGCGCGCTCAGCCTCGACCACTTGTGGAACAAGCGTCGCAACGCCTGAGTGCCGCCATCCCGCAGTCACGCAACGGGCGCCTCGCGCCCGTTGCCCATGGAGAAAACACCATGATCACCGCCCCTTCGCTGTTCATCTCCCACGGTTCGCCGATGTTCGCGCTGGAACCGGGCCTGCTGGGCCCGAACCTGCGTGCCATCGGCCAGGCGCTGAGCGACACCACCGCCGTGCTGGTGGTGTCGCCGCACTGGCAGACGCGCGGCGTGCGCATCGGCAGCAGCACCGCGCCGGAAACGATCCACGACTTCGGCGGCTTCCCCGAGCCGCTGTACCAATTGCAATACCCCGCGCCGGGCGCGCCCGCGCTGGCGCAGGATGCGGCACGCCTGCTTGCGTCGGCGGGTTTTGAAGCGACCCTCGACGAACGCCGCGGCCTCGACCACGGCGCGTGGGTGCCGATGCGCTATCTGTTCCCCGACGCCGACGTGCTGGTGTTCCAGGTGTCGCTGCCGCAGAGCATCGATGCGGCCGGTGCCCTGCGACTGGGCCAGGCGCTCGCGCCGCTGCGCGAGCGCGGCGTGCTGGTGGTCGGTTCCGGCAGCCTCACCCACAACCTGTACGAATTCCGCCAGCACATCCGCGATCCGGAGTACGCCCGGCAATTCGTCGACTGGGTTCGCGACGCGATAGCCGCGCGCGATGTCGAGGCGCTGCTCGACTACCGGCGTCGTGCGCCGCACGGTGAACGCGCGCACCCGACCGAGGAGCACTACCTGCCGCTGCTGGTCGCCGTGGGGGCAAGCTCTGCGACGGACACGGCACAGCTGGTCGAAGGCGGCATGACCTACGGCGTGCTGTCGATGGATTCGTTCGCGTTCGGTTTGCCCGATGCCGTGCAGTCCGCGCTCGGGAAAGCAGCATGAAGACCTTGTCGCCGTTGTCGAATGATCCGGCCTTCGCGCTGGCCTTCCGCACCTTGCAGCCGCCGCCGGCACAGCCGACGTCGCTGCTGGTGCTGCTGCACGGCGTGGGTGGCAACGAGAGCAACCTCGCCGCGCTCGGCGCCGAGGTCGACAGCCACACGCTGGTGGTGTTGCCGCGCGGGCCGATCACGCTGGGCCCGATGGCGTTCGGCTGGTTCCGCGTGGCCTTCAGCAGCAACGGTCCGCAGATCGTGGCCAGCGAAGCCGACGCCAGCCGTCGCATCCTGATCGACTTCATCGGACAACTGCAGCAGGCCCACGGCATCGACGCGGCGCACACCGTCGTGGCCGGCTTCAGCCAGGGCGGCATCCTCAGCGCCAGCGTGGCGTTGACCGCGCCCGAACGCGTCGCTGCGTTCGCCGTGCTGGCCGGGCGCATCCTGCCGGAGCTCGAGCCGTTGTTGGCGAGCGCGGACCGTCTGTTCGCCTTGCGGGGCTACATCGCGCATGGCACGCACGACGACAAACTGCCGGTGAGCTGGGCGCAGCGCAGCGATGACTGGTTGACCCGCCTCGGCGTCGCCCACGAGACGAAGCTCCATCCGACCGGCCACGAACTGGATGCGTCGATGCGCGCCGACTTCCTGGCCTGGCTGGCCCGGGACGAGCAGCGCGGAAGCCGATTCGATCCGGCGAATTAATCCCTGGCCGTACGGCCAGGGTCAGTGCAGTGCGGCGCCGAAGCGATCCCCGCGCGGCAGGTAATGCTGTTGCGGGTCCAGCGAGACCAGGACGTGGTGCGCGCGGCCGACGATCTCGCCGCGGGCGAAGAAGCCGAAGTAGCGCGAGTCCATGCTGTTGTCGCGGTCGTCGCCGAGCAGCAGGTACTGGCCGGGCGGCACCCTGGTCGGGCCGAAGTTGCTGAGCGGACTGGGGTGACGGTTGGACAGGCGGATCGCGTGGCGCAGCGCGCCGTAGCGTTCGGTTTCGTAATGCGCGGGATCGCTGAGGTCGTCGTGGATGCCCTGATAGCCGCTGGCCGCGTAGCTGGCCGCGCGGCCGTTGATGAAGAGCACGTTGGCGCGCATCGCCACCTCGTCGCCGGGCAGGCCGACCACCCGTTTCACCAGGCGCTCGTGCGCGGCCGGCGAATCCAGCACCACGATGTCGCCGCGTTGCGGATCGGTCAGGTGGCGCAGCGAGACATGGGTCAGCGGCAGGCGCACGTCGTAGGCCAGCTTGTCGACCAGGATGCGGTCGCCGATGCGGATGGTCGGCTGCATCGAGCCGGTCGGCACCACGTTCCAGTCGGCCACCGCGCTGCGGAAAACCACCATGCACAGCATGAAGGTGATGAAGCCCCGGTTGCGGGTCAGAAAGCGGACGAGCCTGTGCATGCGGATCTCCGGTCTTGTCATATGGCAGTGCGATGCGCCGACCGCGTCGGCACCTCATGGTGCCTGACCGCGGCCCGGTGATGAAGTTTCAGGATCGGGCAGGCCGGTGCCGAAGGTCATAGAATGCACGCGCACGACGGAGAGCACGGCAGCATGTGAGCGACATGATTCATCCATAGACCCATCCTGGATTCCGGGCGCCGCCAGTCAGGCGCGTCGCGTCGGCCGTCCTCCTGGTTCATCGCCGCGGGCAGCAGCTGCCCGTGTGCTGTCGTGGAGAATCCCATGTCGGATGCACGCATTCGCGTCGTCAATCTCGTTTTTTCATGGCCTGACGGCACGCCGGTGCTGGACGGTCTTTCGTTCGCGCTGGGGCCGGTTCGCACCGGCCTGGTCGCGCCCAATGGTGCAGGCAAGAGCAGCCTGCTGAAGCTGCTGGCGGGCGAGTTGTCGCCGCGGTCCGGTCAGGTGGCGATCGACGGTGTCGTCGGGTATCTGCCGCAAAGCGTGTCGCTGGATGGCCAGGCCACGGTGGCCGAAGTGCTGGGCATCGCGGCCAGGTTGCAGGCGCTGGATGCGATCGCCGCCGGCCAGGTCGATCCCGTGCACTTCGATGCGGTCGATGGCGACTGGCAGGTGCGCGAGCGCAGCTTGGCGGCACTGGCGCGATTGGGTCTGGTTGACGTTGCGCTGGAGCGCCGGCTTGACACCTTCAGCGGCGGCGAGGCGATGTCGCTGGGCCTGGCGGCGCAACTGATGCGACGCCCGGACGTCCTGCTGCTGGACGAGCCGACCAACAATCTCGACCGCGCTTCGCGCCTGCGGCTGTATGCCGTGCTGCAAGAGTGGAAGGGCTGTCTGCTGGTCGCCAGCCATGATCGGGAATTGCTTGAGCGGATGGACCAGATCGCCGAACTGACGCCGTCCGCATTGCGCCTGTACGGCGGTGGCTTCGCGTTCTATCGCGAAACGCTGGAAACCGAACAGCGCGCCGTCGAACAGCAGGTGCGCAACCTGCGCAGCGAATGGAAGCGGGAGCAGCGCGACATGCAGCAGGCACGCGAACGCGCCGCGCGGCGATCGGGCAATGCCTCGCGCAACCTGGCCGATGCCGGGTTGCCACGGATCGTGGCCGGCAATCGCCGCAGCGCGGCGCAGGCTTCCGCAGCCAGGGCCGACGCGACCCATGCCGCACGGATGGAACAGGCGGGCTCGCGCCTGCAGGACGCAAGGCACGCATTGAACGATGCGGCGGTGCCGGATTTTTCATTGCCGGCCACGCGGGTGGCCGCCGACCGGTTGCTGTTTTCGGCCGAGGGCCTGCAGGTGGTGCAGGGCGGTCGCGATCTTTTCGGCAGGCACGGCCTGAGCTTCACCATCCACGGTCCGCAACGCATCGCGTTGTGCGGCGCCAACGGCGTGGGCAAGACCACCCTGCTGCGGGTGATCGCCGGCGAGTGCAGGCCGGGCCATGGCGACGTGCGGCATGGCCCGGGTCGGGTAGCCTACCTGTCGCAGCGGCTGGAGCTGCTCGATCCGGACCGTACGGTCAGCGAGAACCTTGCGCTCGCCGCCCCGGACATGCCCGCACAGCAACGCGCAAACCTGCTGGCACGGCTGCAGTTCCAGGGCAACCGGATGGATCTGGCCGCCAGCGCGTTGTCCGGCGGCGAGCGCCTGCGTGCGGTGCTGGCCTGCGTGCTGCACGCCACGCCGGCACCGCAGCTGCTGTTGCTGGACGAGCCGACCAACAACCTCGATCTTCCCGGCGTCGACCTGCTGGCGCAGGCGTTGCGCGCGTACGAAGGTGCTCTGGTCGTGGTCAGCCACGATCCGGCCTTCCTGGCCGGGATCGGCATTACCCGGTGGGTCGAACTCGTGGATGGTCGATGGGTGGAAGACCTTCGGCGGTGACACCCCGCCAGCCTGCCCGCCGGTAAATCCGCGACTAGATCCGCGATCGCTCCCTCACCGCCTCGTGGATGCCATGCCCGTGCCCCCGAACGGCCTGCTTGCGACGCGTTGCGGGCCGTTGCGTCTGCTCTGATGCGCGCTCCATCCGGGGAGTGTGGACGCATGATTGCTTGGACACAGACGGTGACCGCCAAGGTGCTCGGGGTCGGGGTGCTGGCGTTGTTGATGACGATACCGCTGATGCAGGTACGCGGGCTGGTGGGCGAGCGGCAGCAATTGCGCACCGATGCGATCAGCCAGATCGCGCAAGGCTGGGGCGGCAAGCAGGTGTTGGGCGGGCCGGTGCTGGTGGTGCCCACCTTGCGACAGGTAGCGGCGGAAGGTCAGGCGACGCCGCGCTGGCAGGCGGGCAGCGCAAGCATGCTGGCCGACGCGCTGAAGCTGGACGTGGCGATGGCGGTGACCACGCGCAGTTATGGCATCTACACCGCCCCGGTATTCGTCGCCACGGTGAAGCTCGGCGCGCAATTCCGGGCGCAGGACATTGCCGAGTATCGCCATGCCAGCGACGCGCCGTGGCAGGGCGGCAAGGCCGAACTGCGACTGCCGATCGGTGACTTGCGCGGCCTGCAGGAAATTTCCGACCTGCGGGTCAACGGTCAGCCGACCCGTTTCGAATCGTCGGCCGATCGCCTTGGGGGATGGCCGAACGTGGTGGTGCCGATCGACCTCGACGTGCTGGGCGACCAGCCGATCGACGTGCAGATCAGCCTGAAGCTGGCCGGCACCGAGGCGCTGCAGATGCTGCCGCTGGCGCGCGGCACCGACGTGACCATGCGCGCGCCGTGGAGCGACCCCAGCTTCATCGGCGCCGCGCTGCCGCTGGAACACGCGATCGATGCCAGCGGCTTCAGCGCCCACTGGCGCCTGCTGGACCTCAATCGCAGCTACGGCCAGCACTGGACGGACGGCGACGCCATGACAGCCGCGCTGCAGGCGTCGACCTTCGGCGTGCAGCTGTACCAGCCGGTCGACGTGTACCAGCGCAACGTGCGCGCGGGGAAGTACGGCCTGCTGTTCATCGCGATGACCTTCGTGGCGTTCTTCCTGTTCGAGGTGCTCAAGCGGCTGCGCGTGCACCCGGTGCAATACCTGCTGGTCGGCGCGGCGCTGGCCACCTTCTACGTGGTGTTGCTGGCGTTGTCCGAGCAGATCGGTTTCGGTCTGGCCTACGCACTGGCGGCGGCCGCGGTGGTCGTGCTGGTCGGTGGCTATGCGATGGCGGTGCTGCATGCACGGCGCGCCGGCCTGCTGCTGGGCGGCGTGCTGGGGCTGATCTACGCGATGCTGTACGGGCTGATCGCGGCCGAGCAGTACGCGCTGCTGATCGGCGCCCTGGTGCTGCTGGCGATGGTCGCGCTGATGATGTACCTGACCCGCCGCATCGACTGGTATGCGTACGTACCGACCTCGACCGAGCCGCCAGCGGCTATCATGGGACAATCATGAATCTGCTCGCGATCGAAACCGCCACCGAAGCCTGCTCCGTCGCCCTGATCCACGGCGACGAGCTGATCGCCCGCAGCGAAATCGCGCCGCGCCGGCACACCGAACTGGTGTTGCCGATGGCCGACGAGCTGCTGGCCGAAGCCGGCATCGGCCGCCACGCGCTCGACGCGATCGCCGTGGGCCGCGGCCCCGGCGCGTTCACCGGCGTGCGCCTGGGCGTGTCGCTGGCGCAGGGCATGGCGCTGGCGCTGGACCTGCCGGTGATCACCGTCTCTTCGCTCGCCGCGCTGGCGCTGGAGGCGCCGGAGGAGGAAGGCACCGCCATCCTCGCCGTGATCGACGCGCGCATGGGCGAAATCTACGCCGCCTGCTACCGCCGCGACGACAATGGCGGCCTGGTCGCGCTGGACGACGAGCGCATCTGCACCGCCGAGACCCTGGTGTTGCCTGAAGCGGACGCCTGGCAGGTAGTCGGCAGCGGCTGGGCCACCTACGCCACCGTGCTGAGCCAGCGCCTCACCGGCACCCTGCATTCGGCCGATGGCCATTGCTACCCGCAAGCTGCGCACGTCGCCGAACTGGCCATGCGCGAGTTCGCGGCTGGCCATGCGCAAGCGCCCGAGCTGGCCTTGCCGGTGTATCTGCGCGACAAGGTGGCGTTGACGCTGGTGGAGCAGGGAAAGGCGTAAACGTCGAGGGTCATGCAGGAAGGCAGCGTGGAATATCCCGTTGCCATCCTGCCAGCGGAGCATCGCGATGCTCCGCGTGATGCCCATTCTTCAAGCTCTACTTGTTGCGCCGGCCTTCGTCCATGACGCATTTTCGCAGGGCCGACGGATCGTTGGCCTTGCTCATGCAGTTGTAATACTTGCGATGGGTTTTGCGCGCAACGCACTTGGCCACGAGATCGGCACGGTCATCTGCGTGGGACTTGCGAATCCAGTCTTCGGCCTCAGGCATGGCCGAGACGGCGAAGTCGATTTCCTTGTCGATCAGCGTTCCGCATTCATCGGCAGAAAGCTTTCTGGAACTGCAGGAAGTGAGAAGACCGAGCGCCAGGGCGGCAAAAATCACCTGTTTCATCATTCGACATTTCCCTATGTGCCGCTGGATGCGGGCGTGGTCGGCAAAGCATGGCAGATGGCTGGCGCAGGGTCACGCCTCGCGCAGTGGCTCAAAGCCGCCCGATCACCAGTTGCACCAACAGGCTGCTCACCGCCACCGCGATCCACACGCCCAGGCCGAGCAGGATCGGGCGGGGGCCGCTGGAGATCATCTTGCGCAGGTTGGCGGACAGGCCGATCGCGGTGAGCGCCACGATGATCAGGAATTCGGCGAGCAGGTGAATGGACGGCTGGATGGCCACGGGGATCAGCCCGGCGGTGCGCAGCGCCGAGGCGACCAGGAACCACAGGATGAACCACGGGAAGATGCTGGCCAGGCTGAAGTGGCCGGCGCTGCCGGCCTCGGCATGCTTGCGCTTCTCGCGGGCGGCGACCACGAAGGCCAGCACCAGGCAGATCGGGATGATCAGGGTGGCGCGGGTCAGCTTGACGATGGTGGCGTAGTCGCCGGCGGCGTGGCTGTAGCTGTAGCCGGCGGCGACCACCGACGAGGTGTCGTTGATCGCGGTGCCGGCCCACAGGCCGAAGCCGAGGTCGGTCAGGTGCATCAGGTGGCCGAGCAGGGGAAACAGCAGCACGGCGACCACGTTGAACAGGAAGATGGTGGAGATCGCAAACGCGGTGTCGTGGTCGTCGGGGCGGATGATCGGCGTCACCGCTGCAATCGCCGAGCCGCCGCAGATCGCGGTGCCCACGCCGATCAGCACCATCAGCTTGTCGTGCACGCCGAGCCAGCGGCCCAGTGCCCAGGCGGAAAGAAAGGCCATCGTCATCGTGACCAGGGTGACCGAGAGCGACTCCAGTCCGGTCTTCGCCACCTGGTCCAGGCTGAGTCCGAAGCCCAGCGCGATGATCGACCACTGCAGCACCTTCTTGCCGGCGAACGCGATGCCCGGCGCGTAACGCGCCCCCAGCGGCAGCGTGTTGCCGACCACGATGCCCAGCACGATGCCGATCACCGGCCCGCCGATCAGCGGTACCCAGCGGCCCAGCAGCCAGGCCAGCAGCGCGATAGTCACCGCCAGCAACAGGCCGGGCGCGCGTTGCAGCAAGGGGTTGGGGGTGGCGACGGAAACGGGGGCGGACATGGCGGGCTCCTTGAATGGCGCCCATTGTCCGCCCCGCGATCCATAACCAGAACTTGGAATATGTGATTGGTCGTATAAACTTAGCTGATGATCAACATCAGCCCGCGACAGATGGACGTGTTCGTGCAGATCGCGCTGCTCGGCAGCGTGCGTGCCGCCGCCGAACGCCTGCACCTCACCCAGCCGGCGGCCAGCATGGCGCTGGCCGAGATGGAGCGACAGCTGGACGGGCCGGTGTTCGACCGCGAGCGCGGCCGCTTGCACCTCAACGCCCGCGGCCGCGAGCTGTTGCCGCTGGCGCAGGAACTGCTGGAGCGCCACGCCGAGTTCGGTCGCCGCGGCCGCGAGGACGGCGCCGAACTGGGCGGCGAGCTGCGCATCGGCGCCAGCAACACGGTGGGCAATTATCTGGTGGGTGAATTGCTGGGCGGCTTCGTGCGTGCGCATCCACAGGTGGCGATCCGGCTGCGCGTGGCCAACACCGAGACGATCACCGCAGGCATGCTGGAGCACAGCCTGGACATCAGCTGCGTCGAGGGGCCGGTGGCCCATCCGCTGCTGGAAGTGCGGCCCTGGCGCGACGACTCGCTGGCGGTGTGCGCGCCGCCGGAGCATCCGCTGGCGCGCAAGCGGGGTCTGAAGCCGGCGGATTTCGCCGGCGCCCGCTGGGTGCTGCGCGAGCCCGGTTCGGCCACCCGTGCCACCAGCGAGCGGGTGCTGTCACAGCTGCCGCCGGGCGAGACGGTGCTGGAGCTGGACCAGATCGAGGCGATCAAGCAGGCCGTGGTCGCCGGCCTGGGCATCGCCTGCCTGCCTTCGGTGGCGGTGACCGATGCCCTGGCGACCGGACGGCTGAAGGCGCTGAAGACGCCGTTCCTGGATCTGCAACGCCGGCTCTCGCTGCTGCTGCACCGGCAGAAATACCGGGGTGCGTTGCTGGATGCGTTTCTCGACAGCATCGGCTTCCGGCACGGCGCCTGAAGCCCATGCCGTGTTGCCCGGCCGGGAACCCGCGATGACTCAGGTGGAAGCGCTGGCGGGGAGCGCCGGCTCCTGCGAATGGTCCAGGATCTCGCGCAGCATCGCTTCGGCCTGCTCGTGGGTGTGGGCCCGCAGCAGGCGGGCCAGGTTGCGGCGCAGGCTGGCGTGGTCGAGCGTGGCGAGGCGGTCGCGCACCTGCAGGATCTGCGCCGGGTGCATGCTGAATTCGTTGAGGCCCAGCAACAGCAGCAGCGCGGTGAAGTTCACGTCGCCGGCGATCTCGCCGCACAGGCTGACCGGTTTCTTCGCGCGGCGGCCGGCGCCGAGCACGTGCGAGATCAGTCGCAGCAGCGCCGGCTGCAGCGGGTTGTAGATGTTCTCCAGCGCGTCGTTGCCGCGGTCGGCGGCCAGCACGTACTGGGCCAGGTCGTTGGTGCCGATGGCGAGGAAGTCGGCGTGCTCCAGCAGGGCGCGCACGTTGATCGCCGCCGCAGGGACCTCGATCATCGCGCCCAGCGGCAGTTTCTCGGGCAGGTCGATGTTCTCGCGCTTCAGGTCCTGGCGCGCCAGCTTGAACAGCGTGCGCACCGCGATCAGTTCGTCAGGCTGGGTCACCATCGGCACCAGCACGCGCACCGGACCGTAGCAGGCGGCGCGCAGGATCGCGCGGATCTGCGTGGTGAACACCGCGGGATATCGCAGCGACAGGCGCACGCCGCGCACGCCCAGCGCGGGGTTGTCCTCGCCGCGCAGGCTGAGCCCGGCGGCGTCGGCCTTGTCGGCGCCCAGGTCCAGCGTGCGGATGGTGACGGGCAGGCCGCCCATGCCCATCACCAGGTCGCGGTAGGCGATGAACTGCTCGTCTTCCGAGGGCAGCCCCTTGTGCTTGAGGAACAGGAATTCGGTGCGGTACAGGCCCACGCCATCGGCGCCACGGGCGCGGGCCATGGCCACGTCCGATGGTGTTTCGGCATTGGCCAGCAGGGCGATCTCGACACCGTCGCGGGTGCGGGTGGGCGCGTTGGCCAGCTTGGCCAGGCGGCGTCCCTCGATCGCCGCCTCGCGCTGCCAGGCGCGATAGCGCGACAGGTCCTGTGCGGTCGGATGGACGATCGCCTCGCCGCCTTCGGCGTCGAGCAGGATCAGGTCGTCATCGTGGATGTTGGACAGCGCATCGCGGGCGCCCACCAGCATCGGCAGGCCCAGGCTGCGCGCCAGGATGGCGCTGTGCGAATAGGCGCTGCCGGAACTGGCGACCACGCCGAGCAGGCCGTTGCCGGCCAGCTGCGCCATGTCGCCCGGCGCGATCGAATCGGCCACCAGGATCTCGCCCACGCGGGCGGCCAGCTTGCGTTCTTCCGGACTGGTCTGCCGCTGCAGGGCGGAGATCACCCGGTTGATCACCTGTTCGACGTCTTCCTTGCGGCTGCGCAGGTAGGGATCGTCCATCGCCTCGAACACGGCGGACAGGCGATCGCGCTGCTTCTTCAGCGCGGCACCGGCGCGGTAGTGGCCGATCCGGACCAGGTCGTCGAGCCCCCGCAGCAGTTCGGCGTCGTCCAGCAGCAGGCTGTGCGCGTCGATGAATTCGTTGACCTCGCGGGCCAGCGCGCCGTGCAGCCGGTTGCGCAGTTCGCGCAGTTCCTGCCGCGCCGTGTCGAGCGCGCGGTGCAGGTGTTCCAGTTCGCCCTCGATTTCGTCCTCGCCCAGCGGCCGGTTGTCGACCGCGTAACGACTGGGCTGCACCAGCCGCGCGCGGCCAAGCGCCATGCCGTGGGCGGCGACGGTGCCGGGAAGGAGGTGTCTCACGCTCGGCTCCCTGCGGAGCCGGGAATGGGGAATGGGGCATGGGGCATGGACCGGAGCTGGGCGCGCGCAGGCCGGCGATGCACCGTCAACCTGGTGCAGCCGGCCTTGCCGATTCCCGATTCCCGACTCCCGATTCCCTGCATCACTACGCTCCCTCGTCGAACTTGCGCTCGAACAGCTCGACCACGGCGGCGAGTGCAGGTTCCTCGTCGGGGCCCTCGGCACGGATGATCAGCGGGCTGCCCAGGCCGGCGGCCAGCATCATCACGCCCATGATGCTCTGGGCGTTGACCTCGCGGCCCTTGCTGACCAGCCACACGGTGGACTTGAAACCCTGCACCAGCTGTACCAGCTTGGCCGAGGCGCGGGCGTGCAGCCCGAGTTTGTTGGAGATGACGACTTCTTGTTCAAGCATGGATGGATTCAGGCATGGTCGATGAAAATTCCCCCGCGGCCACCGCTGGCCGCGATCTCGGCCAGTTCGTCCAGCGGCTTTTCCGCATAGTTGAGTACGCGCAGCAGCATCGGCAGATTGAGTCCGGAAACGCAGCGCAGGCGCACGCCCAGCGCGCCCAGCGACAGCCCGATGTTGCACGGCGTGGCGCCGTACAGGTCGGCAAGGATCAGCACGCCGTCGCCGTGGTCGAGTTCTCGCGCGTGGTGGGCGGTGAGCGTGCGCATCACGTCGGGATCGGCGTTGGGTGGCACCTCCACCGCGTCCACCCGCAAGGGCAGTTTCGGCATCACGTGGTGCGCCGCCGAAATGATCGCGTGACCGACCGCTTCGTGGGTCATCAGCAGCACGCCCACGCTCATGGCTGCTGCTTCCTGAGGATTGCCGAAGTCATGCCGGTTCACTCCAGCTCGCGATGGAAGGCGAGCACGCCTTCACGGCGGTCACGATAATGGGCGGCGAGCTTTTCGACTAGGTACACCGAGCGGTGACGGCCGCCGGTGCAACCGATCGAGATGGTCACGTAGCTGCGGTCGTCCTGTTCGAAGCGGGGTAGCCAGGCGTCCAGCCAGCGCGCGGTGTCGGCGAAGTATTCGCCGACCAGGGGTTCGGCTTCGAGGAATTCGCGCACCGGCGCGTCCTTGCCCGACAGCGGACGCAGGTGAGCCTGCCAGTGCGGATTGGGCAGGCAGCGCGCGTCGAACACGAAATCGGCGTCCAGCGGCAGTCCGCGCTTGAACGCGAACGACTGGAACATCAGGGTCAGCCCTTCGGTGGCCTGGGCGTAGCCGGTGGCCACCAGGCGGCGCAACTGGTGCACGTTGAGTTCGCTGGAATCGATCACCTTCTCGGCAATCGCCATCAGCGGGCGCAGCAATCGGCGCTCCTCGACGATCGCATCGGCCAGCGACACGCCGCGGGTGGCCAGCGGATGGCGGCGGCGGGTTTCCGAGTAGCGCTTGATCAGCACTTCGTCGCGGCAGTCCAGGAACACCAGGTGCACCTGCACGCCGGCGGCGGCCAGCTCGGACAGCACGGTCGGCATGTTGGCGAAGTCGGTGCCGCGATTGCGCACGTCCACGCCCACCGCGATGCGCCGGTGCTTGCTGCTGCCATGGATCACCGCGTTGACCAGCTGCGGCAGCAGGGCCGATGGCAGGTTGTCGACGCAGTAGAACTCGAGGTCCTCCATCGCGCGCAGCGCCACTGTCTTGCCACCACCGGACATGCCGGTGAGCACGATCAGGTGGATCTCGCTGGGGTCGACCTGCGGATTGAGCAGGGGAGTGTTTCCGTTCATGCGTTCACCATGGAGGCAGCCGCCGCAACTGGTGCGCCTGGCGGTCAATGAAGGTCTGCGCCGGATCGATGCCCTTGCTCTTCAGCGCATGGCTGCGCACGGCGGCCTCGACCAGCACGGCGAGGTTGCGGCCCGAGGCGACCGGCAGGGTGATCATCGGCACCTGCACGTCGAACACCTCGCGGTGGCCGATGTCGCCGGTCAGACGGGTCAGCGCATCGATGTCCTCGCCGTCGCGCAGCGGCTTCAGGTGGATCACCAGGCGCAGGTATTTGGACGTCTTTACCGACATGTGGCCGAACATCTCGCGCACGTTGAGCACACCCAGCCCGCGCACTTCCAGCAGGTCCTGCAGCAGGTCGGGGCAGGTGCCGTCGATCACGTCCGGCGCGATCAGGGTGAACTCGGTGGCGTCGTCGGCGACCAGCCGGTGACCGCGGCTGATCAGCTCCAGCGCCAGCTCGCTCTTGCCCGAGCCGGCTTCGCCGGTGATCAGCACGCCGATCGAGAAGACTTCCATGAACACGCCATGCAGGGTGATCTTCGCCGCCAGCATGCGCGCCAGGTGGTACTGCAGGTAGGTCAGCAGTTCGTGGCCGCGCTTGGAACTGGTCCACAGCGGCGTGCCGGTTTCCTCGGCCACCTCGCGCAGGTCGGCGGGGATCGGCTGGTCCTTGGTCACGATCAGCGCCACCGGCTGGTAGGCGGCGATCTTGTGCATCACCTCCCAGCGCTGGCGCGAGTCCAGCCCGTCGAGGAAGTTCAGCTCCTCCGAGCCGATGATCTGCACCTTGTTCGGGTAGATCACGTTGAGATAGCCGATCAGCGAAGGCCGCCGCGACTGCGCAACGCCCGGCTCCAGCACGCGCGATTCGCCACGCATGCCCGACACCCAGCGCAAGGCCATGCGTTCGTGGACGCCGTCGAAGAGTTGTCGTGCGCTGATCCGGTCCAAGCTCAGTCCTCTGCGCCGCGTGTCGTTGCCCGGCGGGGCTTCGCGGCGACGCGGCCATTGTGCCAGCTTGGATGGTGGTACGTGTTCAGAAAAGGAAACGGCCCGCGCGAGGCGGGCCGTTCCGGGTGGCGTTCAAGCGACGGGATCAGCCGTACTGGCGCTCCTCGCGCCCTTCGCGTTGATGCTTGTCGGCGATTTTCTCGCGGTGCTTGCGCAGCTGGGCCACCAGCTTGTCGAACAGCACGTCGATCGAGGCATACATGTCGGCCTCGGTGGCTTCGGCATGCAACGTGGCGCCGACCGCGTTGAGCGTGCCATCGGCGCGCTGCTGCAGCTTGTCGACCGAAAGCACGATCGCGAGGCTCATCAGCTTGTCGTCGAGGCGAGTGAGGCGGTCGAGCTTGGCCGTGGCGTGTTCGCGCAAGGCCGGGGTGACTTCAATCTGCTGGCCGCTGAGTTGGAATTGCATGGGTCGCCTCCTCTGGTGGTGCAGTGCCGCGTCGTCGCGGCGGGGTGGACGCGTCGGGCCACAGGCGCCGACACATCGTCAGTCATTCTGTAACAGGTATGGGAGCGAATTTTCGTTAACCAAGTTCCCGCCGCGACGAGACGGTTCAGCCCGCGCGCTGGCGCTCGCTGGAGGTGGGGATGCGCAGGCCTTCCCGGTACTTGGCGACGGTGCGACGGGCAACCTGGATGCCCTTGCGCTTGAGCTCCTCTGCGATGGCGAGGTCGGACAACGGCTTGCGCACGTCTTCGGCGTCGATGAGTTTGCGCAGCATGGCCTGGATGGCGGTGGCCGAGGCGCTGCCGCCGTCCTCGGTGGATACGCCGCTGGAAAAGAAGTATTTCAGCTCGAAGGTGCCGCGCGGGGTGTGCAGGTACTTACGCGTGGTGACCCGCGAGATGGTCGATTCGTGCATGCCGACCTCCTCGGCCACTTCGCGCAGCACCAGCGGGTGCATCGCCTCGGGGCCATAGTCGAGGAAGGCGCTTTGCCGCCGCACGATCGCGTCGGCCACTTTCAGCAGCGTCTCGGCGCGCGATTCCAGGCTCTTGATCAGCCAGCGCGCTTCCTGCAGCTGGCCGCGCATCCAGCTGGCATCCTCGCCGCGCGCCTTGGCGATCAGCCCGCAGTAGTGCTGGTTGAGGCCCAGTCGCGGCTGCGCGTCGGCATTCAGGCTGACCCGCCAGCGGGGGCCGTCGCGCAGGGCGTAGACGTCCGGCGCCACGTATTCCACCGGCGTGGTGTCCAGCGCGGCGCCGGGGCGCGGGTCCAGGCTGCGGATCAATATCGCCGCCTCGGCCACGTCGTCCTCGCTGGCGCGCAGCCGCCGGGCCAGCCGGGCGATGTCGTTGCGGGCCAGCAGGTCCAGCTCGCTGTCCACGATCTGCAGCGCCAGTTCGCGCTGCGGCGTGGCGGCATCGAACTGTTCCAGCTGCACGCGCAGGCAGTCGCGCAGGTCGAGGCTGGCCACGCCGGTGGGGTCGAATCCCTGCAACTGGCGGCGCACGGTCTCGATCTCGATCATGCTGGCATCGAAACCGGCGGGCAGGGCGGCGATGACCGCATCGAGACCCTCGGCCAGGTAGCCGGCGGGGTTCAGCGCGTCGATCAGCACCGTGGCGATCAGGTGCTGGCGCGGGTTGAACGAGGCAAGGTTGAGCTGCCACAGCAGGTGTTGCTGCAGCGTTTCCGGCGCGACGCTCTGCGGCTCGAAGTCGTCGTCGCCACGCGAGCCGGAGCTGCTGCCCGAGCTGCTGCCGGAGAAGTCGATGGGCGCTTCCGCCGTGCCGCCGCCGTCAGCCCACTCGCTGCTTTCGCCCTCGTCGTTGCTGCCGGCCGTGGCCACCGCCTCGACGCTGGGGTAGTCGAATTCGGCCTCGCCGACTTCGGGCGCTTCCTCGTCCTCGACTTCCTCGGCAAACTCCAGCAACGGGTTGCTCTCGGCGATCTGCCGCAATTCGGTTTCCAGTTCCAGTTGCGACAGCTGCAGCAGGCGTATGGCCTGCTGCAATTGCGGCGTCAGCGTCAGCTGCTGGTGGAGGCGAAACTGCAGTGCGGGTTTCATGCCAGCCGGGTCGAAAGATGACGCGGCCATCGTACCCCGAGCCCGCGCAGGCGGCCATAGCCCGGGCCAGGCTGACGAGGCTGCCGCGACAGCTTCCTCAGAGCCGGAACTCGCGGCCCAGGTACACCTCGCGCACCTTGTCGTCGGCCAGGATGTGCGCCGGCGTGCCCCGCGACAGCACTTCGCCCTCGTTGAGGATGTAGGCGCGGTCGCAGATGCCCAGGGTCTCGCGCACGTTGTGGTCGGTGATCAGCACGCCGATGCCGCGTTCCTTGAGGTGGCGCACGATGCGCTGGATTTCGCCCACGGAGATCGGATCGACGCCGGCGAACGGCTCGTCCAGCAGCATGTAGCGGGGGTTGGCGGCCAGCGCCCGGGCGATTTCCACCCGGCGCCGCTCGCCGCCGGACAGGCTGATGCCTTTCTGTTCGGCGATGTGGGCGATCTTCAGCTCGTCCAGCAGGTTTTCCAGCTCGGTCTCGCGCTGCTGCGCGGTCAGGCCGTCGCGCAGTTCCAGCACCGCCATGATGTTGTCGGACACGCTGAGCCGGCGGAATACCGACGCTTCCTGCGGCAGGTAGCCGATGCCGAGCTTGGCGCGCGCATGCATCGGCAGGCCGGTGATGTCGAGCTTGTCCAGCTTGATGCTGCCCGCGTCGGCCTCGATCAGCCCCACCACCATGTAGAAGCAGGTGGTCTTGCCCGCGCCGTTGGGGCCGAGCAGGCCGACCACTTCGCCCTCGCGGATCGAGAAACCGAATTCGCGCACGACCTGGCGCGACTTGAAACTCTTTTGCAGACCTTCGGCGGAGAGCATCGGTTACGGCTGTCCCTGCGTGGCCGGCTTGGCCGGTGTGCTCGAGGATGCGGCGGGCGCCGCGTCTCCGGCAGGTTTCGCCGTCGGCTTGAAGGTCATGTGGACCAGGCCGTCACCGTTGCTTTCGCCGGTCATCTGGCTGGTCTCGGTGTTGTAGGTGAGCCTGTCGCCGTGGGCGTCGCCACGTCCCTTCTGGGTGATCGAGGCGTTGCCGCTGAGCACGGCGATCCCCTTGAGGTTGTCGTAGTCGAGCGTGGCGGCGTCGCCCAGCACCAGGTTGTTGTTCTCGTCCAGTTGCTCAAGATGGGCCGGGCTGCCGGTGATCACCACGCGGCTGATCTGGCTGTCGCCGTCGAAATACACCTTGGCCTGCGCCCCGGTGGCTTTCAGGGTGCCCTGGGTGATCACCACGCTGCCGCTCAGCGTGCTGACGCTGTTGGGCTTCTGGAAACCGTCGAAATGTTTCGCGCCGACGTGCATTTCCTGCTGGCGGTCGCTCTTTTTCGCCAGGGCAGGTTGTGCCGCGAGCAGGCCCAGAGCGGCAATGCCGAGCGCGAACCTAGCGCTTGCGCGGCGGGAAGGTGGCATGAACGTCATCGAGCAGCTCCAGGTGTTTGTCATTCAGGTCGGCGCGCATGCCGATACCGCTGATTCTAGTGCCGCCTTGCACCATCTGCGCGGGCGCGGCGGTTTCCAGCCGGTTCTGTTTCGGCCAGGCGGTGATGTCGGCGGTCTGGATCTGCGCGGCGGGCGCGTCGCGGAAGGCTGCCCGGTGCATGTCGACCGGACCTTGCAGCTTCAGCTCGGTACCGCTCTTGTTGACCCAGCCATACAGCGACTTGCCCTGCCAGTCGGGTACGCCGGCCTGGTTCGCCGGCAACTGGAACGTGGGTGAGTTCAGGTATAGCGAGTCGTCGCCCTCGCGGCGCTCCAGGTGCGGCGACTGCAGGTGGAAGCTGGGCTTCCCCTCGGCGTTGAACTCGGTCATGCGGGCGTCGGTCAGGGTGTAGCCCGAGCGGGGAGGGCCCACGAAGTCGTTGGTCCTGGGCGCCGGACCGAACCACCACAGCAGGATCTGGGCGACGCCGGCGGCCAGCGCGATGGCGATGGTCGCGGCCGGCAGGCGCCGGTCGCGCAGCCACAGGCGCAGGCTCACTGCCAGCGCTCCCGTTCGGCGTCGCTCTTGCCCTGGGCGTGCAGGATCAGGTCGCAGGCCTCGCGCGCTGCGCCCATGCCGCCGCTGCGGGTGGTCTGCCAGTGCGCCGCCTCGGCCACCCAGGGGTGGGCGTTGGCCACCGCCACGGCGAGCCCGGCGATGTGCATCGGCGGCAGGTCGGGCAGGTCGTCGCCGACGAAGGCGGCCTGTTCGGGCGTCAGCTGCAGGGCGTCGAGCAATTGCTGCAGGCAGCCGCGCTTGTCGCCCTGGCCCTGGTAGACGTGGCTGATGCCCAGTTCCTCGGCGCGCAGCGACACCGGGTGGCTGATGCGTGCCGTGATGATGGCCACCTGCACGCCGTTCGCCTGCAGCCGCTTCAGGCCCAGGCCGTCATGCACGTGGAAGACCTTGGTTTCGCGGCCGTCCTCGCCGTACCACAGGCGGCCATCGGTCAGCGTGCCGTCCACGTCGAACACGGCCAGGCGAATTTTCGCGGCGCGGGTGAGGATGTCGGCGGAGAGGTTGGCGAGGTAGGGCATGAGTCCATGGTTGCTGTGAAAAGCCTCGAAAGGCGGGTTTGCCGGCTTTCCGATTTGCCAGGGCAAATCGGGATCAGACCACACGCGCCCGGAGCAGATCATGAATGTTCAACGCGCCGACCACGCGCTGTTCGTCGTCGACCACCAGCAGGGCGTGGATCTGGTATTTCTCCATCAGCTGCGCCGCCTCGGCCGCCAGCTTGTCGGCGCCGATGGTTTTCGGGCCGCGGGTCATCAGCTCGGCCACGGTGGCCCCGCGCAGGTCCACGCCTTCGTCGTCCAGCGCGCGGCGCAGGTCGCCGTCGGTGAACACGCCCAGCAGGCGCTGATCGGCGTCGACCACGGCGGTCATGCCCAGGTGCTTGCGGGTCATCTCGACCAGGGCGGCGGTGATCCCGGCGTCCGGCGAAACCCTTGGCACGTCGTCGCCGGTATGCATCACGTCGCTGATGTGCAGCAGCAGGCGGCGGCCCAGCGCTCCGGCCGGGTGCGAGCGGGCGAAGTCGTCCGAGGTGAAGCCGCGCGCTTCGAGCAGGGCGATCGCCAGTGCATCACCCCACACCAGCGCCACCGTGGTGCTGGTGGTCGGCGCCAGGCCCAGCGGACAGGCTTCGCTGGAGATGCTGCCGTCCAGGTGCACGTCGGCCTGGGTGGCCAGCGAGGAGGTGGGGCGTCCGGTGATCGCGATCAGCGGGATGCCCTGGCGCTTGATCACCGGCAGGATCAGCAGCAGCTCGTCGGTCTCGCCGGAATAGGACAGCGCCAGCACCACGTCTTGCGGCAGGATCATGCCGAGGTCGCCATGGCTGGCCTCGCCCGGATGCACGAAGAATGCCGGGGTGCCGGTGGAGGCCAGGGTGGCGGCGACCTTGCGCCCGATATGGCCGGACTTGCCCATGCCGCTGACCACGACGCGACCCTTGCAGCCCAGGATCAGCCGGCAGGCCTCGACGAACTCCGGCCCGATCCGCGATTCCAGGGCCAGCGCGGCGGCCGCCTCGGTGGCGACCACCGTGCGCGCGCTGCGGGTGACCAGGTCGGCATCCAGCGAGGTCGGGAGGGGTGGGGCGGTGCGTGCGTTCATGGGGGCTCAGGCAAGGGTGGCGGGGACACGGAGGGCGATGGGAAGCGGGCCGGTTCCGCCTGCCGCCGAACCCTCGTCATTTCTGCGCCAGCGTATTTCCATTACCATGGCATCTTCCCATTTTAACGTCATAAGCCAGCACAAAGGATTCCGGTCCAGCGGGAATCCGCCTTCCGGCTGGCCCGACCACCTCACGGAACACTACCCGATGGACTCCAGCCGCATCCAGGCGATGATCGAACAGGGCCTGCCCGGTGCGAAGGCGGAGGTCAGCGGCGCCGATGGCGTGCATTTCGAGGCCACCGTGGTGGCCAGCCAGTTCGGCGGCAAGCTGCCGCTGGCCCGGCATCGGCTGGTATACGCCACGCTGGGCGAGCTGATGGGCGGTGCGATCCACGCGCTGGCGCTGAAGACACTGACTCCGGAAGAAGCCGGGAACAGGGAATAGGGAACGGGGAATGGTCAAAAGCCATTCCGTCCAGTTCCGCGCCCGACCTCGGCTCCTCCGATTTCCCATTCCCGATTCTCCATTCCCGATTCCCTGCACCCATGGCCAAAATCCTGATCAGCGGCGGCACGCCACTCAACGGCGAGGTTGCCATTTCCGGCGCCAAGAACGCCGTGCTGCCCATCCTCGCCGCGTGCCTGCTGGCCGACGAGCCGGTGAGCATCGGCAACGTGCCGCACCTGCATGACGTCACCACCTTCATCGAACTGCTCGGCCAGATGGGCGTGCGACTGGTGCTCGATGACCGCATGAAGATGCACGTCGACCCGCGCACCACCAGCACCTGCGTGGCGCCCTACGACCTGGTGCGCACGATGCGCGCCTCGATCCTGGTGCTGGGGCCGTTGGTGGCGCGCTTCGGCCAGGCCGAGGTCTCGCTGCCGGGCGGTTGCGCGATCGGCTCGCGTCCGGTCGACCAGCACATCCGCGGCCTGCAGGCGCTGGGTGCCGAGATCACGGTCGAAAACGGCTACATCAAGGCGAAGGCATCGCGGCTGAAGGGCGCACGCATCGTGATGGACATGGTCACCGTCACCGGCACCGAGAACATCATGATGGCTGCCACGCTGGCGCAGGGCACCACGGTGATCGAGAACGCGGCGCAGGAGCCGGAAGTGGTCGACCTGGCGCACTGCCTGATCGCGATGGGCGCGCAGATCGAGGGCGTGGGCACCTCGACCATGGTGATCCATGGCGTCGAACGACTGCACGGGGCCCAGCACGACGTGCTGCCCGACCGCATCGAAACCGGCACTTACCTGGTCGGCGCGGCGATGACCGGCGGCAAGGTGCGTGCCCGCCATGCCCGGGCCAGCTCGCTGGAGGCCGTGCTGGCCAAGCTGGAGGAGACCGGCGCGCACATCTCCACCGGCGACGACTGGATCGAGCTGGACATGGGCGGCCGTCGGCCAAAGGCGGTCAACATCAGCACCGCGCCATACCCTGCGTTCCCCACCGACATGCAGGCGCAGTTCACCGCGCTCAATTGCGTGGCCGAAGGCACCGGCGTGGTGACCGAGACGGTGTTCGAGAACCGCTTCATGCATGCGCAGGAATTGCAGCGACTGGGCGCGAACATCCAGCTCGAAGGCAACACCGCGGTGATCCAGGGCGTGTCCCGGATGAGCGGCGCGCCGATCATGGCCACCGACCTGCGCGCCTCGGCCTGCCTGGTGCTGGCCGGCCTGGTGGCCAAGGGCGACACCACCGTCGACCGCGTCTACCACATCGATCGCGGCTACGAGAACATCGAGGAGAAGCTCGGCGTGCTTGGCGCGAAGATCCGGCGTCTGCCGAACTGATCCTTCGTGTTGCGCCCTCCTCTGCACAGCAGGGGGAGGGTTGGGGTGGGTGCTCTTGATCTTCGGCGAGGGGTTGGGCTACCTGCTTCCTTTCGCCCATCTTCTGCGAGGGCCTGGGCTAGCCCGCTGTTCCGCCGATTTTTCGCGAGGGCCTGAGCTACCCCCTCCCTTCCTCCCCCTGCGAGCAGGGGGAGGGATCAAGGTGCTCTCGGGGCTACGGGGTTGCCGGGGCCGTGGTTTGCCGGGACGGCTGGTTTATCGTGCTCTTACTCGGCCCGGTAGCTCACCAGTTCCAGCACCAGGTCGCCGCCGTCGTGCTGGGCCAGTTTCACCGGCAGCGGGTAGCGGTCGGGGGCGTACCAGGCGCTGAAGCCGCGGTCGGCGTCGGTGCGATCGATGCGCTCGGCGTCGAAGCTGCCCGCGGGTACCTTGACGGTTTCCGTGCCGCTGACCTTGAAATTCTGTGTCTGCACTTCCTGGCGTACCGCCACCGGCAGGGCGATCTGCTGCCTGCCGTCGCGCAGCGCCAACCCCAGCGCCAGCGCCAGGGTGTTGCGCTCGACCATGCCGGGACTGGCGGGATAGCTCTGTGCGCCCTTGCCCTCGTCGACACTGACCTGCTTGTTCGCCCAGTCCACCACCAAGTGGCGCTGCTTCTGCTTCACCGCGGCCTGCATCCGGTAGTCGTAGCTGATCGCCTCGGGCACGTCGCCTTTCCAGCGGAAACGCGAGGTTTCGCTGACACTGGCGCCGAGCAGGGCGGCCAGTCCGCCGGTGCCCTTGACGTCCTTGCTGTAGATCCACTGGCCGTCGCCGGCCGCGTGCAACCGGATCGTGGCGACGCCCATGGGCTGGCCACCCTGCAGCACGTCATAGGTGGCGGTGAAGGCCTGGGGTTGGGTGGCTGCGGCGGCGTGGCTGCCGAACAGCAGGCCAAGGCCGAGCAGGGGAGCGAGCAGGGATCGGATAGTCATGCGCCGAGTCTGCGCAGGCAGGGCTGAACCTGCTTTAAGGCTGCAGCCCGTGTGTGCCCAGCTGCAGTGGCATCGACAGCGGCCGGCCGTCGAAGCGTGGGCCGTGGCCATCCCATTGCAGCCGGCCGCCGGCCAGTTCGGCCAGCACCGCCGGCAGCAGGCGGTGTTCCAGTGGCAGCAACCGCTGGGCCAGCGACTGTTCGTCGTCATCGGCCACGATCGGCAGGCGCGCCTGGGCGATCACCGGGCCGCCATCCAGCTCGGCAGTGACGAAATGCACGCTGGCGCCATGCTCGGCGTCACCGGCTTCCAGCGCGCGACGATGCGTGTGCAGGCCCCGGTATTTCGGCAGCAGCGAGGGATGGATGTTGATGATGCGCCCCGCCCACGGTCGCAGCGCCTCGCCGTCGAGGATGCGCATGAAGCCGGCCAGCACCAGCCATTCGGCGCCGCTGTCGGTGATGCGTTCGAACAGGTCGAGATCGAACGCGCGCCGATCCGCGTAGCTGCGCGGGTCCAGCGCCAGGGTGGCGATGCCGGCGGCTTCGGCCAGCCGCAGCGCGCCGGCGGTGGCCTTGTCGCTGCCCACCAGCACTAAGTCGACCGGCAGTTCGCCACGCGCACGCGCGTCGAGCAGGGCGGCGAGATTGCTGCCGCGCCCGGAGGCGAGCACGGCGACCTTGGCGGGTGCGGAGGCCAAACGGATCAGCCGATATGCACGCGCTCGTCGCCCTGTGCGGGCACGATCTCGCCGATCACCGAGCTGGCCAGGCCGTGCGTGGCCAGCAGCGCGGACGCGCCTGCCACCGCATCGCGCGGCAGGATCACGGTGAAGCCGACGCCGCAGTTGAACGTGCGCCACATTTCCTCGCGCGCCACGTTGCCTTCGCGCATCAGCCAGTCGAATACCGGCGGCAGCACGATCGCGGTGGCATCCAATGCAATGCCGAGCCCATCCGGCACCACGCGGATGATGTTTTCCTTCAGGCCGCCACCGGTGATGTGGGCCATGCCGTGGATAATTGAAGAGTCCGCACATGGATGTGCGGGGTTTTGCGAGGGACTCGCATCCAACTTCAGCAATTCCAGCATCGGCTTGACGTAGATCGTGGTTGGCGCCATCAGCGCGTCGACCAGCTTCACGCCGCCGAGGTCGAGATCCAGCGGGCTGCCCGCCCGATCGAGGATCTTGCGCACCAGCGAGTAACCGTTCGAATGCGGGCCGCTGGAGGCCACGCCCAGCACCACGTCGCCGGCCACGATTGCGTCGCCGGTCAGCATCTGCGACTTTTCCACCGCGGCCACGGTGAAGCCGGCCAGGTCGTATTCGCCCGGCGGATACATGTCCGGCATCTCGGCGGTCTCGCCGCCGATCAGGGCACAGCCGGCCAGTTCGCAGCCGGTGGCGATGCCGCCGACCACGGCCGCAGCGGTGTCCACGTCCAGCTTGCCGGTGGCGAAGTAATCGAGGAAGAACAGCGGCTCGGCGCCCTGCACCAGCACGTCGTTGACGCACATGCCGACCAGGTCGATGCCGATCGTGTCGTGGCGGTTCAGCATCTGCGCCAGCTTCAGCTTGGTGCCCACGCCGTCGGTGCCCGAGACCAGCACCGGCTCCCTGTAGCGGCCGGAAAGGTCGAACAGGCCGCCGAAGCCGCCCAGCCCGCCCATCACCTCGGGGCGCAGGGTGCGCTTGACCAGCGGCTTGATGCGTTCGACCAGCGCATTGCCGGCATCGATGTCGACGCCGGCGGCGCGGTAGGTGAGGGCGTCAGACATGGCGAGCACCTTGGTCAGGATCTGCGGCGTGGGTGAAACGCGCAAGTTTACCAGCTTGTGGCGCCGTTGCCGTGCGCCTTCGCCGGCTTCAACACCGTCGCGATGGACGCTGGGGACACTATTGGGCAGACTTCCCGGGAGATTTCTCCAAGAAGATGCCTGCCCCATGCGCCTGTCCCGCCTGCTGATGCTCACCTTGCTGCTGGCTTTTGCCGCCTTGCCGTCCCTGCATGCCCAGCTCGCCGGCTCGCCGTATTCGGTGGTGGTGCCGGTGGCCGACACCAGCGACGCCCAGCGCGACCAGGCGTTCTCCACCGCGCTGGCCCAGGTGCTGACGCGGGTCGCCGGCGGGCAGGACCTGCGCAGCAACGCCGGTTACGCCGATGCCCTGGGCAAGGCCACCTCCATGGTGCAGAAATTCCAGTACCAGCGCGCCGCCACCGGGCTGATCCTGAACGTGGATTTCGAGCCCGGTTCGGTGCGCCGGCTGGTCTCGAAGCTGGGCGTGCAAAGTGCGGGCATCAAGCCGCCCGTGCTGTTGCTGGTGCAGGACGGCAACGGTCATCTGCTCGACCAGACGGCACTGGCCAGCCTGGCGGCCAGTGCCAACGCGCGCGGCATCAACGTGGTGTATCCCGATGCGGCCAGCGCGCCTGATCCGGCGAAGATCGCCGCCGCCGACCCTGTTGCACTGGCCGGGGTCAACCAGCAGTACCGCACCGGCCTGGTCCTGCTGGGCAAGCTCGCCGGCAACAGCGCGGACTGGACACTGATTTCCGGCGGCCAGGCCCAGCACTGGACTGCGCAGGGCGCGAGCGCGGACAACCTGCTGGGCGATGCCGGCAACGGCTTGGTCGACCGGCTGGGCAAGCAGCTCAACGTGATTGGCGCCGGCCCCAGCGAGGGCAAGCTGTGGGTCAGCGGTCTGGACAGCGCGATGGATTACGCAAGGCTGATCTCGACCCTGCAGGACGACCCGACGGTGAAACAGGTGCTGACCCTGGGCGCGCAGAACGATGCCGTGCTGCTGGACATCAAGGCGGCGGTCCCGATCAGCGCGCTGGCCGCCAACCTCGCCGCGGGCGGCCACCTGCTGCTGCAGGGTGAACCGCATCCGGGCGCCGATGCGAACCTGCGCTGGCTGCGGTGACAAGATGAATCAGGACAGGGACATTTCGCGGCGCTGGCAGCTGCTGGCGATCGTGCTGGTGATCGGCTACCTGATGTGGCTGCTGGCGCCGGTGCTGATGCCGTTCGCGGTGGCCGCGATGCTGGCCTATCTGGGCGATCCGCTGGCCGACCGGCTGGAGCGGCTCGGCCTCAACCGGATGTGGGCCGCCACGATCGTGTTCGTGGTGATCCTGGTGGCGGTGGTCGGCGTGCTGCTGCTGCTGATCCCGCTGGTCGCGCGCCAGGTCGAGAACCTGGTCGGCAACCTGCCGCGCTACGGCGACTGGGCGCAGAACACCGTGTGGCCGTGGCTGCAGGCGCGACTGCACCTGGACCCGCACACCTTCGACAGCGACCGGATGCTGACGGCGATCAAGGAACACATCGGCTCGATCGGCGGCGTCGCCACCGCGGTGATCGGCAAGGTCTCGCGTTCGGGCCTGGGCATCGCGATGGCGCTGACCAACCTGGTGCTGATCCCGGTGGTGGCGTTCTACCTGCTGCGCGACTGGGATCGGCTGGTGGCGAAGATCGACGGCATGCTGCCGCGCTCGATCCAGCCCACCATCGCGCACCTGGCCAGCGAGTCGGACAAGATCCTCGGCGCCTTCGTGCGCGGCCAGTTGCTGGTGATGCTGGCGCTGGGCGTCTTCTACGGCGCCGGCCTGGGCATGGTCGGGCTGCAGGTGGGCCTGCTGATCGGCATGGTCGCCGGCCTGCTCAGCTTCGTGCCGTACCTGGGTTTCATCATCGGCTTCGTGGCGGCGATCATCGCCGCGCTGGTGCAGTACGGCGACTGGACCCACGTGCTGCTGGTCTGCGGCGTGTTCGCGGTCGGCCAGTTGCTGGAAGGCTACGTGCTGGTGCCCAAGCTGGTCGGCGACAAGATCGGCCTGCACCCGGTGGCGGTGATGTTCGCGGTGCTGGCCGGCGGCTACCTGTTCGGTTTCCTCGGCGTGCTGCTGGCACTGCCGGCGGCGTCGGTGATCATGGTGCTGCTGCGCTACCTGATCGAACGCTACCGGATGAGCGAGCTGTACAACGAGGAAGGGCCGGACGATCCGGTGATCACCGAGGTGGATGTGGCCGTGCACCGCGGTGGTGAGGTCGAGACTTCCGCGGTCGACGTGGCATCGCCGGGCGACTCATCCACGCCATGATCCCGCAGTTGCCGCTCGCGCTGCGCTGGCCGCGTCGGCAGCGCTTCGAACATTTCCACGCCGGCGCGAATGCCGCCGCACTGGCCGCGGTGCAGGCGCTGGCGCTGCAGCCCGGTGCACCGTGGGTTTACCTGCACGGCGCCAGCGGCAGCGGCCGCAGCCATCTGCTGATGGCCGCCTGCCAGGCCGCCATCGCCGCCGAACGGCGCGTGCAATACCTGCCGCTGGCGACGATCGCCGACCACGCCGCGGCCTTGCGCGGCGTCGCCGGCAGCGAACTGCTGGCGCTGGACGACCTGGGCGCCATCGCCGGCAACCGCGACGCGGAACACGCCCTGTTCGATCTCTACAACCGCGCCCGCGCCGAAGGCAGCGCCCTGCTGTTCGCCGCCGACGCCACGCCCACCCGGCTCGGCATCGAACTGCCCGACCTGCGCTCGCGCCTCGGTGCCTGCACCCAGTTCGCGCTGAAACCGCTGGACGACGACGAACGCCGCATGGTGCTGAAAGCGCAAGCCGCGTCGCGCGGCATCGAACTGGACGACAGCGTGCTGGACTGGCTGTTCACCCGTTATGCGCGCGATCTCGGCGCGCTGCTCGACCTGCTCGACAAGCTGGACCAGGCCTCGCTGGCGGCGCAGCGGCGGATCACCGTGCCGTTCCTGCGCGGAGTGTTGAAGGATGGCGGGTCAGAGTCGTCTTGATGTGATTGACGCAGTCAGCTCGTCCCAGACGCCTTTTCGTGCAAGGCCAATTGCGGATGTGTTCTTGCGTGGCTTGTACAATAACATCATTTGACGGTTGTATTGACGCACGTAATTTCGCGCATCGATCCTGATCTGGTGTTCTTCCGGGTTACACGACACATCGTTGATGTCGATTGCTCGAAGTTCGTACCCGGACTTGAAAGGGTCGCCGGCCAGTTCGGGAACCTCAAATCCGACTCCTGCATTGATGCCGATCAACCTGTGATCACCTCGGGCGAAGCTGTGACGCGCGTCATTTTCAGCACTCGCTGGTTGCAGCGATCTCAAGACAGTCAAATCGGTGCCAGCATTGCAGGCTGTTGCTGGAGCAGGGTGAGAGCATCCTGCCGCCAATGATGTTGCCGCCAAAAGCCATGCAACTCCGTGCAATTTCATGACGGTCGCCTTGCATTCGAGAATAGCCTCGTGACTGAATGGGCTGATCAGGGTCAGTGTGTGGTTTCAGTGCAGCGGTGGCAAGGGGGCGGATGCCTTCACGGCCATCTCTCGTTCGGTGCTCAAGGCGCAAGCAAAAGGCGCCCGAAGGCGCCTTTCCATTTCAACGGGCTGCCACGCATCAGGCCTTCAGCAGCGCCGGCGTCGCCTGCTGGCCGATCGCGTCGACCAGGGCCTTGGCCACGTTGAGATTGCCGGCGACGATGTTGCCGCTCTCCGGGATGCCGTCACGACCGGCGAAGTCGCAGTAGCGACCACCCGCTTCGTGCACCAGCAGCACGCCGGCAGCCATGTCCCACGGCTTCAGGCCGATCTCGAAGTAGCCGTCGTAGCGACCGGCGGCGACGTAGGCCAGGTCGAGTGCGGCCGAGCCGGAGCGGCGGATGTCTTCAGCCTGGCCGAGGATCGCGCGGGTGATGTCCAGCTGCGGCACCAGGTGCTCGCGCTGGCGGAACGGGAAGCCGGTGGCGATCATCGCGCCGCCCAGGTTCTCGCGCTTGCCCACGCGCATGCGGCGATCGTTGAGGTAGGCGCCGTCACCCTTGCTGGCGGTGTACAGCTCGTCCCGCAGCGGGTCGAACACCACCGCGTGGATCGGCACGCCCTTTTCCAGCAGCGCGATCGACACGCTGAAGTGCGGGATGCCGCGCAGATAGTTGTGGGTGCCGTCCAGCGGGTCGATCACCCAGGTCAGCGGGCCCTTGCCGATCGCGCCGCTTTCCTCGGCGAGGATCGCGTGGTCGGGGTAGGCGCGGCGCAGTTCCTTGATGATTTCCGCCTCGGCCAGCTTGTCGACTTCGGAGACGAAGTCCATCTGCTGCTTCTCGACGATGTTCAGCCCGTCGATGCGGTTCATGTAGCGCAGGATCACATTGCCTGCTGAACGCGCGGCGCGCGCCGCGATCGTGACGTGTGGTCTGGCCATGGGTATCGACTTTGGAAGAGAGCGGGTTTGCGGCCGGCGATTCTAGCAGAGGCGAGCCCCGGACGCCCTTGTCCACTATCCTTGTCGACCCGCACCGCCAATCTGCCCAGCGCATGACCGATCTCCACGACCTCGCCGCCCGCATTCGTTACGTGCTGGTGCGCACCTCGCACCCGGGCAATATCGGCAGCGCGGCGCGGGCGATCCGCACGATGGGCTTCCAGCGACTGGAGCTGGTGACGCCGTACCGCTTCCCCGACCCCGAGGCCAATGCCCTGGCGGCGGGCGCGGACGACGTGCTGGAACAGGCCGGCATCCACCGCGAGCTGGTCGATGGCCTGGCCGGCACCAGCCTGGCGCTGGGCTTGTCGGCGCGCCGGCGCGGGGTGAACCTGCCGGAAATTTCCCCCCGCGAGGCGGCGCAACAGGTGCTGGCGGCGGCGATGCGCGGGGAGCAGGTGGCGCTGGTGTTCGGCAACGAGCGCACCGGGCTGGAAAACGAGGAGCTGGCGCGCTGCCACGCGATGGTGCGGATTCCCAGCGTGGACGACTTCAGCTCGCTGAACCTGTCGCAGGCGGTGCAGGTGATGGCCTACGAGGTGCGCCTGGCGATGCTGGGCGACGACTTGCCCGCACCACCGCCCGAGCACGACGAGCCGCCGGCCGACGCGGCGCAGATGGAACAGTTCTACCGCCATCTGGGGCAGGCCCTGGACGACATCGAATTCCACAAGGGCCGCGAGCCCACCACGATCATGCTGCGCCTGCGCAAGCTGTTCCAGCGCGCCCAGCCGGACGAACGCGAGTTGCGCGTGCTGCACGGCATCCTGGCAGACGCCCAGCGGATGGCCGGGCTGGCGAAAGATCGGTAACTAGCTTGCCTTGATCCCTCCCCTGTGCAGCAGGGGAGGGCCGGGGCGGGGTGCTCTTGACCTTACTGCTCGTCGTCGGACGGTTCCAGCGACGGTGCCGGCGTGACCAGCAGCTTGTCGATGCGGGCGCCGTCGAGGTCGACCACCTCGAAGCGGATGCCGTGCCAGGCGAACACTTCGCCGGTCTGCGGCACGTGGCCCAGCGCCGTCATCACCATGCCGGCGACGGTGCGGAAATCGTGTTCGTCCTCGCCCGGCAGCGTACTGATCTGCAGCAGTTCGCGCAGGTCGTCGGTGGGCAGGCTGCCGTCGATCAGCCAGCTGCCATCGGCGCGCTGCATGATCGGGCTGGCCTCGTTGCCGCCGCCGTGGCCGATCTGGCTGGCACCCACCACGGCGGCCAGCAGGTCGTTGACGGTGACCACGCCCTCGATGTCGCCGTACTCGTCGACCACCAGCGCCAGCGGCGTCTCGGCGTCGCGGAATTCCTCCAGCAGGTCCAGCGCGCGGGCGGCGGCGGGCACGAACAGGGGTTTCGACAGGTGTTCGAACAGTTCCGGCATGCCTTCGGCGAAGCTGTGCAGCAGGCGCTTGACCTCGACCACGCCGACCACGTCGCTCTCGTCGCCGCGGTAGACCGGGTAGCGCGAATACGGCGTTTCGCGCAGCACCTCGATGTTTTCCTCGCGAGTGCCGGCGATGTCCAGCCAGGCGATGCGCATGCGCGGGGTCATCACGCTGTCCACCGTGCGGTCGCCCAGGCGCAGCACCCGGTTCACCATGTTGTGCTCATCCGGGTCCAGCACGCCCTGTTCGGCGCTCTCGGCCACCAGCAGGCGGATCTCCTCCTCGGTGACCATGCCGCTACCGAGCTGGTTGACCCGCAACATGCGCAGCAGCAGGTTGCTGGAATGGTTCAGCAACCACACGAACGGCGCGGTGATCCGCGACAGCACCAGCATCGGGATGGCCACGTAGGAGGCCACTTTCTCCGGCGAGGCCAGCGCCAGCCGCTTGGGCACCAGCTCGCCGAACACGATCTGGATGTACGAGATCAGCACGAAGCCGAGCACGATGCCGATGATCCGCGCATACGGCAGCAGCCAGACCAGCCCGCCGCCGCGCAGCGCATCGGCGATATGGCCGCCCAGCGCGTCGCCGGCGATCGCGCCGGTGATCAGCATGACCAGGGTGATGCCGACCTGCACGGTGGACAGGAAATGCTCCGGCGCCTCGGCGTGGCGCAATGCCGCGGCCGCCTTGCGGCTGTTCAGGGCCATCTGCTTGAGGCGGCTCTTGCGCGAAGCCACCAGGGCCATCTCCGACAGCGCGAAGAAGCCGTTGCACAGGGCCAGGACGAGGACGAGCGCGATTTGGGTCAGCATCGCGGCGATGATGGGGGAGGGTGCATGGGCACAGTGTAAGTGGTGTTGACCCTGCGCATCACCCCGTCGATGGACGCGGATTGATGCAGGGCAGCACGGCAGTCCTGTAACATCCCGGTCATTCCGTTCGATCAGGCGTGGCCCGCATGTTTTCACTGCAGACGATTTTCGGCAAAGGCGACAAGTTCTACGGTTTGCTCGAACAGAGCGCCGAGACCGCCCACGAAAGCGCCAAGGCGCTGCACGAACTGCTGACCCGGCCGGGCGCCGAGCAGGTGATGGCCGCGTTCGCGGTGACCCGGGCCCGCGAAAAGGAACTGGCCGCGCAGATCAGCGAAGGCCTGGTGAACACCTTCGTGACCGCGCTGGACCGCGAGGACATCGAGGCCCTGAACTCCGCCCTGTACAAGATTCCCAAGACCGTGGAGAAGTTCGCCGAGCGCTACGAGATCGTGGCCGGGCGCCTGGTCGGGGTGGATTTCGCCCAGCGCGCGCTGGTGCTGGAGCAGTCCAGCGCGGTGGTGGTGCAGATGGTGCACGAGCTGCGCCGCGGCCTGCGCATCGACCCGGTGAAGAAGCTGCAGGATCGCCTGCAGGCGCTGGAGTCCGAAGGTGACCGCATGCTGCTGGCGCCATACCGCACGCTGTACGTGGAAGGCGGCGACGTGATGCGGGCGATGTTGTCCAAGGATCTGTTCGAGCTGATCGAGAAGGCCATCGACAAGTGCCGCGACGTCGGCAACATCGTCTACTCGATCGTGCTGAAGAACTCCTGAGGCCACGCCCGTGACCCTGTGCATTGCAACCCGGCAGGCGACGCCGTGCGGGATTTCTCCCAGCTGCGGTGAGCGCCCATGAGCATCGTCATCGCGGTGGTGGTGATCGCGCTGACCTTCACCTACATCAACGGTTTCCACGATACCGCCAACTCGATCGCCACCGTGGTGGCGACCAAGGTGCTGACGCCGGGGCAGGCCGTGCTGATGGCGGCCGGCACCAACCTGGTCGGCGCGTTCATGGGCACGGCGGTGGCCGCCACGATCGCCTCGGGGCTGATCAATGCCGGCGTCATCGAGATGAGTTCGCAGTTGCTGATCTGCGCGCTGCTGGCGGCGATCGTGTGGAACCTGATCACCTGGTGGCTGGGCCTGCCGTCCAGCTCCAGCCATGCGCTGGTCGGTTCGCTGGTCGGCGCGGCGATCGCCGCCTCGGGCAACAACTTCGATTCGGTGATCTGGGTCGAGGGCAGCGTGCTCAAGGGCCACGGCGTGATCCCCAAGGTGATCATCCCGATGGTGCTGTCGCCGCTGGGCGGTTTCGTCATCAGCTTCCTGCTGATGGGGGCGCTGTACGCACTGCTGGCCTGGTTCGCCAACCGACAGGGCTGGTTGCGCCGATTCGGGCGCACGCCGTTCGTCAACGCTTTCTTCGGCAAGGCGCAGATCCTGTCGGCCGGCGCCATGGGCGTGGCGCACGGCATGAACGACGCGCAGAAGAGCATGGGCATCATCGCGCTGGCGCTGGCCGGCGGCACCGCCGCCCACCAGTTCGACCAGCTGCCGCATTGGCTGGGCTTCCTGCGCATCGACGGCAACCCCGCCGGCGGTTTCGAAATCCCGGTCTGGGTGAAGGTGGTGTCGGCACTGACCATGGCCGCCGGCACGGCCGGCGGTGGCTGGCGCATCATCAAGACGCTGGGCCACAAGATGGTCAAGCTGCATCCGATCAACGGCTTCGCCGCCGAAACCAGCTCCGCCGCGGTGATCCTGGTGGCGTCGGTGTTCGGCATTCCCGTGTCGACCACGCACAACGTCTCCGCCTCGATCATGGGCGTAGGCGCGGCCAAGCGCTTCAACGCGATCCGCTGGTCGGTGGTCGAGCGGATGGTGTGGGCGTGGATGCTGACCCTGCCGATCACCGCGCTGCTGGCCTACGGGCTGGTGGTGGCGTTCAGGCTGCTGTTTCAGGCGTAGGGTGGGCATTGCCCGCCGGCTCTTCGACGATGCCCACAATTACAGCGAATCGCTGCTGTTGGCGATGAGCTGTTCCAGCTCGTCGCCCAGCGTGCCCAGCTCGCCGACCACGCGTTGCAGCTCGGCCTGGTCGAGGAATTCATAGGGGCGGTTTTCGCACAGATGCAGGTAGGGCGAGCCGTCCAGGTCGGCGACCGCGAGGAAACCGGTGCGCTGTTGCCAGTTGAAGCGCAGGCAGCGGTTCGGGTCGGTGCCGGACAGCGGACCCACCGGCGTGGAGATGCGCAGATAGCGTCGTCCCGCCTCGTCCTCGAGCTCGGCCAGGTAGATCCCCTGGCAGCGATCCTGCGCCAGCTGCAGGTCGAAGCTGATCAGGTAGGGATCGTTGTGGCGCAGCTCGTGCAGGCTGCCGATGTGGGAACGCACGGCTTCGAAGTGGCGCATGGTGCGGCTTCCGCTGGCGAAGGTCGGAAGCTACTCTGACACGGATTCCCCTGCGTCGCGTGAACCATGAATGATGCCGCCGCCCGCATCTACGCCGCCATCGCCGCCATTCCGCAAGGACGCGTGGCCAGCTACGGCGCGATCGCGGCGCGCGCGGGCCTGCCCGGTCGTGCGCGCCTGGTCGGCCGGCTGCTGGGCGAAGTGCCCGACGGCATGGAACTGCCGTGGTACCGCGTGCTGCGTTCCAGCGGGCACATCGCGATGCCGCCGGGCAGCCGCGGCTTCCGCGAACAGTCGCGCCGCCTGCGCGCCGAAGGCGTCGAGGTAAGGAACGGTCGCGTCCCCCTGTCGCGTTTCGGCCTCGACGCCGATCTCGACCACGCGCTGTGGGGCCCCCCGCTCCAATAAAGTAAAAGCGCCTCTTGCCTTCGCCTCCTCTCCCGTTTGCGGGAGAGGATTGAGGAGAGGGAAGCCCCCCGCTCCCATAAAGCCAAAGCGCCCCTTGCCTTCGCCTCCTCTCCCGCCCGCGGGAGAGGATTGAGGAGAGGGAAGCCCCCCGCTCCCATAAAGCCAAAGCGCCTCTTGCCTTCGCCTCCTCTCCCGCCCGCGGGAGAGGATTGAGGAGAGGGAAGCGCCAACAAGCCAAAGCGCCTCTTGCCTTTGCATCTTCTCTCCGCCCACGGAAGGGGAGAAGCCCCCTGTCATCGCCAACCCACAAGCCCTCGCGCGTCCCGCGCACACCCGCTTGCGCGAAGCGGCGCCCCTGCATTTGCTAGCATTCCCGGAATGCCCACTTCCCTCGACATTCTTCAAAGCGTTTTCGGCTATCCCAGTTTTCGCGGCCAGCAGCAGGCGGTGGTCGAGCATCTGGGCGAGGGCGGCGATGCACTGGTATTGATGCCCACCGGCGGCGGCAAGTCGCTGTGCTACCAGATCCCCGCGTTGCTGCGCCAAGGCACCGGCATCGTGGTGTCGCCGCTGATCGCGCTGATGCAGGACCAGGTCGACGCCTTGCGCGAGGCCGGCGTGGCGGCGGCGTTTCTCAATTCCAGCCTGGCGGGGGACCAGCAGCGCGAGGTCGAGCGGCAGCTGCTGGCCGGTGAGCTGAACTTGCTCTACGTGGCGCCGGAGCGATTGCTGACCTCACGCTTCCTCGACCTGCTCGAACGCACCGAAGTGGCGCTGTTCGCGATCGACGAGGCTCACTGCGTGTCGCAATGGGGCCATGACTTTCGCCCCGAATATCGCGAACTGGCGATCCTGCACCAGCGCTTCCCCGACGTGCCGCGCATCGCGCTTACCGCCACCGCCGATCCGCGCACCCGCGAGGAAATCGTCGAGCGCCTGTCATTGCAGGACGCGCGGCAATTCGTCTCCAGTTTCGACCGGCCCAACATCGGCTACCGGGTCGGCCAGCGCCACAACGCGAAGCGCCAGCTGTGCGAGTTCCTGCTCGGCCACGAGGGCGAGTCCGGCATCGTGTACTGCCTGAGCCGGCGCAAGGTGGACGATACCGCCGCGTGGCTGGCCGAATCGGGCATCGAGGCACTGCCGTACCACGCCGGTCTGGATGCGGCCACGCGTGCGAAGAACCAGCAGCGTTTCCTGCGCGAGGATGGCGTGGTGATGGTCGCCACGGTCGCCTTCGGCATGGGCATCGACAAGCCCGACGTGCGCTTCGTGGCGCATCTGGACCTGCCGCGCAGCATCGAGGGCTACTACCAGGAAACCGGACGCGCCGGCCGCGATGGCCTGCCCGCCGAGGCGTGGATGATCTACGGCCTGTCCGACGTGGTCACCATGAGCCAGATGATCGCGCAGTCCGAATCGGCCGACGAGCGCAAGCGGGTCGAGCGGCAGAAGCTGGAATCCCTGCTGGCCTACGCCGAGGCGATCGACTGCCGCCGCCAGCTGCTGCTGGGCGCGTTCGGCGAAAGCTATCCCGGCCCCTGCGGCCATTGCGACAACTGCGTGGCGCCACCGAAAACCTGGGACGCCACGGTGCCCGCGCAGAAGGCGTTGTCGGCGGTGTACCGCACCGGCCAGCGCTTCGGCTCCGGCCACGTCATCGCGGTGCTGCGCGGCGAGGAGAGCGAGCGCGTGCTGAGCTTCGACCACCATCGCCTGAGCACCTTCGGCATCGGCGCGGAGCTGGACGACAAGCAGTGGCGCTCGGTGTTCCGCCAGTTGCTGGCGGCCGGCCTGCTCGAAGCCGACGCCGAAGGCTATGGCACGCTGCGGCTCACCGCCGCCAGCCGCGCCGTGCTCAGCGGCGGCAAGCAGGTGAGGCTGCGCGAGGACGCCCGCCCCGAACGCGCCACCCGGCGCCGGCGCGACAGCAAGCTGGTCACCGGCGATCCCCGTCATGGCGGCAGCCTGGGCATCGAGGCCTACGAGCAGCCGATGTGGGACCAGCTGCGCGCGCTGCGCACCCAGCTGGCGAGACAGCAGGGCGTGCCGCCCTACGTGGTGTTCCACGACGCCACCTTGCTGGCGATGCTGCGGGCGTTGCCGGCCAACGAGGACGAGCTGGCCAGCGTCAGCGGCGTGGGCGAGGCGAAGCTGAAGCGCTACGGCCGCGACTTCCTCGCGGTGATCAACGCGGCGGACTGATCCCGCCACGGCGCACGATTGACGCCCAACGGTTCCATACGCCTGGCGCACGGCAGCGTCCGGGCGCCGTCAGCCGTTCCGCAATCAGCATGGGAGCGCGGTTCCAGCGAGGTTTTCGGATCACGCTTGGCGAAACATGACAGCGCTGTCATAGTAGCCGCCGATGGCGTCTGGCGCAGGAGCGGGCAGGGTGGGCACGGGCATTCCGTGTGGGTTCCTGCATACGTATTCAGCCGGACAGCGCCGCACGCACACCGCAGAATCGACTGCGATGACTGGTCATGACGTTGGGGAGACGCGATGAGCACGATGGATGCAACCGGAGATGGCCTGGGGCGGCACGCCACGGCGCGGGTGGTGTTGATTTCGGCGGCAGCCGCGCTGGGCGGATTCCTGTTCGGTTTCGACACGGCCGTGATCAACGGCGCGGTCGACGCGATCCGCGGCAGCTTCGCGCTGGACGCGGCGCAGATCGGCTTCGCGGTGTCCTGTGCCCTGCTCGGTTCGGCGCTGGGCGCCTGGTATGCCGGCATGCTGGCCAACCGCTTCGGCCGCGTGCGCACCATGCAGGTGGCGGCGGTGCTGCTGGTCGCCAGCGCGATCGGTTCGGGCATGGCCACTGCGGTGTGGGACCTGATCCTGTGGCGACTGGTCGGCGGCATCGGCGTGGGCGTGGCCTCGGTGATCGCGCCCACCTATATCGCCGAGGTGTCGCCGGCAAACATCCGCGGCCGGCTCGGCTCGATGCAGCAGCTGGCGATCGTGCTGGGCATCTTCGCCGCCCTGCTCAGCGATGCCTGGCTGAGCGGTGCCGCGGGCGGCGCCAGCCAGCCGCTGTGGCTGGGCCTGGCGGCGTGGCGCTGGATGTTCCTGGTGGCCACCCTGCCGGCGTTGATCTACGGCGTGCTGGTGCTGGGCGTGCCGGAATCGCCGCGCCACCTGGTGGCCAAGGGCCGCATCGACGAAGCCCGCGTCGTGCTGCGCAAGGTGCTGAACATGCACAGCGAGTCGGCGCTGGACAGCAAGCTGCATGACATCGAGGGCAGCCTGCGATCGGAACACAAGCCGCGGCTGAGCGACCTGCGCGGCAAGGCGGCCGGGCTGTTGCCGGTGGTCTGGATCGGCATCCTGCTGTCGGTGTTCCAGCAGTTCGTGGGCATCAACGTGATCTTCTACTACTCGTCCACCCTGTGGCATTCGGTGGGCTTCAGCGAGGCCGACTCGTTCACCATCACGGTGGTCACCTCGATCGTCAACGTGCTGGTGACCCTGGTGGCGATCGCGCTGGTCGACAAGGTGGGGCGCAAGCCGCTGCTGGTGGTCGGCTCGGCGGGCATGGCGATCACCCTGGGCGTGATGGCGTGGTGCTTCTCGCAGGCCACCGGCAGCGGTGCGGAGCTGAGCCTGCCTGGCTCGGTCGGCATGGTGGCCCTGGTCGCGGCGAATGCCTACGTGGTGTTCTTCGGCGTCAGCTGGGGCCCGGTGGTCTGGGTGCTGCTGGGCGAGATGTTCCCCAATTCGATACGCGCCACCGCGCTGGCGGTGGCCGCCGCGGCGCAGTGGCTGGCCAACTTCGCCATCACCAGCAGCTTCCCCGCGCTGGCCGAGCTGGGCCTCACCTTCGCCTACGGCCTGTATGCCGGCTTCGCCTTGCTGTCGCTGCTGTTCGTATTGTCCGGCGTGCGCGAGACCCGCGGCGTCGAACTGGAGGACATGCGCGCATGAACGCCGTCCCGCAAAAAGACCTCGCCGTGGTGCAATTTGCCTGCCCCGCGCGCGAGCAGCGGCGGAGCCGATACGACGCGCGCCGCGCAAACCGGCTAGGATTCGGAAACGACGGCACGGCGCCGTCGCAAGGGATGCCGGCGGATCGCGTTGCGGATGAAGGCAAAGGCCACTTCAATCGACATTGCCCACCTGGCCGGGGTATCCCAAGCCACGGTGTCGCGTGCGCTGCGTGGCAGCCCGCTGGTCAATGAGGAAACCCGGCGGCGCATCCAGGCCGCCGCCGACCAGCTCAACTACAAGGTCGACAAGAACGCGTCCAACCTGCGCAAGATGCACACCGGCACGTTGGCGTTGCTGTTCTTCGAGGACCCCACCGCCGACGACTCGCACATCAACCCGTTCTTCCTGTCGATGCTTGGCTCGATCACTCGCGCCTGTGCCCTGCAGGGCTACGACCTGCTGATCTCGTTCCAGCAGTTCTCGCACGACTGGCATGCCGACTTCGCCGACAGCAAGAAGGCCGACGGGCTGATCCTGCTGGGCTACGGCGATTACCTGGCCTATACCGACAAGCTGGAAAAACTGGTCGACCAGGGCACCCGCTTCGTGCGTTGGGGCGCGGTGCTGCCGGATCAGCCCGGCGTGTCGATCGGTTGCGACAATTTCGCCGGCGGCCTGGCGGTGGCCGAACACCTGCTCGAGCGCGGCTGCCGCCGCATCGCGTTCCTGGGTGATGCCTCCAGCCACTACCCGGAATTCTTCGGTCGCTATCGCGGCTACGTGCAGGCACTGGAACAGGCCGGCATCACGGTCGATCCGGACCTGCAGCAGAACGCCGAAAGCACCGAGCATTCGGGCTACGAGGCGATGCGCGGACTGATCCTCAACGAAACCGGCTTCGACGCCGTGTTCGCCGCCAGCGACCTGATCGCGATCGGTGCAATGCGCGCATTGAGCGACCACGGCCTGCGCGTGCCGCAGGATGTTGCGCTGGCCGGCTTCGACGACATCGCCACCGCCAGCTTCGTCAACCCGCCGCTGACCACCGTGCTGCAGGACACGCGCCAGGCTGGCGAAGTGCTGGTCGACAGCCTGCTCGGCCTGATCCGCGGTGAGCCGGTGGACAGCGAAGTGCTGCCGGTGAAGCTGATGGTGCGTCGCTCCAGCTTGCGCTGATGCCATCGGCCTGGTGCCGTTGCGGCTGGTGCGGATGATCCCTTAGTCTGCCCAAGTTGTCCGGATCCCCCCGCATGACAGGATCGAGAGCGCCATGGATCGCACCACGTCCGAGCTGGAATTTCACCAGATGTTCGAACGCATCACCGATGCGTACGTGGCGCTGGATCGGGACTGGCGCTACATCTACCTCAACGCGAAGGCCTGCGAGTTTTTCGGTCGCCGGGCAGAGGATCTGATCGGCCGGCATATCTGGACCGAATTCCCCGAAGGCAAGGGCCAGCCGTTCCAGCGCGCCTACGAACAGGCGATGGCCGACCAGCAGCCGCGGCAGATCGAGGCCTGGTATCCGCCGTACCAGCGCTGGTTCGAGAACCGCATCTATCCGTCGGCGGAAGGCCTGACCATCTACTTCCTCGACATCACCGAGCGCAAGCGGGCCGAACAGGAGCTGCTGCAACACCAGCGCATGCTGTCGCAGGCGCAGCAGGTGGCGCACGTCGGCAGCTGGGAATGGGACATCGCGGAAAACCGGGTGACCTGGTCGGAGGAGCTGTATCGCATCTATGGCGTGACGCCGGAGCAGCACGCCGCCACGTTCGAGTCCTACCTGGCGCTGGTGCATCCGCAGGATCGCGAACGCGTGCAGCAGACGATCGCCCAGGCCGTGACCGGCACCCAGCCGTTCGAGTTCGAGGAGCGCATCGTGCGCCCGGACGGCGCGGTACGCACCCTGCTCAGCCGCGGCATGGTCGAGGTCGATGCCGCCGGTCGCGCGGTGCGCCTGATGGGCGCCTGCCAGGACATCAGCGAACGCAAGCGCGCCGAACAACTGGAGGCCGGTCAGCACGAAATCCTGGCCGGCATCGCGGCGCAGCGTCCGCTGGCGCAGAGCCTGGCGCAGATCGCGCACCTGCACGAGGCGATGAACCCCGGCGCGCTGTGCTCGCTGCTGCTGCTCGACGAAAGCGGGCAGCACGTGCTGCACGGTGCCGCACCCAGCCTGCCCGAGGCCTATAGCCGCGCCCTGCATGGCCTGGCCATCGGCGAAGCCCAGGGTTCCTGCGGCACCGCCGCGTGGCGGCACGAGCGCGTGGTGGTGTCCGACATCGCAAGCCATCCGTATTGGGCCAGCTATCGGTCGCTGGCGCTGGCGCACGGCCTCAAGGCGTGCTGGTCCACGCCGGTGCTGGGCAGCGGCGGCAAGGTGCTGGGCACCTTCGCGGTGTATTTCCGCGAACTGCGCGAGCCGCGCCCGGAAGAGCTGTACAGCATCGATCGCATGTTGCCGCTCACCGGCGTGGCGATCGAAAGCGAGCAGCTCATCCGCCGCCTGCGCGAGCGTGATCGCTTCTTCGAGATGTCGCTGGAAATCTTCTGCATCATCGATCCGGCCGCGCAGCGGCTGGTGCAGTTCAATCCCTCGTTGACGCGCGTGACCGGTTACTCCGCCGACGAATTGAAGTCGCGCAGCTACCGCGAATTCCTGCGCGTGGAGAGCGACGTGTTCGACGTCGACCCGATGCAGCAGCTCGATGCGGCCGGCCAGCGCATGCACGATTTCGTCAGTCGCTGCATCTGCCGCGACGGCAGCGAACGGCAGCTGGAGTGGGTGTCGTTCGTGGCGCCTGACGGGCTGGTCTATGCCGTGGCGCGCGACATCACCGAGCGGCGGCGGGTCGAGGCCGAACTGGCCTACGCCTCCAGCCACGACCCGGTCACCGGCCTGCAGCACCACCTGTTGCTGGAGCACGCACTGGCGGAAATCCTGAGCTATCCGAACGTGCCGGCCTCGGTGCTGGTGGTGGGGCTGGACCGCTTCCAGCTGGTCAATGCCTCGGTCGGCCATCCCACCGGCGACGACGTGCTGCTGCGCCTCGCCACCCGGTTGCAGACGGCGCTGGGCGGACGCGGCCGGATCGCCCGCTTCGCCGGCGACGAATTCATGGTGACGGTGGCCGGGATGCCGGCCGCCGCGGTGCTGGAGCTGGCCGAAGTGCTGCGCGCGGTGGTGGCCGAGCCGATCGAGGGTTCGGACTACCGGTTGCTGCTGACTGCCAGCGTGGGTGTCAGTCATTCGTCCGCGCATGGCACCGATGCGAGGAACCTGCTGCGCCGCGCCGAGGCGGCGATGAGCCAGGCCAAGCAGGAAGGGCGCGACCGTGTCTGCGAATTTTCGCTGGCCCAGATGCAGGAGCTCGAAGACCGGCTGCTGCTGGGCAACCATCTGCGCGATGCGATCCGGCTGGGCGAGCTGGAGCTGCACTACCAGCCGCAGCATGAGGCCGCAGACCTGCGGCTGACCGGTTTCGAGGCGCTGCTGCGCTGGAACTGCCGTCAGCTCGGGCAGGTGTCACCGGCCCGCTTCATCCCGATTGCCGAAGCGCTCGGCCTGATGCACGAGATCGGCGGCTGGGTGCTCGACGTGGCCTGCCGGCAGGTGCGCGATTGGCTTGACCTGGGCTATCGCGACTTCACCGTCGCGGTGAACGTCTCGGCCCAGCAACTGCAGCGGCCCGGGCTGCTGTCCCAGGTGGCCGCATCGCTGCAGCGTCATGCCGTGCCGCCGGCGATGCTGGACATCGAGATCACCGAAAGCTCGCTGATGGAAAACGTGGGACGGGTGCAGCGCACCCTGGCCGAGCTGAAGGCGCTGGGCATCAGGCTGTCGCTGGATGATTTCGGCACCGGCTATTCCAGCCTGGCCTACCTCAAGCAATTCCCGATCGACAAGCTGAAGATCGACCAGATCTTCGTGCGCGACCTGCCGCAGGACGCCGCGGATGCGGCGATCGTGCGCACCATCATCGCGGTGGCGCACGAGCTGGACATGAGCGTTGCCGCCGAAGGCGTCGCGACCGCGGAGCAGGCGCAGTTCCTCGTCGGCGCCGGTTGCGATGAACTGCAGGGTCACCATCTCGACCATGCCCTGAGCGCCAGCGAAGCGGCGCGGCGCCTCGACGCACGCGGCTAGCGGCTCTCCGCGGGCACCGGCAGACCCTGGATCAGCCGCTTCGCCAGCCGCGGCTGGCGCAGTTGCTGCAGCCACCAGCTCAGCGCGCGACCTTCCTGGTCGCTGCGCCAGGCGACGTAGAGCGTGTTCGGTTCGCGCGGCTCGCTCATGCTCTTCTCGACCAACTGGCCACTCCGCAGCAGGGCGCTGGCGCGATGTCGCGGCAGCCAGCCCGCGCCCAGGCCATCGCGCTGGGCAAGGATCTTGGCGCGCATGCTGGGCACCGCCAGCGTCGCCTGCCCACCGACGATGCCGTAGGCGCGGCCGACGTTGCGCGAGGAGTCGGCCACCACCACCGAACGATGGGCGCCGACCGCGTCCTGTGACAGCGGCTCGCCCGCCTTCGCCAGCGGGTGTCGCGGCGATACGGCGAACACCCAGTCCATGGTGCCCAGCTCGAACCAGCGCAACTTCGGCATCGCCGGCGGTTCGTTGGTGGCGCCGACCACCAGTTCCGCCCGGCCTTCGCGCAAGGCTTCCCAGGTGCCGCCGAGCACCTCGTGGGTGAGGCGCAGGCGCACGCCGGACTGCAGCGCATCGAACGCACGGATGACCGGCAGCAGCGTCTCGAACTCCAGGATCTCGTCGGTGACGATGTGCAGCCGGTCTTCCCAGCCGTTGGCCACCTGCTTCACGCGCTGGTTCAAGCGGGCCACGTCCTGCACCAGCCGCGCGGCCTCGTGGGTGAGCAGCTCGCCGGCCGGGGTCAGTTGCAGGCGGTAGCGGCGGCGGTCGAACAGCAGCGCGTCGAAACGTGTTTCCAGCTGGCGTGCCGCATGCGAGACGGTCGAGGGCGCCTTGCCCAGGTGGGCCGCCGCGCGGGACAGGCTGCCGGTGCTGCGGATTGCCTCCAGCAGGGCCAGTTCGTCGTCGGACAACATGTGCAACTCCTTCGAACGAGTTCGTCGAAACGATGGTACGGCAAACACCAGGCGGGCGATCAGGATGGCTCCACTGAAACACCACCCCATCGCTGGAGCACCTCATGAATCGTTTCGAAGGCAAGTCCGTACTCGTCACCGGCGGCAGCAGCGGCATCGGCCTGGCCGCCGCCCATGCGTTCGCCGCCGAAGGCGCGCGCGTCATCATCACCGGCCGCGACAGCGCCGCGCTGGCCGAGGCGAGGGCAGCGCTGGGCGGCGACACCATCGCCCTGCGCAACAACGCCGGCGTGGTCGCCGAGGCGAAGGACCTGGCGGCCACGCTGGCCAGCCAGCAGATCCGCCTCGACGCCGTGTTCATCAATGCGGGCAGCGCGAAGTTCGCCTCGCTCGCCGATGTCGACGAGGCGCTGTGGAACCAGGGTTTCGACACCAACGTCAAGGGCGCCTACTTCCAGATCCAGGCCTTGCTGCCGCTGCTCAATGCAGGCGCCTCGATCGTGCTGAACGGTTCGATCAACGCGCACATCGGCATGCCGAATTCATCTGTCTACGCCGCCAGCAAGGCCGCACTGATCTCGCTGGCCAGGACATTGTCGGCCGAATTGTTGCCGCGCGGCGTGCGTGTCAACGTGGTCAGCCCCGGCCCGATCAGCACGCCGCTGTACGGCAAGCTGGGCATGGACGCGGCCACGCTGGAAGCCACCGCCGCGCAGATCCAGTCGCAGATTCCGCTGGGCCGCTTCGGCACGCCGCAGGAACTGGCCTCGACCGTGCTGCACCTGGCCGCAGCGGAATCGGCCTTCATCGTCGGCAGCGAAATCATCATCGACGGCGGCATGAGCCAGCTCTGACGCCTATCCCTGTTGCCGCGCGATGACCGTCGCCATCGCGCCATTTCATTGGAACGCTGGCGTGAAGCGGTCCGGCTTGCCCCGTCGACTTCCAGCCGGGCAGGCCGGTGCGTCCGATGCCGTGATGGCGTGGTTCGCGCCCATGTTGCGCCGTACCGACTGCTCCGGGGTCATCCACGCCAGCCCTTGCGCGGCGCACCCGGCGGCGAAGTCGAACAGCGCCAGCATCTGCGCCTGGTCGAAGTCGATGAAGCTGATCTGTGGATAGTCCACCGGAATTTCGGTCAGCAGGAATTGCATGCCCAGCCGGCGCGAGGCGGCGATGTTGTCCACGATCGCCTCGCGTGTCTTGTAGGTGAGTTCGGCGGCCAGTGCATTGGAGACGATGTCGATGGTGTTGTAACGGGTGGTCTGCGGCGCCCGCGCCAGCTGGCCGTTGACCAGCATGTACAGGTGCGCGCCGCGCAGCAGCGGCAGCTCGGTCGACTGGATGCCGGCGATCAGCGGCGTGCTGAACACCGAGGTGGTGACGCCGCCGTCCACGTGCATTTCGTCGTAGACGTGATCACCGTCGCGCACGCGGATCAGCACCGGCGGGAACACGCCCGGCACGCTGGCCGAGGCGATCAGCACGTCGCGAAACAGCGTGCGCGCCGCGTCGCCGCCATGCCGGGCGATCTTGCCCAGGTCCCACAGCACGGTCTCGTGCTTGTCCAGATCGGTGGTGGCCACCACCAGTCGGCGGCCAGTTGCCGCTTCGCGCGCCACCGCTTCGATCATCTGCGGCGTGACGAAGTGATCGACCAGCTGGAAAAGCGCGTTGCGGTGCGGCAGGCCGCGCGGCGACAGCAGGCGGGCCAGCACCGTGCGGGTGGGCGAATGCAGCAGCCGCGCGCTGCGCTCGCCGGTGAATGCCTCCTGCATGCGGGCATCCCACTGCGGCCCGAGGAACGCAAACGGGGCCAGCAGCGCGCCGGCGCTCACGCCGGTGACCATCTCGAATTGCGGTCGCGCGTGCGCGCGCGTCATGCCGGCCAGCACGCCGGCACCGTAGGCGCCGCCCGAGCCGCCGCCGGACAGTGCCAGGATGTCGACGGTGCCGTCGCGCGCCGCGCTGCGCATGCCGCCGAAAAAGTCGGGGGCCAGCGCGGTGAAGTTTTTCAGGTCGGTGGTGACCAGTCGCACGTCAGGCGAAAAGCCCTCCGGCGCCGCCGGGCCGATCAGTGACGATGGCGCGGGCAGCCGCGGGACGGTCCCGCAACCGGCCAGCAGCACCAGCGCAAACATCAGCAGCCCCGGCTTGCATCGCATCGCGTGGTTCCCGGCGATGAACAGTGTTCGCCCAGTATGCGGTCTGGCGCCGTGGCGCATCAATGCGCCACCGCCGGCGTCTCAGTCCGGGAATCCCGCCATGCGCGGAATCGTCTCCAGGGCCTCGTCCCAGTCGGCCCTGCTGGCCACGAAGAGGTGCGCGTCGGGTCGGAGCGTGACAGCGGTATCAAGGCTGCCGGCCGGAACGACCAGCATCTGGCCGTCCATCGGCGTCACCGGCAACGCCGAGCCACAGATCGAGCAGAAGCACCGGACGTGTCGGCTCTGCGGCAGCTCGAAGCGCGTCACCTTGTCTTCGCCGCTGAGCCATCGCAAACGGGCCTGCGTGGAAAACAGGTTCGCGCCGTGGGCCGAACCGGAATCCTTGCGGCAATACGTGCAGTGGCAAAGGTAGAAGTGCTCGAACTCGGCTTCCACCTCGAAGCGCACTGCGCCACAAAGACAGGAGCCGGCGTGGACACTCATGTCCCGACGTCCTCGCCGCGTCGCGGCAGGCGAGGGGAGTTTGCCACGTCGCCGCCGCTCCCAATGTAGCTGGGCCACGCCCTCATCAGCCAGCGCCCGGCACAAGGAGGCGGTCGACGATCGCCGGCAGCATCGGATCGACGGCGAGTGTGTAGTGGGTGGTGTTCGGCAGAATGGCGAGCTGGTTCGCGGGTCGCAGGGAGCCGTCGACCCCGGCATCGCGCTGGCCGCCTCCCAGGGCTTTCCAGAACTCGACCATGTGTCCCGGCCGGATGGCGTCGGCGTCGGCAAAGACCAGCAGCGTGCGAGCCTTGATCCGGGCGACGTCGGCGCTCCAGTCGAAGGGGCGTTTGGTCAGGTCGCCGACCTTGCGGAACAGATTTGTCCAGTCGACGTCGGGATAGGTCTGTCCCAACGGCGATGCCTTGACGCCGGGGCCGTAGGCGGCTGCATTGACCTCCAGTTGCCTGAAGGCCTCCACCCCCTCCGGGTAGAAGCCGTCCTGCTTCATCGCCGCGGACACGAGCACGAGCCGGTCGACCACGTCCGGATGGCGGATCGCGGTCTGCAGGGCGACGCTGGCGCCCAGCGAATAACCCATGATGTCGGCCTTGCCGAGCTTCAGATGGCCGATCAGCGCGGCGATGTCGTCGCCCAGCGTCTCGCTGCGCAGTGGCCGGTCGGTGTCCGGCGTACGTCCGTGCGCCTGGAGATGGGGCGCGATCACCCGCCGGCCTTTCGCCAATGCGGCCAGATTGCTGCCGAAGCTGTCGGGGTCGATGCCGCCGTGAAGAAGAATGAGTGGCTTGCCGGCGCCATGCACGCTGTAAAAGATGTGCTGGCCATCGACGTCGGCAAAATGCCCGTTCGACATCGCGGGAGTCTCGCTGGCTTGAATGCGGAGCGCCGCCGTCATCGCGGCGGAAGCCATGGCTGTCTTCAGGAAATCGCGTCTGAGCATATCGTCCTCATCGCGCTGGAGTGGCGGGTGAAAAACGTTCGGTCCGAGGTTCCGGACAGCATCATGCATCATCTCTGCTCCCGGGCGCTTCCCCGGAAGCATGGCTTCCGGATGGCGGAGTCGGCAGGCAAGCCGGTTTCCCCGCCGCGTTCGTCCGGGAGGCACCTGGCGACCGTCGATGTACAGCGGCTCCGCGGCGCGAAAAACGGTGCTACTTCGACGCGAGTGCCCTGACCATCACGAGGTCCCGCTGCTGATCGCCGCCCAGCGAAAACACATGTTCACCCGCCACGACGAAGCCGAATTTCCCGTAGAACGCGATGGCCCGCGGATTGTGTTCCCACACACCGAGCCAGACGGCATCTGCGCCGCGCCGTTGCATCGCCTCGATGCAGGCATCCATGAGCGCCTGCGCCACTCCCTTGCCGTGCCAGTCCTCAACGACATACAGACGCTGGATCTCGCCCGGTCGCTTCGCCGCCACACATCCCGGTGCCTCGCCCAGGCGCAGCTGGGCATAGCCGACCAGGCACCCCTTATCCTCGCTGAGCAAGGTGAGCAGGTCCGGGTCGGCAATCTCCGCGGTCTGAATATGCAAGCCATAGCTGCTTCGGCAATGAAGCTCCATGTGCTCGGTGGTGTTCGTTGCGCCGAACGTCGCCCTGAAAGTCGCCTCGGCAAGTTCGGACAGCCTGCCGGCATCACCGGCGTGCGCTTTTCGTATCGTTGGCATCGTCACTACCTGGGGTATGCGGGAATGAGGTCCCCGGGCGCGGTTTATACCCCGGTCCGAGCCGGCACCATCGGCTCAACAAGACCATCTAGGGAAATGCAGTCTGGCAACGTTTGACGCCGCATCGAACTGACAAGCAGCACGCGACACAAAGCACAACACGATCGCCAGCAGTCGCCCGAAAGCTAAGGGCAAAAGCATCATGCACCCGGGGTTGACGGGAAGTCTCCTAAGGAATTGTTAGGTGTCGGCCTCGCCTGCGCCGCCACCCTGTGCCTGTTGCCAGACTACAAGACCCGGGCCGCCCGAGCCTGGGAACTGCCAGCCCATATGCGTGACCGTGTTGATTACCGCACAGGCCAGATCTGCGACCGCCTTCTGTAGCTGACGCAGGAAGGCGCAATCGACGGCAGTCTCGAATTTCTCGCCTTGTTTGTTTACGTAGAACGGGATGCTCCGGCCGGCACTGTCGGGAGCGCGCCACGACCCGTGACAAATTGCATTTCGTGTCTTGCACGCGGCTCGAAGATCAGTCAGCAAGTCATCAAGGCCTTCAAGACGAGCGTCTGGATGTTCCCGTGCGGCCTTCCCATAAGTATCGATGAGGTTCCCTAGTGGATCAGAAAGCGAACGCGTGATCTTAGGCAGCCATGCGGCATATGCAGCTTCAAGCTCGCTTTCCTCATACGGTGTTGTCACGGTAAGCGCGAAAATTGCCCTGAGCAGCACCTCTTCAAGGAAGCCGAAGGTTGCCACCGCTCGACCGAGCGCTTCCCAGAAACCGGGATCGTGAGCGTGAGTGGGATAGCCGGCGGGCAACCCCGCTTGGTTAATGATGTAGCCATTGGCTTCTTTGTCTTTCAATCGCAGTGACCTCGCACCCGGCACCTAACACTAAGTAGACCCCAAAAGTGGGGTGTTGCATCGAGTACGCAGTTCGGTGACTGGTCGTTCAAGCGATGAATTCCTGCACCGGATCATGGGTTTGGATAGCGGTGGCTTCGCTGGTGCGGCTGCGTCCTGCCGTTGTTATCAGCGACTTTTGAGGGTGTATGAGTTAACGGGCGGAAGTGAGGGTGTAACGGCGGCGGGAATGGCGCAGTGGCTGGATCGGCCGCGAAACGATATACGCAGGCCGCTTGACGGCGTGCTGCAAGCTGATGCGTGGCGGGGTGCGACCTTCGTGTTGGCCTGCCCGGGTCGACCCGGATGGTTCAATGGGGCGGATGTCCGCGCTCGCGGGTGAGTCGGGTCAGTTCGGCAATCAGGTCGGGGCGGGTGGCGGGGGCATCGAGCAGATAGACCTGCACGTCGTGTGCTGCCACCGTCGCGTGCAGTTTTCCGCCGGTGCCGACGTCGACTGCCTTGTCGCCGAACGCGGATGTCCAGCGGCCAGCTTGCAGATAATCGCCAACGTCAAACGATGCGGCAGCATCGCCCTTGTTGAGCAGCACCAGTGCGATCTGGTGCACGTCGCCTTTCTGGTACACGCGATAGAACGCGGCCTGGTTGCCGGCGAAGTGCAGTGGCAGCATCAGGCCGCGTTGCAGTGCCGGGGTATTTTCGCGCAACTGGGCGATGCGCTTGAGCTGGCGATAGATCGGACTTTTCGCTGCGGCGTCGATGCGTTGCTGGCCGTAGTAGTTGCGGTTGCCCTGGTGTTCGGCCTTGCCGCGCTCGAAGCCGGTTTCGGAGCCGTAGTAGACCGCCGGGATGCCGCGGGCGGTGAACAGCCAGTTGTTGGCGTCGATGAAGCCGTTGTCGCTGGCGGCCAGGCGCGCCATGTCGTGGTTGTCGTAGAAGGTGACCAGTTCGTACGGGTTCTGGTACGGGCCATTGGTGAGGTAGAGGCGGTCGAGCAGTTGGGCGTAGTCGCTGCCGGGGTGCTCGAACACGTCGGCGATGCGCCCGCGCAGCGGGAAGTCGAGCACGCTGATGCCGCCGTTTTCGGGCCAGGTGTACTGGCCGATGTTGTCGGGGCTGTAGTCGAACGCTTCGCCGAACATGAAGAAGCCGGGATGCTTCGCCCGGATGCGCGCGGCGAATTGTTTCCAGAAGGTGGTGGACATGTGGCTGATGGTGTCGATGCGGAACGCGTCGGCGCCCTGGTCGGCCCACTGGTTGTACGCGCCCGCGAAGTAGTCGAGCACGGCCGGGTTCCGGTCGTCGTTGTTGGACAGCTGAACCAGGTCGTCGTAGGCGTGGTAGAAGCGGTGCAGCGGGTTGCGCACGGGATCGAGCTCGTACGGCGGCAGGTTCTGCTGGTCGGCGACGAGCTTGCCGTCCCTGTCGTAGATCTGGCCGAACATCGGTTGCGCCTGCGGCATGCTGAAGGCGGGCGAGCCGTGGTTGGCCACGATGTCGAGCACGGTCTTCAGGCCCTGCGCCCGCATCGCCGTGGTGAACTGGCGGAAGTCGAGGTTCTTGCTGGGCAGGTGTTCGTCGAGCTGGTAGAAGTTGACGCCCCAGTAGCCGTGGAAGCCGGTCTTGCCGCGGTCGGTGAACTTGGAACCCCAGCTCACCGGATCGCCGCCGGTGAAGGCTTCGTCGGGGTTGTCCACGATCGGGGTGATCCACACCGCGCCGAAGCCCATGCCGCGGATGTAGGCGGCGTTGTCCAGCACGCCCCGGAAGTCGCCGCCGAGGTAGCCGATGTTCGCGCTTTCGCCCTTCGGCGCGCCGGCCACCGGGACGTCGAAGGTCGGGTGGGCGCCGCCCTGGTGGCGCTGGTCGTTGGACGGATCGCCGTCGACGAAGCGGTCGGTCATCACGAAGTAAATCGCGTTGGACGCCATCGGCGCGTCGGTGCCGACGAATTCGGGCGTGGTATCCGCGGCGTGCGCGCCGCCGCAGAGCAGGGTGAGCGTGGCAAGCGCCAGTACGGTGGTGCGGATCATCTCGTCGTTCCGGTGATGGCGTTGGCGAGGCTGGGCTAGCCGGGCTCGCGCACGCGCAGGGTGAACAGGCCGGCGACCAGCAGGCAGGCGCCGCCCAGCGCCAGCGCCCAGATCGGCTGGTTGTGGAAGCACAGCCGCAGCAGCAGGCCGAGCACGCTGGCGGCGAGCAGCTGCGGAATCACGATGAAGAAATTGAAGATGCCCATGTAGACGCCCATCTTCCCCGCGGGCAGGTTGTCCGACAGCAGCGCGTAGGGCAGCGACAGGATCGAGGCCCAGGCGAAGCCCACGCCGACCATCGAGGCCAGCAGCCATACCGGGTCGCGGATCAGCAGGAACGACAGCAGGCCGGCGCCGCCCAGGCACAGGTTGATCAGGTGGCTGATGCGCAGGCCCCAGCGCCGCACCATCAGCGGAATCACCACCGCGGCCACGGCGGCGAAGCCGTTGTAGGCGGCGAACAGCACGCCGACCCAGTTGGCGCCCTCGTTGTACAGGGCCGAGTGCACGTCGGTGGTGCCGTAGATGGTCTCGGTCACGCTCGCGGTGGTGTAGATCCACATCGCGAACAGCGCGAACCACGAGAACAGTTGCACCCACGCCAGTTGCCGCATCGAGACGGGCATGCCGTAGAGGTCGCCCATCACCTCGCGCAGCATGCCGCGGCCGCGGCTGAAGCTGAGCCAGACGAACAGCAGGCCGAACACGAGCAGCCCGCCGCCCAGCACGTAGACCTCTTTCTCCAGCGCGAAATGCTGGATCGCGAACAGCACCGCGACGCCGACCACCAGCAGCAGCACGCCCCAGCGCCAGGCCTGCGACACGTCCACCGCCAGCGGTTCGGCCACGCTGTCGCTGAACGACTGCAGCCGGTCCGGCGGGTATTCGCGGGTGCTGAAGATGGTCCACAGCACCGCACCCAGCAGCACCGCGCCGCCGGCGTAGAAGGCATATTTCACCGTGTCGGGAATGCCGCCGTCAGGCGCCACGTTGGCCACGCCGAATTGCGTCAGTATCCACGGCAGCGCCGAGGCCACCACCGCGCCCACGCCGATGAAGAAGCTCTGCATCGCGTAGCCGGAGGGCCGCTGGCGGGTCGGCAGCTGGTCGCCCACGAAGGCGCGGAACGGCTCCATCGACACGTTGATCGAGGCGTCCAGAATCCACAGCAGGCCGGCGGCCATCCACAGCACCGGCGCGTTCGGCATCCACAGCAAGGCCAGCGAGGCGAACACCGCGCCGGCCAGGAAGTAGGGGCGGCGCCGGCCCAGCCGGTTCCAGGTGCGGTCGGAGAAGTGGCCGATGATCGGCTGCACGATCAGCCCGGTCAGTGGCGCGGCGATCCACAGCGCGGGGATGTCGTTGAGGTCGGCGCCCAGGGTCTGGAAGATCCGGCTGACGTTCGCGTTCTGCAGCGCGAAGCCGAACTGCAGGCCGAGGAAGCCGAAGCACATGTTCCAGATCTGCCAGAACGACAGCGCCGGTTTGGAGTTCGCGGAAGTACCGTCGTTCATGGTGAGCCGTGGCCGGGGGCGAGCGGAGCGATCAGCAGATCATGCACCACCGCCCGGTTCAATGGGCCATCGCTGCCGCCCTGTCCGCCGGTGTAGTGGGCGAAGTGGGCCAGGTAGCTCATGTTGAAGCCGTCGTCGAGCGTGAACCGGCAGGTCGCGCCCGCCTTCGCGCCGAAGCGGCCCCAGCTGGATGACTGGGTGCGCACGCTGTGCGGCATCACGATCGGCAAGCGTTGCTCGGCGCTGCCGTCGCAGCGGATCACCAGCATCTTCACCGCCGCGGTGATGCCGGTGTTGATCGGGCCGTGGTCGTTGGCGTAGTCCAGCGCGACGCGCCAGTCGCCGCTGGCCGGTGCCGTCCACTGGCGTGGCCAGTCGCCGCCGATCCGGTTCGTGTCGCCGACGCAGACGGTGGGGCTGTGCAGCGATTCCAGCCCCTGCGCGTCGATGCGCGTGGCGCTGAAGCAGGCCAGGCCCGGCTGTCGTGCGAGCGTGCTGCTGGCGTCGATGTCGCCGTGCGCCACGCCGTTGAGGTAGAGCCGCTGCCTGCCCTCGACGCGGATCTGCCAGCGCTTGCCGACGGCCTGCACCTGCGGCGCGGCGGGGGCTAGCGGCGCGTACAGCGGCGCGTCGGTGCGCAGCGGCACATCGGCGACCTGCACCGCTTTCAGCGTGACGGTGGTGGTGTTGCCCTGCGTGCGCAGCTGGTCGGCGACGAGCAGGTTGCCGTCGAGCGCGGCAGGAAGCTGCAGGGTGATCCGGCGTCCGGGCAGTTCGAGCGTGATCGCATGGCGCGTACCGAACAGCATCGGCACCAGCGCGGTGGGCAGCTTCGGTGCGACCCGGCCATTCTCCTCCAGGCCGAACACGCCTTCGCTGACCATCGCCAGGTAGGCCGCCACCGACCACAACTGGCGCGGCGAATTCACCACCGGTCCGCTCAGCTTGCCTTCGTCGACGTGCTGGCCCTGGGTCAGCAGTTCGTAGTTCTCCATGTTGGAGCCGTACAGCGCGGCGCCGCGCATGATCGAGGCGATCTCGTGGGCGATGCGGGCGGGCTGCTGCGTTTCGCGTGCGGCGCGCAGCGCGTACATGCTGACGAACGGCCAGATCGCCCGGTTGTGGTAGATCGGCTGGTCGGCGCGCTCGGGCCAGATCACCGGGCTGCCGGCCGGCCACGTGGGGTAGTTCGCCAGCGTCCGGCGGGCGCGTTCGCCTTCGGCCACGCCGCTGTCGACCGCCAGCGCGATGCCGAGCAGGTCGTAAGTGTCGTACGGTGTGCCGTCGCCGCCGAGATAGCTCATGTACATGCCGCGATCGGCGCGCCAGAAGCGGGCGTTGATCGCCGCCTTCAGCGCCGCCGCGTCGTTGCGGTAGCCGGTGGCGGCCTTCGCCTCGTGGTGTTGGTCGGCCAGCGTGGCGGCCAGTTGCAGCGCCTGGTAGTGCAACACGTTGGTGGACAGCGCGAACGATTGCGCGATGAAGCCCACTTCGTCCGCGGTCCACGCCGGGTAACTCTGCTCGCGCCAGTCGAGGAAGGAGGTCTCGCCCCGATACAGGCCGAGGCGCTGGTCGAACGCGTATTGCCGATCCTGCGCCAGGGTGGCGCCGAGTGCCTGGTAGACGTCGCCGGCGAACGCGGCGTCGTCGAGCAGATGGCGCGCACCGAGGAACCACACCACGCGATCGGTGCTGATCGGCCAGCTGCCGCCGGAGCCGGTGTCCTGCATCGGATAGTACGGTTTTGAATCCGGGCCCTGCGCTGCGCCGGCCACGCGCACGCCGGACAGCTTGAACTTCAGCCCGTTGCGCGAACGGGCGGGATCGAAGCGCCACAGGCCGAGGTCGATCGCGTAGGACAGGTCGCGCGTCCACACGTAAGGCCACTTCAGCCCGGTGACGAAGCAGCGGCAGGGAATCGGCTGGCCGTGGTCGAACGCGCCGTCGCGGATCGCCTCCACCGAGTCGAGCGCGAGGTCGTCCTGCGCCATCGCGAACAGGCCGTCGAACAGTGGGCTGGCGGTGTCGCTGCGCAGAGGCTGCGGGGCGATCACCCGCTGGCCGTAGGGCCACGCCAGCGTGTAGCGGTGCTGCGCGTCGTGCTCGATGCCGACGTGCACGCCGTGCCAGTCCAGGCCGTCCTGCGCCAGGCCTTCCTGCCGCGCAGGCGTCGCGGCGCTGGCGGCCAGCGCGGCTCCCAGCAGCAGGCTCAGCATGGGCAGGGGCGCGCTGGCGGAAGGCGAATCGTGGTGGTCATCGGTGACAACGCTCCGGTGGCGGCGGGCTGGCGCGACGTCCGCAGGGACGATGCCTCCTGCATGGTAGGCAGCGTCGCACTGCAGCAACCAGTGGTTGCATACGTATTCATGGCGCGCGTGCGTTTTCGCCCGGCGCGCCATTCGCGCGGCGCCTTGTAAAGCGGCGGGCGATGACGGCATAGTCGTTCGACGGCCACGATCACACGGGAGATTCCATGCGGGTACGCCTCGAAGAAGTGGCGCGCGCAGCGAGCGTATCGCCCAAGACGGTGTCCCGCGTGCTCAACGACGAGGCCAACGTGAGCGAGGAGACGCGCAAGCGCGTGCGCGCCGCGATGGAAGAGCTGGACTATCGCCCGCATCCCTCGGCGCGCAGTCTCGCCGGCAACCGCTCGTTCGTGGTGGCGATGCTGTACGACAACAACGACAACCCGGCCTCGACCTACCTGGCCGAGATCCAGGACGGCGTGCTGGAAGCCTGCGACGCGCATCGCTACAGCATGATGGTGCGACCGCTGCGGATGCGTGGCGACGACTTTATCCGCCGGCTCGACGCGCTGATCTCCGACCATCACCCCGACGGCGTGGTGCTGACGCCGCCGATCACCGACTACGCGCCGCTGCTGAAGCGCCTGCGCGAGCGCAACGTGCCGTATGCCAGCGTGTCGCCGCAGAGCGACACCAGCATCGGCGTGCGAATGGACGAGCAGGCCGCCGCGCGGGCCATCGTCGAGCATCTGCTGGGCCTGGGCCACCGGCGCATCGCCCACGTGCTGGGCATCGCCGACCACGGCGCCAGCCGCTGGCGGCTGGCCGGCTACCGCGAGGCGATGGCGGCGGCCGGCGTGCCCGAAGATCCCGCGCTGGTGGTGCAGGGCGCCTTCACGTTCGGCTCCGGCGTCACCGCGGCACGCGAACTGTTCGCCCTGAAGCAGCGGCCGACGGCGGTGTTTGCCGCCAACGACGACATGGCCACCGGAGTGATGTGGGCCGCCGGCGAATACGGATTGAAGGTGCCGCAGGACCTGTCCGTGTGCGGCTTCGACGATACCCCGCTGGCGCGCCAGCTGTGGCCGGCGCTGACCACGGTGCAGCAGCCCAGCCGCGAGATGGGCCGCATCGCCGCCCAGCAGCTGTTGAACCTGCTGCGCGGCCGCGGCACCGGCGAGCTGGTGCAGATGCCGTTCTCCCTGCAGATCCGCGGCTCCACCGCGCGTGTTTCCTGAAGTTCGCCGCCCGGCCGCGAAGAGCCGGCGGACGGTGTCCGCCCTAAGCGTCCCTCTCAGCCGCCCCCTCCGCAGGGCGGGCACCGCCCGCCAAGCGCCGTCGCAGGCCGCCACTTCCCTTGGCCGATGCATCGGCCGATGCGTCGGCCGACGCGTCACACCGCCACGGCGTGTCTGACCAGACCCGCCGAATCCAGCCATGTTGCGCAGCGAATTGACAGCGCTGTCATCCGTGTCACTATGCGGTTCAGACCGCGTGCCGTCGGCGCGCCAGCCAGGAGCCTTGCCGTGCGATTTCCGCCCCCACCGAACTCGTTGCCGGGTCGTCTTGCCCTCTTCGCCACCCTCGCCGGCGCGTTGATCATGCCCATCCATTTCGTGCTCGCCGGGGACACCGCCGCCACCGTCCATCCCGATGCCTGGCCCCGCGTGCGCTCGCCGTTGCCGCCCGATCCGGCGCTGGAGGCGCGGGTGGGGGCGCTGCTGGCGAAGATGTCGGTGGAGGACAAGGTGGGCCAGATGATCCAGGCCGACATCAAGTCGGTGACGCCGGAGGACGTGCGCGAGTATCGGCTGGGCTCGATCCTGGCCGGCGGCAATTCCGGGCCGGACGGCGGCCAGTACGGCACCGCGGCGCAGTGGCAGAAGCTGTCCGACGCGTTCTACCGCGCCTCGATGGATACCTCGGGCGGCCGGCTGGCGATCCCGGTGTTGTTCGGCATCGACGCGGTGCATGGCCACAACAACCTGGTCAACAGCACGCTGTTCCCGCAGAACTCCGCGCTGGGCAACGCGCGTGATCCGCAGCTGATCCATGCGATCGGCGCAGTCACCGCCCGCGAGCTGCGCGCCAGCGGCATCAACTGGACCTTCGCGCCCACGCTGACGGTGCCCCAGGACGGCCGCTGGGGCCGTGCCTACGAAGGCTATTCGGAAAACCCCGCGCTGGTGGCGCAATACGCCGGCGCGGTGATCGAGGGGCTGGAAGGCAAGGTCGGCACGCCGCAGTTCCTCGACGCCGACCACGTGATCGCCACCGCCAAGCACTTCCTGGGCGACGGCGGCACCAGGGACGGCAAGGACCAGGGCGATGCCGAGGTCAGCGAAGCGGTGTTGCGCGACGTGCACGCGGTCGGCTATCCGCCGGCGATCCGCGCCGGGGTGCAGGTGGTGATGGTCTCGTTCTCCAGCTGGAACGGGGTGAAGATGGCCGGCAACAAGGGCCTGATCACCGACGTGCTGAAGCAGCGCATGGGCTTCGGCGGCATCGTGCTGGGTGACTGGAACGCCCACGGCCAGGTGCCCGGCTGCACCAACGAGGATTGCCCGGTGGCCTACAACGCCGGGCTGGACATGCTGGAGGCGCCCGACTCGTGGAAGGGGCTGTACAGGAACACCCTGGCCGAGGTGAAGTCCGGGGTGATCCCGATGAGCCGCGTCGACGACGCGGTGAGCCGCATCCTGCGGGTGAAGCTGCGCCTGGGCATGTTCGAGGCGGGGCTGCCTTCGGCCAATCCACTGGTGCGTGATTCGGTGAAGGTGATCGGCAGCGCCGAACACCGCGCGCTGGCCCGCCGCGCCGTGCGCGAATCGCTGGTGCTGCTGAAGAACGACGGCGTGCTGCCGATCGATCCGCGCAAGCACGTGCTGGTCGCCGGCGATGGCGCGGACAACATCTCCAAGCAGAACGGCGGCTGGACGCTGACCTGGCAGGGCACCGGCCTCACCAATGCGAACTTCCCCGGCGCCACCTCGATCTGGGCCGGCATCCGCGACCAGGTGCAGGCCGCCGGCGGCAGCGCCGAGCTGTCGGTGGAAGGCCATTACAAACGCAAGCCCGATGTCGCCATCGTGGTGTTCGGCGAAGACCCGTACGCCGAGTTCCAGGGCGACCTGCCGAACCTCGCCTACCGGCCGGGCAACGATCACGACCTCGACCTGCTGCGTCGCCTGCGCCAGCAGGGCGTGCCGGTGGTGGCGGTGTTCCTGACCGGACGGCCGCTGTGGATGAACCGCGAGATCAATGCCGCCGACGCGTTCGTGGTGGCGTGGTTGCCGGGCAGCGAAGGCGAGGGCATTGCCGACGTGCTGCTGCGCACCCGCGACGGCCACATCGCCCACGACTTCCACGGCAAGCTGGCCTACTCGTGGCCGCGCACCGCGGTACAGATTCCGCTGGCCGGCGGCAAGGCGCACTACGACCCGCAGTTCCGCTACGGCTTCGGGCTGAGTTATGCCGAGCCCGGCAAGGGCGGCAAGCTGTCCGAAGACCCGGGCATCGCGCTGAGCAGCGCCCGTGCCGGCGTCTACTTCACCCACGGCAAGCCGGCGCAGGGCTTCGTGCTGCAGCTCACCGGCGCCAATGGCGCGGACAGCAATGTCACGGCGACGCCATCGGTCACGGCGGACGGCACGCTGAGGGTCGGCGCGCTCGACTACAAGGCGCAGGAAGACGCCCGCAGCCTGGCCTGGTCCGGCGGCGGCAAGGCGCAGGCCGCGCTGGTCGCGCCGGCGCCGCTGGACGTCGAGCGCGAAACCAATGGCGATGTGATGCTGGTGACCACGCTGCGCGTCGATGCGCTGTCGGCCCGGGGCGCCAGCATCGGCGTCAGCTGCGGCAGCGGCTGCGGTGCGCAATTGCCTATCGGCACGCAGCTCACCGCCCTGCCGCGCGGACAATGGATGAGCGTCGGCATCCCGCTGAAATGCTTCCGCGACGCGGGCGCCGACATGAGCAAGCTGGACCGGCCGTTCGAGTGGGCCAGCGGCAGCGGCGAACGCATCGCCGTGGCCGAAGTGTCGCTGGGCACGGTGGCCGACCACACGCTGGACTGCCCCGGGCACTGAGCCGGGCAGCCAGGCCGGAGCCGGAACAGGTTCCGGCAAGGCGCGGAATGAAAACTTAGCGGCCTGCGGGCCGCTTTTTCGTGGGCCTCGCCTGCCGAGACGCCGCCGGTCTGCTCATATGGACGGCCAAAAAAATGGATGCCCCGTTGCCGGTGCATCCAATGGGCGACCCGGAGTGCGGTCGCGGGGAGCGTGTCCTGATCGTCGGTTCGGTGAGGCTGCGGTTCCCATTCAAGCGCCAGGTGCGGCACGTGTCCGTGTCCGGCTGCGCAGATTGCGGCGACAGCCCCGAGTGATCGCGCGGAGTATGCGGACGATCACACTGGCGCGGGCGAGCGCAAAAAAAAGGATGCCCCGTTGCGGGGGCATCCAGTGGCGATGGGAGGGGAGGAATCCGTCGCCAGGAGAACGGTGTCAGCCTTAGAACCAGACCCCGACGGTCACGCCGTAGGTGCGTGGCGGCAGGTACTGCGAGGTGTAGATGAAGCTGCCGTCGGGCAGGGCGAAGCGACCGGCGCTGGTGCGCACCTTGCCATCGGTGACGTTCTGCACATAGGCCGAGACCCACCAGCGATCCTGCGGTTCGGTGTAGCGCACCGAAAGATCACCGCGTGTATAGGCTTTCTGCTGATCGCCTTCGCCGAGGTTGAACGTGCTCAGCCACTGCGTGCTCTGGTACTGCGCGGACAGGCGCGGGGTGACGCGGCCGCCGTTGGTCAGGTGGAAGTCGTGCTCGTAGATCGCGGTGAGCGAGGTGTTCGGCGCGTGCGGCAAATCGTTGCCGCTGACGTCCACGCAGGCGCTGATGCCCGAGGCCGGATCGCAGGCGGGCAGGCCCTGGTAGTCGTTGCTGCCGGCGTACTTCAGCGTGCCCAGTTCCTTCTTGGGGATCGCCGAGAACACCAGGTTGAGGCGGTCGTCCTGGCTGGAGTAGGCCAGTTCGGATTCGAAACCCATCACCTTGGTGGTGCCCTTGACGTTGGAGAAGCCCAGCCCGCGGTTGCCGTCGGGGTAGGTGATCGGCGCGGCCAGCTGGAAGTTCTTGAACTGCTCGTAGTAGATCGCGCTGTTCCAGGTCAGGTGGCCGTCGAGGAAGCTGAACTTCGAGCCGACTTCGTAGTTGGTCAGCGTCTCCGGCTCGTACAGGGTGCCGGCATCCTGGGTGCCGCCGGACTTGTAGCCGGTGGATACGCTGGCGTACACGAGGCCGTGCTGGCCCACGTCGGCATCGAGCCGGCCCAGCCAGGTCACCTTGCTCTTGTCGTACTTCGCATCGTTGACGGTGGAGACGTTGAAGCCCACGTTGCCCGGGTCGACGTCCGGCGCGATCGGCACCTGCGGCACGTTCGGGTCGTACGCCCAGCCCCAGCCGCGGCCGCCCACGTTTTCCTTCTTGTCCTTGGACCAGCGCGCGCCGCCGGTCAGGCGCAGGCCGTCACTGATGTGCCAGGTGGCCTGGCCGAAGAACGCGGTGGACTTCACCGTTTCCTTGGGCTGGATGAACGAGCCCTGCCAGCTCACCGTGCCCTGGGCGGTGCCGTTGAGGATCGGGATGTCGAAGCGGATGTTGTTGTCTTCGGCCGCGTAGTACGCGCCCAGGATCCAGTCGACCGCGTTGTCGCCGGTGGACTTCAGGTCCAGCTCGTGGCTGTAGTTGCTGTAGTTGGAGAAGTTGGTGCGGTCGGCCTGGTACGAAGCGCCGGTGTTGAAGCTGGTCGGCACCTGGGCGCCGTTGTCCTGGTCGAAGTTGCTCTTGCCGGAGAAGCGGTTGAAGCCCGCCACGTAGCTCAGCAGCATCGAGTCGCCGATCTTGAAGTCCATCCGGCTGCGCACCGTGTTGGAGTCGCGCTTGAGGTAGGGCGCGGTGTCGATCAGCGCGGACCAGAAGTCCTGCCCGGCGCGGGGATGCTGCATCAGGCTCATGCCCGGCGTGCCGCGGTCGCGGAAATATTCCCACGACAGGTTCCAGGTGAACTTGTCGCTGGGCTGCCACAGCGCGCTGACGCGCGCGGCGGACTGGTCCTGCGCGTTGTACTTGTCGCCGGCGGTCACGTAGTTGGCGGCGTTGATCGGCTGGAAGCTGGCCAGCGAACCGCCGCTGGCCAGGTACGCCGCCTGCTGGTCGGCCACGCTGGGCAACTGCTGCGACGGGTTCTGGAAGGCGACATAGCCGTCGTGCTGTTCCTGCGCCATCGCCACGCGAATGCCGAAGGTGCTGCTGATCGGCAGGTTCACCGTGGCGCGCGTGCCGACGTGGCTGTAGTTGCCGGCCTCGAATTGCGCGTTGCCGTAGAAGCCGCTGAGGTCGGGCTTGCCGGTCTGGAAGTTCACCACGCCGGCGGTGGAGTTGCGACCCCACAGCGTGCCCTGCGGACCGCGCAGCACTTCCACGCTTTCGATGTCCAGCAGCAGGCCGGCGGCGGCTTCGGGGCGCGGCGAGTAGACGCCGTCGATGAACATCGCCACTTCCGGATCGGCGTATTCGGTCTTGGCGCTGTCGTTGCCGATGCCGCGCATGGTCAGCGTGACCACGCCGTGGTCGCCCTGCGAGGTGGCCTGGAAACCGGGCACCAGCTTGGTGATGTCCTGCACCGTCATCACCCGCTCCTTGTCGAGCGAGTCGGCGCTGATCACGCTGATCGCGACCGGGGTTTTCTGCAGCGGCGTTTCGCGCTTGGTCGCGGTGACCTGGACGCTGTCCAGGTCCTTGACCTTGGTGCGTGTGGCGGCGTCGGGCGCAGCAGTCGTGTCCTGACCGGCTGCATGGACGGCGCCCGAGGCGAGTATCGCGGTCATCGCGAGGTACAAAGCCGAGTAGCGTAATTTCATTTCACCCTCTCCCCAAAGATCGTCGTGGACATGCAGTGGTCGCGGACATGCGCTATTGTGCTGAATGACAGCGCTGTCAAAATGTATGACAGCGCTGTCATCGGGGCCGATCCTACTGCGAATTTCCATGCTTGGCTTGTTGCTCCGCAACAAGCCGCGGAGGGGCGAGATGTCACGCATTCAGAAGATCCTGGTGGTGGGCGGCGGCACGGCTGGCTGGCTCACCGCTTGTTACCTCGCCAAAACGCTCAACAGCGCCGCGCCCGGCAGCATCCGGGTCGAGCTGGTGGAGTCGCCGAACATCGGCCTGCTCGGCGTGGGCGAGGCCACGTTTCCCTCGATCCGCGGCACCCTGGCCGCGATCGGCCTGGACGAGCGGCGGTTCCTGGTGGGCGCCACCGCGACCTACAAGCAGGGCATCCAGTACGTGAACTGGGTGCGCCCGCCCGGCGAGGCGGGTGCGGATCGCTTCTTCCATCCTTTCAGCCAGCCCAGCCAGCGCCCCGGCAGCCCGGAGCTGTTGCCGTACTGGTTGCTGGGCGGTGCGCCCGAAGGCATGTCGTTCGCCGAGGCGGTGAGCATGCAGCAGCGCCTGATCGAACAGGGTCGCGCGCCGAAGCGGGCCGGCGATCCCGACTACCAGGGGCCGATGAACCACGCCTATCACTTCGATGCGGCCTGCTTCGCCAGGGTACTGGCCGAGCATGGCCAGGAGCTTGGCGTCACCCGTCATCTGGCCACGGTGGAGCGGGCGGAGCTGGACGCATCCGGTGCGATCGATCGCATCGTCACCCGCGAGATCGGCGAGCTGCGCGCCGACCTGTACGTGGATTGCACCGGCCTGCGCGGCGCGCTGATCGGCGGCGCGATGCAGTCGCCATTCCACAGCCGGCGCGACGTGCTGTTCGGCGATCGCGCGGTGGCGCTGCAGGTGCCGTATGCGCGGCCGGATGCGCCGATCCTGCCGTTCACCCGCGCCACCGCGCAGGAGGCCGGCTGGATCTGGGACATCGGCCTGCAGAAACGCCGCGGCATCGGCTACGTCTATTCTTCGCGACACACCGATGCGACGCGTGCGGAGGAAGTGATCCGCCGCTACGTGGGCGAGCAGGCGGCAGGACTCGAAGCGCTGCACATCAAGTTCGAGACCGGCTACCGGCCCGAGCACTGGCGGCGCAACTGCGTGGCGGCGGGCCTGGCCGGCGGCTTCGTCGAGCCGCTGGAATCCACCGGCATCGCCCTGGTCGAACTGGGCGCCTACCTGATCACCCATCTGCTGCCCGGTGACCTCGATGACATGGAACGCAGCGCGCGCCATTACAACCAGATGATGGTGGCGCGCTACGAGCGCATCATCGACTTCATCAAGATGCACTACTGCCTGTCGCAGCGGCGCGACCACGCGTTCTGGATCGACAACGCCGACCCCGCCAGCATCCCGCAGACGCTGCAGGACCGCCTGGCGCTGTGGCGGCATCGCCCGCCGCACCGGCTGGACTTCGTCACCGACCTGGAGATGTTCCTGCCGTGCAGCTGGCAGTACGTGCTGTACGGCATGGAATTCAGGACCGACCTGGAGCCGATGCGCAGCGCGTATCCGCAGATGGCCGCGGCGCAGCGCGAGTTCGCGATGATCCGCGAGATGGCCGGCCATGCACTCGTCGATCTGCCCGACCATCGCACCCTGGTCGAGCAGTTGTGCCGCGAGCACGCGCAGCGGACGGCGCAGCACGAGGGTTTTGCCGCCTAGGGCGGAGCTCGCTCACCGCGCTGCGCTGTCGGGGCCGCTTCAGCGCAGCTCGATCACCACCAGGCCCTGCACCGGCACGTCGACCGCGAGCTTGCCGTCGCGCAGGTCGATCGACTCCGGCGCGGCCAGCTTGCCCGCTTCGCGCAGTTGCACGATCTGCGCGCGGCTGGGCGAGTCGGGGCGGCCCATGCGGTCGAACGCGGCGACCGCGTTGCCATGGGTTTCATCGACGCGCCACGCGGTGGCGCGGGCGGTGGCGGGCAGGTGCCGCACGTCGAGGCTGAAGTGCTTCGTGCTGCCGGCGGGCCTGCCCGGCGTGTAGCTGGCGGTGTCGCCCACCGGCGGGGCGTAATTCCACAGCGCGATCACCAGCGTGCCGTCATCGCGCCGGGTGACCAGGGCGGAGTCGGAGGCGACGGCCAGCCGCTGTCCGCCCAGCTTGTGCAGGATCGCGAACGCGTTGAACGCGGGCTTGGGAATGCGGTTGGCGGCGATCAGGCCGAAACCGCCGTAGAACGGATTGCGCACGATGCCCTGTTCCTCGAACACGTCGGAGAACGACCAGTAGCTCATCGCCTCGACCTTGCCCGCGCACTCGCGGATGGTGTTGGCCAGCCACGGGCCCATGAACACGGTGTCGGTGACGTTGGGCAGGTTCGCGTAGCTGGCGTTGTACTCGCTGAAGATCAGCGGCATGTGCGGGTAGGGCGAGGCGGCGATTTCCCGGTGCACCTTGTCGACCGAGCGGCAGACCATGTCGCGGCGCTGAATGTTCTCGCTGGTGTGGAACACGTTGTCGGCGGTGTCGTCGCCGTAGACGTGCGTGCTGACGAAGTCGACCGGCACGTTGTTCCTGTGCGTGTGGGCGAGGAAGTCGGTGGCCCACGCCGCCTGGGCCGTGGCCGGGCCGCCCACGCGGATGCGCGGGCTGACCGCCTTGAGCGCGTGAGCAGTATGGTCGTACAGGGTGAAGTAGCTGGACTGCGCGGGCTTGCCGACCCAGAAGCCGATGTTCGGCTCGTTCCAGACCTCGAAGTACCAGCTGGCCACTTCATCGATGCCGTAGCGTTCGACCAGGTGCCTGGCCAGCGCGTCGATCATCGCGTCCCACTCGGCGTAGTCCTTCGGCGGCGCGATGTTCGGGTGATACCAGAACGGGTGCAGCGCGGACGGGTCGGAGGTCAGTTCCGGCGGCATGAAGCCGAGTTCCACGAACGGCTTGAAGCCGTGTTCGAGCAGGCCGTCGTAGATCTGGTCGATGTAGGAGAAGTTGTAGGAGATCTTTCCCTGCGCATCGCGCTGGATCAGGCCCACGTCGTGGTCGAGGATGCCGTGGAAGCGGATGTAGCCGACCCCGGTGGCTTGGTGCACGGCGTCCAGGTCCTTGCGGTAGTCATCGCGCAGCGCCAGCGCGGCGCGGCCGGAGCCCAGCATCTGTTCCCAGAAATGGGGGAACGGCGTGCCGCTGGCAGTGGCGTCGATGTGGATCCGTTCACCGGCTGCCGGAACGGCCTGCACCGAGCTGGTGACCAGCAGGGCGGCGGCGCAGACGGACAACAGGAAGTGGCGGGCAATAGACATGTGGTTCATGGCGTCGTCCGGATGGATGCGGGCAGGGCGGGCCGTTGCGGGACAAGGATGTAAACGTTTACATCGAAGTGTGCAGTTTCGTACGGATTGGCGGCGGCGTCCACTGCCGCCACGAGTCGCGCGATGCTCAGCGTTTCGGCGAGACCCGCACGCTCCGCGTCGCGCCGGCGGCAACGCGTACCCAGGTGACCTCGCCGTAGCGATCGCGGCCGCTGGCCCAGCCTTCCCCCTGGCTGTCCTGCAGCGAGTCCGGGTCGGCGAAGAATTTCATGGGCCGACCGTCGCCGTCGACCGCACCCGCGGCGCTGCCGTGGATCTTCAACAGGTAATAACGCAGCGCCGGCCTGAAGCTGCCGGTGACCGCGCCGGTCTCGAAGCGGACGCCGTCATCGCGCCGTTGCACGGCCAGCGACTGGCGGAAGTACGCCGCATGCTCGTAGTCGTAACTGTTGCCGTCATCGTCGTAGTAATCGAACTGGGTGCGGGTGTCGGCGGGAAACACCTCGACCTCCAGCTGTGTCACCGGCTTCTGGCCGACATGATCCATCACCGGCTGGGTCGGGATGATCGCGCCCGCGCGCACGAACAACGGGATGTCGCTCCAGCTTCTCGCATCGATCGGCAGCGTCACGTCCTGGCCGCCGGCGTAACGCTTGCCGGTGAACCAGTCGGTCCACTGGCCGGCGGGCAGATAGATGGTCTTCGCCGTCTGGCCCTGCTCGACCACCGGCGACACCAGCAGGCTGTCGCCGAACATCCAGCTGGCCACGTCGTTGCGCACCCTCGAGTCGTTCGGCCAGTCGAAGGTGAGCGGGCGCACCAGGCCGACGCCGCTGTGGCGACGCTGGTCCTCGTAGCTGTAGATATAGGGAATCAGCCGGTAGCGCAGGCGGATCGCATCGGCGGCGGCCTTCTCGGCGGTGGGCCCGTACACCCACGGCTGGCGCTTCTGGCTGGAGTCGCCATGCACGCGGAACACCGGCACGAAGGCGCCGAACTGCACCCAGCGCGCGTAGTTTTCCGGGGTCGGCGTGCCCGCGGTGAAACCGCCGGTATCCATGCCCCACTGCATCGCGCCCACGTCGATCGCGCTCAGCATGCGGGCGCGCTGGCCGGCCATGCTGGCGAAGCCGGTGTGGATGTCGCCCGACCACATGCCGTAGGCGTAGCGCTGCGCGCCCAGGTAGAAGTTGCGGCTGATCGACCACACGCGCTGGTTGGAGATGGCGCGCTGGCCGTCGTAGATCGCGCGCTGCATGTCCAGGTGCTGGGTGTCGATGCCGACATTGTCGGCCTCGTCGTTCCACCAGCCGACCATGCCGGACTGGAAGGCGGTCTTCATGTGGCCGAAGAACCACGTGCGCGCCTGCGGGTTGGCGAAGTCGATCTCGCGCACCAGCTTGCCGGAGAAGTAGTCCTTCGCCGGCTTGTTGCCCTTGAGGAAGTAGCCCTTCTCGGCGGCTTCGCGGCCCTCGATGGTGTCGACGTGCACGCGCGGTTTCATGATGCCGGTGAGCTTGATGCCGCGCGCGTCGAGCATCTGCTTGAGCTTGCCGCCGGGGCCGTCGGGGAACTTGGTGGTGTTCCAGGTGAACTCGCCCCAGTCGTTGCCCCAGTCCTTCCAGTCGAAGTCCAGCGTGAAGTTGTCGATCGGGATGTGCCTGGCGCGGTAGGCGTCGACGATCTGCAGCAACTCCTTCTCGTCGATGCCCCACTGGCTGTTGGTGAAGCCCATCGCCCACTTCGGGAACAGTGGCGTATGCCCACTGAGCTTGGCCACCTCGGCGAAGATCTGCTTCGGCGCGCCGGCGATCAGGTAGTAGTCCAGGTCCCCGCGCGACGTGTCACTGGCAGCGATGCGGCCGTCGTCGAGCGTGAACTTGCCGCCCACGGTATCGACCAGCACGCCATATCCTGCGGTGCTCCACACCAGCGGAGCGCCGGCATGGCCCTGCTCGCCGGCGGTGATGGTCTGCGTGCCGCTGCGCAGCAGGCCGGCGCTGGCGTCTTCGGTGGCGTTGTAGCCAGCGATGCCGTAAAGCGGGTCGCCCCTGCCGTGGTCCAGTTTCAGTGTGCCATTGGCGAGTGCGCCGAGTCCGTGCTGGGTCAGCAGCACATGGCCGGCCGCATCGGAGAACTGCAGGCTGCCGTTGCGCGCATCCCAGCGAAGCGCAGCCGCCGAGGTGGACAGCGTGGTGACGTCGCCCGTCGTATCGGCCTTCACCTCGGTCAGCGCGGCGGGCCTCGCCCTGGGGTCGATCACGATCGAGGCAGGGCTGCTCTGGCCATGCGGCAGCGCATGCACGCGCACGGTGTTCGGCGTGATGAAGCCGATCGTGATGCGGTCGCTGCCGTGCACGAGATTGAGCTCGCCGTGCGCTGCCTGTGCAGTGAACGCAACGTCGGCCTCCGCGGCAAAGGCGGGTGCAGCGGCCAAGCCGAGGGCGAGGCCAAGCGCGAGCGTCAGGCGGCGGGGCGTGAAGTGGGGCATGCAAAAACCTCTCGATGAACGGGAGATCGGGATTGCTGCGCTCAGCGCAGGATCACCGAAGCATATGGCGGCAGCCGGAGCTGGCCGTCAGCGAGCGTGGCGCCCGATCCAGTCTGGCGCGCAATGGTGGAAAACGTCGTGGCGCTGTCACCCAACATCACGGTCTGCGCCTGGCCGGACAAGTTGTGCAGCACCAGCACGTGGCTGCTCGCGTCCTGCAATTGCCAGGCGGCGATGCGGGTGTTGGTGGTGGGCCATGCGTGCAGGACGCCATCGCGCAGGGCGCCGATCTCACTGCGCCAGCGGATCAGGCTGCGGTAGTGCTGGAGCAGCGAGGCGGGATCGGCCAGCTCGGCCTGCACCGACACCCCGGCACCGTCGTGCGCCGTGGAAGCCTTCCAGGTGGTCTCGCCACCGGAACGCCCCCAGCGCATCGGTTCGCGCAGGTCCGGATCGGGCTTCACCCCGCGCATGCCCAGTTCCTCGCCGTAATAGACGAATGGCTGGCCGGGAAGGGTCAACAGCATCGCGGCGGCCATGCGCATGTGCTGCAAGTTGCCGCCTAGCTGGCTCATCACGCGTTCCTGATCGTGATTGGACAAGAAGGGTGCGTCCACGCCCGCCTTGCCGGTAGCCTTGCGATAGGCGGCGTCGGTGCGCGCCAGCAGCGCGGGCAGGTCGCCGGCGCGCTCGTTCCTGGCACTGTCGATCAACTGGCTGGCCAGCGGAAAGTCGAACACCGCACTGAGCGGGCCGAACCACGGCGCGAGCCGGTCGGGTGAATCCTGGGTGACCTCGCCCACGATATAGACGTCCGGATGCAGCGCCTGCATGGCGCGACGAAATTGCGACCACCAGGCCAGGTTTCTGGCGAGCACCCGCGGGTCGCCGTCCTGTGCCTTGAAGTCGTAGTAAATGTGCTGGGCGGCATCGAGCCGAAAGCCGTCGACGCCCTGCTTCAGCCAGTAGCGGCCCACGTCGAGCATTGCCTGGCGTACGGCCGGCGTGTCGTAGTTGAGGTCGGGCATGGCGCCGGTGAAGTCGCCCAGGTAGTGCGCGCTGCCGGCGGCGCGCCAGGCCTGGCCGCCGACGGCACTGGCCGCGGACAGGTCGGTATGCGGGCCGGCCCAGCTGTACCAGTCGTGGTACGGATTGGCCGGATCGCGCGCGGCGACGAACCAGGGATGCTGGTCGCTGGTGTGGTTGATCACCAGATCGATGATCACCTTGATGCCGCGCTGGTGCGCTTCGGCCAGCAGGCGGCGGAAGTCGCCCGGAGTGCCGTACTGCGGGTTGATGCCGTAGTAGTCGGTGACGTCGTAGCCGTGATAGCTGGGGGACGGATTGATCGGCATCAGCCAGATGCCGCTGACGCCCAGCGACTTGAGGTAGTCGAGCCTGGCGGTGACGCCGTTGAGGTCGCCGATGCCGTCGCCGTTGCTGTCGACCCAACTGCGCACGAAGATTTCGTACCAGACGTCCGCGCGGGCGGTAGAGGCAGCGCCTGGCGACAACCTCTTGACCGCGGCCTCATGGTGCTCGGCAGGCGCTCGCACGGATGGCGCCGCACATCCGGTGACGAGCAGGGCAGTGCACATGAGCAAGACAAGGGCAGCAGGGCGCATCAGCGGGGGCTCCGGCAACTTGCGGCTGATCGTGTCGTTTTCGCGCGGCCAATGGCTTGCGCCAGACGGCGACCATCCATCTAGAGAGTGCTCTTCATGGTAGGCCGCCGGGTGGCGGATGCCGCAGTTCTGCATACGTATTCATGCGCGGCCAGGGCAGTTCTGCGTGCGCAACTCGCGCGATGCAAATGGCCGGCAAAAAAAACCTGCCGGCGTCGCCGCCGGCAGGACAGGGAGTAGCTGCGTTGGCTTAGAACTTGTACGTGGCGCCAAGCAGGTAGGTGCGGCCCCACTCGATGTACTCGAGCGGACGATCCTTGGTGCCGGCGTAGGTGCGATACGGCGCGTTCGTCAGGTTGCTGGCCTGCAGCTGCACACTCAGTCCGTGCAGCTTGCTGCCCTCGGCGAAGGTGTAGCCAATCTGTGCATCGAAGATTTTTTCGCCTACGACATAGCGCAGCGTGCGCGCACCGTTGAAGTTGCCGATCTCGCCGATGAAGTCCGAACGCTTGCGCTCACTGATGCGGGCATCGAACCCGTTCTTTTCATAGTAGGCGGTGAGGTTGAACACGCGCTTGGACAGGCCTGGCAGGCTGATCGGGCCATCGCCCACGCTGGTTGCGTTCTCGGGAGATCTGATCTTGACGCTGCTGTCGTTGAAGCTCGCGCTGCCCAGCACGCCGAAGCCATCAAGTGCCGGCGTAAACATGCTCAGCGGTATCGATGCCGACAATTCCAGACCCTTCAGGCTGCCGCCCTTGCCGTTGAACGGCGCACTGAAGGTTCCCTTGGTCAGGGTCGGCGGCTCGTTGGGACCCGGCACATAATTGGCTACCAGGGACGAGAAGTCGTAGCCGTCGCGGGTCTGCGTGTAGATGTAGCTGGTCAGGTCCTTGTAGAAGAACGCCGCGGCGACGTAGCCATTGCCACCGAAGTATTTTTCCCACGACAGATCGAAGGCATTGGCGCGCCACGGATCGAGCCTTGGATTGCCGCCGCTGGCACCCGGCTTGCCGGTGGTCTTGTCGACACCGAACTCCAGCGAGGCGCGCATGTCGTCCATGCGCGGACGTGCCACCTGCTTGGCCAGTGCCACGCGGAGCATCTGGGTTTCGGTAAGCGAGAAGGCCAGATTCAGGCTCGGCAGTACGTCGGTATAGGTCTTGCCGTCGGTGAACCTTTCGATCTGACTGCCAACCGGCTTCGAATCATTGAAGACGTTGGCCGACGAGGACTGGTCCGCGCGCTGCACCTGGACGCCCACATTGCCGCGTACGGGAACGCCCCATACGGTGTCGACATTCGCCATCGCGTAGGCGGTGGTGATCTTCTCCGACAGGTCCCAGGCCTTGGACACCAGATACGAGGCGTCTTCGTTGGGCGCGAAGGTCATGTAGCGCGCGACGGCACCCGGCACATACCACGACGGGATCTTGCCGACGCCGGCGAAACCCAGGTCCACCAGGCCGTACTGCAGGTCGGGTGCGATCGCCGTGTCGCCCTGGGCACCGACGTTGATGTTGCCTTCGGGCTGGTGCTTGATCTTTTCGCGGTCGGCGTAGTTGATGCCCACTTCCACGTCGGTGATCAGCTGGTTGACCGAATCGGGCATCGGGATGGTGGCGCCGAGCTTGGCGCTCTTCAGCTGATCGCTGACCCTCGGCGCCTTGCCGTAGCCTGAGCCGTAAATGGTATTGGTCAGGAACAGCTTGCTCGCATCGGAATAGTCGAGTCCGGGCGCCAGCTGGGAAAAGTTGCTGCCCGAGTAGTTCAGGTTCAGCGAGTCGAGCTGCGGTGCAGGCACCAGCTGGGTGTTGTTCTCGAGATTGAGCTCGCGACGCTTGGCCTTGGAGTAGCTGAGGTCGGCCACGATGCTGACCTGGCCGGCATTGAACTCGTTCTTCCAGCCTGCCGCGTTGATGGTGTCGTGACGGCTGTTGTACATGCCGCGCACCAGCGGATAGATGTTGTTGGCCGTGCCGCCGGTGAATGTCCCGTTGCTGTTGATCGTCGGGTTGGTGACGGCGAGACGGCCGTAGCCGCCGTTGTAGTCGCCGAGGTTCACTTCGAACTGGTTGGCGGTGTCCTTCTGCGTGGCCTTGGTATGGAACAGGTCGAGCGTGCTGGTCCAGCTTTCGGACGGCCGCCATTCCACCGTGGCCATCACGCCGTCACGCTTGGTGTAGCCGGTACGGCGCAACGCCTTGATGCCATCCGAGAACCAGGTGCCGGCGGGCACGCCCGGACGCCAGTTGTCACCCACCTGCTGCCAGGGTTCGTACAGACCGACCTGATTTTCCTGGGTTGGCGTCTGCGAGTGCGCGTAGCCAACGGCGATGCCCAGCGTGTGATCCATGAACTGGCCGATGTAGCTGGCGTTGAATCGATTGCCGAACGCACTCGAATCTGCTGCCCGGCCCAGCGAATTGTGCTGGCCGCGCACACCGACGACAGCTACGGGCTGCTGGTAGTCCAGGGGCCGCACGGTGTGCATGTCGAGCGTGCCGGAAAGTCCCTGGCCGATCAGGCTGGCCCTGGGTGTCTTGTACACGGTGACCCCGCTGACCAGTTCGGAAGGATACTGGTCAAATTCCACGCTGCGGTTGTCACCGGTGCTGACCATCTCGCGACCGTTGAGCAGGGTGGTGGCGAAGTCCGGTGAGAGACCGCGCACGCTGATCACCTGGGCGCGGCCGGCGACACGCTGGGCCGACACGCCCGGCAGGCGCGCAATCGATTCGGCGATGCTGACGTCAGGCAGCTTGCCGATGTCTTCGGAAGAAATGGCCTCGACGATCTCGTTGGACGACTGTTTGGTCGCGATCGCGCTCTGGATACTCTGCGCGAAGCCGCTCACCGTCACCACACCGAGTTCGGTGGCCTGCTGCTTTTTCTTCGCCTTGGCGTCCCTGACTTCCTGGGCGTTGGAAGCGGTGCTTCCCTGGGTGGTGTCCTGGCCGGACTGGTCGGCGTTGCCGGCCGGAGTTGTCGCGGCCCAGGTCACCGAGGTGGCGCAGAAGCCCACCGATGCCAGCGCCAGAACCAGCACTTTGCGTTTGAGTATCACCGTTATCCCCTCCCAGGGTTGCACGTCATTATTGGTCATTGGTTTCAGCCCCAGCGTCGCGGCGGATGACTCGCGCTTGCGCAGCACCTGTTCGTCGACGTGACGCCATGGTAGGGCGGCGTCCGCCGGTCGGACCGTTCATGCATACGTATTCATTGTGCTGCTGTGCGTCGAAGACGACGTTGCAACGCAGTCGCCGAGGATGTGTCGATCGATTGGGTATCGATGCGTGGTTGGCTGGCGCGGATGCCGATGCGGCGCTGTTTGCGCACTCGACAGCAGTGATGGAAGCGGGTTCGTCGCTGCATCATCGCGCCTCATGCTGCGCTGCGATAAGCGCATTCGATGAATACGTATGCACTGTCGCGGTGCTGTCTGCACGCTGCCGCTAAGCTCTTCCACGGGCTGCACAACTGCGTGCCTGCAGGCGCGCGCTTCGACAGCGGCAAACACACGGGACAAGCGAATGACCGATGCACCCTGGTGGCGCGGCGCCGTCACCTATCAGATTTACCCGCGCAGTTTCCTGGACACCGATGGCGACGGCGTGGGTGATCTGCCGGGCATCATCGCGCGTCTCGACTACGTGGCCAGCCTTGGCGTGGACGCGATCTGGGTGGCGCCGTTCTTCAAGTCGCCGATGGCCGATTTCGGCTACGACATCGCCGACTATCGCGACGTCGATCCGCTGTTCGGCACGCTGGCCGACTTCGATGCGCTGCTGGAAAAGGCGCACGGGCTGGGCCTGAAGGTGATGATCGACCAGGTGCTCAGCCACACCTCGGCCGAGCACGCGTGGTTCCGCGAGAGCCGGCAAAACCGCGACAACCCGAAGGCCGACTGGTACGTGTGGGCCGATGCGAAGGACGACGGCAGTGCGCCGAACAACTGGCTGTCGCTGTTCGGCGGTTCGGCGTGGCAATGGGAGCCGCGCCGTGGCCAGTATTACCTGCACAACTTCCTGACCTCGCAGCCGGACCTGAATTTCCACCACGCGGAAGTGCGCGCGGCGATCCTGGACAGCGTGCGTTTCTGGCTGGACAAGGGCGTCGACGGCTTCCGCCTGGATGCGATCAACTTCTGCTTCCACGACCGCCAGCTGCGCGACAACCCGCCCAAGCCCAAGGACAAGCGCGTGGGCCGCGGCTTCAGCCCGGACAACCCGTACGCGTTCCAGTACCACTATTTCAACAACACGCAGCCGGAAAACCTGGCCTTCCTGGGCGAGCTGCGCGCGCTGATGGACGGCTATCCGGGCGCGACCACGCTGGGTGAAATCTCCTCGGAGGATTCGCTGGCGACGATGGCCGAATACACCCGTCCCGGCCGCTTGCACATGGGCTACAGCTTCGAGCTGCTCACCGACGACTTCAGCGCCGCGCACATCCGCGGCACGGTGCAGACGCTGGAAGCGCAGATGACCGAAGGCTGGCCATGCTGGGCGATCTCCAACCACGATGTCGAACGCGTGCTGACGCGCTGGGGCAAGGGGCGGTCATCCGCATCACTGGCCAACCTGCTCACCGCGATGGTCTGCTCGCTGCGTGGCTCGGTCTGCGTCTACCAGGGCGAGGAGTTGGGCCTGACCGAGGCGGAGCTGCCGTTCGAGGCGCTGCAGGACCCTTACGGCATCGCGTTCTGGCCACAGTTCAAGGGTCGCGACGGTTGCCGCACGCCGATGCCGTGGAGCGATGACGCGGCACACGCTGGCTTCAGCCACGGCACGCCGTGGTTGCCGGTGCCGGAGGAGCATCGCGAACTGGCGGTGAGCCGTCAGGACGGTGATCCACATTCGGTGTTGAACGGTTTCCGTACCTTCATGCATTGGCGCCAGTCGCGACCGGCGATGCGCTGGGGCGACATCGCCTTCATCGATACCGTCGAGCCGGTGCTTGCCTTCACCCGCCACCTGGCCGAACGAACCGTGCTGGTGGTGTTCAACCTGGGTGACGCGCCGGTCGGCATCGATCTTCCCGACGAGCTTGCGCGGCTGCATCCGCTGGAGGGCCACGGCCTGCTGTCGGGCAGCCTCGAAGGAAGCCGCCTGCAGCTTCCCGGCTACGGCGCGTGGTTTGCCGGCGTGGCGTGATGGTGTTGCCGCGGTTTTTGCGTTGACCCCACCCCGACCCTCCCCTGCAAGCAGGGGAGGGAGCGGTCCGGCTATTTCCGTTCGGCGCTGCTGGCGTCGCGGATGCTGCGGAATTCGGAGTCCTTGCTCCAGTCCGGCCACTGGTCGGAATTGGCCAGGTCGCTGCCCACGTCGTGGAGCAGCTGCAGGTCGCGCGCCATGCCGGTGAACGACCAGTCCGCTTCCCATTGGTCGGCGGGCTGGTGGTAGCGCTTGGCGGTGTAGTCGTCCTCGGCGGCCTTGCCTGCTGCCAGGCCGCCATCGATCCAGTCATTGCCCGAGCCGAACGAGACCGCCGGCACGCCGCGCTTGGCGAACGAGAAGTGATCGGACCGGAAGAAGTAGCCCGCCTCGGGTTTCGGGTCGGCGGTGTAGCTGATGTCGTGCTTCTTCGCCTCGGCGATCAGGTCGTCGAGCAGGCCCAGCTTCGCGCTGCCGGAGATGGTGAAGTTGCGCGCGGGGCCATGCGGATCGAGCGCGTCCATGTTGAGCACACCGACCGTGGTGGCCAGCGGGTAGAGCGGATTGGCCGCGTAATACTCGGAGCCGAGCAGGCCCTTTTCCTCGGCGGTGACGTTGAGGAACACCACCGTGCGCTCGGGCCTGGGGCCCTGGGCGAAGGCGCGTCCCATCTCGATCAGCGCCGCGGTGCCGGTGGCGTTGTCGACGGCGCCGTTGTAGATGCGGTCGCCGCTGGCGTCCGGCGCGCCGACGCCCAGATGATCCCAGTGCGCGCTGTAGATAACCGTCTGGTCCGGGCGCTTGCTGCCTTCCACGCGGCCGACGATGTTGTGCGAGGTGATCACCTGCGAATCGACCTTGAAGTGGGCCGAGAGGCTTTCGTCCTTCAGCGTGACCGGCTTGAAGTCGCGCGTCTGCGCCTGCTTCTTCAGCGCATCGAAATCCAGCCCGGCGTGACTGAACATCTGCACGGCCAGGTCGTGCTGAATCCAGCCCTCCAGTTCCGGGTGCACGGCGGCGGGCTTGTCGCGCACGATGTCGAACATCGCGTTGATGTTGGAGTTCTTCACCGTGGCCCAGCCGTACGAAGCAGGCGCGGTTTCGTGGATCACCAGCAGGCCGAGCGCGCCCTGCCGCGCGGCTTCCTCGAACTTGTAGGTCCAGCGGCCGTAGTAGGTCATCGCCTTTCCGCCGAAGTCGCCGTGGCCGGTCTCGAAATCCGGATCGTTGATCAGCACCACGGCGATCTTGCCGTGCAGGTCGACGCCCTTGAAATCATCCCAGTTCCGCTCCGGCGCCTTCACGCCGTAGCCGACGAACACCAGCGGCGCGTTGCGGATTGCCACCTCGGTCGAGCCGTTCATCGGGGCGCGGATCGCGATCTGCTCGCCCTGGGTCAGCTTCTCATGCTGGTCGCCAAGCGTCAGCCGCAACACCGGCGTGCCGACGATCGCGCTGCGTCGCAACGGCACTGCCTGGGTCCAGCCGCGGTTGCCGTCCTTGAGGTCGCCGCCCGGTTGCAGGCCGGCGGCTTTCATCTGCGCCACCACGTAATCGATGGTCTTCGTCTCGGCCGGCGTGGCCGGCCCGCGGCCTTCGAAGGCATCCGAGGAAAGCGTCTTCACCGTGGCCGAAAGCCGCTCGGTGCTGAAGCCGGGCTGGTCGGTGGCCTGGGCGGTCGAGAACGCAGCCATGATCACGGCGCTGAGGAGTAGTCGCTTCACGGGCTTCACCTGTCGGAAGGGCAGAGTGCTCCGATACTAGTCAGCAACTTCCTGCGGGTCTACGCCGGCGGCGCCGGTTCACGCCTTGCGGCTGCGCCGCGGTTTCGCCTGGGCGGCGGCGATCAGATCCTGCAGGTAGGCGATGCCTTCCTCCTCCGGAAAGAACGCCACGACGTCCGCCACGGTCAGTTCGTGCCGTTTGCGCAGGGCCAGGAACTCCTCGCGGGCCATCGCCATCCGCTGGGCGGCCAGCGCCTTCTTGCCGAGCGGTTTCCCGCCGGGCGGTTTGGCGGCCTGCTGCTTCTCCACCTTCTGTTCAAGCCTGGCGAGCTCTTCCTGGAACTGGCGGAAGTCGTATTTCTGGGAAGTCATGAACTTGGAAACGTCGTCATTGGGTGGGGCGATTTTCGCACGTCCGCTTCCCACGGCGCCCACGACCCGCCGGCCAGCGTCCGGGCCAGCGGGATGGCGACGAAGCCGTCCTGACGACTCAGCCTGCGGCGTGCCGTCGGCGGCGGTCCAGAATGCTGTTGAGAGCGTGGTCCTGCGAATCCCGCGCGGCGCTGTAAGCTTCGGAGAACAGGGCGGAAAAGCGCTGCGCGGTGGCGGCCGGCGGCATTTCCGCGACTGCCTGCGTCACCGCATGAGGCGGGGCTGCCGGCGCTTGTGGCGACTGGTCGCCTCGACCGGCCAGGGATTCGCGGCAGCTGGCATAGCGCCGCCGCAACTGTTCGGCCAGAAACTGCTGGGTACGACCCGGGGTGGGGACTTCGCTACATTCATCCATGGCGACTTCTCGAAAGCGGGCAACGGGGATTGCCGCACAGGTAAAGCAGCATCTGTGCCAATTCGAAAATATGTGATGCAGTTCACGGTTTGAGACGAAGCTTTTGCGCTAGGCCGCCTGATCTACAAGGAAAATCGAGTGGCCACGATGCACCCGGGCCACGCTTCACGCAAAGCGGCTACGGCGCCACGACAGTCCCCGGAAGATCCGCAACACGTCACGGAGTGACCCAAAAGGGTTGAGCGTCGCCGTCAGTGTTGCGCACGGTGGGGAAGCGGAAGCGCACGTTTCCGGCAGGCAAACAAAAGCCGCAACGAGTGCGGCTTCTGCGAGTGCTGACAAACATGGTGGCCGGGGACGGAATCGAACCGCCGACACGGGGATTTTCAATCCCCTGCTCTACCAACTGAGCTACCCGGCCGGGAACCTGGCGATCAAGCAGAACCGGCAAGGTCGCTGTTGATGCGTGGAGCCGCGCATTAGACCGAAAGCGCGGCGTTTCGTCAAGACTCGGTGGGCGGCGGGCTGAAGCCGGCGGCCTGGTCGACGTCGCCGCCGAACAGGAATTTCTCCATCTGTTCGCCGAGGTACTTGCGCGACTTCGGGTCGAGCGGATTGAGCCGGTACTCGTTGATCAGGGTGGTCTGGTGGGCCAGCCACTGTTGCCAGGCGGGCCTGGAAATCTCGGTGTAGATGCGCTGGCCGAGCGGGCCGGGCCAGGGGGCGAAGTCGAGCCCTTCGGCGTCGATGTGGAGTTTGCTGCAGTGGATGGTGCGGCTCATGGGGTCATTCCTGTTGCGGCCCTCGGGGGCTGGCGGATCAGTTGGTGCGCAAGCTTGCGGCATGCGTTCGGCCGGCGTCGCTGATCTGCAGCAAGAGACTGCGTACCGGCGCGGGCAGGCCAAGTGCATCGAGTTCGTCGACGCCGCACCAGCGCCAGTGCGGATTATCGGCGACGCCGCGTGCGGCTGTCGCGCGATCGAACAGCAGCGGCTCGATCGCCAGCCGATAGTGGCTGAAGACGTGGGTGAACGGGGCGAGCGCCTGCGCGTCATCGATGTGCGCGTGTTGCCGCGCCACTCGCCAGGCTTCGTTCGGGTCGCTCGCCTCGGGCAGGCTCCACAGGCCCGACCACACGCCTTGCGGGCCCCGTCGTTCCAGCAACACGCGATGGCTTGCGTCGCGCAGGATCAGCATCACGGTGGCGCGGGTCGGGATCGATCGGGCCGGCTTGCGGCCAGGCAGGGCGGCGGTGAGGTCGTCGCGGTGCGCGATGCAATCCGTGGCCAGCGGGCAGGCATCGCAGCGCGGGCGCGCACGGGTGCAGACCGTCGCTCCGAGATCCATGATCGCCTGGGTGTAGTCGGCGACGCGGGTGCCCGGGGTGTGTGCTTCGGCGTGTTGCCACAGCTGCTTTTCCACCGCGCTTTCGCCGGGGTGGCCGTGGATGCCGTGGTAGCGCGCCAGCACGCGCTTGACGTTGCCGTCGAGGATGGGAAAGCGCAGGCCGTGCGCCTGCGCCAGGATCGCCCCGGCGGTGGAGCGGCCGATGCCGGGCAGCGCGTTCAATGCGTCGAAGTCGCGCGGCAGTTCGCCGCCGTGCCGTTCGACGCAGAGCTGCGCGGCGCGGTGCAGGAAGCGCGCGCGGCGGTAGTAGCCGAGTCCCGACCACAGCGCCAGCACGGTATCTTCGTGGGCGGCAGCCAGTGCTTCCAGCGTGGGCAGCGCGCCGACGAAACGATCGAAGTAGCCGACCACGGTGGCGACTTGGGTCTGCTGCAGCATCACTTCGGACAACCACACGCGGTAGGCGTCGCGCTGGCCGTTGTCGAGCGCCTGCTGCCACGGCAGGTCCTTGCGGCCGTGCCGGTCGAACCAGCGCAGCAACCGGTTCGCGAATGAAGCGCTCATGGTTTCTTGCCGGCTGCCGGATTCTTGCCGGCAGCCGGTTTCGAGGCGGGTGCCGCCACCGTGTCGGCCGCTGCGGGTGCATCGATGCCGGCCTGGACGGTGAGGCCTTCGATGCTGATGCCGGCCATCTCCAGGCTGGCGATTTCGGCGTGGCCGCTGCCCGGCGGCACGCTCAATTGCGGCCCCCGGGGATCGCCAAGCCCGTTCCACCAGCGCGCCAACGCCAGTGGCGGCAGCTTCAGATCCGCATGATTGGCAGGGCCGTCCAGCTTCAGCGCCAGCAGCAGCGGGTTGCTCTGGTCGGCGGGCGTCAGTCGCAGCGAGATGTCGTACTGGCCGGCGTTGGCCTGCTCGAGCTTGCCGCTCAGGCTGGCCGCGGCATCGGCGGCGCCATGCCAGTACGCATTGCCGGTGAGGGCGAGTTTCACCGTGCTGCCCTGGGTTAGGTGCAGGGTGATGTCCTGCAGTTGCAGCGCATTGCCCTCAATGCGCGGGGTCGCCGACAGGCGCAGTTGCACCGGCGTGCCCGCTGCCGTGACGGCCGAAAGCGCCAGCGGAAATGGCTGGCCGGTCACCAGGCTGCCCGCCTGCAGCGAGACGCTGCCCAGCAGCACTTCATTGCCGCGCACCACGCTGCCGTGGCTGATGCTGACGCCGGTATCGATGCGCGGGATGTTGGGTGGCGCGCCTTCGGGTTTGGCGGGCAGCGCGGCCAGCCAGTCCTGCAGCGCATCCAGGTCGACCCGTGGCGAATCGATCTCCAGCTGCGAAATCACCGTGGGGCCGCCGAACAGGGTGTGCCATGGCAGGGCCAGCTGGCCATGCGCGGCCAGCAGGATCGGCGCGGTGGCGCCGGCCGCATTCAGGGTGATGCCATCGAGCTGCAGGGCCGGGCGCGGAAACAGGGTCGGGCTGGCGGGGCTGGCCAGGCTCAGTTCCAGTCCGGCCGCGCGCGCCTGGGTCTGCAGCATCCGGGTGAAGCGTTCCGGCTGCAGCAACAGGTAGACGGCGATCACCGCGGCCAGCACCAGTGCCAGCACCAGGCCGCCAAGCACCAGCAGGGTCAATCGCAGTCGGCGCGACATCCGCTCAGCCCCGTCGTCGCGGTTCAGTCATGCGTCGGCACCTCGCCGAGGCTGGCCGGAAGCAGGCCATCGACGAAGGCCTCCGCATCGAAACTGCGCAGGTCGGTGGCGGTTTCACCGAGACCCACGTAGCGGATCGGCAGGCCGAACTCGCGCGCCAGGGCGAACACCACGCCACCCTTGGCGGTGCCGTCGAGCTTGGTCACGACCAGGCCGGTGACGCCGACGATCTGGCGGAACTGCCGCACCTGGTTGACGGCGTTCTGTCCGGTGGTGCCGTCGATCACCATCAGCACCTCGTGCGGCGCATCGGCATCGAGCTTCTTCAGCACGCGGGCGATCTTGCCCAGTTCGTCCATCAGGCCGCCCTGGGTATGCAGGCGGCCGGCGGTATCGGCGACCAGCACGTCGGCGCCGCGCGAACGCGCCGCCTGCAAGGCATCGAAGATCACGCTGGCCGAATCGGCATCCTGGCCCTGCGAGATCACCGGCACCTGGTTGCGTTCGCCCCAGGTCTTCAGCTGCTCGACCGCGGCGGCGCGGAAGGTGTCGCCGGCGGCCAGCATCACCGCGCGACCCTCGTCGCGCCAGCGGCGGGCCAGCTTGCCAATGGTGGTGGTCTTGCCGGCACCGTTGATGCCCACCACCAGCACCACGAACGGTTTGCGATGCGCCACGTCCAGCGGCTGCGCTACCGGCTTGAGCAGGGCGACCAGCGACTGGCGCAGGGCGGCCAGCAGCGCGGGGGAGTCGGCGAACTCGCGCTTGTGCATGCGCTTGCGCAGGTTCTCGACCAGATCGGTGCTGGCCTCGATGCCTACGTCGGCGGTGATCAGGGTGGTTTCCAGCTCGTCCAGCAGGTCGTCGTCGAGCTTCGGATGGCGCACGAACAGCGAACCCAGGCTGCGCGAGAACACGCTGCCGGCCAAGCGTTCGCGCCAGCTGCGCCTGGCCGGTGCGGCGGCGGGCTCATCGGCGGCGGGTGCCGGGACCTGGAAGCGTTCGTGGTCGGTGGCGTGGTCGGCGGGCGAGGGCGTCTCGACGAGTGCCTCGCGCAGGACGGGGGCGTCGCTGGTCTGCGCGACGGCAGCGTCGACCGGCGGCGTGGTGGCCGGCGCTTCCGCGTCCTTGTCGGCGGGCTTTTTCTTCCAGAACTTGAGCATTGCGGGCATGATTCAAAGACAATGGGCGGCATGCTAACACTCCAACCTGTACTGGCCGCTGAGGGACGGCGCGCCATCGTGGCAAGCGCATGAACGGGTCACGCAAGGCCGGCCCGGGGCGGGTGCGCATCATCGGCGGCAGCCTGCGCAATTCGCGGCTGGAGGTGCCGGATCTGCCCGGGCTGCGGCCCACCGCCGAGCGCGTGCGCGAGACCCTGTTCAACTGGCTGGCACCGGTCATCGAGGGCATGGACTGCCTGGATCTGTGCGCGGGCACCGGCGCGCTGGGGATCGAGGCGCTCTCGCGGGGCGCCGCGTCGGTGCAGTTCGTCGAACGCGATGCCCGCGCGGCGCAGGCACTGCGGGCAAACCTGGTGCGGCTGAAGGCGGACCAGGCTCGGGTGAACGTCACCGACGCCGGCAGCTTCCTGCAGCAGGCCAGCCGGGCCCACGACCTGGTTTTCCTCGACCCGCCGTTCGCGCTGGACCTGTGGGCGGTGCTGGCCGGGCAACTGGAACGGGGCGGCTGGTTGGCCGCGCGCGCATGGATCTACGTGGAATCGCCCCGCGCCGTGGTGCCCGACCTGCCGCCGAACTGGCAACTGCACCGCGAAGGCCATGCCGGCGAGGTGCGTTTTGCGCTCTATCGGCGTGCGCTTCCGTTAAGCTAGTGCTCACAACCACTGCCACTTTCCCTCTCGTGAGCAAATCCATCGGCAATCCCCGCCTGGCCGTGTATCCGGGCACCTTCGATCCGATCACCAACGGTCATACCGATCTGGTGGCCCGTGCCGCGGCGCTGTTCGATCGCGTGGTGGTGGCGGTGGCCGACAGCTCCAGCAAGGGGCCGGCCTTCAGCATCGGCGAACGGATCACCCTGGCGCGGATGGCGCTGGCCGACCTGCCCAACGTGGAAGTGCGCGGTTTCGATTGCCTGCTGGCCACCTTCGTGGAGCAGATTGGCGCCGGCGTGATCATCCGCGGCCTGCGCGCGGTGTCGGATTTCGAATACGAGTTCCAGCTGGCCAGCATGAACCGGCACCTGATTCCCCAGGCCGAGACGTTGTTCCTGACGCCGGCCGAGCAATACAGTTTCATTTCCTCCTCGCTGGTACGCGAAATCGGCCGCCTCGGCGGGGACATTTCCGGTTTCGTGCATCCGGCGGTACAACAGGCCATGCGGCAGCGCTGGCAGAAGAGCCGCGCCGGCTCCAACAAGCAACCCGAAACAGAAGGTGATAACCATGCGTAAGTTCGCTCTCATTGCTGCCCTCGCGCTGACCGCCAGCCTGGCCCTGAGCGCCTGCGGCAAGCACGAAGAAGCCCAGCAGGCCGACCAGCAGTCCAGCCAGCAGGCAACCAAGCCGACCGATCCGAACGACACCAAGGCGTGGAACGCCTATCTTGGCCAGATCGTGCAGAACAACATGCAGGGCATGAAGGCCGACCGTCCGTACCCGTATCTGGTGCCGGCCGGCGATTCCGAGGAAGCCGTGGCCGGTCGTGGCCGCCAGCTGTCGAACGTGCAGGACACCGTCGCTCGCGGCGTGCTGCCGGGCAACATGCTGGTGTTCGCCGGCCCGGATTCGGCCAAGACTGCCGACCTGGTGATCGCGGCATTCAAGGATGCCAAGCCCGGTTCGTTCAAGGACGTGATCGTGCTGTTCATCGGTGACACCGCCGACCAGCAGCGCGTCGACGACGTGCTGAAGCCGACCGGCGCCACGGTCCGTTTCGTCGCGATGTAAGCACGACCGCCGCGCCGGTTTCCGGCGCGGCGGGATGAACCGTCGCCCCGCGACCTGCGCGGGCGCCGGGTGACTGCCCGCCGTGATTGCACCGGCGGCCCGGACGCCCTCCATGGCGTCGCAACCCGGCCTGTCATATCCAGCCATGTCCCTGAAAATTCTCGACACCTGCGTCAATTGCGACGTCTGCGAGCCGGCTTGCCCGAACAAGGCGATTTCGCTGGGCGAAGAGTTCTACGTGATCGATCCGGCATTGTGCACCGAGTGCGTGGGCCATCACGATGAACCGCAGTGCGTGGTGGTGTGTCCGGTCGAATGCATCATCAGCGACCCGGATCACGTCGAATCACCGCAGCAACTCGAACTGAAATACCGGCACCTGATGACCAGGGAGTCCGCGGCATGAGCCTGGCGATGAACTGGCGGGCGGTGGCGCTGGGCCTGCTGCTGGTCGCTGGCGGCGCGTTTGCTGCCGACGGCGCACCGGCAAAGGCCGCAAGCGGCCACGCCTCGACCTGGGTACCGGGACACGCGGCGATCGCCAGCGCGAATTTCCACGCCACCGAGGCGGGCCTCGAAGTGCTGGCCAAGGGCGGCAACGCGTTCGACGCCGCCGTGGCGGTGGCGGCCACGCTGTCGATCGTGGAACCGGAAAGCTCCGGCATCGGCGGCGGCTTCATGGCGGTGCTGCACCGGGCCAGCGATGGCCACAACGTTTTCATCGACGCGCGCGAAACCGCGCCGGCGGCGGTGGATGCGCAGGACTACCTCAACCCCGACGGCAGCCCCAATCGCGACACCGCGCTGAAGGGGCCGCTGTCGGCCGGCATCCCGGGCGAGCCGGCCGGACTGGTGCTGATCGCGAAGCGTTACGGACGGCTGCCGCTGGCGCAGTCGCTGGCGCCGGCCATCCGCATCGCGCGCGAGGGTTTCGAGCCGGACGAGCGCCTGCGCGAAGCCATCGCCGGCATGCAGAAGGACCTGCAGCGCTGGCCTGCGTCGGCCGCGAAATACCTGCCGGGCGGCAAGCCGCCGGCAGCGGGCGCGATCTGGAAAGACCCGCACCAGGCGCGCACGCTGGAGCTGATCGCCAGTCACGGCGACCAGGGTTTCTATCACGGCGAGACGGCGCAGAAACTGGTCGCCGCGGTGCGTGCGGCCGGCGGCAACTGGACCCTGGCGGACCTGGCCAGCTACCGGGCGAAGGAGCGCACGCCGATCACGGTCGACTACCGCGGCTACCGGATCGTCACCGCGCCGCCGCCCTCGTCCGGTGGCGTGGCGATCGCCGAGATCCTCAACATCCTGTCCGGTTACGACCTGACGAAGATGGACGCCGCCACGCGCACGCACTACATCATCGAGGCGATGCGCCGTGCGTTCCGCGACCACAACGATTACCTGGGCGACCCGGATTTCGTGAAGATGCCGCTGGACATGCTGCTGTCGCCGTTCTATGCCGACGGCCTGCGCCAGAGCATCCTGCCGGACAAGGCCACGCCATCGTCGATGCTGCCACGCGCCGAGGCGGCCGAGCCGGGCATGCACACCACCCATTTCTCGATCATCGACGCTGACGGCAACATGGCGGCGGTGACCTCCACGGTGAACTACACGATGGGTTCGAGCTTCGTCGCCGAAGGCACCGGCGTGCTGCTCAACGACGAGATGGACGACTTCGCGCTGGTGCCGGACAAGCCGAACGTCTACGGCCTGCTGGGCAGCAAGGCGAATGCCCCGGTCGGCGGCAAGCGCATGTTGTCGTCGATGTCGCCCAGCCTCGTGATCGGCGCGGACCGCACCGCGGTGATCGGCTCGCCGGGCGGCTCCACCATCATCACCCAGGTGCTCGAGGGCATCCTGCACTTCATCGATGGCGAGAGCGCGCAGCAGATCGCCGCGCACAAGCGCTTCCATCACCAGTACCTGCCGGACGTGGTGAATGTCGAGGCGGGCGTGTTCGATGCCGCGACCAGCGATGCGCTGACGAAGATGGGCTACACGCTGAAGCCCCGCGAAGCCTGGGGTTTCATGAACGTGGTGACCTGGGACCGCAAGACCAACCAGCTCGACGCCGCCAGCGATCCGCGCCGGCCGTCGGGACTGGGCAAGGTGCAGTGAAGCGACATGCAGGACCGCCGGATTCGCTACTTTCCCCGAATGCTGCATGATGCGGTCATGGCGGCGGGCATTTTGCCGCAGGGCACGATCGGAGCAGGTTGATGGATTTGCGCAAGGGGATTTCGCTGCGTGCGCTGGCGTTGAACGTCGTCGGCGCGCTGCTGGTGTTCGCGGGCATCGGACTGATGGCGACCACCGCGCGTGGCCTGCAGGATTACCGGGCCGCCGCCAGCGCACATGGCGGCGAGGTGATCGACCTGGGCGAGAACGCGCGGCCGGAAGCGGGCCAGCACGGCACCATGGCCCGCCTGGCCGGCACGCCGCGGGTGGTCGAGGCGCCGCATGATCCGGACTTCAACTTGCGGGTGAGCACGCCGGTGCTGGTGCGTCACGTGGAGATGTTCCAGTGGCGCGAGATCCGGGTGGGCGACAGCGTGCACTACGAGCTGGACTGGGTCGATCACCTGCTCGATGCCGGTCATTTCGTCGAGCCGAAGGGACACGCGAACCCGGTCGGCTTTCCGATCGAGGGCAAGCAGTTTGATGCCGGGCTGGTGCAACTGGGCGGATTCAAGCTGGACCCGGTGCTGCTGCACGCGATGCCCGGAACCGTCCAGGTGACTCCCGATGCCGCCGGGCTGCCGGAGAATCTCGCGGCCAGCTTCTCGCGTTACCAGAACTACCTGGTCACCAGTGCACACCCCGGCGATCCGCGGCTCGGCGATGTGCGGGTGAGCTGGAACGAGGTGCCGCTGCAGCAGCTGACCGTGGTCGGGCGCATCGATGGCGACCGGCTGGAGGCGGCTGCCGACGCAGCCGACGGCAAGGGCTACGTGGTGCAGCTGGGCGACGTGCCGGTGCTGGACATCTTTCCGGACCTGCCGGTGCCGCCGGAGTTCGTCTGGACCTGGCGGATCCTTTCCGTGCTGCTGGCGTCGCTGGGTGCGTTCGCCCTGTTGTCGGCCCATCGCGAGCAGCGCGATCCGCTGCTGGCGCTGAGCCTGGGCGTGCTGGTGGTCGGCGTGGTGGCCGCCGTACTCTGGCTGGGCGACACGCAGGTCATGGGCGGCTGGCTGGCGGTGTCGCTGGTGGGCCTGGGCATCGCGGTCTGGCGTTTGCGCGGGCCGCTGTTGGGGGCGGGGCGCGACTGAAGGTTGCCGCTCAGGCGCCGGCGGCTGCGGGCCGCCCGCTATGTTCGATGAACCACAGTCCCGCGAACAGCTTGGGATCGATGGAATAGCCTTCCGCGGCGCGGGCAAACAGCCACGCGCCCGCTTCGCTGCGCGGCACCTCGTGCACCACGATGTTCTCGCTCTCGTCGCCGCCACCGGGGCCGACCTTCTGCAGGTGCCAGGCGCGGGCGAACGCGATCATCTCGGTGCTCATGCCCGAGGACGAAGGCCCCTGGTGGATGAATTCCACCCGTTCGCAGCGATAGCCGGTTTCTTCCTCCAGCTCGCGCTGCGCCGCCAGCAGGATGTCCTCGTCGTCCTGGCCGGGCAGGTCGCCGACCAGTCCCGCCGGCATCTCGATGGTGTTCTGCAGGATCGATACGCGGTACTGCTCGACGAACAGCACCTTGTCCTCGGGCGTCACGGCCAGGATGATCACCGCGCCGCCGGGGTTGTTGCGCTCGGCATACTCCCAGCGGCCGCGCTTGCGCAGGCTCAGCCAGCGACCTTCGTAGAGGGTTTCCACCGGCGCGCTGGCGTCGGCGGGGATGCGGTCGGCAGGGTGGTTCATCAGTCGCGGCGCCATGCTGGAAGCTTGCGCCATGTTGGCGGTTCGGCGCCGGATCGACAACCGCCTGCCGGTTCGCGACCGGCCGCTACAGCCAGCGTGCGCGCTTCAGCCCCACGTAGATGCCGCCCACGATGCAGCCCATCAGCACGATCATTGCCGGATACGCCCACGGGCGGCTGAGTTCGGGCATGTGGGTGAAGTTCATGCCGTACCAGCTGGTGAGCAGGGTGGGTGCGGCGAGCATCGCGGCCCAGCCGGCGAGCTTCTTCATCACCTCGTTCTGGCGCAGGCTGACCAGCGACAGGTTGACGTTGATCGCCGCGGTGAGCATTTCGCGCATCGCGCTGATCGCCTCGTTGACGCGAAAGGCGTGGTCGTAGACGTCGCGGAAATAGGCGCGCAGTTCCTCGGGGATCAGGTTCGGGTACAGCCGGATCAGCTGCTGCACGATGTCCTGCAGCGGCGCCACCGCCAGCCGCAGCGTCATCAGGTCGCGCTGCATGTCGTACAGGCGGCGGATCGTGCTGCTCTTGAAGGTCTCGCCGAAGATGTCGTGCTCCAACTGCTGCACCTCTTCGCGGAAGTCGCGCACGATCGGCAGCAGGTTGTCGACGATGAAGTCGAGCACGCCGTAGAGTCCGTAGCTGGGGCCGTTGGCCAGCAGCTCGGGGGTGTGTTCGCAGGTGCGCCGGGCCGGCGCGTACGACAGCGAGGCGCCGTGGCGCACGGTGACCAGGTAACGCGGGCCGAAGAAGATGTGCGTTTCGCCGAACGCCAGCTGGCCATCGATCAGCTGGGCGGTCTGCACCACCAGGAACAGCGAGTCGCCATAGGCTTCGATCTTGGTGCGCTGGTGCGCGGCATGGGCGTCTTCGATGGCCAGGTCGTGCAGGCCGAATTCGTCCTGGATCTTCAGCAGCAGGGCTTCGTCCGGTTCGTGCAGGCCGACCCAGACGAAGGTGTCCGGTTCGGCCAGTACATCGCTGATCGCATCCAGCGTGACGTCGCCGATGCGGCTGCCGTCCTGGCGATAGGCGATGCAGTTCACCACCATGGGCTGGTCGGTGCGCGCCACGGAGTCTGCTGGAGGCGAAGTCGGATTCATGCCGTGCATGATGCCCCCCGTCCGCGGGCGGGGCAACGCGGATCAGCGGCGGTGGCGCAGGCTCCAGGCCAGGGCGAGCCAGACCGGCAGCGCAAACAGCAGCCACGGCTGGTTCTGCTGCACGGTACCGGGCAGCAGGTGCAGCAGCACCGCGACCATGCAGGCCAGCAACTGGATCGCGATCACGCCATCGATGAAGCGCGAGGCTGCCAGGCCGCGGCGCGCGCGCCACAGCGTCGGCAGCAACAGGAAGGCCAGCGGATTGAACAGCAGCAGGTTGGCGTTGGCCCAGGCCGAGTGATGGCTGGTCAGCGTCCACAGCGCCAGCAGCACGATGCCGACCAGGCCCGCGGCAACGAGGTAGATCGTGCCGAGCAGGGCGTAGCCGGTGGGCCAGTGGCGACGGCCCAGCACCAGCAGCGCCGCCAGCAACAGCCCGGCCAGCGCCAGGGGCAGGCGCAGGTCGGGCGGCACGGTCGGTGGCACGTCGAGCCGGTTTGCCGAAACCAGTTGCTCGCCGATCACCAGCGGACGCAGGCCGCCGTGGCCGTCGTCCACCTTCACTTCGCGCAGTTGCGACTGCAGCACTTCGGGCAGGAAGCTTTCCCGCCACGCATCGAGCGGCTGGTCCGCATACGGCCCCAGGCCCAAGTCCAGCACCAGCATCAGCCATGGCTGGCCGCTCATCAGGCGATCGGTCTGCTGGCGGTAAGTCATGCCGCCGGCGCGTGCTTTCATCTGCGTGGCCACGATGCCGCCGAGCGCCTGGTTCAGCGCATCGCGGACGCGGGTAGTGCAGTTGTCCGCGTAGTAGTCGTAGTTGTAGCCCGCGTTCTCCGGGCGCAGGTTCCACAACAGGAAGTCGCGCAGCGCGGCGGCCTGGTTCGCATCGAGCGCCAGCGGCTGGCGAGTGATCGAGCGGCCGGCCTCGACGTAATAGCTTTCGTCCAGGCTGGTCGGCGCCGCATCCATCAGATAGTGCATGCGGCCGCGGGCGAAGTTGAGGAAAAAGTTCGCCTCGTTGAAGTCGAACACGCCGTAGTTGAAGCTGACCGCTTCGCCGGAGACCGTGTCGCGCACCTCGATGGCATCGTGGCCGAAGCGCTCCCAGTAGGTTTCACCCGGGCCGTAGGTGATCAGCGACACTTCGAGGTTCGCTCCCGGCGCGTTGGCCACGCTGGCGTGCGCCGGCGCGATGGCCAGCCACAGGGCGAGGAGCAGGAACGCGAGACCGGTTTGTCGCATGGGTTCAACCTTGTCGTGGTGCTGCGGGAACGGGCCCGGTGATCCGGCCCCGCGCAGCTGGCGTGAGGGAGTCTACCGGCGCACCACGCGGAAGCCCTGCACCCGTCGATCGTCGGCCTCGGTAACGTGGAACAGGTAGTCGCCGATGCTGACTTCCTCGCCGACCTCGGGCAGGTGGCCGAACTCGGAGGTGACCATGCCGCCCACGGTGTCGTACTCCTCGTCGGAGAAGTCGGCGCCGGTCTGTTCGTTGAAATCCTCGATCGGCGTCAACGCGCTGACCAGCCAGTCGCCGCCGGGCTGCACGTGCATCAGCTCGGGTTCCTCCTCGTCGTCGTGCTCGTCGTCGATCTCGCCGACGATCTGCTCGAGCACGTCCTCGATGGTGACCAGCCCGGCGACGCCGCCGTATTCATTGACCACCAGCGCCATGTGGTTGCGGGTCAGGCGGAATTCTTCCAGCAACACGTTCAGCCGCATCGATTCGGGGATCAGCACGGCCGGGCGCAGGATCGCGCGGATGTCGAAGTGTTCGGCGGCGCCGAAATACTTCAACAGGTCCTTGGCCAGCAGGATGCCGAGGATTTCGTCCTTGTCCTCGCCGTGCACCGGGAAACGCGAGTGGCCGGATTCGACCACGGCGGCGAGCATGTCGGGCAGCGGTGACTCGGCCGCCAGCATCACGATCTGCGCCCGCGGCACCATCACGTCGTCAACGCTGAGTTCGGTGACCTTGATCGCACCCTCGACCATGGTGAGGGTGTTCACGGACAGCAGTCCGTTGGTCTGGGCAGAGCGCAATTCCTCGATCAGTTCGTCGCGGTTGCGTGGCTCGCCGGAAAACATGTGGCCCAGTCGATCCCACCAGGTTCGGTGGGCCGGGCCGCTGGTACTGCCGGGGTCGTCGCTCATCACTCGTTGGGATTCTGCCCGGAAACGGGCGGAAGCCCGATTCTAGCGGAAAAGTCGCGATGGTTCAGGGCACCAGCGCGCCGTTGCCCCTTCCCCTGCGCGCAGGGGAGGTTGGCGACCGGAAGGAGTCCTTCGGGTGAGGGGGTTGCTCCGGGGAGCGGGGAAGATCAAGAGCGAACCCCACCCCGGCCCTCCCCTGCTTTGCGGGGGAGGGAGCAAGCACGTCAGGCGTAGGGGTCGGCGATGCCGAGGCCGGCCAGGATGCGGGTTTCCAGCGCTTCCATCGCCTCGGCTTCGGCGTCCACGAGATGGTCGTAGCCGAGCAGGTGCAGCACGCCGTGGACGGTGAGATGGGCCCAGTGGTCGCGCGGTGCCTTGCCCTGTTCGGCGGCCTCGCGCAGCACCACCGGCGCGCAGATCGCCAGGTCGCCGATCAGCGGCAGGTTCATGCCGGGCGGCAGTTCGGCGGGGAACGACAGCACGTTGGTGGCGTAATCCTTGCCGCGGTAGTCGCGGTTGAGCGCGCGGCCCTCGTCGGCGTCGACGATGCGGATCGCCAGCTCGACGCTCTTCCGGCGTCTGGCGCCGCGCAGCGCCGCCTCCACCCAGCGGCGGAAACTGGCCGACGCGGGCAAGCCGGCGCGCGGCACGGCGTAGCCGACGGCGAGGATCACCGGCGCGCTCATTCGCCGCCCTCGTCCTTCTGCTCGAACGCCTCGTACGCACGCACGATCTTGGCCACCAGCGGATGGCGCACCACGTCACGCGAGGTGAAGAAGGTGAAGCTGATGCCGTTCACGCCCCGCAAGACTTCGATGGCCTGGCGCAGGCCCGAACGCGTGCTGCGCGGCAGATCGACCTGGGTGACGTCGCCGGTGATCACCGCCACCGTGCCGAAACCGATCCGCGTCAGGAACATCTTCATCTGCTCGACCGTGGTGTTCTGCGCCTCGTCGAGGATCACGTAGGAATCGTTCAAGGTGCGCCCGCGCATGTAGGCCAGCGGCGCGATCTCGATCACGTTGCGCTCGATCAGCTTGGCCACCTTCTCGAAGCCGAGCATCTCGTACAGCGCGTCGTACAGCGGACGCAGGTAGGGATCGACCTTCTGCGACAGATCGCCGGGCAGGAAGCCCAGCTTCTCGCCGGCCTCCACCGCCGGGCGCACCAGGATCAGCCGCTGCACCCGGTTCGCCTCCAGCGCCTCGACCGCGCTGGCCACGGCGAGATAGGTCTTGCCGGTGCCGGCCGGGCCCACGCCGAAGTTGATGTCGTGGCTGGCGATCGCGTGCAGGTAGCGCGCCTGGTTCGGTCCGCGGCCCTTGATCACGCCGCGCTTGACCTTGATCACCACTTCCTGCGCTTCCCCGGCGTCCGCTTCGGCGATCGCGTCGACGCCGGATTCGGCCAGGTGCAGGTTGATCTTCGCGCCGGTCAGCGCCTCGTCTTCGGTGCTGGCATACAGCGCACGCAGCACTTTTTCGGTGGCCTTGGCGGGGTCGTCCGCGCCGATCACCTGGAAGATGCTGCCGCGGTGGTTGATCTCCACGCCGAGGCGCAGTTCGATCTGGCGCAGGTGCTCGTCGAACGGCCCGCACAGGTTGGCGAGGCGGGCGTTGTCTTCGGGGTCGAGGGTGAAGTCGCGCTGGTTGAGTTCGCTCATAGGGGCGCGAGAGTAGCGCGCCGCTGCCGGAAGGGCCATTGCCGAAAGCCCGCATGACCAGCAATTTGCAAATAATTAATTGATGAATTAATTTGCGCGCATGACCATCTCGAACAAGCGCGCAAAAGCGCGTCGCCGTGCCGGGCGACCCAGCGGCGACGACCAGGACTTGCGGCGGCGCCTGCTGGATGCGGCGATCGCCCAGTTCGCGCGCACCGGGATCGCCGCCACCTCGCTGCGGGCGATCGCCACCGAAGCAGGCGTCACCCCGGCAATGCTGCATTACTACTTCGGCGACAAGGCGCGACTGCAGCAGGCGGTGATCGACGAGCGCCTGCTGCCGGCGCTGGCGCCGCTGCGCACGCAACTTGAACATGCCGGGGACGATCCGGCCACCCTGGCCGAGGGTTTCGTGCGCGGCATCGGCGAGCTGGTCGCGCAGCATCCCTGGCTGCCGCCGCTGTGGGTCCGCGAGGTGCTGTGCGAAGGCGGCGCGCTGCGCGAGGTGCTGTTCACCCGGGGCGTGCCGGGGGTGCCGCAGCTGCTGGCGCAACGCTTCGCGGCGGCGCAGGCGGATGGACGGCTGAATGCGGCGCTGGACCCGCGCCTGCTGGTCGTCTCGCTGGTCGGATTGACCCTGTTTCCCGCCGCGGGTGCACCGATCTGGCGACGCGCGTTCGGCGCCGAAGAGCTGGGGGCCGAGGTCATGCCCAGGCACACGCTGGCCTTGCTCGGACACGGTATTGGCGCGGCAGTACCCGGAGAAACCGCATGAAGATCGCCGCTGTGATTTGCCGGTCGCTGGCGGCCGTGCTGCTCGCCATCACCGCCGGTTGCGGCAAACAGCCGCCGCAGGCGCTGGGCACGCTTGAATTCGACCGCATCACGCTGCCCGCGCCTGCCGCCGAACGCATCGTGGCGGTCGACGTGCGCGAGGGCGAGCGGGTCAAGGCGGGCCAGCCGCTGCTGCGACTTGACCCCGCGCATGCCGGTGCCCAGCTCGCGGCCGCCGAAGCCCAGCTGCAACAGCAGCGCGAAATATTGGCCGAGCTCGAAACCGGCCCGCGCAGCGAGGACATCGCCAAGGCGCGGGCGAACCTGGCGGCGGCGCAGGCGCAGGCGCGTGAAGCCGGGGCGTACTACCACCGCCTGCTTCCGCTGAAGGGCCAGAACTACGTGGCCGCGGCCGATCTGGATCGCGCCCGCGCCGCGGCCGGCAACGCCGACGGCCAGGTGGCCGCTGCCGGCGCGGCCCTCGACGAACTGCTGCACGGCACCCGTCCGGAACAGCTCGCGCAGGCGCAGGCGGCAGTCGCGGCGGCGCAAGCGGAGGTCGATGCGCAGCGGGTGCTGCTGGGCAAGCTGGCCATCGTGGCGACGCGCGCCGGACGGATCGACAGCCTGCCGTACAAGCTGGGCGACCAGGCGCCGATGGGCGCGCCGGTGGCGATCCTGCTGGCCGGCGACGCGCCATATGCACGCATCTACGTGCCGGTGCAGCAGCGCGCGGGCATGCATGTCGGCGATGCGATCCGGGTCTTCGTGAGCGGCCGCGAACAGCCGTATGCCGGCTCGGTGCGGATGATCCGCAGCGAACCCGATTTCACCCCTTATTACGCGCTGATCGGCGACGACGCGGCGCGGCTGAGCTATCTGGCCGAAGTGGCGCTGGGTGGGGACGCGGCGGACCTTCCCGCCGGTCTGCCGGTGCGAGTCGAGTTCCACGGGTCCGCAAAGTGACCACCGATGCCGGCAGCGTGGCGATCCGCGCCCGCGGACTGACCAGGCGCTTCGGCAAGCTGGTCGCGGTCGATCACGTCGACCTCGAGGTGCCGGCAAAACGTGTCTATGGCTTCCTCGGCCCGAACGGCTCCGGCAAGTCGACCACGATCCGCATGCTGTGCGGCCTGTTGACGCCGACCGATGGCGAGATCGAGGTACTGGGCTTGAAGATTCCGGCGCAGGCCGACGAGTTGCGTCCGCACATCGGCTACATGACCCAGAAGTTCTCGCTGTTCGAGGACCTCAGCGTGCGCGAGAACCTGGAATTCCTGGCCGCGATCCAGGGCGTGCCGAAGGCGAAGACGAAGGGCCGCATCGACGAACTGATCGGGCAATACCACTTCGGCGACCGACAGCAGCAGCTCGCCGGCAGCATGAGCGGCGGCCAGAAGCAGCGCCTCGCGCTGGCCTGCGCGGTGATCCACGAGCCTGAGCTGCTGTTCCTGGACGAGCCGACCAGCGCGGTCGATCCGGAATCGCGCCGCGACTTCTGGGAGAAGTTGTTCGAGCTGGCCGACAACGGCACCACCTTGCTGGTGTCCACTCACCTGATGGACGAGGCCGAGCGCTGCCACCGGTTGGCGATCCTCGATCGCGGCGCGCTGGTCGCCGACGGCACGCCGCGCGAGCTCACCGCCGAGCTGGACGGACGCACCTTCGTCGTCGACACCGCCGACCCGCGCGCGGCTCAGCGCGCGCTGGTCGACCTGCCGGGCGTGCTCGGCGTAGCCCAGGTCGGCAACACCTTGCGCGTGCTGGTCGCGGAAGACATCGGCGACGCGACGCAACGCCTGCACAAGGCACTGGCGACCGCCGGGCCGAAAGCCGACGTGGTACCGGCGCCACCCAGCCTTGAAGACGTGTTCGTCGCCGCCACGCGCAAGGGCGACGCGCACGGGGAGCGCACTGCATGAACTGGCGCCGGCTGTGGGCAATCGTGATCAAGGAGCTGCGCCAGATGCGCCGCGACCGCGTCACGCTGGCGATGATCATGGCCATTCCGGTGATCCAGCTGGTGTTGTTCGGCTATGCGATCAACACCAACCTGCGCGGGCTGGCCACCGGTGTCGCCGACCAGGCCGACACCGCCGGCTCGCGGGCACTGGTGATGGACATGCTGGCCACCGGCGTGGTCGCGCCGGTCGCGAAAGCGGACACGCCGCAGGAACTGATGGCGATGATCCGTGCCGGCAAAGTCAGCATCGGCATCGTGGTGCCGCCGGATTTCGAGCGCCGCCGCATCGACGGCCGCGCCGTGGCGCAGGTGCTGGTCGACGGCAGCGACACGACGGTGCAGGGCGCCGCCGCGCAGCTCGCGCAGGTGCCGATCGACAGTGCCCGGCCCGATACGCGTGCGCCGCTGACCAGCACGCCTGTGGCCGGGCGGATCAGCGTGGTCGCGTTCTACAACCCGCAGCGCAGCTCGGCAGTCAACATCGTGCCCGGCCTGATCGGGGTGATCCTGACCATGACGATGGTGCTGTTCACCGCCATTGCGATCGTGCGCGAACGCGAGCGCGGCAACATGGAGTTGCTGATCGCCACGCCGCTGACCCGTTCCGAACTGATGGTCGGCAAGGTGCTGCCGTATGTCGCGATCGGGCTGGTGCAGACCAGCGTGATCCTGGCGCTCGGCATATGGCTGTTCGAGGTGCCGATCCGCGGCAGCGTGCTCGACGTGTACCTGGCGTCGAGCCTGCTGATCCTTGCCAACCTCACCCTGGGCCTGCTGATCTCCACCCGCGCGCAGTCGCAGTTCCAGGCGATGCAGATGATGATCTTCGTGTTCCTGCCGTCGATCCTGCTGTCCGGTTTCATGTTTCCGTTCGCGGGCATGCCGCGGGTAGTGCAATGGATCGCCGAGGCGCTGCCGCTGACCCATTTCCTGCGACTGATCCGCGGCGTGATGCTGCGAGGCGCGGGGCTGTGGGAAATGTGGGGCGACGTGCTCGCGCTGGCGGTGTTCACCCTGGCGATGATGGCGCTGGCGATCCTGCGTTTTCGCAAGCGGCTGGATTGAGCCACTCCGTCGCCGCCGGCTACAGGGCTCGATGCATCACGTAGAGATCGGTGGGGCCGAGCTGCGCGTGACGAAAGGCGCCGGGCACCTGGCCGACGATGCGGAAACCGTGGCGCTGCCACAGCCGCACGGCGCTGGTGTTGCTGGCCACCACGGCATTGAACTGCATCGCGCTGAAGCCGGCCTGGCGCGCCTGTTCCAGCGAGTGTTCGCACAAGGTCGACGCAATGCCCTGCCGGCGTGCCTGCGGCGCCACCATGTAGCTGCCGTTGGCCACGTGGTCGCCGGGACCCATCTGGTTGGGCGCCAGCCGGTAACAGCCCAGCGCCTGGCCGTCGCGTTCGGCCACGAAACAGCGTGCCGGCGGCGTGGTCCACATGGAGCGGGCCTGTTCGAGGGTGATGTCGCGCGGATAGGTGTAGGTGTCCCCGCCGGCGGCGATCATCTGGAAGAACGGCCACACGCGCACGAACTCGTCCGCGCCGATTTCCCGGATCACCAGCCTGCTCATGACGCGAGTGCGGCGACTTCGTCGGCCAGCTTCACCCGCCCGCGCAGCGAGTTGCTCATCGCCTCGGTGATCTCCACCTCGACGAACTGGCCGATCAGGCGCGGATGACCGGGGAAGTTGACGAAGCGCATGTTCTCGGTGCGGCCGGTCAGTTCGCTGGCGTCGCGGGTGCTGGGCTTTTCGACCAGCACGCGCTGCACGGTACCGACCATCGCCTGGCTGATCGCTTTCGCATTCGCGTTGATCGCGGCTTGCAGACGGGACAGGCGCTCATGCTTTTCACTGGCCGGCGTGTCGTCGGCGAGGTTTGCCGCCGGCGTGCCGGGACGCGAGGAGAAGATGAAGGAGAAGCTCTGGTCGAAGCCGATGTCGTCGATCAGCTTCATGGTCTTGTCGAAATCCTCGGCAGTCTCGCCGGGGAAGCCCACGATGAAATCGGATGACACGCAGATGTCCGGCCGCACCGCGCGCAGCTTGCGGATCTTCTGCTTGAACTCCAGCGCGGTGTAGCCGCGCTTCATCGCGGAGAGGATGCGGTCGGAGCCGGCCTGCACCGGCAGGTGCAGGTAATTCGCCAGCTGCGGCACGTTGGCGTAGGCCTCGATCAGCGAGTCGGAGAACTCCAGCGGATGCGAGGTGGTGAAGCGGATGCGGCCGATGCCGTCGATCCGGGCGATCGCGTGGATCAGCACGGCGAGGTCGGCGATGCCGCCGTCGAAGGTGGCGCCGCGATACGCGTTGACGTTCTGGCCGAGCAGGTTCACTTCGCGCACGCCCTGGGCGGCGAGCTTGGCCACCTCGACGATCACGTCGTCGAATGGACGGCTGAGTTCCTCGCCGCGGGTGTACGGCACCACGCAGTAGCTGCAGTATTTCGAGCAGCCCTCCATGATCGAGACGAAGGCGGTGGGGCCTTCGGCGCGTGGCTCGGGCAGGCGGTCGAACTTCTCGATCTCGGGGAAGCTGACGTCGACCTGCGGCTTGCCGCTGGCGCGCTGCTGCTCGATCAGCTGGGGCAGGCGGTGCAGGGTCTGCGGGCCGAACACCAAGTCGACGTATGGCGCGCGCTTGACGATGGCGTCGCCTTCCTGGCTCGCCACGCAGCCACCGACGCCGATCAGCACCGGCTTGCCGTCCTTCTTGTGCTGCTTCCAGCGGCCGAGCTGGCTGAACACCTTTTCCTGCGCTTTCTCGCGGATCGAGCAGGTGTTGATCAGGATCACGTCCGCCTCGGATTCGTCCTGGGTCAGCTCCATGCCGTGCGACGCCTTCAGCACGTCGGCCATCTTGGCCGAGTCGTACTCGTTCATCTGGCAGCCGTGGGTCTTGATGAAGAGTTTCGGGGGCGTCGGGTTGCCGCTCATGACTGGGGATACCGTGGTTCGTGAGGCACGGGGTGCCATCGTGTGAACCGCGCAGTTTACCCGCGCGGGCGCCCGCCTGCCAGTAATTCGCCATGCCGGATCAAGCACTTGCGGCTCGTCGACCGGCGGTTCGATGCTGCTGCCGCAGTTCCGGCCGTGCACCGGCCAGCGGCCCGGAACGCTGCATGGCGCACGAAATCGCCGCTGCGGACTTGGCGCTGGCGGCACATGGCGGCACACTGCGCCCATGTTCGACGTCGCAGGTCACGGGGGAAGCGTCGGTCGACTGTTCCGGGGCTTCCCATTACGCACGATCCTTTGCGGGGTCGCGCTGGCCTGCGGCCTGCTGTGGTGGCCGTCGGCCCGGGCCGGCGTGCTGTATCAATGCACCGGCGCCAACGGCGAGACGGCGTACAGCAGCAGCAAGGTCGGCTATCACGGTTGCCGCGCGATCAGCAGCTACGCCGCGCCCGCATTCCGGCGCAAGCCGGCGCCGCGTCCGCGGGTGTCGCTGACCGGGGTGTCCTCCGCGGTGACGACCTCGGCCCGCAAGCTGGTGGACGGCAGCGTGGAAGCCGCGGCGCTGACCAACGTGCGGGGAACGGTCGAAACCAGCGCGACACCGATCGGCCCTGCACCGGCCGGCAAGGTTTCCCTGGCCGCCGTGCAGGGCTCGGTGGCCACTGGGGCGAGCGCGATCGGCGGCCCCGCCACGGCCGTGCCCGGCCAGTGGAGTTACCGCGAGACGCCGGCCCCCGTTGCTGCGTCGGCGGCGACCGGGCCAGCGGCCGACAAGGTGTTGCGTGGTGCGGTCTACCGCATCGTGCGGGCGGATGGCAGCGTGGAATACACCAACCTGCCCCAGGTCGGTGGCACGCGCGGCCGCGCCGTCACCATGCTGTTCACCTATATCGCCACCTGTGCCGCATGCAATCTGCATTCGACGGTTCGCTGGGGCAGCGTGGCGCTCAACCTGACCGCGTATGCGGACACGATTCGCGCCGCCAGCCTGGAATATGGGGTCGACGAGGCGTTCCTGCGGGCGATCATCCATGCCGAGAGCGCGTTCAATCCACGCGCCTTGTCGATTGCGGGCGCGCAGGGACTGATGCAGCTGATGCCCGGTACGGCGGGCGACATGGGCGTGCTGGACGCGTTCGACAGCGACCAGAACATCCGCGGCGGCGCACGCTATCTCAGCCTGCTGCTGCATGACTTCAACGGCGACGAGCGACTGGCCGCCGCGGCCTACAACGCGGGCCCCGGTGCCGTGCAGCGCTACAGGGGCGTGCCGCCGTATGCGGAGACCCAGGTCTACGTGGAGCGGGTGGGCACCTTGCGCAAGCGCTACGGCGCGGCGATCCACCAGCCGCTGGCTGCGCGGGGGCCGGGCTCCGCGCCCTGAGCCGGCAGGTTCCCGCCGGCTGCCCTCAGTCGCCGGACAGCGCGTTCGTGCCCATCGCGGGTCGTTGCGCCACGGTGGCCTCGGCGTGGAACGGGCTGCCGTTGCGCAAGCCCGAGATCTCGACCTTGCTGCCCGGTTTGAGCGCCGCTTCGGAGCGGCGCAGGCTGGCCGGATCGAGGATGTCCTCGCTGCCGATGCGCAGCAGGATGTCGCGCGGCTTGATGCCGGCCAGGGCGGCCGGACTGCCCGGATAGACGTTGGTGACCAGGGCGCCGCGGGCTGCCGCCGGCAAGCCGCTGTTGGCCGCGACCGGCACGAAGGCATAGTCGGCGCCGAGCCAGCCGCGCACCACATGTCCGGTGGCGATGATCTGGTCCAGCACCTTCTTCGCGGTGGTGACCGGTATCGCGAAGCCGATGCCTTCGGCGCCGGCGGCCTTGCCGATCAGCAAGGTATTGATGCCGACCAGCTGGCCCTCGGCGTTGACCAGGGCGCCGCCGGAATTGCCCAGGTTGATGGCCGCGTCGGTCTGGATGAAATCCTCGGCGCTGGAGCTGTTCAACTGGCGGCCGATCGCGCTGACGATGCCCATGGTCACGGTCTGGTTGAGCCCGAGCGGGTTGCCGATCGCCAGCACCACGTCGCCCGGCCGCGGGTCTTCGCTGGCGATCGGGATCACCGGCGGATTGCTGGCGTCGATCTTCAGCACGGCAAGATCGGATTCCTCGTCGGCGCCGACCAGGCGGGCCTGGGCGATGCGGCCGTCATACAGCAGCACCTGGATGTCGGCCGCATGGGCGATCACGTGATTGTTGGTCAGCACGTAACCCTGGGCGTTGACGATCACCCCCGAGCCCAGCGTCTGTTCCCGATGCTGGTAGGTCGTCGGCTGGCCACCGAACAGCTGCTGCAGCACCGGGTTGTCGTACATCCGCACGGCCTGCTCGGTGACGATCTTGTTGGCGTAGATGTTGACCACCGAGGGCGCTGCGGCGGCCACCGCGTCGGCGTAGGACACGGGCCCGTTGCCCACGCGGGGCTGGCTGGCCGCCGGCGCGTGGACGGACTCGGTCAGCCCGAAGCGCGCCCGCAGCCGCTCGCCGCTGCCCGGCCAGAACAGGCCGACCACGAAGGCCATGGCCAGGCCGAGAATGGCGAAGCGGGCGATGAACAGGAGCGTGCCGGCGGCATGTTTCATGTCGGAGGATGGGTCCCGGCGATCGTGGCGAGTGGTGTGGCGGCTGGACTTCGCCGTGATGCCGTTTATTGTACGGGGCAGGGCCTGACGCTACACTAACGCGATTTTTGCAGGCACCAAAACGCCTGTGTCTCAATGGCAAGCAATGTAATCCGGAGAGCCTGATGGCGAACGAAGTCGTCGATCATGGCCGCCGCCGTTTCCTGACAGCAACCACTGCGGTGGTTGGTGGTATCGGAATCGTGTCGGCGGCTGTGCCCTTCATCAAGTCGTGGGAACCCAGCGCGCGTGCCAAGGCCGCTGGCGCTCCGGTTACCCAATCGTTGGCCAAGATCGAGGCGGGGCAATTGCTGACCGTATCGTGGCGCAGCCTGCCGGTGTTCGTGCTCAACCGCACGAAGGCCCAGCTGGCGACCCTGCCGATGGTGGACTCGCGTCTAGTCGACCCCAAGTCCGACGGCGCTTCCGCCGACCAGCAGCCGAAGTACGCGCAGAACGAAGCGCGCTCGATCAAGCCGGAATGGCTGGTCATGATCGGCATCTGCACGCATCTGGGCTGCGTCCCGGACTTCGTGCCGGAGATCAAGCCCGAGCCGTTCGATCCGGAATGGAAGGGCGGTTTCTACTGCCCCTGCCACAAGTCGCGCTATGACCTGGCCGGTCGCGTGTTCCAGGGCGTTCCGGCGCCGAAGAACCTGCCGGTGCCGCCGTATCACTTCATCGATGACAGCACCATCCAGATTGGCGTGGATCCGAAGGAGGCTGGCTAATGGCCAACGTATTCACGAGAGTCGGTGACTGGGTCAACGAACGCGCACCCGGCATGGCGCCGATGTACCGCGCGCACATGACCGAGTACTACGCGCCGAACAACTTCAACCTCTGGTACTACTTCGGTTCGCTCGCCCTGCTGGTGCTGATCAACCAGATCGTCACCGGCATCTTCCTCACCATGAACTACAACCCGAGTGCGGCGGGAGCCTTCAACTCGGTCGAGTACATCATGCGTGACGTGGAGTGGGGCTGGCTGATCCGCTACATGCACTCCACCGGCGCCTCGCTGTTCTTCGTGGTGGTGTTCCTGCACATGTTCCGCGGCATCATGTACGGCTCGTACAAGAAGCCGCGCGAGCTGG